>Ga0187893_10011278_pt1 | contig 13037 bp, 13 predicted proteins | sample MA1701074metaG_FD_139574 | JGI IMG/M metagenome (GOLD analysis project Ga0187893, IMG submission 139574) | White microbial mat communities from a basaltic lava cave in the Kipuka Kanohina Cave System on the Island of Hawaii, USA - MA170107-4 metaG ...
AGCGACCCGCCGATCGTGTTCTTGTGCAGGATCGGCAGGTGGTAGAAGTCGAGGTAGCCGTCGTAGGCGATCTTCCAGTTCGGGCCCGCCACGCTGCGGCGCGCGAGCAGCTTCCAGCGCGCGAAGCCGAACTCCTCGAGCAGCTCGCCGTAGCCACACAGGAAAGCGTCGAGGTCGAGCTTCGCGTTGGGATCGAGCACCACCCAGACCAGGCCCGCGCGCTCGGCGCTCGGCAGGCGCACCAGGCCGTGGCAGGAGCGGTCGACGTGGCCGAACTCCTGCTCCGACAGGATCCCGACCAGCGCGCCGTCCTCGTCGTAGGTCCAGGCGTGGTACGGGCAGACGAAGCGGCGCGCGCGACCGGACTCCTCGAGCGCGATCTGCGCGCCGCGGTGCGCGCAGGCGTTCACGAACGCGCGCACGGCGCCGTCCGCGCCGCGCGTGATCAGCACCGGCACGCCCGCGGCCTCGGCCGTCTTGTACGCGCCCGGGCCGTCGAGCTCGGCCGAGAACGCGAGCACGAGCGGGGTGCGCTTCCACACGCGCTCGAGCTCGAGCGCGAAGCGCTCCGGATCGGTGTAGTGCCAAGCCGGAACGCGCAGCACGTCCTCGGCCTGGTCGATCGTGCCCGCGCGCACGTGCGTGAGGTTCCGCCGCGCCATGCGCAGGAGCTCCGCCCGGCTCACGACGCGATCCACTTCTCGAGCAGCGCGTGGAAGTGGCGGATCTTCGCTTCCTGGTAGTTCGCGAGCGTCACGCCCGGCTTCTGCGTCGCGCGCAGGCCGCGCTGCACCTTGGGCAGGTTGAACACGTCCTGGTTGAAGATGCGCGCGAGCCCGCCGAGCTCGGGCGCGTCCGTCCACGGGTCGTCGAGCCCGAGCCAGTGGATCTTCGCCGGTGGCGGCTTCTCGCCCTCCTTGTACGGCGCGAGGTACATGCACTCCATGACCGACATCTCGTGCTCGTCCTTGTACGGCCGGAAGCGATACACGATGCGGTTGAACGCGCCCCAGGGATGGAAGTTCGGGAACACCGTGTAGTAGAAGCTGTCGACCAGCTCCGCGTCGCACAGCCCGTCGGCGTACTCCTTGCCGCACACGTCGCGCAGCATGATGCGCGAACCCTCGGCCGCGACCTGGCGCGCGCTCATGCCGGGCGGGATCACCAGCATCGGATCCTCGTCGATGCGGCGGTCGACCATCGCGTCGAACATCTCCTGCTCGGTCGGCTGCCAGTCGAGATGCGGGCTGGGCGTCGCGTTCGGCGTGATCGCGCGCGAGAAGTTCTCGTACACGTCGTACTGCGAGTTCGCGTCGCCGATCCCGGCCAGGATCTGCGGGTGGGTCGCGATCACGTGGTAGGCCTCGCTGAACGCCTCCTGCACCACCTTCCAGTTGGTCGGGATGATCTTCGCGACGTGCGCCGCCTTGTAGCGCCGCTCGAGCGGCCAGCGCGCGAACTGCGCGTCGAGCCCGACGAGATAGCGCTCGAGCGGCTCGCACTCGCTGTCCATGTTGATGAACACAAACCCGCCCCAGGTGCCGACGCGGCACTCGGGCAGCGAGAACTTCGCCTTGTCGACGTGCGGAAAGTCCCAGTCCGCGGGGATGGTCACGAGCTTGCCGTCGAGGTCCCAGGTGAAGCCGTGGAACGGACAGCGGATCTTCTGGCAGTTGCCGTCGCGCTCGCGCAGGATGCGCCCGCGGTGCAGGCACACGTTGTGGTAGGCGCGGATCTCACCCGGCGCGCTGCGCATGACCAGGATCGAGAGGTTCGCGATCTCGTACACGACGTGGTCGCCGACCTCGGGGATCTCCTCCTCGCGGCACGCCATCTGCCAGACGCGCTTCCACACCTTCTCGACCTCGAGCTCGTGGAAGGCGCGCGAGGTGTAGCGCTCGACCGGGATGTCGTGCGAGCCGAGGTTGCGCGGGGAGCACTCGCGCAGCACCGCGGGCACCGGTTTGGTGTCGGTGTCGAGCAGCTGCTGGTAGGAGAGGCCGCGCGACTTCGGCAGCGTCGCGTCGGGCGTGCCGGGCAAGCCGCTCGACGGGCGAGTGGTGGGCGAGCTCACGACTCGTCGCCCTTCGGCGCGTGGCGGCTCGGCAGACGGCCACCGGCGATCCAGCCGATGATGTGCGGGTCGGCTTCCTTGACCTCGCCGTGGTGCCAGCTCGCGTCGGCGTTGAACCAGCCCGTCTTGCCGTCGGGCGTCTCGATCCGCACCAGCCCCTCCGGCTCGAGGTCGTAGATCGCCCCCGAGACGGCGTGTCGCAGCTTCGGCATGTGCCTCGACCCTCTCGTCGCTCGAGCCCGCGCGTCCGATCTTACTACGCTCGGCTTCGCCTCGCTGCGCGCCCCACCGCGGGACATCGGCCCGCGGTCCGATGTCGGGCGGCTTGCGGGCGCGGCCGCGGGCGGCCGCGGACCGCGCCCCTCCCCTCGAGCTCAAGCCAGTGACAGCATCAGTCCTTGATCCGGCCGCGCCCGACCCTCGAGCGTGTCGCGGTAGGCGCGCTCGACCGCGGCGCGGCCGCGCTCGTGCTTCGTCTCGAGCCAGGCCTGGGATTCGAGCGCGAAGTCGCGGAAGGCCTCGCCAATGCGTTCCTGCAGCACGCGTCCGCCCCACTCGCGCGTGCGCTTCTCGATCTGCGAGGGCGCGAAGAAGAAGGCGGGCTTCGCGCCGGGCAGGTCGGCCGCGCGCGGCGCGCTCTCCCAGTGCGTGATGCCGACCAGGCTCGCGTGCACGAGCGCGTCGCGGAAGTGGTGGTGCACGGCGTTGGTGACCGGCCCGTCGTTCGCCATGTCGACGAACGCGATCGGCGCGGACGCTTCGATCGAGGCGATCTCCTCGTACGGCACGACGCGGTCGTAGCAGCCGAGCTTCTCGACGAACCGCGCGTTCCTGCGCGAGGTCAGGCCGATCACCTCGTACTCGCCCTGGCGCGCGAGCACGAACGCGAGACTGATCGCCGTCTTGCTCGACGCGCTGCCGAGCAGCACGCGGCGCGCGCCGAAGAACGAGGAGTCGGCGAGGAAATCGGCGAGCAGCCAGCCGGTCATGAACAGCGGCTGGAGCAGCGCCTGGCGGTCCTCGGACTCGGCCGAGTAGCCGGGATCCGCGAGCACGCGCCGGTACTGGTTGTAGACCGGCGGCAGCGCCGCGCGGTGCGGCGCGGCGTCGACGAAGCCGCCGCTCGAGATCTGCGCCGGCCGCACCACCAGGTGCGTCGCCATCGGGAAGTAGCCGTACAGGCGCTCGCCCTGGGGCAGCTCCGCGAGCGTCGAGCGCGCGACGTCGGCGAAGCCCCAGACCGGCACGCGCCCCCAGCCGCTCTCGGCCGGGAAGAAGCCCCAGTACGACATCGAGTCACCCGCGACCGCGTAGGTGACGTTGTTCGCGGTGAGCGCGAAGTGGTCGACGCGCAGCAGCGCCTCGCCGGCCGCGGGCTCGGGCGCGGCGAGCTCGAGGAAGCGCGTCTTGCGCAGGTCGTCGCGGCGGACTTCGAAGGCGAGGCTGTCGGACACGGGGTGCTCCTCTCTGAAAATGAAAAACGCGCGTGCCCCAGTATGCGCGAACCGGCTACAGTGCGGGGATGGGGGATGCGGAGCAGTGAGGCAGGCGCTCGGGGCGGCGCTCGCGGCACTCGCACTGACGGCGGCGCCCGCGCCCGCGCCGGCCGCGGCGCCCGCCGGAACGGAGTTCGTGCCGGAGGTCGTGGGCGAGGTCGCCACGCTGCCCGCGCCCGGCCCGCACTGGGTGTTCCTGTCCGATCTCCTGCTGCGGCGCGCCGCGCTGCTCGACACCGACACGGGCACGTTCCTCGGCATGCTCTCGTCGGACGTCGGGCCGATCACGCCGCTGGTCGCTCCGACGGGCGGTCCGATCTACCTGCCCGAGACCTACTACAGCCGCGGCAGCCGCGGCGTGCGCACCGACGTCGTGACCATCTACGACCCGGTCACGCTCGCGCCGCGCGGCGAGGTGGTGATCCCGCCCAAGCGCGCGGACGTCGTGCACGGCGCGGGCCTGGCGACACTGCTCGACGACGGACGCTTCGCGGCGGTGTTCAACCTGACGCCCGCGACCTCGGTCTCGATCGTCGACACCCAGGACGAGCGCTTCGCGGGCGAGATCGAGACGCCGGGCTGCAGCCTGGTGTACGCGGCGGGTCCGCGCCGCGTGGCCATGCTGTGCGCGGACGGGTCGCTCCTGCTCGTGTCGCTCGACGAGCGCGGCGCCGAGTCCAAGCGCTTCCGCAGCGTGGCCTTCTTCGATCCCGAGAAGGACCCCGTGATCGAGAAGCCCGCGCGGCTCGGCCCGAGCTGGTTCTTCGTCTCGTTCGACGGCCGCGTGCACGAGGTCGACCTGTCGGGCGAGACCCCGCGCTTCCCGGACCCCTGGTCGCTGTTCAGCGCCGAGGAGCGCGCGGCCTCGTGGCGCTTCGGCGGCACGCAGCCGCTCGCGCTGCACGAGGCGAGCGGACGGCTCTATGCGCTCGTCCACCTGGGCGGCCCGGACGGGCACAAGGAGGCCGGCAGCGCGGTCGCCGTGTTCGACATCGCCAAGCGCGAGCGCGTGCAGACGATCGCGATCGGGAACCTGGTCGCCGCGTTCCTGGCCTCGCGCATGGAGCTCGCGCCCGACAGCTGGGGCGCGTGGGTCCTGGACGCGATCGTGCCCAACGCCGGCGCCGACCGGATCGCGGTCACCCAGGACGCCGCCCCCCGACTCATCCTGGTGTCGGGGGAGGGCGGCACGGTCGGCGTGCACGACGCGCTGTCCGGGAAGTTCCTGCGCAACATCAACGACGTCGGGATCTTCCCCGGCGCGATCGTGGCGCCGTGGCACTGAGCGTCGACCCCGCGCTCGCGATCGCGCTGCGCGCCGGGCTGGCGCTCCTGCTGGTCGCGGCGGCGCTGCACAAGCTCCGCGACCTCGCCGCGTTCCGCGCGGCGCTCGCGGGCTACCGGCTCCTGCCCGAGCGCGCGCTCGGCGCCGCGGCGGCCGCGTTCGCGCTCGCGGAGCTCGGCGCGGCGGGCGCGCTCGTGCTCGGCGAGCGCGGCGGCGAGGCCGCGGCCTGCCTGTTCGCGCTCTACAGCTGCGCGATCGGCGTGAACCTCCTGCGCGGCCGGCGCGAGATCGACTGCGGCTGCTTCGGGCCGGCGCTGCGCCAGCCGCTCTCGGGCGCGCTCGTCGCGCGCAACGCGCCCTTGATCGCGCTCGCGGGCGTGTGCGCGCTGCCGGTGCGCGCGCGCGCGCTCGTGCCGCTCGACGCGTTCACGATCGCGGCGCTGATCGCGTTCGGCGCGCTGGTCTGGGGCGGAGTGAACGGCCTGCTCGCCAACGCGCCGCGCCTGCGCGCGCTGCGGGGGACTTGATGGAGCAGGCGCTTCTCGTCTCGAACGCGCTTCTGTGGGTCGCGGTGCTCGTGCTCGGGGCGCTGGTCTTCGCGCTCGTGCGCCAGATCGGCGTGCTCTACGAGCGCGTCGCGCCGGCCGGCGCGCTCGTGCTCGCGGGCGGGCCCAAGGTCGGCGAGGCCGCGCCGCGTTTCGCGCTCGACGACCTGTTCGGGCGCGCGGTGGAGCTGGGCGGCGAGGACGCCGAGCAGCGCCAGACGCTGCTCCTGTTCGTGTCGCCGACCTGCCCGGTGTGCAAGACGCTCCTGCCCGTCGCGAAGGCGCTGGCCGCGAGCGAGCCCGCGACGCGGCTCGTGTTCGCGAGCGACGGAAGCGCCGAGGACCACGCCGCGTTCGCGCGCAAGCACGGGCTCGACGCCTACCCGTACCTGGTCTCGACCGAGCTCGGGCTCGCGCACCAGGTCGGCAAGCTCCCGCACGCGGTGCTGTGGGACGCGCAGGGCGTCGTGCGCGCGAAGGGGCTCGTGAACTCGCGCGAGCATCTCGAGAGCCTGTTCGAGGCGCGCGAGCGCGGCGTCGCCTCGATCCAGGATTACGTCGCGCGCGCGGGAGGATCGCGATGAGCTGGCTCGACCACGCGCTCGAGCGCTCGGCGCGCGGCGCCGCGCGGCGGATCTCGCGCCGCAGCTTCCTCGCGCGGCTCGGCGCGGCACTCGTCGGCGGGGCGGCGCTGCCGCTCCTGCCCGTGTCGCGCGCGCGCGCGGAGGAGCCGGGGGCAGGCGCGGCGCCGCGCCCGCCCGCGCCGAACGAGGCCGCGCTCTCCGGTCCGGTCGGCGATCCCGCGAGCTGCGAGTACTGGCGCCACTGCGCGATCGACGGCTTCCTGTGCAGCTGCTGCGGCGGCAGCCAGACGCGCTGTCCGCCGGGCACGCAGATGTCGCCCGTCACCTGGATCGGCACCTGCCGCAATCCCGCCGACGGCAAGGACTACGTCATCAGCTACAACGACTGCTGCGGGAAGGACTTCTGCGGGCGCTGCATCTGCAACCGCAACGAGGGCGACAAGCCGGCCTACATCACGCCGCGCTCGAACGACATCAACTGGTGCATGGCGGCAGAGAGCACGGTCTACAACTGCTCGACGGCGATCGTGATCGGGCTCGCCACCAGCGAGTGATCGCAGTCACGTGGGCGCTGTCACGGTGAAGCGGGGCGAAGAAGTCGACACTGCCTTTCGTAGGAGGTGCGATGGACACGACCCGGCTCACCATTCTCGCGATCGTGCTCGCGTTGTTCCTGGTGGAGCGGACGTTCGCGTAGCCCGAGGTCGCGCTCGGGCTCAGTCGCCGATCGGCGACAGCCGGCCCTGCGCGAGCTCGCCCATCGCGGGCGCAAACAGCGCGTGGGCGCGCGCGGCGCGGCGCGCGAGGTAGGCGAGCAGCTCGAGCTCGCGGCTCGCACCGCTCGCGCGCACGAGCGCGTCGAGCGACTCGAGTCCGGCCGCGAGCGACGCGGGACGCCGGCCGAGCAGCGCGCCGAGCTTGTCGAGCTCGCGCGCGTCGGACGCGGGACCGAGCCGCTCCGCCAGGCGCAAGTGCTCGAGCAGCCCGAGCGTGCCCGCGCGCCGGTGCGCGAGGAACGGGTCGTCCGGCCGCGCGAGCGGCAGCTCGCGCACCTGCTCGACCGCGAGTGCGAACAGCGCCGAGCGCGGCGACTCGAGCTCGGCGGGGGGTTCGCCATCCGGAGCGCTCGCCACGCCGAGCGCCGCGGCCAGCGCGTCGCAGGTCATGCGCGCGTAGAGCGTCTCCCAGGCGAGCAGCGTCGCCACGTCGGCCCGCGCGTCGAGCGCCTGGTTCGCCACCACGAGCGCGGCGACCGTGCGCACCAGCGCCGCCACGCGGTAGTAGCGCACGCGCTCCAGGTCGAGCGGCACGCCGGAGAGCCGCTCGTAGAGCCGGAACGACGCGGCGAGGTCGCCGAACGGTGTCGCGACGTCCCGCACGCAGATCCAGCCCAGGTCCTCGAGCGGATCGCCGAAGTGCGCGAACTCCCAGTCGAGCACCGCGCTGACGCGCGCGCCCTTGTACAGGAAGTTGCCCGGCCCGGTGTCGCCCTGCAGGAGCGCCGTGCGCTCGACGCGCGCGGGCAGGTTCCGGCGCAGCCAGCCGAGCGCGAACCCGAGCAGCGGCTCGCGCCGCGCGCGCAGCCCGCCGAGCAGCCGCTCGGTCGCGTCGAGCTCGAGCGAGGCGTGCTCCTGCGGCGTGCGCGGGACGGCGAAGCCGGCGAGCCCGAGCGCCTCGGGCGCGAGCGCGTGCAGCTCCGCCAGGCACTCCATGAAGTGCGCCGCGATCCGCTCGCGGCGCGCGCGATCGTCGATCCGGTGGAAGTCGTTCCGGCCGGGCACGCGCTCCATCAGGATCGCGCCGTGCTCGCGCGAGAAGCCGAGCATGCGCGGCACGGGAACGGCGGTCTCCTGCAGCGCCGCGAGCACGCGCGCCTCGCGCTCGAGCGAGTACTGCGCATTGATGCCGAAGCCCGGGCCGCGATCGCAGCGCAGGAACAGCGCCTGCGCACCGCCCCCCGCGCTCTCCACGTCGATCGCCCAGGCCTCGCGCACGGTCGGCTGGCGCGCCGTGTGCGCGATGCGCCCGCCCGCGGTCTCCTCGATCCAGCGCCGCAGCGCGCCCGCGCCGGGGCCGACCAGGCTCACAAGTTGTAGCCCTCCTCGCCGTGGATCGAGATGTCGAGGCCGCGCGTCTCGTCGCTCTCGTTCACGCGCAGGCCGGAAAGCGCCAGCACGACGCGCAGGATCGCCCAGGTGAGCACGGCGGTGTAGACCACCGCGAAGCCGGCCGCGTAGAGCTGTACGCCGAGCTGGCGGCCGATCGCGAGGCCGGCCTGATTGCCGCCAAAAACGTCCGAGGAGAACACGCCCACGAGCGCGGTGCCGAGGAAGCCGCCCACGCCGTGCACGCCGAACACGTCGAGCGAGTCGTCGTACCCGAGCTGGCGCTTCAGCGTCGTCGACGCGTACCAGCAGACCGCCCCGGCCACGGTCCCGATCGCGAGCCCGCCGATCGGACCGACGAAGCCCGACGCCGGAGTGACCGCGGCCAGGCCCGCGACCGCGCCGGTCGCGATGCCGAGCGCAGAGGGCCGGCCGAAGCGGCGCCACTCGATCGCCATCCAGGTGAGCGCCGCGGCCGAGGCCGAGACGTGCGTCGCGACCAGCGCGGTGGCCGCGCTTCCGTTGGCCGCCAGCGCGCTGCCCGCGTTGAAGCCGAACCAGCCGACCCACAGCATGCCCGTGCCGGTCACCGTCATGGTCAGGTTGTGCGGCGGCATCGGCGTGCGCGGGTAGCCGTGGCGCGGGCCGACCACGATGCACGCGACCAGCGCCGCGACGCCGGCCGTGATGTGCACGACGATCCCGCCGGCGAAGTCGAACACACCGAGGTCCGCGAAGTATGCGCCCTGTCCGCCCCACACCATGTGGCAGATCGGCAGGTAGACGAGCACGAGCCAGAGCGCGCTGAACGAGAGCAGCGCGCTAAACTTGAAGCGCTCCGCGAACGCGCCGACGATCAGCGCGGGCGTGATGATCGCGAAGGTGAGCTGGTAGGCGAAGAACAGCGGCTCGGGGATGCTGCCCCACAGCGTGTCGCCGCCGATTCCCGCCAGGAACGCCTTCGAGAGTCCGCCCACGAACGAGTGCAGGCCGATCGCGCCCTTGTCGTAGCCGGTCGGCTCGAACGCGACGCTGTAGCCGAACGCGAGCCAGAGCAGCGTGACCAGCGCCGTGATCGCCAGGCACTGCATCAAGACCGAGAGCACGTTCTTCGAGCGCACGAGGCCGCCGTAGAACAGCGCGAGCCCCGGCAGGGTCATGAACAGAACCAGAGCGGTCGAGACCAGGATCCAGGCGGTGTTGCCCGTATCGAGCGCGGACGTCCCCATGCGTGTGACTCCCTCGCTCGCTCTTATACCCCGGCTCAGCCCTCCCTTGCTCGCGCAATCTCGCGCCAGTGCGCCACGATCGGCGCCAGCGACTTCGTGCTCTCGAAGTTCCCGAAGGCGCGGTCGACACTGCGGCGGCTCGCCGCCGCCCATTCGGCGTCGCTCCAGGCGAGCGTGCGCCGGACCTGCTCCACGGCCTGATCCAGGGATGTGTAGGTCACGCCCGCGTCGCCGATGTAGTCCGCCGAGATCCCGAGCCTTCGGCCGATCAGCGTACAGCCGCTCGCCATGGCCTCCGCGATCGAGATCGGCATGCCGAACGGCTCGTCCGGAAGCGACGTGTGCAGGTAGATGCCGGCCTCGCGCAGGAGCTCGGCGACCTGCTCGTGCTGCAGGGCGAGGCGGATCTCCGCCGGGTTCCCGAGCGCCGCGTTCATCGCGATCACCTCGTCGATGTAGTACTCGACGGTGTAGGCCGGGCAGATCGCCAACACGAAGCGGTGATCCGGGCAGCGCTTCGCGACCTGGAAGAAGAAGTTGTAGTCCTTGCTCGGGATGCCGACGCCGGCGCGCGTGACCAGGCGCCGATCCTTGCGCTCGTGCTTGTCGGTGCCGGGCGGGTAGAACGTGGCGTCGAAGCCGACCTGCACGCCGTGGATCTTCTTGCGGTTCCACGGCAGGCGCGGAACGAACTGCGGGAACGGAAACGCGGCCGCCACCATCGGGTCGCGCGCGGCCTTCAGCGCCTTCTTGCGCGAGCTGTCGAAGCCGTGTCCGCGCACCGTGACGGGCAGGCCCGTCGCTCGCAGCTCCCTCATCTGCCGCGGCTGGCGGAGCCAGTGGGTGTGGATCAGGTGGGGCCGGAAGTCCGCGCACGCCTTGTCGAGCTCGCCGTAGCCGAACGGAACGTCGCTCGGGTAGGGCGCGCTTCCCGGCTCCTGCGCCCAGACCCGAACGTCGACGCCGAGCGCGCGGACCGCGCGGATCTCCGAGCGGACGTAGCTCTCGGAGAGGTGCGGGTAGTGCCAGAGCGCGTACAGCACGCGAAGCGGCGGGTTCAAACGGACCTCCTGATCACTCCAAGACCGCTTCGGCGAGCGCTGGCACCGCAGACTAGCAGAGGATCGGCTTGCGTAGCGCCGGGTGCTCGCGGCATTCTGAAACCGATGACCCGCTCCCGCGTCAGCGGGTTCGTTCCGTTCGCGCTCGCATCGCTCGCGCTCGTTGTACCGTGCTTCTGGCAGTCGCGCATCCAGGCCGGCGACCTCGCCAGCCACTCGTACAACGCCTGGCTCGTGCAGCTGATCGACGCGGGCCGCGCGCCCGGCCTCTCGGTCGCACCGCAGCTCACGAACGTCCTGTTCGATTGGATCCTGTCCGCGCTCGCGCGCGGCCTCGGCAGCGGACCGGCGGAGCGCGTCGCGGCCGCGTTCGTGGTGCTGGTGTTCGCGTGGGGCGCGTTCGCGTTCGTCTCGGCCGTCGCCGGCCGGCGCGCGTGGGACGCGCTGCCCTGTCTCGCCGCGCTCGCGTACGGCTGGGTGTTCCACATCGGCTTCTTCAACTTCCAGCTGGCGCTGGGCGCGGGCTTGTGGGCGCTCGCGCTCGGCTGGGACCGGCCGCTCGCGCGCGGGCTCGCGGCCGTCCCGATCCTCGCACTCGCCTGGCTCGCGCATCCATTGCCGGTGCTGTGGGCGGGCGGGCTGATCGGATTCTCGTGGCTGTGGCGCGCGCTGCCGTCGCCCCGGTGGCGGCGCGTCGCCGTGCTCGCCGCGCTCGCCGCGATCTGGCTTGCGAGCGCGCTCGTGTCGCGCGCGTATCCGACGCGCTGGGATCCGGGGCAGTGGCTGCTGGCCTCGGGCGCGTCCTCGTTGCGCGTGTGGGACGCGAAGTACGATCTGCTCGCCGCCGTGCTGCTCGCGGTCTGGGTGGCTCTGCTCGGGCTCCGTGTCGCGCGCGAGCGGGCGCGGCTCCTGGACCGGCTGGAGCTCGCGCTGTTCGCGCTCAGCGCCGCGGCCGTGGCGCTCGTGCCCGGCTCGATCCTGCTGCCCGGCTACGGACACGCGCTGGTGTACGTCGCCGAGCGCATGTCGCTGTGCGCGGCGCTGGTCCTCTGCGCGCTCACCCTGCCGGAGCGCCCGCGGGCCGCGGCGATCGCCTACTCGGGGATCGCGCTGGTCTTCTTCGCGTTCCTGTATCGCGACGAGCGGATCCTGAACGGGTTCGAGGACCGCCTCGACGCGCTGGTCGCGGAGCTTCCGCCGGAGCAGCGCGTGATCCTGGGCGTGCGCGATCCGGAGCTGCGCGTGAACGCGCTCGCGCACATGATCGACCGCGCCTGCATCGGCCGCTGCTTCAGCTACGCGAACTACGAGCCGTCCACGCTGCAGTTCCGCGTGCGCGTGGACGGGCCCAACGGCATCGTGGCCTCGACCTACGCCGACTCCTTCGCCCTGCAGACGGGGCGCTACGTGGTGAAGGCGCGCGACGTGCCCCTCCACCAGGTGGTGTCGCGCCCGGGCGGCGAGCTCGCGCTGCGCTCGCTGCTCGCGGGCGAGCCGATCGCCATGACCGAGCTGCGCGTCCTGCCCGGCCTGTTCTAGTCGACTACGCTCGGCTTCGCCTCGCTGCGCGCGCCTTCGGCGCTTGCGCGGCTCGCTCGGGGCGGCCCTCGCTCGCCCGTCTCGCGTCTTGGATCCGGCTCCTGGTCCGGCTGCTACTCCCAGCCGATCACGTCGTAGCCGCGATCGTTCAGGCAGCGTTCGACGAAGGCGCGGTACACCGGGCTCGGCTCGCGCGAGGTGAAGATGCCGCGCGCGAGTCCACCCGCGGCGCCGGCCGCCGCGCCCGCGCCCGCGCCGCGCCCGACGCTGCCGAGCACCGCGCCCGCGGCGGCGCCGGTCGCGCCGCCCACCACCGCGCCCTCGGTCGCGTCACCCGCGGCGCGCTTCGCGCGCGAGGGGTTCTCCGTGTACTCCTTGGCGTTGGCCTCGCAGAACGCGATGTCCTGGTCGACCTCTTCCTGATAGACCTGATTCAGCTTCTCGTTGGGGTAGAGGACGGGCTGGTACGAGCGGCACGCGCCCGCGGAGCCCGCGGCGAGCAGCACGAGCAGTACCCGCGCGCCGCGCTTCATCCATCGACTCCCGCGGGAAATCGCGGCAGTCCGGGGTCGAGCTGCACGCCGAAGCTGTTCAGCGCCATCGACACCAGGTTGTACTGACCCACGGTGAAGACGACGTCCATCAGCTGCTGCGAATTCAGGTGCTGCGCCAGCTCCTTCCAGGTGCCGTCCGTGACCATCGCATCGTTCCACAGCTCGTCGGTCGCGCGCAGGAGCGCGCGGTCGAGCTCGGACCAGCCCGGCGCGTCCGCGCCGACGCCGATGCGCCGGATCTCGTCGTCCGTGAGTCCCTCGCGCTTGCCGATCACCACGTGCTGCGCCCACTCGTACTCCGCGCGGCACAGCCAGCCGATGCGCAGGATCACGATCTCGCGCTCGCGCGCCGGCAGCGTGTTCTTGCCCAGGATGTGGTTCGCGAACACCATCCAGCGCTTCGCGAGCTTCGGGTGGTTCGCGAGCGTCCGGAAGATGTTCAACGCCGGCATTGCACCCGCGCTGCCGATCGGCGCCAGCGCGTCCTTCACCTCGTCGTTCCACTCCTCTGGCGCGATCGGCCGAATTCTCGGGCTCGCAAGACGCATCGCGGATCTCCTCTCGG
>Ga0187893_10011279_pt1 | contig 13037 bp, 15 predicted proteins | sample MA1701074metaG_FD_139574 | JGI IMG/M metagenome (GOLD analysis project Ga0187893, IMG submission 139574) | White microbial mat communities from a basaltic lava cave in the Kipuka Kanohina Cave System on the Island of Hawaii, USA - MA170107-4 metaG ...
AATTCCCCAAATTGGAGGGACGCGCTCTGTCGCGTCTCCCGCTTCGCGGGACGGTCACGACGGAGCGTGACCCTCCAACTCGCTCTGCGTCAATCTTCTGAATCAAAATGGGGAATGTCTGAAGATCGTAGCGCCCGTGGACGTGAGTTTTCTGACAGAAAAATCTGGAGCCGACGATCGGACTTGAACCGATAACCTCCCCGAAGCGTTTCGGGGTGCTCTACCCGCGCAGATGTTCATCCGCACCGTTTGAATCGAATCCAGTTCCCGCGCACTCAAGAAATGGTATCCACGCATGGCATCCACTCAACCATCTCATCCCCCGCGCGAGTATCGCCGTCACGAAACCTGTTATGTTGAGAGGATGAACTGGAGCCGACGATCGGACTTGAACCGATAACCTGCTGATTACAAATCAGCTGCTCTACCAATTGAGCTACGTCGGCGAAGCCGCGCGTATATAAACTGGCTTCGGCGGTGGCGCAAGCTGTAGTCGCACCCTTTACGGGTGCGTTGATCGCGGACGCGGACATAAAGCCCGCGACTACATCTCCAGCGTCTTGCCCGTGAGAAGGCGGAACGCTTCGAGATATTTTTCGCCGGTCTTGCGCGTGATTTCGGGCGGCAACTGGGGGGCAGGCGGGGTTTTGTCCCAATCGAGTGTTTCGAGGTAATCGCGGAGGAATTGTTTGTCGAAACTCGGTTGCGCGCCGCCTGCCTTGTATTGGTCGGCAGGCCAGAAGCGCGAACTGTCGGGCGTGAGGACCTCGTCAATGAGAATGAGCTTGCCCTCGAAAATGCCGAACTCAAATTTTGTGTCCGCGATGATGATGCCGCGTTGCTTCGCGTAATCGCGCGCCCATTTGTAAATCGCGAAACTCGCGTCGCGCGCCTGCTTCGCGATTTCTTCGCCCGTGAGTTTCGCGGCTTGTTCGAACGTGATGTTTTCGTCGTGCCCCGTTTCCGCTTTCGTCGCGGGCGTGAAAATCGGCTCAGGCAACTGCGAGGATTCCACCAAACCCGACGGCAACTTGATGCCGCAGACGGCTTGCGTTTTCTTGTATTCCTTCCAACCCGAACCGCTGAGGTAGCCGCGCACAACGCATTCGATGGGAAGCGGCTTTGCTTTTTTCACGACCATCGAACGTCCCGCGAGTTTGTCGCGGAAGGGCTGGAGTTGTTTCGGAAATTCCTCGACGCGCATCGTGATGGCGTGATTCGCCACGATGTGTTGCGTGTGCGCGAACCAGAACGCGGACAGCGCGGTGAGCACGCGGCCTTTGTTGGGGATGCCGTTGGGCATGATGACATCGAACGCGCTGATGCGGTCGCTCGCCACCATCAACAGCGAATCGCCGAGGTCGAACATCTCGCGCACTTTGCCGCTGCGCAGTTTCTTGATGCCAGGCAGGTCAAGGGTGAGGAGGGCTTCGTTGGACACGGGGGGATTTTGAGTTTGCGTGGTCATAGGTTTGAACTTGGAATTGAACGGCGTTGGCGCAATTCTTAGCCGCATCCGTTGGGAGTTCAAGCTTTTGGTTATGGTTAGAAAAGTTAGAAAGGTTAAATGGGTTAGAGCGGTTGGAGGGTTAAAGGGGGAATTTGGTATAGGCTTCCCATGCCTGTGATGAATTTAATTAGACCGCCAATAGACGCGAATTAACACGAATGATATTCCCTTCAACTCATTAACCCATCAGCCCATCAACCCACCCATGCCAGTCAGCAAACAATTCAAAGAAAATTTCACCGCCATCGGATTTTTCGTCGTGAGCGTCATCGTCTTGGTCGTGTGTCTCGTCACGGTTCTGCAGGCGTCGCAAATCAACCGCACGGCGCTGGGCATTTTGCTCGCGATCTTTTTCGGTCTTCTGCTCGTCGCGCTCGTCATCTTTGGCATTTATCAAATCTTCGCCATCGTCATCCGCGCGCGGGCAGAACAGGAGAAGCCACCAATGGACACGAATAAACACGAATGATTTTCTATTAGTGAAAATTTGTGTGCATTCGTGGCTAAAATCCGCGTTGCTCCAACAATTTCTTTGTGACATTCTTCCTCACGAGGCCGCAATGATTGCTCCCAGCAAAACGACATCATCTCGTCCCGATTTCTCCGCGCCCACGGTTGACCAAGTCGCGGTCGAGGAACGCGCGGCGTCTCTCGCGAAACGCTCCATCAAAAAGGGGACGAAACTCGCGGGGTTGAAACTCGCCATCAGCATGATGGATTTGACCACACTCGAGGGGAAGGATTCGCGCGGGAAGGTCGAGCATCTTTGCCGCAAAGCGATTCGTCCGCTCGAAGGCGACGCGAGCGTGCCGTCGTGCGCGGCGGTCTGCGTGTATCCGAACATGATTCCGTTCGCTAAAGAAGCGCTCAAAGGTTCGACGGTGCATGTCGCGGCGGTTTCGACGGGTTTCCCAAGCGGGCAGATGCCGTTGCGCACGAAACTCGAGGAAACTCGGCTCGCGGCGAAACTCGGCGCAGACGAAATTGACATGGTCATTGACCGCGGCGCATTTCTCGCGGGCAAACACAACAAAGTGTTCGACGAAATCGCGCGCGTGAAGGAAGCGTGCGGCGTGGCGCATCTCAAGGTGATTTTGGAAACAGGCGAGTTGGAGACTTACGACAATGTGCGGCGCGCGAGCCAAATCGCGATGCTCGCGGGCGCGGATTTCATCAAGACCTCGACGGGCAAAGTCACTCCCGCCGCGACGCCGCCCGTGACGCTGGTGATGCTGGAAGCCATCCGCGATTTTTATTACGAAACGGGCAAACGCATCGGGATGAAACCAGCGGGCGGCATCCGCACCGCCAAACAGTGCCTGCACTATCTCGTGCTCGTGAAAGAAACGCTCGGCGACGATTGGCTCACGCCCGATCTGTTCCGTTTCGGCGCGAGCACGCTGGCGAATGATGCGTTGATGCAAATCGTGAAGGAAATTTCGGGAAGGTATCAAAGCGAAGATTATTTTGCTTTGCCGTAAGAGTTTTTTTTAGCCACGAATGGACACGAATTCACACGAATGAAAATTGGTGGCATAGGCCTCCGTGCCTGTGATGATTAAAATGACTGCAAAAGAATTTCAAAAACGGGTGACGCGGGACGAAGCAGATTTGCTTCAAGAATTTCTGCGCCTGTTGGAATCGTCGAAGATTGATTACTGCGTCATCGGCGGACAAGGCGTGAACGCTTATGCTGAGCCGCTGGTGAGCTTGGATTTGGATGTCGTCGTTGTTGCCGAGCGTGTGAATGAGTTGGCGGCCGCGTTCTCTGGAAAATTCAAGGTCAAGAAATTTACCCAAAGCCTGAACATCAACGCGACAAATTCTGATTTGCGAATCCAAATCCAACTCGATTCGCGATACCAGCCATTCCTTTCGCGCAAATCGCGAAGTGAAGTGCTCGGCACGAAGATGAACGTCGCGGCTATGGAAGACGTGTTGCAGGGGAAAATTTGGGCGTATCAGGATTCAACGCGTCGCGCCAGCAAACGGCAAAAAGATTTAGCTGACATCACGCGCCTTATTGAAGCGCATCCGCAGCTTGCTGCAAAAGTGCCGAGGGAAGTCCGAGACAAGATTCTGTGAACTCGTCGAATGAACGATAAGAAAACACAAAGCGGGGCGCGCGTGATTCGGGTGTATGCGGACACCTCGGTATTCGGAGGAATGCACGATGAAGAATTTGCTGAACCAACGAAAATATTTTTCGAGCAAGTTCGTGAAGGGCGTTTCAGGTTGGTGACTTCGGCGGTGGTGCGCGAGGAATTGACTGCTGCGCCCGAGCGTGTGAGGCGGCTGTTTGACGAGATGGCTCGCTTGGCAGAAGTCGCGGGGGTGACGGAGGACGGTTTGCGCCTACAACAAGGTTACTTGGACGCAGGAATTTTAACGCCGAACTGGGAAACGGACGCTTTGCATGTCGCGTTGGCGAGCGTTAGCCGATGCGCAGTGATTGTGAGTTGGAATTTTCATCACATTGTCCATTTCCAAAAAATCCCGCTCTACAACGCGGTGAATCGGCTGCACGGTTTTCCTGAACTTGGGATATATTCGCCGCGCGAGGTAATCCAATATGAAAATGAAGATGAAGTCATTTGATTGCGTGGAAATGAAACGCGAAGGAGCGCGCCGCATTCACGAAAAGACGCGCCGCATGACGCGCCCTGAACTGGTGAAATTCTGGGGCGAACGGACGGCGGAATTGAAACGCCGTGCCCGCGTCAAAAACGGAAATGGCAAACACTGATTCCCCCTCCATTTCTCCATCACTTCACCGCCCTTTAACTTTTTTAACCCTTCAACCCATCAACCAATCCCATGGGCAAACACAAACCATCCGCCGCCAAGCGGCCTGTCGTGCAATTTGAAATGGGCGTGAAAACGCCCGCGGGACGCCGCATCAATTTTGGCGACCTTTGGGAATACGCGCCCGCGCCCGAGAGCACCGACCACATCACCATCCAGAAACGCTACGAGCTTTTCATCGGCGGCAAATTCGTCGCGCCACGCTCGGGGAAATATTTCGAGACGGTCAATCCCGCGACGGAGGAAGTTCTCGCCGAAGTCGCTGATGGTGACGCGGCTGATGTGGACGCAGCGGTGAAGGCGGCGCGTCGCGCGTTCAATGGCGCTTGGGGAAAAATGAAACCGAGCGAACGCTCGAAATACATTTTTCGTGTTGCCCGCATGTTGCAGGAAAAAGCGCGCGAGTTCGCGGTCATCGAGACGATGGACGGCGGCAAACCCATCAAGGAATCGCGCGATGTGGATATCCCGCTGGCCGCTGCGCATTTCTTTTATCACGCGGGTTGGGCGGACAAACTCGACTGGGCGTTCCCTGGCAAAAAAGCCGCGCCGCTCGGCGTGTGCGGGCAAATCATCCCGTGGAATTTCCCGTTGCTGATGGCCGCGTGGAAACTCGCCCCCGCCCTCGCGTGCGGCAACACCTGCGTCCTCAAACCCGCCGAGACGACGCCGCTCACCGCGTTGCATCTCGCAAAGATTTTTCAGGAAGCCGATTTCCCCGCGGGCGTCGTTAACATCGTCACGGGCGCGGGCGCAACGGGCGCGGCGGTCGTCACGCATCCTGATGTGGACAAGGTCGCGTTCACGGGCTCGACTGAAGTCGGTAAAATCATCGCGCGTGCCTGCGCGGGGACTCGCAAAAAACTCACGCTCGAACTCGGCGGCAAGGCGGCGAACATCATCTTCGACGACGCACCGCTCGACCAAGCCATCGAAGGCATCATTCAGGGAATTTATTTCAACCAAGGGCATGTCTGTTGCGCGGGCTCGCGGTTGCTCGTGCAGGAAAATGTTCACGACATCGTCGTGCGCAAACTGCGCGACCGACTCCAGACTTTGCGGCTCGGCAATCCGCTCGACAAAAACACCGACATCGGCGCAATCAATTCGCGGCAGCAACTCAACAAGATTTGCGAGTTGGTGCAATCGGGCATTGACGAAGGCGCGCAGATTTTTCAGGCGCGCTGCAAACTGCCCGAGCGCGGTTACTGGTTTCCGCCAACCTTTTTCACGCGTGTCACCCAATCGCACCGCATCGCCTCCGAGGAAATTTTCGGCCCAGTCCTCAGCATCATGACCTTCCGCACGCCCGAAGAAGCTGTCGAACGCGCCAACAACACGCCGTATGGCTTGAGCGCGGGCGTGTGGACGGACAAGGGCTCGAAGATTTTCAAAATCGTCAACAAACTGCGCGCTGGCGTCGTCTGGGCGAACACCTACAACAAATTCGACCCCACGAGTCCGTTCGGCGGATACAAAGAGAGTGGCTTCGGACGCGAAGGCGGCGTCCATGGACTTCACGCCTACGTCAAACTCGGTTGATTTTCGTCGGAAATAGCGATTCGAGCGACACTCCAAGGGCTCTTGCCAATATCCAGAGTTCGGAGTCCGTAACGCACCGCACTTGGGACTCAATCTTTGCGAGAGTTCCTCGAGAAATGTCGAGTCCATGAACAGCGCACCGCGCCGCAAGAGTTTCTTGCGTCATTTCTTTTTGGTCGCGAAGTTTTCTCACTTGCGGGCCAACGATGTTTTGCGGTCTCCCCATGCTCCGAAAATGGAGCTTGACTCTAATGAAGGGATTCGCTTTCGTTGCTCCGTTTTCGGAGCGCTTTGTTGCTCCGATGAAAGGGGAAAAATATGTTGATTATGTTGAAATTAATTGCTGCGGCTTTGATCTCAGTAGGCATACTAAGGGGTGTGCCCATGGCACACTGCTCGCACAACGCCTCGTATGGCTCAGATGGGTGCCAAGTCGCTCCAAAGTCCGAGGGATTCCACTGTCATTCGAGCGACCCGCAAAAAAAATAATTTCCATTCTCTGTTGAACGGACGGCGTGCTTTGACGCGCGGCGAGTCACCTTCGGAAGCTCAATAGATGTGAGCGCTGTTGGGGTGTGCCCTCCTACAGCCTTAACCGCATCGCCATATGCGCCTACGGTTGCTCAGATAACGAAGAGAGCGGTGCATCCAATCCTAATCCACAAACCGCTGATATTTTCCTACCCGCTTCTCTTGCTGGTGGGGCTGTGGTGCGCGTTTCTACTGGCACGATGGCGCGCAAGGGCTGTCGGAATAGAGCGCAGGCACATCGACAATCTCACAATTCTTTTGGTGCTCACTGGCCTTGGGGGAGCCAGATTCTTCAACCGAGTCTTTTACAGTTCCGCTAACGTTTTGACTTTGGACTCACTGAAGATTTGGGAGGGTGGTGGATTAGTCCTATACGGGGGGTTGCTGACAGGTGCCGTATGTTTCATCGTTTACGCTTTTTTCCGTAAACTTCCTATTTTGACGATGGCGGATGTTGTCACCCCCTCACTTGCTGTTGGATTGTTCTTCGGACGAATCGGATGTTTTCTAGCAGGTTGTTGTTGGGGTTGCATTTGCGACGATCCAAGCAATCTGCTCCAACTGTTGGCCGTTCGATTTCCGAAGAGCAGCCTCACATACGAGCAGCATCGTGCATCGGGAATGCTATCCGCCGATGCCGAGCGTTCCCTCGCTGTTCACCCTGTTCAACTTTACGAGGCGTTTTCAATGTTGCTCCTCTTTTGGGTCTTAATGAGGCAATTTAAACAGCGAAGGTTTTCTGGCGAAATTTTTTGCCTCTTTGCACTGAGTTACGCCGCAGTTCGCTTTTGGTTGGAATTCCTGAGAGCTGACAATCCCTCGGACTATTTGGGAATGACGATTTCTCAAGTGATCAGCATTCTCGTCGCGACCGCTTGTGGCACGACATTTTTCATCAAACGCCTTCTTCAAAATCGCAGAGGAATTTCTGCATCGACAAGCTCAGGCTAAAAATATTAACGGCGCTTGCGGGCACACGCAAAAAACTCACGCTCGAACTCGGAGGCAAAGCGGCGAACATCATTTTCGACGACGCGCCGCTCGACCATGCCATCGAAGGCATCATTCAGGGAATTTATTTCAACCAGGGGCATGTCTGTTGCGCGGGCTCGCGGTTGCTCGTGCAGGAAAATGTCCACGATGTCGTCGTGCGCAAACTGCGCGACCGACTTCAGACCTTGCGGCTCGGCAATCCGCTCGACAAAAACACCGACATCGGCGCAATCAATTCGCGGCAGCAACTCAACAAGATTTGCGAACTCATCCAATCGGGCATTGACGAAGGTGCACAGATTTTTCAGGCGCGCTGCAAACTGCCCGAACGCGGTTACTGGTTTCCGCCGACCTTTTTCACGCGCGTCACACAATCGCACCGCATCGCCTCCGAGGAAATTTTCGGACCCGTGCTCAGCATCATGACATTCCGCACACCCGAGGAGGCCGTCGAACGCGCCAACAACACGCCGTATGGTTTGAGCGCGGGCGTGTGGACGGACAAGGGCTCAAAAATTTTCAAAATCGTCAACAAACTGCGCGCAGGCGTCGTCTGGGCGAACACCTACAACAAATTCGACCCCACGAGTCCCTTCGGCGGCTACAAAGAAAGCGGTTTCGGACGCGAAGGCGGCGTGCATGGGTTGCATGCGTATGTGAAGTGGGCGTGAGAAATCTTTCCTTTAGTAGGATGTCTTCGATTGTAAAGATTGCGTCGTGTGTGCGAAGCCGTTAGTTTGTTGAGCCTCGGAGGGAAACAATGCCGTTTGTTCCGCCAAGCGAAGAACTCATTCGCCAACAATTTCCCCGTATCGAAAAGCTCACTCTCTTGGATAAGGGCGGGTTTAAGGCTGTCTATCGCGCAGAAATTGGCAAGAAAATCGAGGCGTTTAAGCTGGTTCAGATTCCCCGCGCTGAAAGCTCCAACGACGTTGAAGCATTTCGCCGCGAAATGGTCGGGCGAGTGCGTCGTGAAGTCGAGGCGCTCGGCAAGTGCAGCGTGCCAGAAATCGTTAAACTGGGCGGTATCAAGGCAACGGACGTTCAAATCGATGGATTCGATTACGTAGGGTATTCAGAAGAATTTTTAGAAGGGAAAGACCTTTGGAAATTACTCACGTCGGGAATGCAAAAACCGTCTGAAAAAGAGTTGCGCAGTCTTTTTGTTTCACTTTTGAAATCCATCAAAGAGTTGTGGGGGCACGGCTATGTGCATCGCGATATCAAGCCGCTCAACGTGATGAAACTGGAGTCGAAGGACAGATCATTTGTGCTGCTCGATTTAGGAATCGCTTACTCGATTCGCGAGACGGCACTGACCTTCAACCCCGCGGAGCGTATCGTCGCGACATACCGATACCTCGCCCCAGAGATGATGACGTTTGGCTTCCGAGAAAGCTTGGATTACCGCACGGATTTATATACCGCGGCGATGACGGTTTTTGAGTATGGCGCGCAGCAACATCCTTTAGCGGAGGACAGAGACGACATGATGCGCACCATTTCGCGCGCTTTGCACCAACCCTCGAAACCGTTAAGGAAGTTACGTCCAGACCTTTCCCCAAATTTCTGCTATATCGTGGACCAAATGTTAAAGAAGAAGCCAGCGTTGCGACCCTCCAATCTTGACACGCTTATTAGCAGACTGAGGAGCGATTCATGAAATTATTCGCTCAGCACGGAGCGTCAGAGGGCGAAAAAATCACCGAGGCTATTAACCGCGGCGTGATTGACGGAGTGATTTACAGCCCCCGCGACGTGGCGCTGCCAAATCTGACTGCCAAGCTGAAAGCTCTCGCATCTACGAGCCGAAAGCTGAGCCGACTATTTGACCCTCAATACTACGCGATTTTCTTAACTTCCAACTCGGACGCGCGGACAGGCTATCTCTTGGAGGACTACGCCGAATACCTCCAGCCGCGACGACGGGGTCAGTTGGAGCGCGAAAAACAAGTTCAGGAAGACCTGAAGGCCGCTTTGAAGTTCCAAGTTGATTTAGACTTCAGCGGAATTATCGCCCCCAACATTCTCATCCCTCGGTCATTCGATTCGGTTGAGGCTGTGATTTCAAAAAATTTCATCCGCCAAACAGCCGCCCAATTTTCGAAGTTCAAAGACAAAAGACCCGTTTACGCGACACTGGCCATCGCCAGAGATGCGTTGAATGACAAACAGGAATTGATCGAGTTCCTGAACGAAGTGACGCTGCTCGACGAACCGCCGAGCGGATTTTACGTGCTCATCGCGGCTCGAAGTAGCGAGGCGAGAAGCGACATTTACAACGCGGATATTATTGCAGCTTGGATGCTGATAAATCACACGCTGAAGTTGAACGGCTTCGACGTGATCAACGGCTACTCAGATATTTTGACTCCGTTTCTTGGCGCAGCAGGTGGGGGAGCGGGCGGTTTGGGTTGGTGGACAAATCTCCGAAGTTTTTCGTTGGATCGGTTCGCGCCGTCGCCCAGCGGTGGACGTTTGCCTATTCAACGGTATCTTTCCACGCGACTGATGAATCGAATCACGTATTACGAACTCGACGCATTACGGAAGCTTGTGCCCAAAGTTCTGAATGGATTGACGTCAGACTCGCTATACGACGCGGCCAAAGGCTCTGAACCCCCGCGCAATATAGAAGTGATTCAGTCTTGGGAAGCAGTTGGGGATTTGAATTCATCCCTTGTCTCAGGAGAGCAGCTTCAAGACCTAAAGAAATGTCGATCGGCGGTTGAGGAGGCGGTCGAAACTTATGAAAACATCCCTATCCAACTCGACACAAAATCAAACAAAGACCACCTACTTCCCCTGCTTGAGGGGATGACCCTTTTTGAAAAGCTCGCGGAAATTCAGTCTTCGAGCGAGTAGTTCAATAGCTTTTTCTTTTGCGTAAGGATTGCGCGGTTGTGGTCGAGGCGTAAAGAATTTTCGAATCTTTCCTGTGTTGCTGTCGAAACTCCACAAACCGACTCTCAACTTGCGAAACAGGCACAGGTGAGCTTTTGCTACTTTTGCAGCCTCTGGCGGAAGCACTACAACCGCGCGGTCGGCAAAATACCCATAGCGGTAAGCCTGCGAAACCGCCTTTCGCCAACTGGCGAGCTTGATCTCGAAAGCCGTCAGGTGTTGACGATTGAGGCGCTTCTTGATGGTTTCGAGGGATAGAGCGGTCGCTTCCTCGGGGTTGGAAGAGGAGCGCCACGAAATCCAAACAAAATCCGCAATTCCAAATCCAGACATCGCAAAGTAGCGACCGCCGACTCCGCTTCGCGAGTGGTGCTCCAAATAGACACGTTCAAAAGCACCTGCAAAATTTGCCTCCCCCCGCTTTTTCCCGAGCTCCGCTGGCAAATTCCGTCGTGGATTTTGAGTCCTAAAATTTAGAATTTGTCGCATTGTGCCCCCCTTGCATCCAAAATATCGCCCCCTGCTTTTTGTCTCAAGATAAATGATTACACTCCATGTGAATTCTTGAACAACCAAACTGGTTGCGTTATGGTTGCGGCGTGAAAACCATCACCATCAAAGACATTCCCCCCGCCCTGCATCGGGAACTCAAGGCGCGAGCGGAAGCGCACGGGCGCAGTTTGAACACCGAAGTGCTCGCCTGCCTTGAAGCCAGCGTCCACGCCACGCCCGTGGACACGGAAGACCTCATCCGTCAGGCGCGCACGTTGCGTGAATCCATGAAGGTCTATATGACGCAAAAGGAATTGACCGCGTTGAAAAATCAGGGACGTCCATGATTGTGGTGGACAGCAACGTTCTGGCGTATTTCTGGATTCGCGGCGAGATGACGCCGTTGGCGGAAGCCGCTTTCAGGAAAGATTCCGATTGGGCATCCACGACGTTATGGCGGTCGGAATTTAGAAACGTTCTCGTCGGGTACCTGCGTCGCAAGGAGTTGACGATGGAGCAAGCCCTGCGCGCATTCGAGGGCGCAGCGGCGCAGATTGGCGAACGAGAACTCGCCGTTCCGACAAACCAAGTTCTCTACTACGCCCAACAATCCACTTGTTCCGCCTACGATTGCGAGTTTGTCGCCCTCGCCGAGCAATTGGGCGTAACGTTGGTCACTTGTGATTCCCAAATACTAAGAGATCTTCCTCTCCGCGCCGTTCATCTGAAAGATTTTGTGAAGTAGGATTCGCGTCAATTCGCGTTCATTCGCGGTCAAAAAATCTCTGCGTCCTCTGTGTAGAAAACTTTTCGTGTCTTTAGTGTGTTCGTGGTTAAACATCCACTCGCTCACGCTCGTAGCTATATCAGTTGAAATCCGTGTGCATCCGCGGCTAAGAAACTCTCCGCCGCTCCGTGTCTCCGTGGTTACTTCCCCGCCCCAAACTTCTCCGCAAACTTCTGCGGCATTTTCTGCACCTTGCGCGACTGGTAATCGAAAAACACAATCCCCGTCTTTGCCTCCGCGACCGACTCCAGACGTTGCGGCTCGGCAATCCGCTCGACAAAGCCGAGTCCGCGAGACCTGCGAAGCAAAACACCGATCCCGCAGTCGCGGGAGCGCCATCAATTCGCGGCAGCAACTCAACAAGATTTGCGAGGCGGAGAGAAATTTTTTTGACCACTGATGACACGGATGGCACGGATGAGTTCTATCAGTGAAATCAGTGTAATCCATGGTTAATCTTTGCCGATGTTTCACTTCGTGTGTCTCGCAGACTCAGCTTTCACGCGCGTCACGCAATCGCACCGCATCGCGACGGAAGAAATTGCAGGAGCGTCTCGCGGACTCGGCTTTTGGCCCAGTCCTCAGCATCATGACCTTCCGCACACCCGAGGAAGCCGTCGAACGCGCCAACAACACCCCCTACGGCCTAAGCGCAGGCGTGTGGACGGACAAAGGCTCAAAGATTTTTAAGATAGTGAATCGTCTGCGAGCGGGAGTGGTGTGGGCAAACACATATAACAAGTTTGACCCGACTTCGCCATTTGGTGGGTATAAGGAGAGTGGGTTTGGGCGGGAAGGCGGAGTCCACGGGCTGCACGCATATGTGAAGTGGGCTTGATTCGGAGATTTTATTAACCACTGATGACACGGATTAAACGGATATTTTTTAATCAGTGAAATCAGTGCAATCCGTGGTTAAGAACTTTTCGCAGCAGCAAGTGCGGCACAAATTTTCGACCACTGATGACACGGATTTAACGGATATCAGGGAAATTATCAGTGAAATCAGTGTAATCCGTGGTTTAATCCTCTTATGAAACGGGAACTCATTCATGGCGACCTGAGCAAAGCCATCATCGGCGCGGCGATGACCGTCCTGAACGAGTTGAAGCCAGGACTCGATGAAAAACTCTACGAGAACTCCCTCGTCATCGAGTTACAGAAGCGCGGGCACAAAGTTGAGCAGCAGAAAAACTTTCCCGTTCATTACGACAGACAACTTATCGGCACGCTCATCCCTGACCTCATCGTGGACGATTTGGTGATTGTTGACCCGAAGGTCGTGAGCGCGTTCAACGAGTCCCACGTCGCCCAGATGATTGGCTACCTCACTATTTCGGGATTGGATTTGGCAGACATTCCCCATTTTGATTCAGAAGATTGACGCAGAGCGAGTTGGAGGGTCACGCTCCGTCGTGACCGTCCCGCGAAGCGGGAGACGCGACAGAGCGCGTCCCTCCAATTTGGGGAATT
>Ga0187893_10011280_pt1 | contig 13036 bp, 13 predicted proteins | sample MA1701074metaG_FD_139574 | JGI IMG/M metagenome (GOLD analysis project Ga0187893, IMG submission 139574) | White microbial mat communities from a basaltic lava cave in the Kipuka Kanohina Cave System on the Island of Hawaii, USA - MA170107-4 metaG ...
GCGGCGCTGCGCGGACGAGACCCCCTGCTTGCCTGCCACCTCACACCAAGCCAGGGCGTCCGGTATTCTCGGCTGGTAGGTGATTGACAAGCGCACCTACCCTCCGCTCCGCTCAGATGGCTCACCCTGATGGTCGAACGTCGATCGCAGATCGGTCGCCCATCATTGAATGCAGGACCGTCGCCTGCGACCGCGGAGTCGCTCAGCCATCCGGCGGATGGCGTCCGGCGAGCGACCGGCGTCGGCGTTCCGACCGAGGGGATCGCGACGTACCGGATCCACCCGGAGGCCTTTGCGGACGAGATCTTGCGCGCGTACGCCGCCGAAATGCTCGGCGTGACGGAGGCGCGCGTCAAGGCCCGCGGGGTGCCATGACCGGGCGGCGGCCGCATTTCGCGGATGCGATCCTCGTTTTCTCGATCGCGGCGGCGGTGATGATGGGCGCGGGGGTGGCGCGGGCTGCGATTCGGGGGGAGGACTACGCGTGGGTTCGGAATCTGCTGCTGATCGGAATGCAGCTGGGCTGGGTGGCAATTCCGTTCGCCTATGTGCGGACGGCGAAGGTGGACGCGGTCGAGGCGCTGTCCTGGCGGATGCCGCCGGCGGCCGCCTGGCCGCGGCTCGGTTTCCTTTGGCTGGCGGTTGTTTGGCTCGTGCTGGGGATTTACAGGGGACAGATGTGGGTTTACGGCCGGCTGGGGCTGGAGTTTTCGGAGCAGTCTGGCGGGGTGGAGGCGATGCTGCGTGAAATTGCGGCGTGGGGGCCGGGGTTTCTGCTGCTGGTGGTCACCGTGCTTCCGGCCGTCGCCGAAGAGCTGGTGTTTCGCGGCATGATGCTGAGCGGGTTTGCGCGGAGTTTCGGGCCCGGGCGTGCGGTGATTTACACCTCTTTGATGTTCGCCGCTGTGCACCAGATGGTGCCGAGGATGGTGGTTACGTGCTTCCTGGCGCTGGTCTTCGGGGTGGTGGTTCTCTGGACCCGGAGCATTTTGGCGGCGATGGTCTTGCACCTTCTCAACAATCTGGCTGCCCTGCTGATCGTCAGGTCGATGGAGGCGCACATCAATCTGGTCATCTTCGTCGCAGCCGCCCTGACGTTCGGTTTCGCGCTGATCTCGCTTCGACGCGTCTGCTCAAGGGAGACCCTCTGGGAGGCTTTGCCTGCTAGAGGGCATGGAGATGCCCTCTAGCAGGCAAAGCCTCCTAGAGGGTCTCCTTAAAGCAGACGGCGCAGCTCGTCGATCCGAAACCGCACCCGCGCCGCCTCCTCCCGGACCGACCGGATCTGCCCCTCCCGCAGCCGGATCTCGGATTCGAGCTGCTCCTGCTTCTTGAGCAGAGTCCGGGCCTTCGCCTCCAGGTCCCCCAGCTCCATCTCCGCCTTGAGGTGTGCAATCCTCCTGCGCTTCTCCGCCATCACCCCCTGAAGGCTCACCGCGAGCGTCGACTTGCCCTTGAGCATCGGATCCGCGGTCCGGCTCTGCGGGTTCGCCTCGACGAACGCCTGCCCCGCCCACAGCCGCACCAGCCGCAGCTCCTTGTTCGTGTCTGCCACGCGCTGCTCGATCGCCCGGATCTGCGCCGCCGGATCCTCCGCGGCCCCCAGCGTCTGCAGCTCGGCCTTCACCGCTTCGCTCTCCTGTTCGATTCGCGCAATCTGCGCCCTCGCCTCCTCCAAATCCCGCTTCCGCTGGCTGATCAGATCGAACAGGTATTTGAGTTCGCCCTCGGCATGCGCGGCCGCAAAATCGGTCTCGGCGATCGCCTTGCCTGCGGCGGGGAATTTCTCGAGCTTCGCCTTCCCCTGCTTGCCGATCTCGGACCGCACCCCCATCGACCGCCCGCGCGACACCAGCCTCCCGAAGAATCCGCGCGACTTGTCCTCCGCTTCGACCGCCCGGAGCTCCCGCTCGAGCCGCTCGATCTCGGCGTCGACCTGAAGAACCTCCTCGAAAACCGCGCGGTACGGCGACGGATCGGGGAGCGCCTTGAAACGGACGTAGGCCGCCGCCCCGGCGTCGAGCGCCGCCTTTTCACACTCCTGCGAAAGCGTCTCCTCCCGAGCCCGAGAATGGGCCAGCGCGTCTTTCCGGGACTGCGAGTCGCGATGCAATCGCTGGATCCGATCGATCTGCGCATGGAACTCCCCCTGGCTCTTCAGCAGCGCATCCATGTTCCGCAGGTACTTGCGGAGCGTCTCCGGCCCCGCCCCCGCCCCCCCTCCCTCCTCCGCCGCCAGCCCCTGCAAGCGGTTCCCGATTTCGACACACTCATTCTGGAGCTGCTCCTCCAGCTCCCTGACCTCCTTTTCCAGGGCATGGATCTCCTTCTGCCGGCTGTCCACGATGCCCAGTTTAAGCCCGACGACGGCGGCGTTCCAAGGCCGGAACGCTTGACTGGGTTTCGGGGGGCACTAAAATCGCAGGCTTCCCGCTCAAGATTTCGTCCTTATTTGTGAAGAAGGCCAGTCGGCCGCCTGTGCTCCGTCTTTCGAAGGACGACCGGATGCTGGTCGCCCTTCGGGACGAATTGTACGGCGGCTCGTGGGATTTGATGCGCGAAGACTTGAAGTCGAGGGTGAAGGGAAAGCCTCACGTCTACGAAATCGCGTTCCGGCTGGCCGACCGCATCGAAGTGGACCTGGGCCGCATCCGGAGGCTTCAGGGCCTCGAAACCCGGCACAAGCTCAATCTTTCGCAATTGATTCGAACAGGAGGCCGATGATGTCGTCGACAACCCCGGCGGTCCGACTGGCGCTCGCGCTCGTCGCGGCGGCGCTCGTGGGTTGCGGCAGCTCCGGCGGCTCCACTCCCGGCGAGCAGCCGGTTCCCGGTTTCGTCCCCACGCACGAAAAAGTCGTCGTCGAAGAGGCCGGCACCTTCCCGTTCAAGCACTGGGAGTGGGACTTCAAGCTCACGGACCGGAAGATCCGACGCGTCACCCTCGGCAGCCAGCACTTCTTCGTCGAAACCCACGACAACTGGATCGTCGCGCTCGACCGGTTCAACGGCGTCGTCGTCTGGGTTTACAACATCTGGCGCGACGTCCCTCCGGACTGGGCGCCGGTCGAGGCCGTCGGGGTCGGTGAGGAGATCACGCGGCTCAAGCTCGGGCTCATCCGAGCGCAGCGTGCCGTCGAGCAGCACGCGGCGCAGCGCCCGATCGAGGACGAGCAGAAGCACTTCGAGGAGATGGGCGTCCTCAAGCAGAAGCGCTCCGAGTTCCACGAAAAAATCCGCGCGGCCCACGTCAACGACAATCTCTTCTTCATCGTGGGCGGTGAACTGTTCTGCCTCGAGCGAACCACCGGCAAAGAGCTCTGGTATAAGCGTCTCGACTTCACCCCCTCCGCGCAACCGTTCGCGACGCGCGGCCACGTCTTCATTCCGGGAAGCGAGTTCTCCAGGGTCCACTGGCTGAGCGTCGAGCAGGAAGGCCGGCAAGTCTTCTTCACCTCCAACGAGCTCGACCGGTTCAACATGATCTTCAATCGCGCGATTTACGACCACCCGCTGCTGTATCACGCCTCTCGGGACGGAATCCTCCGGGCCTACATGGTCGACAAGAACCGCGAGCATTGGCGCTTCAAAAGCAAGCTCCCCTGGCAGGCCGATCCCTATATCCACCACCTGACCCGAAAGGAGAAGATCTACCGCACCAATGAGCAGGGGGAGCGGTCGGTTGTCGAGATCGACAAGACCTACGAAACCTGCTTCATCGGCGGCCGCGACCGGACGTTCTACGCGCTGGATGCCGACGGGGGAAACGTCGTGTGGCAGTACGCGCTTCCCGCCGAGGTCAAGAGCGCGGCCGACAGCTTTCCGAATTCGGACCTGGTTTATGTCCGGACCGAGGACGGATACCTCCACGCCTTCGACGCGATGCCGCTCCACCTGAACAAGGACGGCGTCTCGGAGCTGGGGCACCAGCTGCGCCCCCAGGGCCCGCGCTGGTCGATCCCCCAGGCCGAACGCATCCTCCTCCGAACCGCGAACTGGGTCTACATCATGGGTGAGCGCAACACGATCCTCCGTGTGAACGAAAAGACCGGCGTCATCACCGGCAAGTACCCGGTCGTTCATCTCAAGCACGTGTTCACGAACCGGATGGACGATATCTTTTACGCCACGACCGACGACGGGCATTTCGTGGCGATGAAGGAGCACGAGACGATCCAGATCTTTACGCCGGGCGAGCGCGCCGCGATCGAGAAGAAGAAGGAAGGACAATAGCACTCAGCGGTCAGCCATCAGAGTTCAGCCCTCAGACGTGGCCGTTCGAATCATCCACCTGGCAAGGTTGTTCGCGCTGATTGCGGTCGGCCGCCCCTCCAGGCTCAAGTCCGAAATCGTGCGCGCCCGGCGGGCCGGCCTGTCGCTCGTCCAGGTCAAGGAACTGTTCCTGCAGTCGTATCTTCTGGTCGGCTACCCCCGGATGATCAACGCGTTCCTGACCCTGGCGTCGCTCCCCGGCACCGGGGGGGGCGCGCCGTCGGAGCGGGGCCTGACGCCGAAGCGCGCCCGCGCCCGCGGCGAGCGGAACTGCCGGGCCATCTACGGGGATCAGGCCGAGCCGATGCTGGCGCGGATGCGCGAAATGCACCCCGACCTGGCCGAGTGGATCGTCTGCGAAGGATACGGCAAGGTGCTGGGCCGCCGCTGGCTCGCGCCGGTCGAACGTGAATTGGCGTCCCTTCCCGTTCTGGCGCTGCAGGGGGTCCGGAAGCAGCTTTATTCCCACCTTCGGGGGGCGCTTCGGGTAGGCGCCTCCCGGGCCCGGATCCGGTCCGTCCTGCGGGCGTGCCGGGGGATCGTTCCCGCATCCCGCCTGCGGATGGCCGGACGAATGTTGCTTGACCTTTGACAAAACAGTTAGACCGGGAACGCGGCCTCGATCCGCGTCGTATATAGGAGGGGCGGCCGGAAACAATTCAGATCCGTCCGCCGTTGTGTATACTGATGATGAAGGGTTTGAAGGGGAATCTCATGAAAACGATGAGCGTCCTCGCGCTAGCGGCCGTTCTGGCGCTCCCCGCCGCGGCCGATGAGGTTCTGCTCCATAGCGGTGGCCGCCTTCTGGGTATTGCCACCGAAAAGGACGACGTCGTGATCATCGAGACCACCTACGGCCTCGTCGAGGTCCCCAAGGACATGGTCCTTTCCATCGACCGCACCAAGCGCTCGATCGTCGAGGATTACCGCGAGCGCGCCGACGCGACGGACTCGAACGACGCGAACGACGTGTACAAGCTTGGGCGGTGGGCGAAGGAGAACAAGCTCGGCAAGCACGCTCGAGAGCTCTTCGAAAAGGTGATCCAGCTCAACCCCGAGCACGAGTTTGCCCGGAGGGAGCTCGGCTTCGTCAGCTTCCAGGGTCGCTGGCTGACGCAGGACGAGGTCATGCTCGCGAAGGGATTCGTGCTGTACAAGAGCGAATGGTTGACTCCCGCCGCCATGGAGCTTAAGGTGAGCAAGGAACTCGAAGAGGCGCGCCGTAAGGAAGAGGAAAAGCGCCAGAAAGAGGAGGCCAAGCTCGCCCGTGAGCAAGCCAAGTCGACGCAGCCGGTCAACCGCGAAAGGGTCTCGGAAGTCTGGCCGACGATTTCCACGCCTCCCAGCCGCGCGCCCGGATATTTCTACGGCGGCGGCGGATACGGACACGGCATCGTGCCGGGCGCCGGCTTCACCCTGTCCGCCGATTTCCAGACCTACGTCGAAAACCTCTACCGGGCGTACGGAATGGATCCGGCGAACGGCTACGGCTATTGGCCCTTCTTCCGCCGTCCGTAAGCCCTCGTTCGGCGCTCCGGAGGCCCCGCATGCTGCGCTGGTTTTGCCTTTCGAAGATCTATAACGCCCGCGTCACCGACCTCAACGTCGAGTACGAGGGCAGCATCGGCATCGATCGATCCGTCATCGAGGCCGCCGGGCTGGCTGCCTTCGAGAAAGTCCTGGTGATCAACGTGACCAACACCCATCGCTTCGAGACGTACGTCATCGAGGAGAAACCCGGCACGGGGAAGATCGCTCTGTACGGCGGCGCGGCCAAGCTCGCGAAGACCGGCGATTCCCTGATTATCCTCTCGTTCGGGGGCCTGAATGAAAAAGAGATCGAAAAATTCGGGGGGCCGCGCGTCCTCCGTCTCCGGGACGGGAACCGTCCGCCCGCGCGCTAGCGCCGACGGCCTGCTCCGACCCGAGCACCTTCGCTGGGAATGTCCCGACGACTTGCTGCCCCGCTCGATGCGGGATCTCGCCCCGGCCGCCGGCACCGTCGGCCAGCCCCGCGCACTTCAAGCCTTGAAGATGGGCGTCGCGCTCCGGTCGCGGGGTTACAACGTGTACGTGGCCGGGCCGACGGGCACCGGCCGGACCTCCACCGTGCGGCAGGTTCTGGAGGCTCTTAAACCGGCGTTGTGCCCGGTCCTGAAAGATTATGTCTTCGTCCACAATTTCGCCGACCCCAATGCGCCGCGGCTCCTCACGTTCCCGGTCGGCCAAGCGCGCAAGTTTGAGCGCGAAATGACCGCGTTCGTCTCCTCGCTCAAGACGGACGTCCCCGCGCTCTTCGAAGACGAAAGCTTCAAGGTCGAGGCCGAGCGCATCCGCGGGTTTTACAATGAGCTGCAGCAGAAGCTGCTCTCGGCGTTCGAGCTCAAGCTTCGGGACAGCGGTTTCACTCTCGTCAAGGTCCGCGCGGGGGCGGTCGTCGTCCCCCAGATCGCGCCATTGATCGAGGGGCAGCCCGTTTCGCTGGATGCGCTGGAGACGCTCGTCCATCAGGGAAAACTGAAGGAGGAGCAGGCTCATCGCCTCGCGCAGCAGCAGGAGAAATTCCGCGAGGAAATGGACCTGCTGGCGAAACGGCTCAACCAGCTCTCCGCCGAAATGGCCGAAAAATTCCGAGAGCTGGAGCGCTCCTCCGCCGTCAAGCTGATCGAGGCCCACATCGGGCGGATCCGGGAGCAGTTCCGACAGGACCGGATCCGCGAGTATCTCGATGAGGTGAAGGAGGACATCCTCGACCATCTGGACGGGTTCCGCGGCGTGCCCTCCACGGAGGAAGGCGAGGCGCCCAACCCGTTGAAGATGCTGCTGGCGGCCAAGCAAGATCGTCCGGAAGACGATCCCCGCACCCGCGTCAACGTCGTGCTCGGCGGGCCGGGCCGGCAGGGATGCCCGGTCGTCTTCGAGGAGGCCCCGACGTGGGCGAATCTCGTCGGCACGATCAAAGTCGACGTGACTCCGGGAGGCAGCTTCGAGACGAACCACACCCACATTTCGTGCGGGTCGCTGCTCAAGGCTGACGGCGGCTTCCTCGTGATGAAGGCGCTGGATCTCTTCCTCATGCCGGGGTCCTGGCAGGCGCTCAAGCGCGTCCTCAAGACGGGCCGGCTTGAAATCACCCTCCCCGAGTCCCCGTTGTTCCCAGGGCGCGTCGCCCTCAAACCGGAGTCGATCCCGGTCGACGTCAAGGTCATCCTGATCGGCGAATCGTTCCTGTACGACCTGCTCTACCTCAACGACGAGGAGTTCCGCGCCACGTTCAAGGTCAAGGCGGAGTTCGACAGCCGGATGGACCTTACGCCCGACACGGTGAAGCACTACGTCTCGGTGCTGTCGAAAATCTGCGAGACCGAGAAGCTCCTGCCGCTGGGCCGCGACGGTCTCAAGCAGGTGATCGAGCTGGGTGTGCGCCGCGCGGGGCGACAGGGGCGCCTGTCGACGAAATTCGCCGACATCGGCGACGTGCTGCGTGAGGCCGCGTACTGGGCGGGAGAGGCCCGGGCCGCGGAGATCGGGGAGATTCACGTGCGCCGGGCGGTCGCCGAGATGGAGCGGCGCCACGACCTGATCGAGGAGAAGATCCAGGAGATGATCGAGGAAGGGGTGATCAACCTCCGGATCGAAGGGGAGCGCGTCGGTGAGGTGAACGGGCTGTCGGTGCTCGACACCGGAATGTACTCGTTCGGAAAGCCGACGCGGATCACGGCCTCGGTTTCGATGGGGAAGAGCGGCCTCATCAATATCGAGCGCGAGGCCGGCCTGAGCGGGCACATCTACGACAAGGGGGTGCTGATCATCTCGGGCTTTCTGCGCGACAGGTACGCGAAGGACTTCCCGCTGTCGATGTCCGCCAGCCTGGCGTTCGAGCAGTCGTACAGCGGGGTCGACGGAGACAGCGCCTCCAGCACCGAAGTTTACGCGCTGCTGTCGGCGCTGAGCGGCGTCCCGCTCTGGCAGTCGATCGCCGTAACGGGGGCGGTCGACCAGCGCGGAAACGTCCAGGCCGTGGGGGGACTCAACGAGAAGATCGAGGGCTTTTTCCGGGTTTGCAAGATCCGCGGGCTTACGGGGGAGCAGGGCGTGATCATCCCGCGTTCGAACGTGGGCGACTTGATGCTTCGCGAAGAGATCGTCGACGCGGTGCGCGACGGAAAATTCAGAATCTGGGGGATTTCCAGCGTGGACGAGGGGATCGAGCTTTTGACTGGGCGTCCCGCCGGCGAACGAGGGGGCGACGGCAAGTACCCGACGGGGTCCATCAACGCCCTGGTGGAAACCAGGCTGCGGGAGTTTGCGCGGCGGCTGGCGGAGTTCGAGCGGCCCTGAATCGTCGCGCTATCCCGCGCGGCCCGTGCTCACCATGACCACGGCCTTCTGCAGCGTGTTTCCGTAGCTGTCGATCAGCCCCGGCCGCATGACGCGGACGATCGTGTTCCGCGGGATTTCGCTCTGGACTTCCTTGCGTTCGAAGAGGACGGGCGAATAGAGGGCGTCGAACTGACTGCCGACTTCCAACGGGATGACCGAGATGCCCCTCGCCGCCAGGGCTTGAATCACCCGTTGGCGCGTTTTTTCGAGCTCGGCCCCCTCGATATCCCAGAACCGGTTGAGGGCCGCGCGGAGCAGGGCGGCCTCCTTGGCCGGGTCTGCGTCGACGAATTGCCAGAACAGTTTTCGAAGGTCCTTGACCGCGAACCCGTTCGACCGGAGCAGGGTTCGCGCGGCCTGGTCCACCGCGTCGACGGCGGGGGTCCATTGTCCGTTCGAAATCCCGAACACCGGAGGCCACGCGCCGCCGTCCGGCAGCCGGATCGCGCGCCGGATGACGTGGGCAATGTCGCCCGCACCGCGATTCGAGGGGGTGAGGACTTGCTGGGCCTTGAAGCCGCGCTGTTGAGCGAGGCTTACCAGGGGGCCGGTGAATCCAGGCATCGGAAAGACGTCGCCGCCCGCCTCCTTGAGGGCGCCCGCCGCCCGGCCAATGACGTTTTCGAGCGCCGAGCGGACCTCCGGGTCGTTGGACATGCCGTAGTCCCAGGCGAGCTGGTCGAGGAACAGGATCAGGCCGGCCACGGCGCGGGGCTCGATGGGGCGATCGCGCGAGAATTCCTCGCACGTCTTGAGGGCTGCCCGTTCGTCGGCGGGGTCGAGCGAGAGCTTCTTGAGGGCTGCGGTCAGCGTCGAAATCGCCTCGGCGAGGGCGACCTGTGGGCCGGGCTTGGGGGGCATCAGCCCTTCGCGGATCTCCTGGAGGCGCTGGATCATCTCGGCGATCCGCCTCGCGGATTCTTCGCTGTGCTGATCGATGGCGTGCGCCTCGAGCTTGAGGATGTAGGCCTCCATCTCCTGGAGCGCGCCTTCAAGCTCCTCCATCGACATGGCAGTTCGCCATTATCAGTTTCGATCGGCCCGATTCCAGACTATTTCGGGGGGCGTTCGAGGCTGAACGTCTTCAGTTCGAACTCGAACTGGACGAGCCGGCAGGCCGCCTCGCCGTCGCCCAGCGCGTGCCGCGCGGAATGGACGAGCCACGAGCCGAGCGTCCGGGACGACCCCGGCTTCAGCAGCGACGACCGGACGTGGATCCACTCCTCGAGGGTCACGAACCCCGCGTAAGTTTTTTCGTACAGCTCCGCGTCGGAGAGGCCGTCGGCGGCCCGGATCTTCCCCCGCTTGTGGAATCCCTCGAGCAGGGCCGCTTCGGCTTCGAATCCGGTCCGCCGGATGAGATCGACGGCGGCGTCGACGGCGGCCGCCTCCGGCGGCGAGAGCGGGCGGTGGCGCACTTCGGAGAAGCTGCAGCCCGCGAGGAGCAGGAAAAACGGGGCGAAGCGGTGCATCCCAATATCAAGACGAGCCGCGGCACTTGAAATCATCTCGGGGTCCAACTAGACTCCCACGTGTCCTGACGGTTGCCCAGCATCTGAACGGGTGAAGAAGCATGCCGCCTAGCAGCAAGCGGCCTCGAAGCCGCCTCCAGGGGTTGAAAGACTCGACGGGCCCGAAGAGCGTCCAATTCTGGGATGACGTCATCCTGCAGGCGCCGGACTATACGGATGCCTACGTGGAGCGGGCGACCTGCCACATGCTGACGAAAAAGTGGGATCCGGCGATCGCCGACCTGACGCGGGCGCTCTCCCTGGATCCAAGCCACGAAAAGGCGCTGTTCCTGCGCGGCCAGTGCTTCTACGAGTCGCGGCGGTACGACCACGCGCTGCGCGATCTGGCGGCGGTGCTCAAGCGCAAGCCGAACAACGCCGAAGGCCAGTACCAGGTGGCGATGATCCTGCTGGCTCGCAACGATCTCGACCGCGCGATGGGGAGTCTGGATCAGGCGGTCACGGCGGACCCGAACCACGTCAAGTCGCTGGTGGCGCGGGCGTCGCTGCGGGTCGAAAAAAAGAACTTCGACGGGGCGTACCAGGACGCCAACCGGGTGCTGCAGATCGACCCCAATCAGATCGAGGGGTACATCGCGCGGGCGGGGGCTTCGTCGGGCCGGGGGAACTTCGGCCGGGCCAAGGACGACCTCAACGCGGCGATCGAAAAGAACGCGAACCACCCCGAGGCGCACTACTCGCTGGCGAAGCTGCTGGTGAAGCTGAATCAGATCGACGAGGCGGTGCCGCACGTCCTCAAGGCGGTCCAGGTCAATCCGAATCTGGCGATCGACCCGACCCTGGTGCAGGCGGTGGTGACGAAAGCGGCGACGTGCCTGCAGCAGAGCAATTTCCCCGAGGCGATCCACTATTTCGAGCAGGCGGCGTCGCTCGATGGACGCTGGGGCGGGGACGGGCGGTATCACGACGCGGTGCTCCGCAACGCGCGCAAGGCTGTGTCGGAGAAGAACTGGACCTCGGCGATCTCGGATTTCGAAAAGCTGAACAACCTGAATCCGGCGCTGACGCCGATCCAGGAGTGGGCGGGGGCGCACCGGGAGCGCGGCCGCAAGGCGCACGCGGATTCGGAGTTCAGCCAGGCGATCACCGACTTCGACCGCGCGGCGGAGCTGTATCCGGACGGCGGGCTGGACCCGCTGGTGATCGACGCGCTGGTCAAGCGGGGCAACGCCTACCTGCAGGGCCGGCGGGGCGACCAGGCGCTCAACGATTTCGACACGGCGCTGCGGCTGGACCCGTCGATCGAGCTGGACGAGCGGGTGTCGGCGCTCTTCATCGACCGCGCGAAGCGGCGCTACCGCAAGAAGGACCTGGACGGCGGGATGCAGGACCTCACGTGGGCCCTGCAGATCAAGCCGGGGCAGGACGAGGTGATTTTCCTGCGCGGCCGGTTCCTCTTCGAGATGAACGATTTCGAGGGGGCGCTGCTCGACTTCGAAGCGGCGATGAAGAAGGACCCCAAGGCGACGCTCGAGTCCCGGTTCCTGATCGCGTACGCCCACCGGGCGCAGCGGCGGTTCGGGGAGGGCGACATCGTCGGGGCGCTGGAGGATTTCGAAAAGGCGCTGCCGGCCGATCCCGGGCTGGTCAACGATTCGAACCTGCAAAAGGCGTATCTGCTGGAGATCGACCGGCTGATGCGCGAGGCCAAGTCGGAGGAGGCGCTGGCGATGCTGGACCGGGCCGATGCGGCCGGCGTTCCGCTGAGGCTTCCGCCGTTCGTGGCGAAGGCGTATATGGACCGCGGCTCGGCGCGCTTTGCGAACTCGGACTGGAAGGGCGCGATCGCGGACTTTACGTCGTGCCTGCGGCTGGACGAGCGAAGCGCGGACGCTTTGTATTGGCGGGCGTGCGCGCGGAAGAACAACGCGGACCTGGGGGACGCGCTGCACGATTTCGAGAATGTGCTCAAGGTGGACCCGAACCGGGCCGCCCAGGTCAATCCCGAGATCGAGTCGATCCGGGCGATCCTGGCCGGTTGACCATGCCCTCTGGGAGGCTTTGCCTCCTAGAGGGTGTCTCGTACCGCCTCAATTCCTCGCGCAGGGCGGCGACAGCCATTGAGATCAGCGTGGCGTCGTCGATGAAGCCGATTCCGGGGATGAAATCGGGGATCAGGTCGAAGGGGTTCAGGAAATACAGGACTGCAAAGGCCGCCGTCGCGATCACGCGCCAGGGTACCTCCCGGTACCGGCCGGAGACATAGTCCTGGACCAACCCCATCAGCAAACGCAGCTGCTTTCGGGCCCGCCTGTAAATTACGCGGGGCAGCCTGCGGAGCCGGCTCTCAGCTTCAGCGGATCGCTTGGAAAGCTCCTCTACGTCCCGCCTCAGCATCCCCCCGGACCCTTCGATAAGCTCACGCTGCAGCTGCTCGCGAGACAGAAACGGGGGCATGCCGCGGCCGGCCACAATCCGATTTTAACCCCTGCAAATCCCGGAAGTGTGAGGAAAAGATCCGGGGCTTTCGTATAAGCTATGTAGGGTTGGGTCGGTGACCCAAGGGCCCAAGCTGAAGAAGGTTTCTGGGAGGTTCGCTGTGTCAAGTGGAATTCGATTCGCAGCTGCGTGTACGGTCGGCCTGTTCCTCGTCTCTGTTTCGGGGTGGGCGGACCTGGACATCGAAGTGCCAGTCGGCACTCCGCTCGACTGGGACAAGGAACTGCATCAACCCACGCCGGTGATCAAGACCGGCGTCCCCGGCCGCAAGGAAGTAAAAGCGGAGCCGGCCCCGGCCGTCCCCGGCAAGAAGAACGAGACGCAGCTCGCCCAGGCGCCGATCAAGCCGACGCCGCCCCCGGTGATGAACTTCAGCGTTCCGAACCTCTATAACTTCTTCCGCATCACCAC
>Ga0187893_10011282_pt1 | contig 13035 bp, 12 predicted proteins | sample MA1701074metaG_FD_139574 | JGI IMG/M metagenome (GOLD analysis project Ga0187893, IMG submission 139574) | White microbial mat communities from a basaltic lava cave in the Kipuka Kanohina Cave System on the Island of Hawaii, USA - MA170107-4 metaG ...
CAACACCGGCCAGATTGAGCGCCTGGACGGTCTGCGCTCTCGACAGGTTCAAGACCTTGGCCGAAGCCAGGGCGGACGAAAAGGGGCCATAGGTGACATGGTCCCAGCCGCGAGGTCGAAGTGCTGCAGCGTCACAGAGGCGACACTGGACTTCATAGGCGAGGGCCAGAGCTGCAATGACCTGCTTGCCGGAGGCGTGAGCGGTCTCGCCGGCGGCGAGAACCGCTGCAAGATTGTCTGACGGATGCGCTGGCTCTTTCGACAGGTAGGTATCGTTAAAATCCAGATACCGGACCAACGCTCCGTTGGCGAAGGCGGCCAGGTCCGGCAGAGTCTTGTGGCTGGTCCCCCAGAGGGTCGCGCCATCTGCAACCTTGACCGACTGGGCGAGGCGACGAACAATCCGGCAGGGTGGGGCGTTCCAGGCACCGAAGGCGCAGCCCAGGCTGTCTAAGATGCGGCGTTTGACTTCATGGACAGCGGCGGCAGGGAGACGGGTATAGGACAGCGACTGGCTGTACTCGGCGAGGCGATCGGCGATCACGGAGACGCCACCTCCAAATTATCAACAATCTTACCACATTCACCGTGGCGTGAAGACTGGGACTCTGCTAAGATGCACCCCGCCTCTGACATGCCCGCTGCAGATGGCGAGCGAGGAAGGACTCCGATGCCGTACCAGTTCGTGACGGTTGCCATTGCCGAGCGCATTGCGACGGTCACCTTGAACAACCCGCCGTCGAATCTCCTCAACACGCATGTCCTCAAAGAGCTGGATCACATCTTTGGTGATTTGGAGGCTGCCCCTGCGGTTCGGGTCGTCATCCTGACGGCCTCCGGTCGTTTCTTTTGTACCGGCGCCGACATAAAAGAGCTGGCAGAAATCAGCACGGTGCACCAGGGGGCCGAATTCTCCAGCCGCGGGCAAGCGCTGCTCAACCGGATCGAGCGATTCGACAAACCGGTGATCGCGGCGATCAACGGGACTTGCCTTGGGGGTGGGCTCGAGTTGGCAATGGCCTGCCACATGCGGGTGGCGGCAGCAGAGATTCCTCTCGGCCTGCCGGAGCTCAAGCTTGGGATTATCCCGGGGTTCGGCGGGACGCAGCGGCTTCCCCGAATCATTGGGCCGTCAAAGGCAGCCGAGTTGATCCTGACGGGGGAGATCATCACATCAGAGCAGGCGGTGACCCTGGGGTTGGTCAACAGGGTTGTGCCTGCCCAGGAGGTCCTACAAGACGCTAAGGCGATGGCCGCCATGGTCACGGCCAAGGGCCGCCTGGCCATTCAGGCCGCCTTGCGCGCGATTCGCACAGGCCTCGACAGTCCGATGGCGGAAGGCCTTGCGCGGGAAGCGGAGCTGTTAGGGGAGCTGTGCGAGACGGCCGACAAGAAGGAAGGCACCGCCGCATTTTTGGAAAAACGCCCCCCCAAGTTCACGGACCACTAGCGCCCGGCCTCCCGCATGACGCGACGCCAGATCTTTACCCTCTGCTTCTTCGCCGTTGTCCTCATCTTGCTGTACCAGGTCTCGCTTGTTTTCAGACCCTTTCTGTTTCCTGTGCTGTGGGCGGTGGTCCTGGCTCATCTGACCTTTCCCCTGCATGCCCGGCTGATGACCTTCTTCCATGGGCATGAGACGCTGTCAGCTTCTGTATTGGCTACAGGAATCATGGCCCTCGGCGTCCTCCCGGTCATCATGCTGAGCGTCTTGCTTGTCCGGGAGGCTGGGTCCGCCCACGTCGCCATCACGACCTGGATTCAATCGGGCGGCGTCGAGCGGTTGCGGGACGAGATCGCAAAGTTGCCCTTCGGCTCCGGAAAGATCGAGGAATTGCTTGGCTGGGTCGTCGTCGAGCAGGCGAACTTCAAGAACGTTCTCTTGGAGAGTTCCAAGTCCGTCAGCCAGTTTCTCGTTGAGGAAGTGACAGGCCTGGTCAAGAACGCCTTCCTGCTGGCGGCGGATTTCTTGGTCATGATCTTTACGCTGTTCTTCTTCTTCAAAGACGGCGAGCGGCTCTTTGCGAATCTCTATCAGCTCATTCCGCTGGAAGAGTCCCATAAGCAGCAGATCTTTTCGCGCCTGGATCAGACGATGCGGGCTGTGGTCAAGGGCCTGATCATCACGGCGATCGTGCAAGGGCTCCTGGCTGGGGCGGCCTATATTGTGCTTGGCGTCCCGTTCCCGGTGTTCCTGATGGCGCTCACGATGCTGCTCGCTCCATTGCCGTTCGGCGGAACAGCCCTCGTGTGGGGTCCGGTCGTTCTGTACCTCTATTGGGTCGGGCCAGTATGGAAGGCGTTAGCGATGCTGGTCTGGGGAGCAGGAATCGTCTCGACGGTGGATCATGTGCTCAAGCCGATCCTCATCGGTAAGGGAGCTCAAATCCCGTTTGTGTTTCTGTTTTTCAGTGTCCTCGGGGGATTGGCAGCCTACGGGTTGATCGGACTCTTTCTCGGCCCCATCCTGGTTGGACTGCTCATCACGGCCCTGCAAATCTACCGCGAAGAATTCCACCAGCAGGAAGAGCCGAGCTCTCCGATGGCCTGAGCTACCAGGAGAACATTCTTGGCTGTGAAGTAGACATTTCCCTTCATTACTCCATCGTGTAGAAAGAACGGCGCTGCGTACAGAGCGTCACGTGAGCGCTAGTTCATGAAGCGTGTCCCCAACAGTTGCCTCGTTCTTGCCGTTCTCATTCCCGTGGTGACTTTGGCGACCACGGCTCATGGGGAATCTCCTGCCCCGACTGTCCATTGGGGAGGTCTTGCTTATCCAGACCAATATTCCAGCTTGACACTCGGATATACGGGGAATCGTTTTACGGAATTTGACGGTGAAGGTCGGAGATATAACAACATCAGAGAAACCATGGGGCTCAACTTTGGCTCTGTGAGCTGGACGCAGCATTGGGGACGGTTCGAGGGCTGGAGTACGAACCTGACCATTGGAGCAGGGCCAACGGGAGAACAGCCGACCCGTTACCTTCAAAATGAATTCGTGCACGATGCACTACTCGGAATACCGAGGGTTCCCGTCTCGCGCACTCGCGATGAGTTCGATTTCATGGTGGACGGATCAGTCACCAAGTGGTGGGATTTGGGACAGTCGCCTAAGATGCTGTTTGCAAGTGGCGGCTTTTCATCCGGCACGCTTTACCATGAAGGATTTGTCCGCGCGGGCGTGCGGAGATTTCTCATAGCAAAAGAAGCCTTCAAGCTTTTTGGGTCTGAAGACCATCATGGCCTAGGAAGTTTGCTGAAGGGCCTCGGATGGTCTGGGATGGTGAGATACAGCCGGCAACGCTCAAGCGGTGCCTTCCGAGAGGTAGCCCCTCGATCTTACTTGGCCCAGACTTCGCTGAGCTGGGGGATTTACGATGACAACCACGTTCCATTTTTCGAAATAGAAAGCGGCGTCACGCTTGACTCCGGTTTGTTCACTGATCTCAAGGGAGACTCGCTTGAAGAGAGATTCGTGTCGTTGTTGACCCTTCGAATTCGGCACTTTTCCGTCGAAACATGGAACGACATGATTAACCGCAAGGATAACGGGCCTACGTATGGAGCCCGCTTGACGATCGACATCTATCCTTGCGTGATCGACTTCAAGAGTTCGTGCTGGGAGAAATGGACAGGAAAATGAGATAAGTGCCTTAAGGCTCTGCTTCGAGATTTGTCTCTGGGGTCTTAAGCCCGGACGAGAATCCTAGAGATGTCGTCTCGTCGAGCCCGTGTCGTCGCCCGAAGCCTCATCTCCTCTCACTAGGGGGGTGAACCGATCCTGCCAGAGGAGCAGCCCAGTCGTGGGGTCGAAGGTTCGGACCAGGAAATCCAGTTGGCCGCCGAAGCCTGTGGCGCCTCGAACGGGGAAGGCCCGGAGCAGGTTGGTGTCGTCCCTCACCTCATCCATGTGCTCCATGGGATTGAACTGATCCTGCCACAGAAGCGCTCCTGTGTGGTTGTCGTAGGCCCTGAGGAGAAAGTGAGTGGAGGCCAAGGGGAGACTCCGGTCTTGGGTGCGCTCTGCGACAGAGCCCTGCCTTCGCTTCGTTGCGACCACAGAGGCAATCCCGCCGGATCGCTTGACCAGCTTGAGCTGCCCCTCCCAGAGAAAGGCCCCCGTCTTGAGATCATAGGCGCGGATAGGAAAGTGCTCGATGCTGCCGGTGCTCACCCCGATGCCGCCGGCGAAGACTCGTCCTCCATCCGGCGCGTTGGCGGAGGCTTCGTCCTCCTCAATCACGGCGAGGGGGAACTGATCCTGCCAGAGCAGATCCCCTGTCTTGGCATCGTAGGTCCGGATGAAGAAACTTGCGATACCCTCCGCTTGCACGCCGAACCCTGCCGCCACGATCGCCTCTCCCCTAGCCTCGACGGCGATGGCTGAGGGCATGGCGAAAAATAGGTTGGGAAGGAACCCTCCTGCACAGACCAGCAGTGCCAGAGAGAGGAATGTCCTGGGGAGGCTGACCATGTGCGGCCTTCCGGTGCGGATCATGAAGCGCACTCCTGTTCGCACGAAGCAGAGGCTTATAAGTGTTTCAGTCTTGCCTTGGTTGGTGAAGGAAGTAAATGCCTCTTAGGTAGGAAGAGACCCCGTGAAAGAGGGGGAAAAGGGGGCTACCAGGCTGGGTCAGGGGGTCGAGGGGGCTGATGAATTTGAACTAGACGCGCCAAGGGCCAGCAGGAGTGGAAAGGGGATCTAGCGGGGCAGGGGGGACGGTTGGTCTTGAAGATCCACGATCCGTTGATGCTCGGCAATGGCTTCGAGTAACTCAGGAATCCCTTCGCCCTTCACGGCGACGGTGCGGATCACGCGGGGGACCCATTCCTTCAGATCATGCAGGGTCATGTCTGCACCTTCTCGGTCACCTTTGTTGACTGCGACGATGTGGGCCACCTCAAAGAGGCCTGCCTTCATGGCCTGGACTTCGTCGCCCAGCCCAGGAGCCACGACCACTACGAGGGTCTGGGCCACCTTGGCGACATCCACCTCGTCCTGCCCCACGCCGACGGTTTCGACCAGGATGACGTCATAGCCGGCTGCTTTCAGCACTTCGATGGAGTCATGTGTCGAGCGCGCGAGACCACCGTGCTGGCCGCGCGTGGCCATGCTGCGGATATAGACTCCCGTGTCACCCGCATGGTCCTGCATCCTGATGCGGTCGCCAAGGATTGCGCCTCCGGTCACAGGGCTGCTGGTATCCACCGCCAGGATTCCGACCTTCTTGCCCTGCCGGCGGTACGCGGTCACCAGTTGGTCAATTAGCGTGCTCTTGCCGGCTCCTGGGTAGCCGGTGATCCCGATCACAGCAGCACGTCTGGAGGAAGCCTCAAGCCGCTGGAGCACCGCCATGCCGGCTGGGTCTTGATTCTCTAGCAACGTGATGAGGCGAGACACCGCGCGAACCTCGCCGCGCTTCACTCGTTCTGCCAAGGCGAGTAGGTCCACCTGATTACTCCTTGTCTGCAGGCTCAAACCAGACATCCGTCACTTTGAACGAAGGCGTCTTGGCGAACCGAGCGACCACCGGCAGGCCGATGCGGACGGCCTCCGGCTTGACGCCCTTAAGACGGGACAGAAACAACGTATCAGCTCCGTAGAACTCTACAAGGATCAACGTGAAGGGAGTCTCTTTGAGAAAAGCCTCACCGCCGTAATGGCAGGTGGTGAAAGTATGAATACGGCCGGTCAGAGGCAACTCGTACCAGGCGGTTGGGGCTCCGCACTCCATACAATGCGATCGTGGCGTGGCGTAGGTGTAGCTACAGCCAGTGCAGCGCGAGCCCAGCAGCTTGCCCTTGCTGAGTCCCACGAAGAACGGGGAGTCCTGAGCGTAGCTGTGTCGGTAGTCGATTTCATAGTGGTCATTGATGATTAGTGGGTCCACGCCGAGAATGACGGTGCCTTTATCGTTCATGATGCGACACCTTCCCACGAGGTTTGAGTTTTAAGTTTTGAGTTCTTAGTTGACAAGTCGCGCCCCTAACTCAAAATTCAAAACTAAAAATTCACAACTGCAGTTTCAGACTGCCTCCAGGATAGAAACCGTGATGTAGGTGCCAGTTCCGGCATGACTGTGGATGAGGCCGCGCCGGGGGTTCTTGAGCTGAAGGGTAGGACTGCCCAGGTGTTTGCTCATGATCCCCTGCAGTTGCCAGAAGGCGAAGACCGCCTGCATCAAGCCCGTCGCGCCGACCGGATGCCCACAGGCCAGCAGTCCCCCGGAGGGATTGACTGGCAAGCGTCCCTGCTTGGGTAGAGACATGCCGTAGTCAATTCCTGGCATAAAGGGGGTGCCGCGCTCCACGAATTTTCCGCCTTCACCGTACTTACACAGACCGATGTCTTCATATGTCTGGATCTCAGACGAGGTGTAAGCATCGTGGAGCTCGACGAAGCTCAGCTCTTCCATCGGATTGTGGATCCCGGCCATCTGGTAGGCCAGCTTGGCCGCCATGCGACCGCCTCGGAATGAGTGTACGCCAGGATACTTGAGGTGGGCATAGTCGGATTCCTGTTCGTGCGGGAGCAAGAGCACCTTGCCGTGCGGCCGGTCCGCCATCCGCATCGCGTCCGAACCGGAGCCGACGCCGATGATCTTCACCGGCCGCTCGCAGACTTTTGCCACCACCTCCTCGGAGGCCAGCAGGCAGACGGCTGCCCCGTCCGACATGGTGCAGATGTCCTCCATCGTCAGGGGCGTGGCCACCATTGGGGACTCCCGCACCTGCTTGATCGAGAGCCGCTTCGCTTTCTGGGCGTAGGGATTGTAGAGCGCGTTGATGTGATTTTTGACCGACACCATCGCCATCTGCTCGACGGTGGTCCCGAACTCGTGCATGTGCCGCTGGACCATCATGGCGTAATAGCCGGAGTAGAATCCTCCTACAGGAAAGTCGAAGTTGGTATCGGAGGCCAGAGCGATAAACTCGTTCCCTTTCCACGTATTGACCCGCGACATGGTCTCGAAGCCGAAGGCCACGCAGCAGTTCATCCGGCCTGATGCGACTGATTCCCAGGCTGATTGAAAGCAAAGCCCGCCGGTAGCTCCTCCGCCTTCGATGCGCTTGGATGGCTTGGGGCAGAGCCCCAGATAGTCCTGCGCCATGCTGGCGGCCTTCAGTTGTCGCGTGAAGTGGTCCGAGAAATAGGACCCGACCGCGCCATCAATCATGTCCTTGGAAAAGCGCGGCACATCGTGCAGGGCGTAGTCGTAGGCTTCCTTCACCATGAATCGGAAGTCTTTGTCCGGGTGGGCCTTGGCAAATTTAGTAATCCCCCCGCTGATCATATAGACCGGTCTCATGGCCTCAGCCCTTTCACGAAGTCCACGATCTCGTTCATGGGCTTGCCCGGCGTGAAGAGCGCTCGCACGCCGGCCGTCTTCAGCCGAGGAATATCCTCGTCCGGGATGATCCCGCCGCCAAACACCACGATATCCTCAGCCCCTTGCCCCTTCAGCAACTCCAGCACCCGCGGGAACAGGTAATTGTGCGCGCCGGAGAGCACGCTCAGGCCGATGGCCTTCACGTCTTCCTGGATCGCCGTATTCACCACCTGCTCCGGTGTCTGGTGCAGGCCGGTGTAGATGACCTCCATGCCGGCGTCACGGAGCGCCCGCGCGACCAATTTGATCCCCCGGTCATGCCCATCCAGTCCGACTTTGCCCACCAGCACTCGAATTGGTTTTGTCGCCACTGTCATCTTTTCACCTCGTCTCACCTGAGGATTTCGTGGCTACCCATGGGTGGCCGGCCTGGCCCCAACTGCGCGCGTCCAGCGAGGGCCTCCTTTTGTCCCCGTCCTTGATTCTCTCCAACGTGGGGCTGTTGGGAGATTCCTATTGCGGCCGTCGAGCGAGCACATTCTGATTGTGCGCGCTCCGGGAGCAGGGGAATCTCCCAACTGCCCCGCTACTACTTCTGAGGCCGCGCGCTGCGCGAGCACGGGGCGGGCTGGCCGCCCAGGGCCTACTCATCCTTTTACCTCTTCCAAGAAATATTTTCCTTCCACGTCCTTCTTCACATACCCCATCTGCACACGGGGATCATGCTCGAACATGAGCAGCCAATTCTCCTGAAAGGCCCGATCCAGCACCTTTCGCTTCGTCTCCAGGGTCTGCAAGGGATAGAGGTCATAGCCCATGATGTAGGGTAGCGGCAGGTGCGAGACAGTCGGGATCAGATCCCCGAGGTAGAGCGCGACCTTGCCCTCCGATTCAATCTTCACGCCCTGATGATGGGCAGTATGTCCATGGGTCACCATGACCGATAGGCCAGGTAGCAGTTCCATGTCTCCTTCCAGGAATTCCCACTGGTGCGCGTGCGCGATCGGGGTGAAATTCTCTTGGCGATAGCTGGCTTTGGTCCGCTCGTTGGGCAGCAGGGCATCCTCGTACTCGCCGCGCTGGATAAAGTATTTGGCCTTGGGAAACGCGGGGACGATGCCATGACCGTTGCCTTGGGCCGTGTTGCCGCCGGCGTGATCGAAATGCAGGTGCGTGTTGATGACCATGTGGATGTCTTCGGCAGCTAATCCGTGTTCCTTCAACGAGTCATATAGCGGCGGAGTACGGTCCACCGCAAACATCGTCTTGAACTTTTCGTCGGTCTTCGTGCCCAGACCTGTGTCCACCAAGATGTTCTTCCCGTGCGCCCGGATCAGCAGGGGATTAAGCGCCAACTGGATGCGGTTGAGTTCATCGGCCGGGCAGCACTTCTCCCACAGCACCCGCGGCACCACCCCAAACATGGCTCCTCCGTCCAGCCGAAACCGCCCGTCCGTGACAGGAAAGATTTCAAACGCCCCAAGTTTCATGTTTTCCTGCTCTACTCAGCTAGGTCTCGGATGAAAGGGATGGGCACGTAGACTTTCGCCATAGCCGGCGAGCCACCTTCATCCCTTACTCTCCCTCTTGCGGCGGCGACGGGGATGCCTCCAACTGCGCGCGTCCAACGAGGGCCTTCTGAGGCCGCGCGTTGCGCGAGCACAGGAGGCGCCGCGTCGCTCCACCGCTCCTCACAGCACCACTGGCTCCCGATACGTCCCAAACACTTCTTTCAGCGCGGCGCAGATCTCGCCCAACGTGGCCTGGGTCTTCACCGCATCGATCAGATGGGACATCAGATTCTCTTCGGTCGAGGCAGCCTCTTGCAGCGCGTGCAGGCTACCGGCCATCCTATAAGAATCACGTTGTGCCCGCAGCTTGGTCAGCTGGTCCATTTGAGCCTTCTCCACCTTCGGACTGATCTTGAGGATCGGGACATGACGCGATTCCTGCTCCACGTAGTCGTTGACGCCGACAATGACCCGTTCCTTCTGCTCCACCTCGCGCTGATACTGTTGCGAGGCCTCGAGGATTTCCCGTTGCGGAAACCCTCGTTCGATCGCCTTCACCATCCCGCCCATCTTATCCAGCTTCCGGAAGTAATCCCGCGCACCTTCTTCCAGTCGGTTGGTCAGTGACTCGACGTAGTAGGACCCGCCGAGCGGGTCCACCGTGTTTGTGACCTCGCTTTCCTGCGCGATGATCTGCTGGGTACGCAGCGCCAGCTTGACCGCCTCTTCCGTTGGAAGCGACAAGGTCTCGTCCATCGAGTTGGTGTGCAACGACTGAGTTCCGCCCAACACCGCCGCGAGCGCCTGGAGGGTCGTGCGGACCACGTTGTTCATCGGCTGCTGTGCCATCAGGGAACAGCCGGCCGTCTGCGCATGGCACCGGAGCTGGAGCGAGCGTGGGTCTTTCGGATGGTATCGTCGTTTCATCTCGCGCGCCCACAGTCGCCGAGCGGCCCGGAACTTGGCGATTTCCTCGAAAAAGTCATTGTGCACGTTGAAGAAGAAGGAAAGCTGAGGCGCGAAGGAATCCACGGCCAGCCCGGATTTAACCGCGGCGTCCACGTACGTCAGCCCGTCATACAGCGTGAAGGCCATTTCCTGGACCGCAGTGGAGCCGGCTTCACGGATGTGATAACCGCTGATGCTGATGGGGTGCCACTTGGGCACTGACTTGGCGCAGTAGGCGATTGTGTCTACGATCAGCCGGAGATGCGGCTCCGGCGGAAACAGCCATTCCTTCTGCGCGATATACTCTTTCAGGATGTCGTTCTGGAGCGTGCCGCCGAGGCGGTCAAAGGGGATCCCCCGCCGCTCCGCCACCGCTAAGTACATGGCAAAGAGGACTGCGGCAGGGCCGTTGATCGTCATCGAGGTGGTGACCTGGTCGAGCGGGATGCCGTCGAGGAGTCGTTCCATGTCGGCGAGCGAAGAAACCGCCACCCCGCAGTAGCCGACTTCGCCGCGCGCCTGGGGATCGTCCGAGTCCAGCCCCATCAGAGTCGGCATGTCGAAGGCCACACTCAAGCCGGTCTGCCCATGCTGTAGGAGGTATTTGAATCGCTGGTTGGTGTCCTCGGCTGTCCCGAACCCGGCGAACTGGCGCATCGTCCAGAGCCGGCCTCGGTACATCGTAGGATAGACGCCGCGGGTGTAGGGAAACTCGCCGGGAGCTCCGAGATCGGCGTCAGGAGACCATCCCTTGACATGGTCCGCCGTGTGGACCTGCTCGATGTCCAAGCCGGACAAGGAATTAAAGCGGCGCTTTCGCTGGCTCATGATTCGCTCTCGTTCAACAGCTCCCGCGCGGTGACAAGCCGCTGGATCTCGGAGGTTCCCATGTCACGTGGCATAGGTGTAGAACCCTCGACCAGTCTTGCGTCCCAACCACCCGGCCTCTACATACTTGCGCAGGAGCGGGCAGGGGCGAAACTTGGGATCGCCTAAATCCTGGTAGAGGACTTCGCAGATCGCGAGAACGGTATCAAGCCCGATCCGGTCGGCCAGGGCGAGCGGGCCCACTGGGTGGTTGGCGCCCGCGGTCATGGCCAGATCGATTGCCTCTGCCGTGCCTACTCCCTCTTCTAACGCAAAGATCGCCTCATTGATCATGGGAATCAGGATCCGGTTGACGATGAATCCAGGAACATCCTTGCACACGACAGGGGTTTTGCCCATGCGTTTGGCCAGGTCCAAAGCTAGGGTCATTGTGTTGTTGGAGGTCTCCATTCCCTGGACGATTTCGACCAGCTTCATGGCCGGGACCGGATTCATGAAGTGGATCCCCACCACTCGGTCGGGCCGACCTGAGGCGGCCCCCAATTTCGCGATCGAGATGGAGGAAGTATTGCTGGCCAGCACCGTCTGGCGATGGCAGAACCGTCCCAATTGACCAAAGAGTTCCTGTTTCATGGCCGGGTCCTCGGGGATGGCTTCGATCACGAGCTGAGCATCGCTCAGCTGTTCCAGCTCGACCATCGGGTGGATAGAGGCCATGACCGCACCAGCCTGATCTGCGCGCAGGGCCCCTTTATCAACGGCCCGGTTCACGCTTTCACGGATTTTCTTGAGCGCTTCGCGCAGCGGAGGCTCGGCAACATCCACGAGCAAGACCTGCCATCCCGCTGTGGCCAAAACCTGGCTGATACCTCGGCCCATCTGGCCCGCGCCGACGACCCCGATCTTCTTCACGTCGTCAATCTTCATGGGTGCTTCGTCAACCGTCATCCGCTCTTCCCGATTGACGAATAGCCAATGACGATTGACGGTTGTTATCGTTCCACCACGACCGCCAGGGCCTCGCCGCCGCCGATGCAGAGGCTCGCGATTCCACGGCGGGCTCCTCGTGCCTCCATCGCATGGAGCAACGTGGTGAGAATGCGTGCCCCTGTCGCGCCGATCGGATGACCCAAGGCCACGGCGCCGCCGTGAATGTTAACCTTCTCCGGGTCCAGCCCCAGCTCGCGGTTGATGGCCAGGGACACGGCTGAAAAGGCCTCGTTGATTTCGAACAGGTCGATGTCGGCGAGCGACAGGCCCGTCTGCTTCAGCACCCGCTTGATCGCCTCGACCGGGGCGATCGTGAACCATTCCGGTGCGAGGGCCGCTCCGGCATAGCCGACGATCCTGGCCAGCGGCTTCATGCCCAGGGTCTCCGCCTCATCCTGTGCCATGATGACCAGAGCTGCCGCGCCGTCGTTGCAGGAAGGTGAGTTGCCCACTGTCAGGACACCGTCTTCCTGGAAGACCGGCTTCAGGCTGCGCAGCTTGCTGAGGTCTGCTCGGTTCGGCTCTTCGTCATCGGTGACAGCCAAGGGCCCGCCTTTCTTCTGCTGTACTTCAACCGGGACAATCTCGCGCTTGAAGGCACCGGAAGCGATCGCCTCCCTTGCCCTGCGATAGCTCTCCAGAGCGAAGTTGTCTAGTTCAGTCCGGGTCAGCCCATACTTCTTCGCGCACAGTTCTCCGGCGTTCCCCATATGGAAGTTGTTGTACACGTCCCAGAGCCCGTCCTTGATGAGGCTGTCCGTCAGTTGCCCGTGCCCCAGGCGATAGCCTTGGCGCGCTCGCTCTAAGAGGTAGGGCGCGCGAGTCATGCTTTCCATCCCGCCTGCCACGACGATACGGGCTTCGCCCATTCCGATCGCTTGCGCTGCCATGATCACGGTCTTCAGACTGGAGCCGCAGACCTTGTTGACCGTCGTCGCACCCACCGAGTTCGGAATGCCGGCTCCGAGCGAAGCCTGCCTGGCCGGTGCCTGTCCGAGGCCAGCTGGTAGGACGCAGCCCATATAGACTTCATCCACCCGATCCGCCGGCAGATCAATCCGCTTCAAGGCTTCGGCGATCGCGTAGCTTCCGAGCTTGGTGGCCGGGACTGGACTAAAGATCCCATTGAAGCTTCCCAGCGGCGTTCGCACTGCGCTGACGATAACCACATTCCGTTTGCTGTTCACAGGAATGTCTCCCAACTACTCCGTTCCAGGTATTCCTTCATCTTGCCCATGAACTGATCGGCTGTGGCGCCGTCGATCACGCGATGGTCGAACGAGAGGCTGAGGTAGCCCATCGGCCGGATCGCGATCGCGTCATTGACCACCACCGCTCGCTTCTGGACCGCTCCGACGCCCAAGATGGCGATCTGGGGCTGGCTGATGATGGGTGTGCTGAAGAGGCTGCCGAAGCCGCCATGA
>Ga0187893_10011283_pt1 | contig 13034 bp, 9 predicted proteins | sample MA1701074metaG_FD_139574 | JGI IMG/M metagenome (GOLD analysis project Ga0187893, IMG submission 139574) | White microbial mat communities from a basaltic lava cave in the Kipuka Kanohina Cave System on the Island of Hawaii, USA - MA170107-4 metaG ...
CACGACGGCCCTTGCGGCCACGCTGCTCGACCTCTCACACGCGGGAGATCGCCGTTGGGTGGTCTCCTTTGATCCGGAACGCGAGCAGTTTCACAGCGACGGTCCGAAGCCACACGAGATCGGCCGCATCGTGCCAGTCTCGGTGCTGGGTGATCTCCGCCGGCTTGGGCGCTGGCTTCGCGAGGAGAGCAAGCTCGACGAGGCCCTAACGGATCGCGTCGAGCGTGCCCAAGCGCGAATCCTCGGCTATTCCATCCCTGCCTACATGGTCGATACCGACGACGAGCAGGCGCTGCGCGGCGTCTTTGCCCGACTGAACAGCACTGGCGCGAGGATGCGGGCTGACGAGGTCTTCCAGGCATTGCTCGGTGCTCCCTCCGGAGAGCGACCGACCTCTCTCGACCTCGAAGAGCTGCAACGGGAGTGTGACGTCGATGGCTTTGGCATGCCACCCAGGGCCGAGATCTACAAGGCGATCTTGGCGATGGCCGGCCATGATCCCACACGCCAGCTCGACGATCGACGGATCGACCAAGACCAGCTTCCTTCACGCGAGGATGCCGTGGAGGCGCTGTCCCAAACACGCGACTTCCTGATGCATCGGTGCGCGATCCCCATGTACGGGCTGATTCCCTATCCCGTGGTCTTTTTCATCCTCGCGCGATGGTTTCATGTCCACGGCAGCACCGTCGGCGTGACGCTCGCCCGCCTCGCGAGGTGGGTTTGGCGTGGGGCGTTCACCGGAGCGCACGAGCGCGCCGCCGTCTCGAGGATGCGCGAGCAAGTACGCGACATCCGAGATGGTGACGAACAGGCATCGCTCGACCGTCTGCTCGCGAAGGTGAACACTCGCCCGGCCGGACCATGGCAGCTCCAGCCCTTCGATCTACGGAGCGGCCGAAGCAGGATAGAAACGCTCTCACTGCTTGCGCAGCAGCCTCGTGATCGGTTCGGCATGGTGGTTCCGGGCGAGCTTCTGTCGACGGACGGCGACGAGCCCTCTGGCAACGGGCGAGTGGCACGCGAAGTTTTCGCCTCGGCGGATGTGCGAGATCTCGGCGAGCACGATCAGGCTCTTGCCAAGACTGTTGCGAACCGCGTGGTACTCGGGGGCGTACACACTGGCTTGCAAAGCGAAATCCGTAAGTGGATGGGACCCGAGAACGCGTCGCTCAAGGCTTCTCACCTCATCGACGATGAGGCCTTCGCGGCCTTGGAGCGGCGCGATGTCGGAGCCTTCTTGCAACGCCGTGCCGAAGCGGTGCGGGGAGCCGTCGAGACGTTCGCACGAACGCACGCTGCGTGGGACGAGCCCGATCTACGGCCGCTCGACCTGTATTTCGATGCGGGGGATAGTTGAGGTCGGGTTATGCAGCGTTGCGCCCTGCCCTGGAGGTGCGGGTCTACGGCACACGCGTGGGGGAGCTTGGTCGCGATATCCACGGAGCGGTACACTTCACTCCCGATGCGGAATGGTTGGAAAAAGGGCAGCACCCGCCCCTCGGCCTCGCCTTCTTGATCAATCCCCGCGTCCGGACAGCACGGACTGGAATACCCTCGTGGTTCGACAACCTTCTGCCCGAAATCGACAACCCGCTACGGTGCTGGCTCTGCAACCGGCTCGGGATTCGCGAAGCCGATTCCGCTGCCTTGCTGGCCGCGCTCGGGCGCGACTTGCCCGGCGCCGTCGAGATCGTCGGGGAAATCGACGGCGAACACGAGCGCATCTCGGAGCCCTCACCTACGCCACTCGAGCCCAGACAGCTACGGTTCTCCCTGGCGGGCGTGCAGCTCAAACTGTCGATGGTCTACGAAGACGGGCGATACGCTCTGCCGGCTTCCGGCGAGAGCGGGCGATGGATCGTGAAGATCCCCGGCGAGCGCTTCCCAGATCTCCCCGAAGTCGAGGCAGCGACCATGACGTGGGCGCGGTCGAGCGGGCTCGACGTGCCGGCACACCAGATCCTGCCCATCGCGTCCGTGCAAGGAGTTGACCCGCGGCTCCTCGGGAGGCCCACTTCGGCCTTCGCAGTCCAGCGCTTCGATCGTCGCGTGGATGGTCGGGTGCACCAGGAGGATTTCGCACAGGCGCTCGAGATCCCGCCCGCAGACAAGTATCAGGATTCCCGTACGCGACGGATCGGCTATGACGGATTGTTGCGACTCGTCGGCGATACATGCGGCCCTCGTGCACGAGAGGAATTTCTCACACGGATCGCCTTCGTCGTGGGGTCGGGCAACGGCGACGCACACCTGAAGAACTGGTCGCTTCAATGGGATCACGACCACCGCCCGCGGTTGTCGCCCTGCTATGACTTGGTTGCGACGATCGCATGGCAGGACCTCGAGCCGACGCTCGCGCTCGCGCTCGGGGGGATCCGGCCGTTCGCACAGCTAGACCGAGCCGCCCTGCGTCGTCTCGCCGAGCGATCGCACTTCCCGGAAGCGGAATCCGTGTTCATGGCCGCGCTCGAGCGAATACATGCGGCCTGGCCCCTGGCTGCCGGCGACGCCCCGCCGCGCATGCGTGACGCACTCACCAGGCACTGGGCCGGCGTGCCCATCTTGGCGAGCTTCGGGGGACTGTAGAGCTGACCGCAGGCGCCCCGCGGTCGACGAGCCCACCACAGATGAAGCGTCGATGGGTGGCCATGGCGGATCGCCGCGGTCTGCTCGTAGTTCGCATGGACCAGCGAGTTACGTAGCTCGACGATTCGGTGCACGCCGTCGGCTTCGTCCTCGAAGGGTAGGCTCAGCCGCTTCGGGGTCCGAAGTACGGCCTGTTCGATGACCCCGCGAAAGTCCTTCTTTTCGCTCGCCTGGAGCCCGACGGCCCGTCGGCACTCACGCTCCATCATGATCACACTGAAGGGTCGCGGTCAAAGATCGATCACCACCCGCTCCCCGACCGCCATCGCTCGTGGCGACAGCCGTTGCACGGTTTGCCCGCGTACCGGCATGTAGCGATCGTGCCAGCGACCATCGACGTAGAGGTCCACGAACTCCACGGGGAGACCAATCTCGCGTCCATTTGGCAAGCGTTTGCTGACGTGGAAGTGGATGTGCGGGGCAGTGCTACGTCCGCTGTTGCCGACTCTGCCCAGCGGTTGGCCGACCTCGACCCGGTCGCCGACGCGTACGCGCACACTGCCAGGGACAAAGTGCCAAAGCGAGCTGAATTCACCGAAGCCGTGATCGATCACGACACCGTTTCCGCCAGCTCGACCACGTACGCCAGGGACATTCTCGACAATGCCGTCGAGCGCAAGTACCACGGTGCCCGCCGCCGGTGCGAGGACATCGCGACCCCAGCAATAGTACTGCTCGTTTCGACGTGCACCTCGAGGCGCTTGCCGACCGAGTCGACGAACTACCAAATCGAATGCGAACCGTTGGCCAATGCTCTTGTGATGGTAGTTGGTGGCCCGTCGCCGGCCGCCATGCAGAACCGACCACTCGCCATGGGCAGGAAAATGAATGCGGGTGATGCTCGCGTAGTGGTCGGCCGGCGCTTCGATCTCGTGTGAAAACACGTGCTCGCGCACGAGCAAGCGCGCCAGGCGAGCCTCGCCGTCCAACGCCAACTGATAGAGGATCGGTCGAAGTTCTCCGCCACGGCCGTGGACGGTGAGACCCGAGTACCACCGCAAGTTGCCCTCGCGTTGGGTGTGCTCCTCCAAGATCCCCATGGGGGGCCCGTAAGTTCCAAGCAGTCGAGCACTCGCTCCCCGGAGCTCCGCCAGCCCCACCCGTGCCCGCAGCTCGGGTGTCATCCATGCGCGAATCGAGGCCACGTCTCCGCGTGCCAGGGCGGTCCGAAGGCGATCAGCTTCTGGCGAAAGCTCCGACCGTGGCTGCGGTGTGCCCGGGTGCGATGTCCCGGATTGCACTGGCGTGCTCACTTGCGAGCGCGGGTGTTCGGGGGGGCGGGAAGCCTTCGATCGACACGCACCAATGGGCGTTACGAGCGCGAGTGCGAGCGCAATCACGAGTCGTCGCCGATTCATGAGCGACCCGATCCTGGGGCAGCTCGCACCCAGCGACGGCCAGGCGCCCAGTGTCGCCGGTTCATGAGCGACCGATTCTGGGGCAGCTCGCAGTGCACGACAACCCCGGCCGGGCCCAGTGTCGCCGGTTCATAGGCGACGCAATCGCGGGGTAGGGCCACAGCCTGGCCCGCTTCGAACCGGCGGCAGTTTCTCGTTCACGCGCCAGTATCGGCAAACACCTACGATGAATGCAGGCCTGCGATAGAATCGAGCTGGACATGGGGATTCCCAGGGGAGAACGGCTGATGGTCAATCCAGAGCGGAAGGTCCAGGAGCTCCCGCTCAGCCCGGAGGAGTTCTTTGTCCTGAGCCGCATCGACGGCAAAGCGACCGTGGCCGACGTCCTACTTGCCTCGGGCCTCGGAAGTGAATCCACCGAACGAATCCTTGCACGACTGATGAAACTCGACGCAGTGCGGCTCGTCGATGGAAGCCAGGGTAAAGTCGAGCAAGCATCGTCGTCGTCCACGCAACTACGACTGCAAGCGCGTGAGCGTCGACTGGCCACGTTGAGGACTCAGCTTGGTGGTACCGTCCCCCCCGCTGGATCGACGGGACGTGGAACCAATTCGTCGGGGACGCGCGAGATGACACGAGAAATGCCTGCGGTGTCAGGCAGGTCGACTCGTGAAATGCCTCGCACTGCCGCCGAGGTGACGCGTGAGTTGGCCACCCGAACATCGGATAGCACCCGCGAGAAGTCCCCCAGTGCCAGCCGCTCCCATCCCGAACGGCCGATGGCCGACGCGGATGATCCAAGAATCGACACCGAGCTCGATCTCGAGCCGGATGAGCAACGGTATCTGCTCGGTCTCCACGACAATCTCGCGAAGCTCACACATTTCGAGATCCTCCAGATGTTTCCGAGCCAGGACGCCAGAGATGTGAGGCGCGGCTACCACGAAGCGAGCCGAGTGTTGCACCCAGACGCGTATTTCGGAAAAAGCATAGGCCCATATCAGACGCTTTTGGACGATTTGTTCAAGCGGGCCAAGGCTTCCTACGAAACATTGATGAACGACGCACAGCGAAGCCAGTACATCGAGAGCTTGCTCGAAGCCGAACGGAAGCAAGACAGTCTGCGCGAGGCAGAGCAGGCCATACAACGAGCTCTCGAGGCCGAGCAAGACGCCCTCACGCACGCCGAAGCTCACGCACGACGCGAGCGAGACGAAGAACGGGTCCGCAAGCGCATGGATCGCTTGAACCCGCTCACGATCCGGCGTGCCAAGGCCCGTGATCACTACGAGCAGGCGGTCGTGGCCACGCGAGCTGGTGATTCGACGCGTGCCGCCAACCTGCTTCGGCTTGCCGTGGCTTTGGCACCCGACGAAGCCCTCTATCGAGATCTCTGGCAACAAAATCTCGCCATGGCACGCCAGCTCCGGGCTCAGCAATGTTTCGAGCGTGGGAAACGTGCGGAGGAGTTCGGTCAAACAGCGGAAGCTGCGCAGTGGTACATAGAGGCCGCCCAAGCTCATCCGACGGCGATCCACCTCGCGCACGCTGCGGGCTCGGTCGCACAGCAAGATCCCGCCACGGCAAGGAACCTGGCACTGGAGGCGCTCGAGCAGATGCGTGCGGCAGAGAATCGTGGTGAGAAGTTCTCAGACGAGCAAGCGGCGCGGATTCACATGTTCGCGGCGCGAGCGTTTCGGGCGGCAGGTCAACTGGCATCGGCCCGCCAGCAGGCCGATCTGGCCAGCAAGCGCCAACCCGACGATCCGGCGGTTCGTGCCCTTCTCAACGCGATGAAAGTCCCCTAGCCTTTCGCGGAAGGATGAAGGGGAAAAACGGATCCGCCAGGCGTGAATACGTGGTCGGGATCGACCTCGGGACGACCAATACCTGCGTTGCCTGGGTGGACGACAGCGTACCGACCGTCATCCCCAACAAGGGTGGATACAAAACCACACCTTCGATGGTGGCCATGTCCGAAAGCGGAAAGCGCTTGGTCGGTCACATTGCGAAGCGCCAGGCGATCACCAATGCGCAGAACACCGTGTATGCGGCGAAACGCTTGATAGGCCGCAAGTGGGACTCCCCGGCCGCGCGAGCCGTACAGCAATCGTGTCCCTACGTGATTGTCGAAGGGCCACACGGTGACGTGCGCGCACGCCTGCGCGAACAGGTCTACAGCATTCCGGAGGTCAGCGCTTTCATCCTCCAAGAGATGAAGTTGATCGCCGAGCAGTATTTGTCCGTGCAGGTCGACAGGGCAGTCATCACCGTTCCAGCTTACTTCAACGACAACCAGCGCCAGGCCACCAAAGATGCCGGCCGGATCGCCGGACTCGAGGTGATTCGCATCATCAATGAACCGACGGCGGCAGCGTTGGCCTATGGGTTCGGAAAAGATCTCGAGCGCAAAGTGGCCATCTATGATCTTGGAGGCGGTACGTTCGATGTTTCCATCCTCGATATCGGCCATGGGGTGTTCGAAGTCATTTCAACGGCCGGTGACACGTTCCTGGGTGGTGAGGATTTCGACATTCGCGTGATGGACTGGCTCATTCAATCGTTTCACGAGAAGACCGGCGTGGATGTCCGCGATGACCGAATGGCACTCCAGCGCATCAAGGACGCAGCCGAGAAAGCCCGATGTGAACTCTCGATCGCTCGCGAGACCCTCATCGATCTTCCGTTTCTGTATACGACGCCCACCACGGAAACTCTGCATCTGCAGGAAACCCTGTCTCGCGCTCAGTTGGAGGAACTTACGCGTGACCTGGTGGACCGAACCATCTCAATCTGCGAAAGGACATTGAGCGAGGCCAACATCGATCGTGGGGACCTCGACGACGTCATCTTGGTGGGTGGCATGACGCGCATGCCGCTGGTGCAGCAGCGCGTCGCGGAGTTTTTTGGGCTCGAGCCATGCAAGGGCGTACATCCGGACGAGGTCGTCGCCTTGGGCGCTGCCATCCAAGCTTCAGCGCTGCTCGACGAGTCGCAAGACATCCTACTGCTCGACGTCACTCCGCATAGTTTGGGCATCATGATCGTCGGTGGCTATTTCCACAAGCTCATCGAGCAGAACACGACCGTGCCGACCAGTGCTTCGCACGTTTTCACGACCGTGCGCGACAACCAGACGTCGGTGAAGATTCTCGTGCTGCAGGGTGAGAGCGACCAAGCCATGGACAACGAATTGCTCGGCGAATTCATCTTGAGTGGGCTGCGCAAGGCAGCACGGGGACAGGTCGAGGTCGAAGTGACGTTCTCGATCTCAGCCGACGGGATCGTCAGCGTTTCCGCCAAAGATCTCGAAACAGGTCGTGAACAGAGCATCAAGGTGACAGCCACCAGTGGGCTTACCGAGGACGAGCTTCAGCGCCTCGTCGAGCAAAGCCAGAGCTACATGGTCGAGGTGCGTACGTCGGAGGAGTTCGAACGAAGGCGGCAACAGGCTGAGCGATTGATCGCCGAGGTTCGCGCGCTGTTGCCCACCGTGAAAGGCATCATGAGTGGGACCAGCTTCGGACGCGACGCCATTGCGAAAGCCGAGGCGGCACTAGATCGCGCTCAAACCGAGATGAGTGCCACGGATCTGCGGGGTCTGACCGAGGTGACCGAAAGCCTCGAGCGCACGCTCAACATGTTTCGCGGGGTGGTTAGCAAGACCGGATTGACCTGACGCAGCCCATGCGACTCAGCGCAGCTCGACGCCCTCGGTTCTGCAGGTCGCGGCGAGTTTCGGGCGTTTGAACAATCCAAGCCGTGAGTAGACCGCCACGGCTCTGTTTTTGTCTCGCATCTTGCACGCTGATTGCCCCATCAACATGAGCGCGTTCGGAGAGCCATCCATCTGATAGCTCTTCGCCGCGAGCGCATAGGCTTGTTTTGCTTGGCCTTGGTCGTACGCGGTCTTGGCGTCAGCGAGAAGTTGCTGAGCGTTTTTCGGTTTCGCGGGTGCGGGTTTCGACGCGGCGGATTTCTCTTGTGCGGCTGGGGTGGGTGCTTTTTCGCTGGACTTTCGTTGTGGCGATGCCTTTTTGTTCGTCGGTGCAGCAGAGGGTGCGGGCTTGGTCGATGTCGATGGATGTCGCTCGGAGCTTCGCGAAGATCTCGACGATCGCGATGCCGCGTAGCGCTCGGTAGAACGATCGTTCGCGCGTCCGGCTGGCGCTCGTATTTGCTCGGCCGATCCAGCAGGGATGGCCTCGGCAGCGTCCGATTCTGATTCCGTTCCGGCAGCAAGTGGAGGCCCGGCCGCATCACCGGCAGGATCGATCGCGCCCGCTGGCTGATTAGGTAGCGCCAGTGATGACCCGGGAGATTGCGTTTCGACGGCTTCGGCGCGCGCGATGTTTCTCTCGGCAGAAGCATGCGCCTGGTTGGCCGAGGGAGTGCTGACGGAGGGTGTCGCCATGTTCATCGCCGAGCTGACGTCCGTGTCGTTGGGGCTGATCAAACTCCACACGATCAGCGCGAGCCCAGTGAACCCGGTCATCGAAAGTACGCCCCATCGACGTACCCAATTGCCGACCGAGCCCAGCTCCGCCGACGCCTCGTCGTCCTCGTCCTCTAGCACCGACTGGCTGTGAAGTGCCCTGAGCCGCTCGCGCTCGCGGGCCGCCTCGGCTTGGGCCTCTTGTGCAGCACGCCGCTGGGCTTCGGCCTCGAGCTCCGATGTGAAATCGTCGATGAACGCGTGAATGGCAATCGTGCTGGGCTTCTCGACGGGTCCCCCGAGGGCGGCTGCCATGGGAACCTGTTTGTCACCCTGGAGCGTGGGTCGCTCGTCCAGCTCGGTATCTTCGACCGGGGCCAGCTCTTTGGCAGTGTCGTGCACCGCGGGCTTGTGCCGCTGCTCGGGGCGGGGCATCCGGGAGATCGGGATCGGTCGCTTGGGAGTCTTTTCGTTGACCGGGGCCGCCGGGGCCACGAGCTCCACCCGGTTGGTTCCCGTCGAGGGCGTGACCCGATGTTCGGTTGGGTGTGCGACTGGCGGTGTTTGCCCTGGGGAATTGGTGGGCCGTTGCTCGGCCGGTCGGGGCGGCATCGCGGACGCGGTCGCGGGCGCAGTGTGTTCGGTCAGGTCGACCGCACTTGCTCGGACAGTCAGCCCAGTACGAACGGCCGGGCTCGCTGGGCGCGTGCCATCGGGTTGCACCACGGGAATTCCCCGTGTGCTGATCGCCCGTCCGCCCGGAAGCACGAGTCGTCCTGTCGAGCCGACTTTCGGAGGTGGGGCAACGCTTGGCTGTGCGCGCGCCTGGGGTTTCTGGGCGTCTTTGTGATCATCGTCGCTGCGATGGCGTTCGCTCATGATCTCCTCGACGTTGTGACGGTTTCGATCTCATCCTGTGCGAAGCCGAATTCCCGCAGGACAGCATGCGTATGCGCGCCAAGCTCAGGCGCAGGGCAATCGGATTCGGCTCCGAAGCTTGGTAACCATGACAATATGGTCGGGTGATTTTGCCGCCCTTCCGGCAACGTGGCATCGCAAACCAAGGTTTGGCCATCATCCCGCATCGCAGCGAGCCATGTGGCGTGCGACGGACCGACCGGCAAGTGCAGCGGCGCCAAGCGCTCGAGCCAATCGGCTCGGGCCGCCGTGAGGAGCTTGGCTTGCACGCGTTCGGCTGCCCGCAGGCCGGCCGGGCCGAGATCGAGCCCCACGTCGGACAGGTCCGGCATCTCGAGCGCGGTCACGAATGCATGCCAGAATTTGGGCTCCAAGCAACCTACCGCGAGCTCCAGGCGATCCTGGCACGTGTACAGCCGATAGGCCGCGCACGCTCCGGCGATCGTATGGGTCGTCATGCCGGCGCCACCGGCAATGGTCTCCGCTAGCGGGAACGCGAGAAACGGCAGTGGGCCCGAGCTGAGGGGTTGCACCACCACGCGCCCGCGACCCGTTTTGGTTCGTTCCAGCAGCGCAGCGAGAATGCTGGTCGCTGCCAACAGGCCACACGATACATCGGCGAGCTGAAACGGGAGTGGGGTGGTGCGTTCGAGCATGCCGAGCACGCCACAACGGGCCACGACGTTCAGATCATGCGCAATCTCGTTGGCATGGTGGCCGGCCGGCAACGAGCAACACACCAGCGCTTCGTTGTTGGCCCGCAGGAGCTCGAATCCGATCCCCCACCGATCGAGCGTGCCAGGTCGAAAACTTTCGACCACCACGTCGGCCTGTCGTGCCAAGCGTGACAACGTGGCCGCTCCGACGGAGGTTGCGAGATCCAGCGTGATCGAGCGTGCCCCGCGAAAAAAGCTGAAAAATCCTGCGCCCATGCCCAAAACGTGCGGCAACGCAGCACGCAAGGGATCACCGCCCGGCGCTTCCACCTTGATGACGGTTGCGCCCAGATCGAGAAGTGTGCGTGCCAATACCGCACCTGGGAGCATGCGTGTCAGGTCCAAGACGGTCGTGCCCGCGAGCGGGCGGTCTTTCGGGTGGGTCGTTGTCGACACGTGGGTCTTTCAGTTTCGTGCTCGGATATCGTGCACGCAACCAGTGAGTACGACCATGGTTCGGCGTATGACTTCCGGCACGTGTCAGGGTCTAGCGCAACTTCGGTAGGCGAGTGTGGGAAACCGGAGCATTCGCGGCGGTGACCGTGGTGTTTTTCGTGCCCGAGACGTTGGCTACATCGCTCGTTGGTTCACACCGCGCAGATAACGCGCTTTCAAGCCTGCGGCTTGTTCGCCCGCTTCCCTGGAACACGTGCCAACGGTGGGGGGCTCGGCGGTTCGACGAGCTCAATCAGCTCGCTGGCTGGGACAACGTCCAGGCCATCGGCTTGCGCCGTTGCGCTTTTTCGTTCCGGCCGCCCGAGCCGCAAAAAGCGAGAAATCATGAACTCGACTTCGCGATGTAGATCGTCCATGTCACCATCGTTTTCTACCACGTAGTCGGCGCGTGAACGCTTGTCTTGCTCGTCCATTTGGGCGCGCAGACGGCCACGAACTTCGTCCTCCGAAACATCGTCGCGGAGGCGAACACGCGCGATGCGAACGGCCTCGCGGGCGGTCACGAGCACGACCGCCTTCATGTCGCCCTGGAGGTTCTTTTCGAACAAGAGTGGAACCTCGTACACACATACTTTGTGGCCGGCCTGTTCCAACGCCGCCAACACCTGTTCGAACCGCTCGCGAATGCGTGGATGCAAGATCGCTTCGAGCAGGCGGCGTTTGTGGGGATCGCGGAACACGATGGTCGCCATCTTCCTCCTGTCGAGCTCACCCGTAGCTGCGAGCAGCTCGGAACCGAACGTATCCACCACGGCCGCCAAGCCGTCGCTCCCTTTTGCGACCACCAGCCGAGACAGCTCGTCGGCAGACACGACTGGAATGCCATACTCTTCGAGCAAGGCAGCCACCGTGGATTTCCCGCTGCCGATCCCTCCGGTCAGGCCGTAGACGTCCATGGGACGCAAGCCTACCCGATTGTCGACGACTTCCTGCGAGACGCCGTGCGGGCGGTATGGCAAAGAGTTACTGTGTGTGGCGGTTCGCGCATGGCTTCTTCAGCGCACATCGGATGGCGCGTCGTAGGAGCTCGGTTCGAGCAGAGCGCGGCTGATGTCGCGGGCTGTCCACATGGAGATGTTGCCGAGATCGCGGTGCTCGGTCGTTCGAACGTCGGCAAGTCGACGCTGCTCAATACATTGGCCGGCAAACGCGGTTTGGCACGCGTGAGCCGCACGCCTGGCCGGACCCGCTTGTTGAACTTCTTCCTTGTCGAGCTGCGCGACGCGACCGAGCATACCGAGCTGCGTTGGGTCGACCTCCCGGGTTATGGATACGCGTCCGGACCGGACAGTTTCGCCGCCATGGTCGAGGGATATCTCACCGGTCGGGAGCATCTCGCGGCGGTGCTCCTCGTGCTCGATGCTCGCAGGGCGCCCGACGACCGAGACCGATGGGTGATCGAATTTGCACGCTCGCGTTCGCTGTTCGCCCATGTCGTCGTGACCAAAACCGACAAGCTTCGCGCTTCCGAACGCGGTTTGCTGCGCGATCGTGTGGCGCGTGGGCTTGGCATCTCGCCGAGGCTCGTACACCTGACCAGCGCGGTGACTGGCGAGGGTATGTCCGGCCATGAGCTCGTCAGCTTGTTGGCGACGTTGGCCATGGGTGGGCGTCACCCGCACAGGGGCGACGCATGATCGAGCCGACCTTGCGTCGGGCGACCACGAGCGATCTCGGGTGGATCGAAGCGCTGGAGCACAGCTCGTTCGCAAACCCTTGGCCACGGCGTATCTACGAGGAAGAGCTCGTTCGACCGGGATCGACGCCCGAGCTGGCAACATTGGATGGTGAGGTCGTTGGATTCTCGTGTAGTTGGATCATCGTCGACGAATGTCATCTGTTGCGCATCGCAAGCGACCCACAGCGTCGCTTGCGCGGGATCGGCCGTATATTGCTCAGCGCAGTGATCGCACGCGCCAAGGCTGCCTCGTGTGCACGCATCGTGCTCGAAGTTGCGAGTCGCAACGACGCGGCCGTGCGCCTCTACCAACGCGCGGGGTTCGGCACCGCCGGGACACGTCGCGACTACTATCGGATCCCCCCCGACGATGCGCTCGTGATGATGCTGGAGCTGTGAGCTCAGCGGCGCCTCTGTCGTGGCGGGCGCGGGCCGCTCGCAGCCGTGCGATGCTGGAGCATGCAAGCAAGGGTCGTTGGGCTGCTTGCCTTGGCGCTGCTCAGCCGTGACTGCCTGATGTGGGGACGACACGCGCACGCCCGGAGAGCTCTGCTTTCATGAGGGCGTAAGCTTCGATGTTGGTGATGCTGCCAGTGCCCTGGCGATCGCTGACGTGGATGGTGATGGGAAACTCGACCTTGCGGTCCTCTCCGGCTTCGTCGAAGTGTTACCAGGTGATGGAACCGGCGGCTTTTCCACAGCAGTGTTCTCCGGGACAACGGGGGGGAAGCGTTGGATGTTGAGTCGCTCGAAATGGCTGGTTATCCGCGGGCGGTCGCTGCAGAAGACCTGGACGCCAATGGAAACCATGAGGTTGTGTATGC
>Ga0187893_10011284_pt1 | contig 13033 bp, 9 predicted proteins | sample MA1701074metaG_FD_139574 | JGI IMG/M metagenome (GOLD analysis project Ga0187893, IMG submission 139574) | White microbial mat communities from a basaltic lava cave in the Kipuka Kanohina Cave System on the Island of Hawaii, USA - MA170107-4 metaG ...
CCACGAGCTGGTCGCAATTCAGGGCGTAGCCACTCTGGTCGTAGGTGTTGTTCAACGTGCTGGCGCCGTTGGTGAACTTGATGATGATACCGGCTTTGGCGACGCCGTAATTCTCCTGCCGCAGGTAGATGCGGTCGCCGGCGCGAATCACGTAGCCGTTCACCAGCGGATTATTGGGGAAGGTGTAGCGCGACTGCAACCCCGCCGAGCCATTGTTGCCGTTGATGCGGATGCGGTACTCGTAGCTGTCGGCGCGGGCGAGGCGGCGCCCCCCGGCGTAGATGTAATCCGACCAGTCGCCGTTCGTCGCGTTGCGTTCGGCGATGGGCTGCCCGCCGAAGTAGATGTACTCGGTGGTTTCGGTGTCCGATTGCTTGCGCACGCGCATGCCATTCGCATCATACGTGTAGTACACCAGCGACCAGTCCCAGAGCAGGGTGCTCTTCATCCGCGACTCGGCGTCCCACGCAAACGTCTGCGACGACCCCGGATCCCAAGTCATGTTGCCGGCGTCGTCGTAGCTGTTGCCGATGATGCGGTTCTGGGCGTTGATGCCCACGTTCAGGTTGGGCGGGGCGCACTTGCGCGTGGTCGCGTTGAAATCTGGCCCCAAACGCCAAAGACACAAGACGGTGCTACAGATAGTTCTTCATAGCTGCCGAGTAATCTCTTAAAAGGGCAGAATCGTCGATTGGCGTCTTGTCTCTCTTAAGTCGGTCGATGAACAACTGGAGCGCCTCGCGAATACAGTGTGCAACATACTCTCGGAGTTGTCGGCCCGGTACGTCCCTCCACCGTTCTGAAGAAATGCCAATGTCGATGCTCAAGTAGCGGTCTTTTCGATTTCTCCGAAGGCGAGAACAACCCTCGACAAACCAATCCCATTCGCCTACGTCGCCCTGAATTCTCAAGAGCAACGCAAACTCAATCACTTCAGATGAGTAGGGGCCTTTCAAAAACCGCCGAACAACTTCTCTCAGAGCCATGACATGTTCATCAGTAGCCCTATCTGCAGCGGAACCACCCACTTGAACACCGATTGTGAAAGTCTGGCCCCCCATCCCTACTTCTGCTCCAGCGGCTTCTGCTTTCCTGCCCATGGTTCCTTATTCATGGGACCCGGGCTCTTCTCAACCCGCTGCCTCTCCTTTTTTAGCATTTCGCGACGAGGCCCTTGTTCATCCACGACTACCTTATCATCCCCGAGTTTTTTCTTGGAGTACCGTTTGCTCGCATCCTGCGATACTCCGTGCTTTTGAAGATCACCTTGGGCGTTAACCCGCCTATATAAATCAGCTTTTTGATCACCGGCAGTGTTCCCATGCAGTTTGCTTACGGTCTTGCCTGTATCCGTGGCCTTGTCCGCCGCCTTTGCTGAGTCGACAGCCTTGTCGAGCGCCTTTCCAGCGTCCATTGCATTGTCGACCTTGTTGGCTAGGCGTACCGCGTTGCCCAAGCCAGTCACGCCGGGGATCACCAAACCCGCCACATCCGCAGCTAGTGCTTTGACGTCGGTCTTGAGTTGATCCGAGCCTGTGATGGCGCTGGCAACCACGCTAGCCAAGCCATAACCAACGGAAACCGCATCGGCAATGGTATCGACGAAGTGCCCGTCAGGGTCCGTGTACCTGAGGGGATTATTCCAGGTGTAGGTGTATTTGTTCAGGGACTGGGGGTTGGTGATTTCGGCGTAGGGGAGGGGGCCGGGCGGGAGCGGATCGTTTGCGCTGAAGGCGTCCACCGGGCCGCCGACAAATTCATCTGGTGAGGTGAAGCGGCCCTGGGTGGAGGCGTAGTAGCGGGCGCCGAAGTAGTCGAGGCCGGATTCGGCGTCGCGTTCCTTGCCTGTGAATTTGTAGTGGTTGGGGGAGACGGGACCGGAGCCCGAGGGCCCGTTCCACTCCTGGCCGTAGGGCAGGTAGGTGGCTTCCCACATGGGCGTGCCGTTCCAGCTCGATAGGAAGCGCGACGAGCCGAGATGATCTGCCGCCTTGTAGGCTGGTGGCGGGCGCGACCAATGCCGGGGGCGGCGGGCGCACTAGCTGTGGAGCGTTCTCCGTGCTAGTTTATCAAGGCTCCCCGAGGCAGGAACCCGTCTGTGCGAGAGATGAAGAGCGCGGCAAAACCCGGCAGCCGCCGCCCGCGAGGGCGGACGCCCGCGCGACCCTCGCCGACGGCGGGAGGCTCGCTGGAACTGGACCGCCTGACCGCGGCGCTGGGCGAGATCGTCCCCGGCGCCGAGTATCCGGAGCTGGGCCGCCAGATCGTCAAGGCGGTCACCGGGCAGCCCGGGGTCACCGGGGTGCGCCTGTGGCGCATGACCGACGGGCACCCCACCATCTGGCAGGAGCACGGCACGCTCCCGCCGGCCAAAGAAAAAGCGGTGATGCGCGTCTTCACCAAGCACGCCGGCGGCAAAGCCAACGGCATGTGGGTGGGCCCGCTGGGCAGCAACGGCGAAGTCTTCGGGGTGCTGGAAGCCAGGGCCTCCGGGGCGATGGCCCGCGGCGTCTCCAGCGCGTTGAGCCTGCTGGGGCAGTACGCGGGCGTGGCCCTGGCGCACACGGAGAAGCGCCACGCCCTCGAAGAGTTGAGCGGCATCGTGGAAGCCGCCAAGCGGCTCAACTCCACGCTGGACCTGGGCGAGCTGATCAACATCATCCTGCAAATGGCAACGCGGCAGACCGGCGCCGACCGCGGCACGGTCTTCCTGGTGGACTCGGAGCGGGACGAAATCTGGTCGCTGGTGGGGCTGGGTCTCGAACAGCAGGAGATCCGCATCCCCACCGGGCGGGGCGTGGCCGGCTGGGTGGCGCGGCACGGCCTCACGCTCAATATCCGCGACGCCTACGCCGACCCGCGCTTCGAGCGCGACGTGGATCGCCGCCTCAATTACTACACCCGCACCATCCTGTGCCTGCCCATCCGCAACAAGGACGCGCAGATCATCGGCGTGCTGCAATTGCTCAACAAGCGCGAAGGGGTGTTCTCCGCCGGGGACGAAGGCTTCCTCAGCGCCATCTCCGACCACGTGGCCCTGGCCCTGGACAACGCCCGGCTGCACCGCGAGCTTATCCTCAAGCAGCGCATGGAGCGCGACCTGGAGCTGGCCCGCACCATCCAACGCGGCTTGCTGCCGGAGTTCCCGCCGAAACTGGACGGCTTCGATATCGCCGTTTCCCACCGGGCCATGCAGATGGTGGGCGGCGACTATTACGACTTCGTGGCGTTGAACCCCGAGACCATGCTGACGGTGATCGCCGACGTGGAAGGCAAGGGCGTGGCTTCCGCGCTGGTGATGGCCAACCTTCAGGCCACCCTGCGCGCGCTGGTTTCGCACCTGCATTCGCTGGAGCGGCTGGTCGGCTCGGTGAACAACATGATCCTGGCCGATACGCGGGCCACCAAGTTCATGACCTTCTTCGTGGGCATGCTGGACACGCGGCATCGGGCGCTGCACTACATCAACGCGGGGCACGTCCCGCCGGCGGTGCTGCGGGCCAACGGGGAGACAGTGATGCTCACGGAAGGAGGCATGGTCATGGGCGTCTTCCCCGACGTGCCTTACGAGCGCGGCTTCGTCCCCTTGCAGGCCGGCGACGTGGTGGTGGGCTGCACCGACGGCATCACCGAAGCGATGAACTCGCGCGATGAAGAGTACGGCTTGGACCGCCTGGTGGAACTGGTGCGGCGGCACCGCGAGCTGCCCGCCGCCCAGATCGTCGAGCGCGTGCTCGATGAAGTGGACCTGTACTCCCGCGGCGGCACCCACGAAGACGACCGCGTGATCTACATCCTCAAAGTGCTGTAGCCACCCATCCAGTTGGGCATCCTTGAAGAAAAGGGAGGGCATCGTACTGCCCTCTCTTTGAACCAAGCCGGGGCGCGCCCGGCAGCGCCTACCACCGGGCGCGGATGCGGTAGCGCAGGACGGCGGTTCCATCCTGGGCCACAGGGACCTTGAAGTTGGCGGCCCAGGCGGCGGACTTGGTGTACTTGTGCGAGGAGGAGAGCATGGTCCAGTCGCCGCCGATGGGCTCGTTGACGTCCACGGTAATGGCGCTGGCCTTGTGGTTGCGCAGGGTGATTTCGAACTCCATTTCGTAGGTGCTGCCGCCGAGGTGCTTGTAGTCGGTCTGCTTGCGCTCGCAGACTACGTCGAAGGCGCTGCCGATGTGCAGGTTGAGCTGCTCGTCCTTGGGCGTATGGGTGATGCGGTCTTCGCCGATGAACTGCACGCCGCCTTTGGAATCGGCCTGATAGACGCGCACGTTGCCGGCGGGCATGGGCATGCCCAGCCCGGACTTTTCGTCGTTGCGGAACTTGAAGTACACCTTGACGGTGTCTTTGATGGGCGATCCGGGGTGGCGGTAGTTGTGGTAGTAGAAGTTCTGGCCTTCGACGACGAAGACTTTCTCGACGGGGACGCCGGAGCCCGTGAGCAGGCTGATCTGCTTGGTCTCGTTGTTCTGGATGGAGGTGCGGCGACCCAGGCTATAGAGGTGATACTCGGAAAAGGCCTCCTGGGCGAACTGCCGGGCGTCGGCCGTGGCCGCCAGTTCCCGGGCCGCTTTGGCGGCCATTTGGTCGCCGCGATAGCCCTGGCGGATGCGGTTCAGGTCGCCGGCGACGAGCTGGAGCTTGGCGTTCTTGTAGGCGGTGCCGCTGGTGTTGGTCAGGGTGACCCACCCGTCGAGGTCGGCCAGCTTGTCGTCGCGCCCGACGGTGAGCACGTAGTCGGAGTTCCACGAGAGATTGCCGGCCAGATACGACGCTTCCACTTTGTGCCGCTGCGCGCCGCTGTTCTCCAGCATCCAGATGAGGGTGGGCCGGCTGTACAGGTTGCCGGGGAGTTCGGGGTAGCGGATGTGGTCGCTGTGCATCCCGGTAACAATCTCGTTGCCGATCTTCCACACCGGACCATTGTTGTAAGCCAGCAGCGTGGCCTTCACTTCGTCCCACTTGGTGGTGCCGTCTTCCTGGCGCGCGCGCACCAGGGTGACTTCGCGGCCCACGTACTTTTGCAGCAGCTTGACGGGGTCCAGCAGGTCGTACTCGTAGTTCTGTTCCAGCACCCCGACGCGGGCGGGCTCGGTGAGCGAGCGGAAATGCACGGTGGCGGGGTTAACCGTGGCCGCGATGTCCATGAAGCGCAGATCGAAAACGCCGCCGGGGAGGGAAAGCTGCCGGACGTCGCGCACCAGGGCGATGTTGGAGTTGTACACAGTGAGCGCCAGGTCCACCTGGTCGTCCAGCGTGGTGCTGGAACCCTTGTGAGTGTCCACCGCCGGCTTGGGGCCGGCCTTGCCGCTGGCCAGGGCGGCGCGCTGGCTCAAGCCCGGCACGCTCAGGATGGCCACGGCCAGCAGGGCGGCCCAGAACTGCTTCTGTACGGTCGAAAGTCGCATGTCCTCTCCTCGGCGTTCTTCGCCTCAGGGATAGAACGGGGCTGGACATTTTCCTTGCAGGGGTGCGCGTAGTACGTCAGCAGCTTGTTGAAAAACGCTCCTGACTGTCATCCCGGGCGAAGCGAGGGATCTGCATCTTGCAGGAAATCCCGGGAAATGCAGATTCGTCGCCGCCTGCGGCGGCTCGGAATGACAACCTTCGGGGTTTTTCAACAAGCTGTTAGGAGGCCGAGAAGTCGGGAGGTCGGGAAGAACTCAGAACCGTGAACGCAGAGCACCGAACCAGCTCACAGCCTACAGCCGACAGTTCACAGGTTCTTGAAATAGCGCGGCGCACCTTCCCGACTGCCTGATGCTGGCCGTTGGCTGTCGGTGTCAGTTCTGCGTTCTGAGTTCTTAGTTCTGAGTTAGTTGGGGGTCTTCCACGTGCGGCCGGCGTCGGCGGTGGCGTAGCGTTTGCCACCGGCCAGGGTGATAGTGGCGCGGGCTTCGTCGGCGGCCTGAACGGCGACGATGTCGGCGTCGCTGGGCGAGCCGAGGCGCTGCCAGGTCTTGCCGGCGTCGGTAGTGAGGAGAATGACGCCGGCGCGGCCCACCACCCAGCAGACTTTCTCCGAAGGCGCGGAGCCGGAGAGCAGGTCTGTGGTCACGCCGCTGTTTTGCAACTCGAGGATTTTCTTGGGCTCTTGAGAGTGCTCGATGCGGCCCTGCGGGCCAACGCGCCAGACGGACCGGCGTGAGGGGGACTGGGCAAAGGAGAAACCGGGTTCATCGCGAACGCCGAACTCGTGCATGGCCGCTGTGGCCGCCCGGTCGGCTTGCGCCGGAGGAGTGGTCTTGGCAGCGCTGAGCGCGCCAATCTGCTGCCGCGCTTTCCGGTTCTGTTCTTGGGCATCGGGCCCCGCGGCTTGAGTCATCTGCGGTGTTTGCAGCGCTTGAGCCGCGGGAGTCGTCGCGCGGGAGAGTTTTCTGTCCGCAGCATCCCGCCCGGCCTCGGCATCCACTCTTGCGCGGGCTGCTTCAGCCTGCTGGGCGGGCCCCTGCTGGAGCGCGGCGCGCGCTTCGGCGGCCACCGGGCGACTCGCTGGGTCGCCTCTGCCGGTTTGCTGCTTGAGTTTCGCTTCGATTTCCGTGGCCGCTTCCACGGTCACGGTGCTGGCCACGGTCGCGGGCTCGTTCTTTTTCTGCAATGCCTGGGCCTGCTCCGGGGCCACCGGAACTGCCGCAGGAATGCGCGCCGGGGCCGCCGCTTGCTGGCCTTCCCTGGTTGCGGCGGCTAATTCGGCGCGATCCGCGCGGTCGGCGGGCTTGGCGGCTTCGGTTTTGCCCGCTGTCCTGTAGCCGGAGGAGAGCGATCTGGCAACCTTGTCCTCGGCCGTCGTGCCCGATCTTGCACTGGCCGGCGCGGAAGCTCCGGCGCCGCCGCTGCCGGAAAGAGCGGTAAACGAGTCGCGTGCGGTGCGGCTGCCTTGTGAAGCCTTAGCGCCATCCGACTTGCGAAGGCGATCGTGCAAGGCCGCGTCGCGCTCGAGCCTGGCGACGACGTCTTTGGCCGGTTCAGCGGCGCGCAAATCCTTTGAATCAGCCGGTGTCTTGAGAGCCTCGTTGGAGTGCACCGGCGCCGTGCTGCGGAGGCGCGCATCGTAGGCCACGCGATCCACAGGCGGGCGCAGCAGCACCCAGATGGCCAGCGCGCCGGCTGCGGCCAGCGTCGGGGTGAGCCAGCGCCAGCTTCGCAACCAGAAGCCCGTGGCAGACTCCGGGGCAGATCTCGCAGGCGCGGATGCGGCCTCCATCCGGGCCATCGCCGCCAATTGCTGCTGGCAGCGCGGGCAGGCGGCGAAGTGCGTTTCGCAGCCGGCCATTTCCGCGCTGGTGAGCGAACGCTCGAAGTAGGCGGCCAGGACTTCGGGTTGCGGGCACACGCCCGCGCCCGAGGTCGCCGTGCGCTTCAGTTCACGGGCCAGCAGGCCGGCCAGCGGATCCGCTTTGTGATGTTCAGCCATAGCCAACCGTCATCCACTGCTTAGAACGTTGCGGCTCGCGTTTCTTGCAAACGATTGAGCCATTGCCCCATGCGGCCATTGAGCCAATGAGGGCCAAGCCAGTACGAGCCAGCAATGGCCCGATGACTCAATGGCTCAATGACTCAATCAAATCAAACGGCCATTCCTCCGTGGCGTACTCGTAGCATAGCTTGACCTGCGCCTCGCTGAGGCGCCTTTCGTCGCGCAGGCTGCGGTCGATGCCCTTGCGCAGGCCGGCGCGGATGCGGTCGAGTTTGCGCGACACAGTGGCTTCGCTCTCGCCCATCAGCCGGCCAATCTGCGCCAGCGTCAGCTCTTGCGCGTAGTAATAGCTCAGGCGCAGGCGGTCGCGGGCATCCAGGCCCGCCAGGGCCGCCTGGAGCGCGCCTTGCAGGATGGCCAGCAGGCGCGCGCGTTCGGGGCCGGTTTCGAGCGCGGCCGCCCCTCGCGGGTCCGGGAGCGCCGCGGCGCGGCTGTAACCATCGCCCGGATGGGCGTCCTCGCCGGGTCCGCCCGGGTCGTCGAGCGAAACGGTACGGCGCGCGGCGCGAATGGCGTCCACGTGCCGCTGCGCCAGCACCGCGCGCAACCACGTGCCCAGTTTGCTGCGCCCGTGGAAATAGTGGAAGAGCGAGCGGCGGCGGCCCTCGCGCACCTCCAGGCCGTACAACTCCGCGTAGAGGGAGTCGGCCACGCCTTGCGGGTTGGCCATCCCGCCCAGCGAGCGCGCCGCCGCGTACAACTCCGGCCGATAGTGCAGGATGAAGTGCTCCCAGGCAGTTTCGTGGCCCTCGGCGCAGGCGCAGGCCAGCGCCAGGTCGGCCAGATGCAGCGAATGGAGGTAGGCGGCCACGTCCGCTTCCGCCGGAGCGCGCTTCTCGCTTCGGAAGCGGCTGGCTACGCTGCGCTCCAGCGCCTCGGCGAAAGAAGCATGACTGAGCAGGCCGCGCAAGTGGGGCGCCTGGTCAAGGGCGGAAGTGTAGTGCGACTCTACCAGGTAGGCGGGCAGGGTCGGCGGCTTGGCGGCGACGGTGGACAAGGCTTTGTGTAGCACAGGCTTGTAACCTGTGCTGGTGTCGCTCCGGCCGCTTTTCCGGCCGGGCACAGTATCAGGGCCAAAACGGGTCGTCGCCGCTAATCCAATCCTGCCGGGCGACGCGCCGCGACCTTTTCTGGGGGCGGGCCAGAACCCGCCCCTACGTTCGATGCGGAAAGGCCATATTAGCGGAAACGGGCGGACTCGCGTATAATTGGGGTTTCGGCCCTGCCTAGCGACGCGGGCAGTAGGACAGGCTTACAGCCTGTCCCGCCATGTGAAAGTGAGCACAGGCTACCAGCCTGTGCGACCACCGCGCAGACCGGCATGGCCCCGGAGACCACCATGAAAACCGGCATCCACCCCGACTACCACGAAGTGCTGGTGCACTGCGCCTGCGGGCACACCTTCAACACCCGCTCGACCATCAAGGGCAACCGCATCAACGTGGAAATCTGCTCGAACTGCCACCCCTTCTTCACCGGCAAGCAAAAACTGGTGGACACCGCGGGCCGCGTCGAGCGCTTCCAGAAGAAATACGCCAACGTGAAGAAGAATTGAGCCATTGGGCCATCGGGTGATTGAGCCTTTGGCCCGCGGCTCGCCGCGTATTCGCGAACCCTTTTCCGTTCCCCCTTTTCTGTTTTCAGACTACAATTGCCCGCGGATGGCGGCGCAGCCTACTCACCCCACGGGCGAACCGGCCGGCAAGATGCCGGCGGCACATGACAATACGCTGGTAGAAACGGCGCCGCCGCGGGTGACGCTGCGCAACGCCTTCGCGCATCCGTATGATTCGGCCATTGCCGCGGCGCGCACCTGCTATGCCCCGCGCTTGATCGGGCCGGAAGAAGTCAACGACAAGCAGCGGCTGACCATCGGCGCGGCCACCTTTTTCGGCGGGCACCACACCGTTTTCCAGCACGCGCACTTTGAGTTCGGCCTGGAGAACGTGAGCCGGCAGTTTGTATGGTCGTTTCTGCACGCCCATCCTTTTTACAATTCCGAGCAGCAGTCGCAGCGCTACGTGCGGCTGGACCGCGCCCAGGCCTTTGTCCCGCCGCCGGGGCCGCACTTCGGCGCGGCCGAGCGCGCCATCTACGAAAAGGCGGTGGCCCGGGCGTGGGATGCGTACCGGGAGTTGAGCGCGCTGCTCAAGCCGGGCGCGCGCGAAATCCTGGCGGACATCTGGCACCTGAGCACCATGTCGCATCCCAAACGCGTGAAGAAGGTGGACGCGCAGGCGGAGAAGCGCGCCATCGAGGTGGCCCGGTATGTGCTCCCGGTGGCGGCGTTCACCACCATGGTGCACACGCTCTCGGGCATTGTGCTGCACCGGCTGTGGAAGATGCAGGCCGCCTCGGACACGCCCACCGAGGCGCGCGCCGTGATCGGCGCGATGGTGGAGAAGGCGCGCGAAGTGGACGCGCAGTTCTTCGACCGCTTCGAGAACGCGCCGCTCGAGGACTTGCCGGAGTGGTCGCACGCGAGCGCGCAGCCCGAGGGCGGCGCCTTCGCCCGCGAGTTCGACGCGCGGCTCGCTGGGCGCACCTCGAAGCTGCTGGACTGGTCGCCGAACGCGCCCGCGGTAATGGCCGACGCATATCGCGCGGTGGTAGGGCTGACCCGCGATACCTGTTCGGACGCGGAGGCGCTCGACCGGCTGCTCAACCCCGCGGGCAATCCCTACCGCCTGCAAACGCTCAATATCGGCGTGCACGCCCCGATGATGCGCGCGCTCCAGCACGCCCATTACACCTTCGCCAAGAAAATCAGTCACACCGCCGACAGCCAGGACCAGCGCCACCGCATGGCTCCGGCGTCGCGCCCGCTGCTGACTCTGTGCGACACGCGCCAGCCCGATTACCTTGTGCCCATGCTCATCCGCGACAACCCGCGCGCCCGCGATGTCTTCGACCGCGCCATGCGCGACGCCTGGGCCGCCAAGAACGAGCTGCTCGACCGCGGCGTGCCCCGCGAGTTCGCCCTGTACCTCCTTCCCAACGCCGCGGCGGTACGGCTGGTAGAGAGCGGCCCTCTGCTCCACCTGATGCACAAGTGGACCATGCGCACCTGCTTCAACGCGCAGGAGGAGATTTACCAGGCTTCGATGGAGGAGATCGAGCAGGTGCGCACGGCGCATCCGGAAGTGGCCCGCTACCTGGGGCCGCCCTGCCACCTGCGCGCCGGCATCACCACGCCCATCTGCACCGAAGGGTCGCACTTCTGCGGCGTCAAAGTGTGGCTCGACTTCCCGAACATCCCGCGGCGCATATGACCAAGCACGGCAGCATCGTCTACTACCTGGTGGCTGTGGTGTGCGGGCCCTTCTTCCTAACGGCCGCCTACCTTATCCATGGCGTTCACCGAGGGTGGATGCGTATGCCAGAAGGAGCCGTGTTCCTGCTCGTGTATTTCTTTGCGATCCTGTTGAGCTGGCTTCCCTTTCTGATTTTCGCTCTATTACTGCGATGGTTGGCTACTTGGCTGCGCTTGCGAAAGACATGGCAGTGGTCGGCGGTGGGGGCCGTTCTTATTCTCGTACTCGTGGCAGTCCTTGCTCCGGCAGGCCTCATGATGGAGCTGCCGGAGTGGCCGGCAGAATCGCCGTGGTGGAGAGGCTTTTTGATTCTAATGACGGCAGGACCATACCTTCTGACAATGAAACCCTTATGGTTGCCAATCCTACCTGCTGTTGCGACCGCCTGGGTCCTCCGTCTTGTTCATCATTCTTTTGAGGCTTCCGGAGCCAGCAGCGGGGTGAGTCGATGAGGCCGTGGGTGAGAACGCTGCTGTACTACGCTGTCGCGCTCATCGGCGGCGCGGCCGCGTGGTTTGCGGCGGCCTATGCATACGCCAAGACCAGCGCCTCCCTGCCCCCGGAAGCCGACGACCCGTACTACCCGGTTGTGTCGCTGGTACCTCTGGCCCTTAATGCCCTCTGGCAAGTCCCTGCCGCCATGGTGCTGCGCAAGCTGGCGCGGCGATGGGCGTGGCGGGCGTGGTGGCAGTGGGCCGTGGCCGGGACGCTGGTCACCCTGGCGTTGCTGTGGGGCCTGGGCGCCGCGGGCAATGCGATTGAGAACGCGCGGCTCCCGTTCGAGTACCAGACGTGGAAGGCCACGGGCCTGCTGTTTCTGCTGGGCCCGATGTCGCTGACGCTGCGACCGTGGTGGGTGGGGGTTCTGGGCGCGTGGCTGTCGGCCACACTGCTGTGGGCGGTCGGCGGAGAGAAGACTGAACGCAGATGAACGCAGATAAGAGCAAATGAACGCGGATGGGCAAGAACCTGCTCACAGGACACCGGCTGCAGGGACCAGGCTACAACAAGGAAACGCTACGATGAGCTGTGACCTGTAAGCTGCCAACTGCCAGGGATAACCAGTCACCCGTAATCTGGGTCTTCCCCTAGCTGCGGTCATCCGGTTCCCTATCTGCTCCTATCTGCGGCTGACGCTTTGTGGACAGGCTGAAAGCGTGCCCTACAAAAGAAAACGCCCCGGGGTGACCCGGGGCGTTCTCTTCCGTTTTCTCTCGGAAAGCCTTGGCTAGAGGCCGGTGACGTTCTCCGCCTGCAAGCCCTTAGGGCCTTTCTTGACTTCGAACTCCACCGCCTGACCCTCGTTCAGGGTCTTGTAACCCTCCATCTGGATGGCGGAGAAGTGCACGAAGACATCCTCGCCGGTCTGGCGCTGGATGAACCCGTAGCCCTTGCTGGCGTTGAACCACTTGACTGTGCCTTGTTCTCTCACTGCTTGTCCCTCTTCTTTTCTTGGAGGCCCCGGAGCGGTGCACCGCCCGGAACCCGGATTGCGCTTGTGCGGACGAACGTCCCCTCTAGCCGTAAAAACAAAAGGCCACCAGGTCTGTACGCCTGGTAGCCCCGTTCAACGTCGTGAATAGGTAGTCCACTTCAGCAACAAACGCAGGGGAATCGTAGCGGAAAAGAGGCCGGCTGTCAATGGTCTCCGGTCGGTGGTGTTCTCTCTTGCGAACCACCGGCGAGGAGGCGGGCGCGCGCGGCCTTGTCCGCCCCCCGGCTCAGGCTTCGGCGCGCTCGAAGAGAATCTGCGAGGCATAAACCAGGAGCAGGACAACGGCCAGCCAGACGACGTTCTCGGTCAGGATGTGCCACGGGAAGCCGGACCAGTAGCGCCCATAGGGGCCGCTTAACGGTGGCAGGCCATCTGGCCGTAGTAAGAGAACACCGTGCCGAACGCCACATTGCTGCCCCGCCGCCCGCTGCGCAGGACCGTAGTGAAAAAGAACGTGAGGCTGTAAATCACCAGCGCCAAAGCGGCCATCCGGACGATGTCGCCGGTTGGAAGGACGCTGTCGGCCCCGGGTACACCTGGTGAGGAGGGGCCAGCCAGCGCACGGAGCGAAGGAGCAGGGCCAGGAACAGGAGGGCGACGATTTGGCAGCCCCCTACGAGCCAACTCACCCACAGGAAGTAGCGGCGCGTGCGCGGCCGAGTCATCAGAAAGGCGGAGCTGCCTTTGCCCAACTCCTCGCCCACGCCGCACGCGCCGAGGAAGAACCCGGCCAGCGGGACCACGAAG
>Ga0187893_10011285_pt1 | contig 13031 bp, 8 predicted proteins | sample MA1701074metaG_FD_139574 | JGI IMG/M metagenome (GOLD analysis project Ga0187893, IMG submission 139574) | White microbial mat communities from a basaltic lava cave in the Kipuka Kanohina Cave System on the Island of Hawaii, USA - MA170107-4 metaG ...
CGTTCATGGTCGCGATGAGGGTGAACAGGATGGCCTGGACATGATCCGAGCTGTTCCTGATGACGAGGTACCCCGCCTGCGACCACCGGGGACGCGGACAGACCGAGCCGGCTTCGAACCGGAGGTGACTCCCGCACTCTCCGACGCACTCCGATATTTCCTGCTCGCCACTGCCGCGCGCCGCGTTCGCAATCAGGGAACGGCCCACTCGAGCATGCTCATCCACACCACAATGCTCACCGACGTTCACGAGCAATTCAGAGAACCCGTCACACGCGCGCTGGCTGATCTGCGCGCAGCAACCGCCTCCGGTGACGCGCGGTTGCTCCATGAGCTGCGGCAGTTATGGGATCTCGAACAGGAGGCGGTTCCGCCGGCCGAGCTCGGGGAAACCGCTATATCATTCGATCGCCTCCGCGAGTTCCTCGTACCGGTGCTCGATCGCGTTCGGGTAGTCATCGACAACTACCGTAGCCAGGAACGCCTCGATTACACGGGCGGGCCCGTCACGGCAGTCGTGATCGGCGGCAACACGCTATCACGCGGACTTACACTCGAGGGCCTAGTCGTCAGCTTCTTTCTCCGGACGGCCAGCGCCTACGACACGCTACTCCAGATGGGACGCTGGTTTGGGTACCGACAGGGCTACGCGGACCTTCCGCGGATCTGGGTGACGGCCGAGCTGGAGCGCTACTTCCGCATGCTCGCAACGGTCGAGCGCGAAATACGTGTGGACGTCGAGCGCTATGAGCTCGAGAACATCTCGCCCCTCGACTTTGCTGTCAGGATCCGGACGCACCCCGAGCTGGCGATCACCTCCGCACTGAAGATGCAACATGCCGTCGATGCCTCCGTGTCGTACAGTGGCCGCCGGATCCAAACGATTCTCTTCAAGCACCGAGACTCCGGGTGGCTGGATCGCAATCTCCGCGCCGCTCGTGATCTTGTTGGCCTGCTCCGCGAGGCCGAGATGACGCCGCGAAAGGGCCCGGCAGGTGTGCTTCTCTTCGAGAGTGTACCTGCTCGCGCTGTGATGCGATTCCTGGACGATTACCAATTCCACGAGAACAGCTACGACCTCCGGCGCGACCTGATAAAAGGGTATATCGAGGCCCAGAACCGCAACGGCGAGCTCACTCAGTGGAACATCGCGCTCATGGGGCATGCCGCCGGCACCGAGCTCGGCAGCGTCGACCTCGGCCTGGACTCGCCGCTTCCATTGATCAACCGTTCGCGGATGAAGGGAAGCATGGAATATGCGGACATCAAGGCCTTGATGTCCAAGGCAGATCGGGTGATCGATCTTGACATACCGCAAGAACAAGCGAGGGGAATGTCCGATGCCGCGCTGCAAGAAGCGCGTCCCACAGGAATCGGCCTCCTCCTCCTATACCCGATCAGCAAGGCCTCGCAACCAATGGGCCACGGGAAGCGAGACCAGCGGGCTCCCCTAGACGCGATCGAGCATGTCATCGGCGTGGGGTTGGTATTTCCGAAAGCCAGCCACGACGACACCCCACAGCGGTATATGTCCGTCGATCTCTCATCGGTCGAGCGAGAAGAAATCGAAATCGACCCCGAGGCCCCGGACGAGGTCGACCAGGAAGGAAGCGATCGTGGCACGCCGCGATGAACCGGCTGTGGTGTGGCCGCTGCTCGCTGCACAACCCGTTCTCGGCGACATGCGCGTCCGCGAGACAGGACTCGTCGTGTCAGCCGGACCCGTGCTCCTAGGCCTAGACGTGAACGCCGGTCGCCATCTCCTTGTTCCACTTGGTCCGGATGAGCCGCTTAGAGAAGATCGCACCAGTCATGGTGTTCATATCGTCGACCGAAGGCTTCTTGACGGCGAACGTTCGCAGCGGTTCGCCGACGTGGCGTGCCGACTCCCTCACCTGGCGGAACTGTTCAACGTCCTGGTCGATGAGATGCTGGACTCGCTTGAACGTCAGCCACCCCCAGGTCCTGCTGCATGCCACGCAGTCCTTGAGCGATGGCGAGAGCTGCTCGAGCATGAGCGAGGAACGCTGCTCGGAACCGAGCAGCTCGCCGCGCTTGTGGCCGAGCTCTGGTATCTGAGGGAGATCGTCGAGCGCGATCCAGCGCGCCGCCTAGACTGCTGGGTCGGTCCACATGGCGATCGGCACGATCTTCGCCGGAGGAACATGGCGCTCGAGGTGAAGGCAACCCTCGTCCGGGAAGGCCTACTGGTGGAGATTCACGGACACGAACAACTCGAGCCTCCTGATGGCGGACAGCTGTACCTAGCCGTGATGCGACTCGAGCGCATCGACCAGGACGGCCTTACGGTACCTGAACTCGTGCGTTCCCTGCTGGAAATGGGCGTAGACCGAAAGCAACTGGTCGATCTTCTTGACCGTGTAGGCTACCGGCTCACCGACTCAACGGCGTATGACCAGTTCCACTTCCAGGTCAGGGACCAGAGACTGTATGTGGTAGATGCGCGGTTCCCGCGAATCATCGCATCCAGTTTCGTATCGGGGGTTATGCCGAGGGGCATCCTCAGGCTGAGGTACTTCGTCGATCTCACAGGCGAGGCCCCGGTGTCACTTCCAGCTCATGAACTCGACGCCCTCATGGCGCGACTCGCTGCGTGAGTACACGACTCGTCCTTCATTCCGAGCGCTTCAGTCCCACCGGCGGGGCCTCGTCAGCGGGCATCAGAAACCAGCTCGGACGTCCGCGCCTCGAATTGCTGACCGTGATCGCACGTGAAACCGTCCAGAATAGCTGGGACGCACGCCTGCCGGGTGAGGGTCGGATCCGCTTTTCCATCGGCGCCCGCACGCTCGACCGCCGCCAGCGACATGTCTTGATGCGGAATATTTTCCCCGAGGTTCCCAAGGAAGGTCTTGAACTAGCGAGGGTTCTCGAATCCCCCAACATCGCAGTACTGGACATCACCGATCGTGGCACGAGCGGTCTCGGCGGTCCGACGCGCGCCGATGTTGTTACGGACGACCGCCGAGACTTCGTCAACTTCTTCAGGAACATCGGTCAGCCTCCCGAACGTCTCCTCGGCGGCGGAACGTTCGGCTTCGGCAAGGCCGTGCTTTACATCGCCAGTGCCGCCCGGACAATCCTCGTCTACACGCGCTGCCGCACCGGCAAGAGCATCGAGTCGCGCCTCATGGCAGCAGCTCTCGGGGATCAGTTCACCGACGGTCGATGGAAGCAGCGCCCATTCACCGGCCGGCACTGGTGGGGCCGCATGGCCCGTGATGTGGTCGAGCCCCTCACCGGCCGTCATGCCGACGAGCTCGCTGCGCTGCTCGGCATGCAACCGTTCCGGGGTAACGAGACCGGCACTGACATCATGGTCATATCGCCCCGGTTCGAGGACCGCTCGCCAGAACAGGCGATGAACTTCATCGCCGAGACGATCGCATGGAACTTCTGGCCGAGGATGGTTCCCGCTGGCGCAGGGCAACGAGCGATCGAGTTCGCCGTGTCGGTGGATGGCATGCCAGTCAGTCTTCCGGATCCTGCATCGTCTCCGCCGCTCCACGGATTTGTCAAGGCGCTGCAGAGCGTCCATGCTGTGAGCAAGGGAGGGACGCCAGTTGCCGGGTGGAGTGTCGCGGAGATCAGATGCGAGCGCCCTCGCCAGCACCTCGGCTGGCTCTGTCTCGGACGTGTAGCCTTCCAGCGTCGATCCGAGAAGGACGACGCGACGAGAAGTGACACCGCGCTGCAGGGACACGCGCACCATGTTGCGTTGATGCGGCAGCCACAGTTTGTCGTGAAATACCTCGAGGGACAGGAGTCTCCGATACCGGCAGCCGAGTGGATGGGGGTCTTTCTCACGAATCCCGAGGTGGACCGCGCATTCGCGACGGCGGAGCCACCCACGCATGACGATTGGGCTCCACGAATCCTCGAACGATCCGCCGAGAAGACGTTTGTCAACGTGGCTCTCACACGCATTCGCGACGCAATGCGTGATTTCATGACTCCCCCCCAGACCGAGGTGACCGAAGGTGCTGTTCTCCCGCTCGGTCACCTTGCTACCGAGCTCGCCGGAATCATCGCGAGCGATCGAGGCCCTGGCGCCGGGATCGAACCACGCCCCGAGCCGACGCGCTCGCGGCCAGGCGGTGGCGGTTCCCCTCGGGGCCGGCGCCCGCATATTGATATTCTCCCCGGCCATAGACTAGTTGTGGTCGACGGCGCGCGTGCGGTAGTCGTGGAGCTCGATGTGGTGCCCGCGACAGGCTCCACTGGCACACGGCTGACCGTAAGAGCCGCTGTTGCTACTCAGGATGGAAGTGCTGTGGAGATCGATCCCCCGCTGCATGCCCCTCGACCCGAGATCATTCAATGGCAGGGGCCTGGCAACCGGAACATCCCGGGCATGGCCACTATCGAAGTACCTGCCGACGGCACGGAGCGCTGGGCCGTGACAGTGAAAATTCCTGATAACACGGTTGTCTCGGTCGGAATCTCCGGCGAGGCGGTGACTGCTTGAGCAAGATCATCGCGCATCCGTACCTGCGCCCCGATAGTTCCCGCCTCGATACGTCCCTGTGGGAGTACACGGACGGCTCCGTCCAGGTCGAGCTTCCGGCGGCTCTTCCTCGTTGGGACTACGCCACGCCCATCGCGTTGCGTCGCCGCCTTACGGTCGACATAGCCGGCGCTCTTTCCGACTGTCACCTCCCCCCGTCGGCTCGCCTGGCCGCCACGGCAGTCTGGCGCTCGACAAGCACCGGGCTGCGTGGCGCAAGCGATCTTCGCCCCTTCAGTAGCGATGTCACCACGGTCGAGATTGCCCTCGATATCGATGGCTCCCTCCTCGGCGGTGTCCTGGTCCTCCATACGCACCTGCTACTGGCCGAGGCATGCCCGCAGGCGAATCTTCTTTCCCCGACCCGCGAGGGAGCGATCCTGTGGACTGACCAGACGTCAATCCTCCTGGAAGGAGAGGCCGCTCGCTTCCCCGTAGCGCTCGTCGATTTCTCAAGACTTGCACTAGCGACACCTGGAGCGGCCTGGTATCTCGATGTCCGGCGCGGAGCACTCGATCACTCGACACTGGGCGCGCTGTGTCTGTACATCAATGCCTCACACCCACAGGTGGTGGGAGCAACCCAGGCGACCAGTGACGACGCTGCTGCGCGAGCTGTCGTGTCGACTCTTCGCTACGACATCACGAGGGCACTCGTGAACGTCGCTCTCGATGACGAGGACTTCGTCCGTGCACCGGACGCGTACGCGGACGGCACGCTCGGCGCAACGCTGCGCCGCCTGCTACAGACGGTCGCTCCGGACCACACCGTCGAATCCCTTCATGATCTGCGGGAGCGAGGTGCTGGCGAACTCGAGTGCATGCTCCAGGCACGTACCAGGCTGTTCGCCGAATAGCGCGTTGCTCCTCTATCCTCGCCTCCCGATGCACGTTGGCCGGCAGCTCATCACGGAGCACGAGGAGCTCACCGTGGAGGCGCTGGCTGCACGGTCCGATCTGTCACATCCCGAACAGGCGTGGGTGCCCACCGGCGGCATGAGGGTCGCGAGGGAGAGGCTTGGCGACATAAGGCAGGCCGTTCGTGAGCTCGCCAGGAGGCAGGGCTACCCTGCTACCGCGGGGCCCAGGGAACGCACGGCGTTCGACCGCTCGTGCGCAGGAGAGTTGCTCCGTCTGATGAACATCGTGCCTGCAGACGCCGCAAGCGACGGCGTGTGGACCTTCCTGACATGCCTGGTCCTGCCTGATGTATCTGCGTGGCGCTTCCCTGACAGGCATGAGGAACGGCTCCTCGGATCACCGAGGAACACTCTCCGGCGGCTGTGGTGGCGGGCCTACATTCTTGATGGCACCAGATCGGATTCGGATGGTACATCCGTTGTTGAAGCCCTCGGCGAGGACGAGGTCGTCCAGGTCATGGAGCGACCATCTCTGGCTGGTAATCCCCGGTTGGCCAGACGCGTCTGCCTGGCCTTCCTCGAAGGCGCCGCAAAGACCCCAGGGCTCGGTCGCATGGAGCTCATGCGGGACGCGGCAAAGCGACTCATCCGACTAACGCCATTTGTCGCCTTGGATGTTCTCGGTACGAAGGCTCTCGACGACATCCTCTCCGCGGTCTTCGCGGAGAGCGCTCGAATGCTACAGGCGAGTTGATTGATGATGATCTACCTTGAACCCGTCGCAGTCCACTGAGCCTTGTCTCCGGGCGAGTTCCGCGCAACTCTCACCCAAAGACTGGCTATTCCCTAGTGAGGTAGGCCCGATTGTTCCATCTCTGTTGAATCACGGTGGACTACGGGCTGGAAGGGCCTGGCCTCCGGATTCATCCCCAGCGTTTCAAGTACCGCGCAGGCGATCGCCCAGGCCAGTAACGGCGGGACTGCGTTCCCGATCTGACGGTAGCAGTCGCCCATGTTACCCAGGAACCTGAAACCATCAGGAAAGGATTGGAGCCGCGCCGCCTCACGAGGCGAGATCGTGCGCTTCTGCTCGCTGTCGTGGTGAATGTGCGAGTAGCCGTCCTTCGAGAGGTGGGCTGGCACCGTCCAGGACGGCTGGTCGGGCAAGAGTTTCCGCCATTTCTCCGCGAAGACATCCTCATCGTACGGTGGGACAAATCGTTTCTGCAGCTCCTCGTATTCTCGGCTCCCCACTTGCGGTGCCTCGCCGGAGCGCCTGAGCTGCTCGATCTCATGGCGGAATCGCTCTCTCGCTATAGCAAGGGCCTGCGGATACATGTCACCATGCTTCATTCGCCCGAATATTTCGTAGTCCCGTGGAGTTCGACGGGCCACGTGATCATCGATCACCTCGGAATTGTCGAGGCCAGGCCATTGCCGCATGAGCTGTACGTAGGGCGCCCGCGGGACGGACCGATAGGGACGTGGCCTCCTGAAGGTTCCGAGAGAGCGCCGGTCCCCTCCCGCCAGATGGTCTCGGAGCACCGAGAGGTCGTCGAGAGCCTCGGCGACTGTTGTCGCTACCCCCGATGCCCTGGATAGATCCACGGGACACTCCCCGTACCGGATGAAAGGGAGCAGGGCCTGCAAGGAGGGACGCAGATAGCCCAACGGAAGGGCCGCGCGGTGGGTCGCAACTGGCATTGCAGGGACGGCACTACCAAGGTCGTCCCTCACGCCGATAAAGAAGAGCCGCTCCCGGTACTGCGGAACGCCATACCACACTGCGTTCAGAACAGCATAGCCTACACGATATCCACGTTCCGAGAGGTCCCGCGCTGCTTCCTCCGCCACATTCACCCCACCAACCGAGAGCATCCCCGGCACATTCTCCATGACCACCGCCAGCGGGCGCCAAAAAGCCGCGGCGTCCAGGAACCGCCGGTAGAGATCGTTCCGCGGGTCTCCTCTGAATCCCTCGTCACTGAGACTATCCAGCTTCCCGCGGCCGATCCTGGAGAACCCTTGACACGGTGGACCCCCGATCAGGATGTCCGGCCTACCTCGTGCGCTTATCCTGTCGAGATCAAGGGATTCCAGGTCGCCCTGGTCGCCGCAAAAGAGGCAAGGAGGGTCCGCAGCCTGCAATCTGGAGAAGTTCGCCTCGAAGGTCCGGCCGGCGGTCTCGTCGACGTCGACCGCTGCAGCGATCCTGCATCCAGCCGCCCGGAACCCGAGGGAGAACCCTCCGGCTCCGGCGAACAGATCGACGACCTGCAGGCGGCTCATGCGAGATCAGGCGGACGTCGTTGCCCGGGGACGCTTCCGAGGTAGCACCACGCGGATCTGCGCTCCGTGGCCCTCGGTCACTGCCTCGATCTCACCGCCATGCAGGCTAACCAGACTCCTCGCCACCGTCAGCCCCATCCCCTGCCCTCCTTCCTTGGTGGAGAAGAATGGCTCGAAGACGCGGGCGCCCCGCTCACGAGGAATCCCGGGACCATTGTCGGCAAACAAGATCTCGCAACGCCCTTCCCGCGCACGGCACACGATCCGAATTTCCGGATTCCTGACCCGTCCCAGCCAGTCAAGCGAATTCGACACCAGAATCCAGATCAGATGCCTGAAATTCTCCGGCCGGATCTCGGCACGCAGGAGCCGGGATCCAGATCGCACGATATCCATCTCGACACCCATCTCGCGAAGCAACGGCTCGAGAAGCTTTCGGATCCTGCGTAACTCCACCGCGACGTCGATGGCACGCCGGCGCCGACTGACGCTGTTCCCGGACGCCACCACGGTTTCCAGCTGCTGCCGCATGGTCCTGACGGTCATATCCATGCCCCGGAGCGACCGCTTCAGATCCCGCGGCAGGCGACCGTTCATGAGGCCGCCGCACACCTTCCCGCACTCTTCCTCGAGCCGGATCAAGAATGGACGGAGGCTTCTGTCGACCAGCGTCATCGAAAGGCCGAGCGCCGCAAGCTCGGCGTGCCCTTCGAGTAACCGCCGTCGGGTCCCCTCATCTTTCTGGATCTGGTCTCGCGATCTCTCGGCCAGACGTCGCAGCTCGCGGGCGATCTCGGCCGGAGCTTGTGCGCCAAGTTCCTCAAGCATGGCCGGCAAAGTGCTCGGGCTTCCGGAATCGCTCCTAGCTCGAACCGCCTCACGGACGACAGGATGACGTACTGTCTGTCGTTCCGATTCCAGGATCTGCAAGAAGAAATAGAGAAGACGGCGGACATCCTCGAAGGCCACGTTGTGGATCAATCCCTCACGGTTTGTCTGATCGCGCAGCTCCGGATTGCCATCACGAGAGATCTCGACGAAGCCGACAATCTGATTGTTGCTCAGACGCACCACCGGATTGTTCACGCGGCGCTGGTCGAGACGCAGCCAGTCATCATGCGGTTCGCCGTAAGGCCATATACGGAACCCGTCGCGGTAGACACTGATACCGGACCACTCGCGCAGCCATGCCCTCACTTCCGTCCGAGGACCCACCCGGGCAAGGGCATCTGCCTCAAGATCGAAAGCAAAAAGGCGCACCCTGACTGGACCACATCCCAGCCCACCGGCACCATTCCACACATGCCGGACCGGGCGCGCCCCGTTGATCCGCACCTCTACGATCTCGTCCCCGTCGAAGGTGCCCTCAAGGCGATACGGAGCCCTCTCCAGCAAGTCCGATCTCAGCTCGCCCGAGTACTGCGGAAACTCGTCCGAGTCGATCCTAATCACGAAGCTATCCAGCTCCTGGAACGGAGACTTCAGCCTGGCTAGGCGGGTGCAGAGCCGGCGAAACATACGCTCCGTCCAGCGAGACCTCAAGCCCGTCATCCGCAGCATGGTGCCATGCGTCGCCAATACTGTCGCCTGGCGGACCTCCCACCGGTTCTTCACCTCGGAGAGCATGCGCACATCCGAGTCGAAGTCGTCCCAGTCGAACACAGCTCGGATTTCGCTGTTCTCGCCAGGACACCGCGAAAGCAGCTCGAGTCGCCGGGCGAGCTTGTCAACTGCGAACCGTCCCACTCCCTTTTCTCCGAGGACTCGTCGGCGCCGGCGCGTGACCTGGCGACCCACTGCGGTCTTCGTCGTACCGGCTGGCTCCATCCAGTGTCGTAGCAGCGTGTCAAGATCCATCCCGCAGCCGTCATCGCGGACGACGATCTCACCCTCCCCGGTGGCAACTCCGCGGAATTCGACCGTGACCGATCCGGCATCGGCGTCGTGAGCATTCTTGACAAGTTCGGTGATCGCCACTACCTCATCGCTGATCAGCTCCGCCCCGATCAGTCGCAGCAGCCGTGCGCGAGGCCGGAAGGCAACGTAACCCGATCGCAGGGAGGCCTCTTTCATCGCTGCCTCTTGGATGTGAGAAGGTGCATGAACGACCGGGCCACGGCCTCCGCCATCACCGGTGGGACCGCGTTCCCGATCTGGATCCACTGGTCGGACGGTGATCCGCAGAACACGTACCCATCATGGAAGGACTGGAGTCTCGCAGACTCACGGATGGAGATCGAGCGGACCTGATGAGGGTGAATGTAGCTGTTTCCGTCCTTCGCAAGATGAGCCACGATAGTCTTCGCAGGCCGGTCCGCTCGAAGGCGTGCATACTTGTCGTCGAACACGTCGCGACGGTAGCGCATCAGATCGGCCCTGCCGTACCGCTCCACCGCATGCACGCTGTCCTCGCCGGGCCGAAGCAGGGCGTAGAGCTCGAGATCCCGCGGATTGTGGTAGCGGACCGCGTGATTGTACAGGACCCCGGACGACCGGCCCAGACCGAACTTCAACAGGTATCTGCGGGATCGGGAAGCCGAGGCCGGTGCCTGGGCACCCCAAGGCTCCACGGCAGTACCTTCCCCGGCCTGTCGTGATGGCAGGTCGAAGATCGCCTCGTCGAGGGTCACCGGGGGAAGGGCATCGATCTCGAACGCTCGCTGTAGATCCTGGTACTCTTCCACCGGAGCATCCGGAAGCCGCTCGAGCTGGGAAGCAGCCAGGAAGTACCGGATCCTCTCCTGCGGCACGCCGAAGGCTGCTGCATTCAGGCGCCAGATGGTCGTCCGATATCCCGCCTTCTCCAGTTTCCGGGCCGCTAGCTGGAGGAAAGACAGATCGGCGCGCCGGGCGGAGTTCATTCCTGGAACGTTCTCCATGAGGACGAGCTTGGGCCGTAGTTCCCTGGCTGCCATCACGACGTACTCGAACAGGAAATTGCGCCGATCGGCAGAGAGCCTGTATCCGGTTCGCGACGCCTTTGAGCGGAAGCCGGCATGCGAGAAGCCCTGGCAGGGCGGCGCGGCCACGAGCACATCCACCCCGCGGCCACCGGCGGTGCGCCGGAGTTCCCCTTTCCGAAGGTCACGGACGTCCCTGAGCAGCACGCCGCTCTCGGGCACCTCGGGATGGTTCACGCTGTATGTCCTGAGCGACACTGGGTCGCTGTCAAGTGACAAGGCCACGCGGAATCCGGCGCGCTTGAACCCTTCCGAGAGGCCGCCCGCACCACAGAAGAGGTCGGCCACGGTCGGTTGACCAAGTCCCTTCGCACGTAGCGATTCCTTCCGGCGATAGAACGAGCAGAGATTCCTCACCGGGCACTCTCCACAAACTGGTCCGATACTCTTGCAATAGGCACGCCCGTGCGCGACCAGATTGACATGCAGCGAGTATCGGAGATTCGGCGGCACAAGGTCTGCCAGCACCTTCTGGAGTTGCTTGTGGTCAAGGCCAGCAAGCTTGAGACCGAGCTCGCGATATGGTCCGACGCGGCTCAAAACCCGTCCAACGTGGGTGTCCACCGGGAAGACCGCTCGCCCGAACGAATACAGCATGATGCAGTACGCACTCTTGCGACTGATCTCAGGCAACGAACACAGGAACCCCTCGAGCCGCTGGTCGGACCACTCTCGCGCCGGATCAAGCGTACATTTCCCGAACGTATCCCGGAGGCGACGGAGTGCTCCCAGCAGGCTCTGAGTCTTCTTCTCCTCGAGGCCCCCGCCATGGATGAGACGGCTGACCTGCCGAGGGGCGCAGGCCAGCAGATCATCCCAGGTGGGGAAGCGCCCCTTCAGCGTCTCAAAGGTTCGCTGGTACGCGTCCTCGCGCGTCTTCCTCGCCAGGATGATATACACCAGCTCATCGACCGGATCCTCCTTGTTCCCGAGTCGCGGGGAGCCGTGAATCGCGGCGAGGATGCGAGCAAGCTCCCGCAGGAAACTGATCCCCTCGTCAAGGCACTCCCGCGCGCTTTTCTCGTCCTTGAACATCTGGACGCCCGGCAGCGAGCGGGGTTCCTGGACCAGCCGCTGAGTCAACCGCTGACGCCACTCAGCGACATCTGGCGGGAAACTCCGGATCCGATGGTAGAAGTCCATCCGCTCCCTCGGATCGCGGCGCCAGCCCGCACGCGCATCAGCATCCGGAGCAGGCGTTGGGACGGAGTCAGACGTCACCGGGAGGTCCCTCTGGAGCGTAGCCGTGCCGACGGGACCTCGTTTCCGGGGTGCCGGCTAACCCGGGCCCGTCCCGCCAGCTCCAGCAGGCGTCCGGCAAGCGCCGGGATGGGGCGATGCTTCCCATTCTCCCACCCGTTCACGGTGCTGAAGGTGACGCCCAGCTCCCGGGCGAGCTGCTCCTGGGTCAGTCCCAGAGCTTGCCGAAGGTCACGAACGAGAACGGGGAAGTCGATCCCCTTCCTCTCCACCCGCTCTGGTTGGTTTGACCTCATATAGCATGTCATATAGCACACACAGCGTCCCCGACATGCAGATCTTGAGCCGTCACGGCCAAACGGCACCCAGCGTCGAAGGTGCTATCCGGCTCGTGGTGCGCGCGGATGACTCCCAAGCCTGGCTGACTAGTCCGGCACCTTGGCCCCAGCCTGGTAGCAATCGTCAGTAACTACCTAGGTGTTACCGACTCCTCGCAAACTCGAACATCGAACCCTCTCCATTCGCACCGAGCGGCGGCCCGCCGGCGACGGATTCCTCGCACAAGCAGCTTGGGCTTAGAATTGCGTCATGGGGCCATTCAGAATCCCGACCATTTACGGGGGTCATGGAATCTACGGCGGCGACGAGCCAGATCCACGACACTTTCGAACTCATCCGGCGATCGAGCAGCAGCTCCTCGACCCGTCCAGCCAGATCTGGGCGGCGGACAACATGTTCCTTCGCCTCCGTCCCGAGTACCTGTACCCCTGCCTCGGCGAACGAATCATCCGCGCATCGGACGCGCAGGTCGCTCCCGACCTGCGGAATCAAGCGGCACGCGAGCTCGACTCGCTCAGGAAATCGATCAGGAACTACTTCAAGCGGACCAGGCGGCCGCCAGGCCGGCCGTCCAAACTCACTACGATCGATCGTGAAGGAATGGCACACGAGCATGACCGACTCTGCTCGTTTATCCGCGACCGATGCCCGATCGACCCCGAGGCTCGAGTACCTCATGACGAGCTCAACCGTCTGTTCCGGAATCCTGTGTTCCAGAACGAGCTTCTCTCGCAATTTCCACTCAAGCAACGGAGAGAGCCACTGAGTTGGAATCAATTCCTCGAGGAAACCACATCGCTGGGAATCAGCGAGCGCGCCCTCCGCTTTCTCGGCCTCCGCTACGGCGTGAGTCAC
>Ga0187893_10011286_pt1 | contig 13030 bp, 13 predicted proteins | sample MA1701074metaG_FD_139574 | JGI IMG/M metagenome (GOLD analysis project Ga0187893, IMG submission 139574) | White microbial mat communities from a basaltic lava cave in the Kipuka Kanohina Cave System on the Island of Hawaii, USA - MA170107-4 metaG ...
ACCCCGGCGTCCGCGCGTTCGTCGCGGAGGATCTCCCGCGACTCGCTCGCGCCCTGCCGGTGATCGCCTCGGTCGCCGGGTCGACGCTCTCCGAGTACGTCAACGTCGCGAGCTCCATCCACCTGAAGGACGGTGTGGTAGCGCTCGAGGTCTACCTGTCGTGTCCCGATGAGGAGCGCGAGGGAGCGCCGTTCTTCGATCGGCCCGAGCGTCTGATCGAGGTGGTGGGCGCGGTCGCTCGGATGTCCCGCGTGCCGGTGTTCGTCAAGTTGCCGCTCCTCGTCCCCGGCCTCGTCGAGACGGCGCAGGCGTGCGTGCGAGCCGGCGCGTTCGGCCTGACCCTGCTCGACGCGCTTCCGGGGCTCGCGGTCGACGCCGGCCGCCTGCGGACGAAGACCGCCGTCCCGGTGGGGGGGCTGTCGGGGCCGGCGGTCAAGCCCGTGGCGCTCGCGGCCGTCTATCAGGTCGCTCGCGCGCTCCCGAACGTCCCGGTGTTCGGCGTCGGGGGCGTGGCGACCTGGGAGGACGCCGTGGAGTTCCTGCTCGCGGGCGCGTGGGCCGTCCAGGTCGGGACCGCGATCCTGGTCGACCCGTCCGCGCACATCGAGATCGTCCGCGGTGTCTTCGAGTACCTGCGCGACAAGGGCCTCGCGTCGCCGGCGGAGCTGCGGGGCAGGCTCCGCGTTCGAGGCGAAGCGTCGCCGACATGATCCCTCGTCCGGAAGATCCACTGATCGTCGCGCTCGACGTCTCCGACGTCGAGGCGGCCGAGCGTCTCGCACAGGGGCTCGAGGGCTACGTCGGTCTGTTCAAGGTGGGGCTCGAGCTGTTCGTCGCGCACGGGCCTGCGGTCGTTCCGAGGATCGGTCGGTTCGCGCCCGTGTTCCTGGACCTGAAGCTCCACGACATCCCGACGACGGTGGAGGGCGCCGCGCGCGCCGCCGCGCGGATGGGCGTCGCGATGATCACGGTGCACGCGCTCGGCGGCGAGGCGATGGTCGCGGCGGCCGTTCGCGGCGCAGCGCAGGGTGCGGAGCAGGCGGGACACGAAGCCCCGATGATCCTCGCCGTCACCGTGCTCTCGAGCCTCGCGGGCGAGGGCCTGGCGTCTCCGGCTTCGCTCGCGTACGAGGCGATCGCCGCCGGCGCCGGGGGCGTCGTCGTCTCCGGCGAGGACGTCTCGCAGGTCCGAGAGGTCCTCGGCGCGGACGCGTGTCTCGTCGTCCCCGGGATCCGACCCGCCGGCTCCAACGGACACGATCAGGTTCGCGTGTTGACGCCGGAGGAAGCGATCGAACGCGGGGCCGACTACCTCGTCGTCGGGCGAACGGTCACCCAGTCGCCCGACCCCGCGGCGGTCGCTCGCGCGATCCTGGCGATGGTGCGCTGACCGCTCGCGTCGCCGGAAAACCGCAGGTGACAAGCGAGAACGTCGCGTTGCTGCCCGTACGGGGCCGTGCATATACTCGCGGCGTTCCGGCCCCGATCAAGAAGGAGTGCTCCCATGCCGCTACCCGTCCTGACCGATGAACAGCGCAAGCAGGCCCTCGAGAAAGCCGCCGAAGCCAGGCGCAAGCGGGCGGAGCTCAAGGGCCAGCTGAAGTCCGGGAAGCTGATGCTGACGGACGTGCTGTCACGACAGGGCGACGACACCGTGGGGAAGATGAAGGTGTCGGCGGTGCTCGAAGCGCTCCCGGGTGTGGGGAAGGTCCGGGCGCGCAAGATCATGGAGCGCCTGGACATCTCCGCGAGCCGGCGCGTCAAGGGCCTCGGGCCCAAGCAGCGCGAATCGCTGCTCGCCGAGTTCGCGAAGAAGTAACGCGCACTGACCGAGCGACGCGGTCGCCTGTTCGTCCTGGCCGGTCCCTCCGGGGTCGGGAAGGGGACGGTCGTCCGCCGTGTACTCGAGAAGATCCCGGAACTGCGGCTGTCGGTCTCGGTGACGACGCGACCCCCTCGCGCCCTCGAACGTGAGGGCGTCGACTACCGCTTCGTCTCCGGTGAGCGGTTCGACCGGATGATCGACGACGACGAGCTGCTCGAGTGGGCGGGGATCTTCGGCCACCGGTCGGGGACACCGAGGGCGCCGGTCATGGAGGCCCTGGGTCGTGGCGCCGACGCGCTCCTCGAGCTCGACGTCCAAGGCGCGCGGCAGGTTCGCGAACGCGTCCCCGACGCCGTGCTGATCCTGCTCGAGCCGCCGTCGCTCGCCGAGCTCGAACGCAGGTTGCGCTCGCGCGGCACCGAGGACGAGGACCGGTTGGCCGAGCGCCTGTCCAAGGCGGGGTGGGAGCTCGAGCAGCGTGCCTGGTTCGACCACGTCGTGACCAACGACGACGTCGAGGCGGCCGCCGCCAAGGTCGCTGCTATCATCGAGGCTGCCTCCCAGGACCCACCCACGGAAGGAACCCCGCGCCCATGATCGAACCAAAGATCGACGACCTGCTGGCGCAGGTCGACTCGAAGTACACGCTGGTCACGCTGGCGGCCAAGCGCGCTCGAGAGATCAACTCGTACTACAACCAGCTCGGCGAGGGGCGGGCGGAGTTCGTCCCGCCGCTGGTCGAGACCGGGCTGCGGAACAAACCCCTGTCGATCGCGCTCGAGGAGATCTCTGAGGGCAAGATCACCGCGGAGCGGCCGGAGGGGCTCGGCATCAAGTAGCCGAACCCGGCGCCCGACGCGGCGCCGGAAGGGGTGGACGCGACGAACGAGCGTTCCGTGCTGAGGGGACGTCGTGTGCTGCTCGGCGTCACCGGGGGGATCGCCGCCTACAAGGCGTGCATCCTGGTGCGCCTGCTTCGACTGCGAGGCGCGAGCGTCCGCGTCGTGATGACCCGTTCGGCGGAGCGCTTCGTCGGCCCGGCGACCTTCGCCGCGCTGTCGGACCATCGCGTCTACACCGAACTGTGGGACGAGCCGGGCGGCGTGCCGCATGTTCGGCTCGCGCATGAGGCCGACGTGGCGGTGGTGGCGCCGGCGACGGCCAACACCCTCGCGAAGCTCGCGCAGGGGATCGCCGACGACCTGCTGACGGCGACGTTGCTCGAGGCGTCGTGCCCGTTGATCCTGGCTCCGGCCATGCACACGGGGATGTGGGAGCACCCCGCGACCCAGTCGAACGTCGCCGCGCTCGCCGCGCGAGGTGCGAGGCTGGTCGGACCCGCGCACGGCTCGCTCGCCGCGGGTGACGAGGGCGTCGGGCGGATGAGCGAGCCCGAGGACATCCTCGCGGCCATCGAGGAGGTGCTCGCGGGGGAGCTTGCCACCAAGAGGCTCGTGGTGACCGCGGGGCCGACGTGGGAACCGATCGACCCCGTGCGGTTCATCGGGAACCGATCGACGGGCAAGATGGGGTTCGCGATCGCGGCGGAGGCGTACGCGCGGGGAGCGAACGTCACGTTGATCGTGGGGCCCGGCACGCTCGACCCGCCGGAGGGACCCGAGGTCGTCCGCGTCACCACCGCCGACGAGATGCGTTCGGCCGTGCTCGACGCGTCCCGAGAGACGGACGCGGTCGTGATGGCGGCCGCGGTCGCCGACTTCCGCCCCGAGGTGACGGCCGACGAGAAGCTGAAGAAGGAGGGCGGCCCGCCGCAGCTCCGGCTGGTCGCGACGCCGGACATCCTGGCGGAGCTCGGCGCAGTGGGAGGCGACTTGGTGCTCGTCGGCTTCGCGGCCGAGACGGAGGATGTCGAAGAGGCCGGTCGCGAGAAGCTGCACCGCAAGGGTCTCGACCTGCTGATCGCGAACGAGGTCGGCCGAGAGGGGACGGGGTTCGGTTCGGAGACCAACCGGGCCGCGATCGTGGCCGCGGACGGCCATGACGAACCGCTGCGCGAGTGGACCAAGCTCGAGCTCGCCTCGGCGATCTGCGACCGCCTCGCCAAGCTGCTCGCCGGCTGAGGGCCGCGCGCGTTCGAGAAGCGTCGGAACGACGGACGGTCGCGTCCGGACCCCCTGCTATGCTCGCCGCACATGGCCCACCGCTACCTGTTCTCGTCCGAATCGGTCACCGAGGGGCATCCCGACAAGCTCGCAGACCAGATCTCGGACGCCGTGCTGGATGCGATCCTCTCCGTGGATACCGACGGTCGCGTGGCATGCGAGACGTTGGTCACGACCGGTCTGGTGATGGTCGCGGGAGAGATCTCCACATCGGAGTACATCGACATCGCCGGGGTCGTCCGACGCACGATCACCGAGATCGGGTACACGGACGTGAACTTCGGGATCGACGGTGACACCTGCGGCGTGATCACGGCGATCCAGGAGCAGTCGGCGGATATCGCCCGGGGCGTGGAGGATGCGCTCGAGCATCGCGAGGAGCACTCCACCGACGAGCTCGACCTGCTCGGGGCCGGCGATCAGGGGATGATGTTCGGCTTCGCGTGCCGGGAGACCGACGAGCTGATGCCGCTGCCGATCGCGATGGCGCATCGGCTGGCCAAGCGCCTGGCGGACGTTCGCAAGGCCGGCGTCATCCCGTACCTGCGTCCCGACGGCAAGAGCCAGGTCACGATCGCCTACGAGGGGTCCAAGCCGACGCATGTCGACACGGTGTTGATCAGCACGCAGCATCGCGAGGAGGTCGACATCCAGACGCTGCTCGCCCCCGACGTGCGGTCGGAGGTCATCGACCCCGTGCTCCGGGAGTTCGATCTCGACGCCGAGGGCGTGCGCATCCTCGTGAACCCGACCGGTCGGTTCGAGATCGGGGGCCCCAAGGCGGATACGGGACTGACCGGCCGCAAGATCATCGTCGACAGCTACGGAGGGATGGCGCCGCACGGCGGCGGCTGCTTCTCGGGCAAGGACCCGACGAAGGTCGATCGCTCGGCGGCGTACATGGCTCGGTACGTCGCGAAGAACCTCGTCGCCGCCGGCGTCGCGGATCGCCTGCAGATCCAGGTGGCGTACGCGATCGGGACCGCGCATCCGGTATCGCTCGCGGTCGACACGTTCGGGTCCGAGCACGCGGACCCCGCCGCCATCGTCGACACGGTGTGGGAGGCGTTCGACTTCCGGCCCGCGGCGATCATCCGCGACATGGATCTGCGTCGTCCGATCTACAAGGACACGGCGGCATACGGCCACTTCGGTCGCAAGGAGTTCCCCTGGGAGGCGACCGATCGCGCGGATGAGCTCCGCCGCGCGTTCGGCTGACGCTCGAAGGCTCGCACCCGCTCCCGGACCCGACGCCGGCGAGCAGCGGTTCCGCGGTCCCGTCGCCGTCTGCGTGGACCGGCCGGTCCTGGCGCTCGACCGGCCGTTCACCTACGAGCTTCCCGAGGAGCTCGGAGCCGGGTTGGGCGCACTCGTCCAGGTCCCGTTCCACGGTCGCAGCGTCCGCGGATGGATCCTGGGGCCCACGGACGACGTGCCCTCGCGGATCGCCGACGTCAGACGCGTCGTCTCGCCCGTGCGGCAGTTCGACGCCCGGATGCTCGAGCTGTTCCGGTGGATGAGCGAGCGGTACGTCGCCCCCCTCGCCACCATCATCGGCCGGGCCGTCCCTCCTCGGGTTGCCTCCGAGGAGGTTCCGTACGAGATCGGCGCGGTCGAGTCGAGCAGGGGCTCTGAGGCTCCCGAAGGGAGCCGAAGGAGTGAAACGCCCCCTGCGACGCTCGGCGCGGCCGATCAGCCTGCGATCCTCGCGCGCTACCGCAACGGTGGCGAACTGCTGCGGGCGCTTCGGGGCGGGGGTGGGACGTTCGTGGTCAGGCCAGGGCCCAAGGACGACACCGCGGTTGTTGTGGAGTCGGTCGCAACGGCGCTGGCGGGCGGGCGGAACGCGATCGTGGTGGTGCCGGATGCCGAACCGCTCCCGGCTGCTGCGGCGGCGATCGCCGGCGCGTTCGGGGACGATGTCGGGCTCTTCCTCGGCGGTGAGAAGCGCGAACGCTACCGGCGGTGGCTCGAGATCGCGCATGGGCGTTACCGGGTGGTCGTCGGCACCCGGCCCGCCGTGTTCGCGCCGCTCCGAGATCTCGGACTCGTGGTGGTCCACCGTGAAGGACACGCGCACCACCGAGAGGAGCGCTCCCCCTCCTTCCACGTACGCGAGGTGGCGCTCGCGCGAGCGCGGATCGAGGGCGCGGTCTGCGTCCTCGCCGCGTTCTGCCCGTCGATCGAGTCAACGGAGCTGTCTCGCGTCGAGGTCGATCCGCCCGGCCGGCCGTGGTCGCCGGTCGAGGTGGTGCGGCCGGGTCCGGAGGGGCGGGCCCCCCGCCTCGTGCGAGCGATCGCTGAGGTGCGCAGCGCGTTCGTGTTCGAACCGTTGCGAGGGTACGGCGTGGCGCGGGTCTGTCGCGTCTGTGGGGAGGCAGCCGCGTGCGCGTCGTGTCTGGGGACGATCCGGGTTCAGCGGGGGAGCGCGACGTGCTTGGTCTGCGGGGCGGCCGGACGTTGCGCGTCCTGTGGCGCGGCCGACTTCGGGGTCGTGCGCGGCGGCGCCGAACGCGTCGAGGAGTGGGCGGGCCGCGCCGCGGCGGTCTCTGTCATCCATCCCGACCCGAAGGCCTCGCCTCGTCCGCCGCGTGACGGTCAGGTCCTGGTGGGGGGCCTGGACCTCGTGAAGGACTTCGGGCGCGTCGACCTCGACCTCGTGGCGATCCTGCACGCGGATGCCGCCCTGCGTCGGCCCGGGATCGCGGCCAGGTCGCAGGCGCTCGGGGCGTGGTTCGAGGTTGCGGCGTGGGCCCGCACCACCGGCCGCGTGATCGTGCAGACCGACCAACCGGGTGACGGAGCGATCCAAGCGCTCGTGACGGGCCGACCCGAGCGGTTCTACCGCGAGGAGGGACCACGCCGAGCCGACGCCGGGTTCCCGGTCGGGTCGGCCGTGTTCCGGGTGACGGGCGAATCGGAGCTCGGCGATCGGCTCGCAGCGCTCCGACCTCGAACGTTGCTCACCTCGGCGACCGCGGGGGCGACGGTATGCTTGGTCGCCCTCGACCCGGCGGACGTCCCCGGGTTCGGGCGCGAAGCTCGTCGGCTCGCGGCCCTGGGCGTCGTCACCCGGGTCGAGGCCGAACCGCATCTGTGAGCGAGCCGGCCGAACGTCCGTCGAGGTGGGAGCGACCGTGTCCGTGATGCCGATCCGAACGCTGGGGGCCCCGGTCCTGCGCGAGCGAGCGACGTCCGTCGAACGCTTCGATGACGTGCTGCGTCGCCTCGCCGACGACATGGTCGAGACGATGCTCGCCGCTCCCGGCGTCGGCTTGGCCGCGAACCAGGTGGGTCTGCGGCTCGCCTGCTTCGTCTACGACGATCGCGCCGGCAACGCCGGTTTCGTCGCCAACCCCGAGTTGCTCGAACCGGAGGGCGAGGAGACGAGCGACGAGGGATGCCTGTCGATCCCGGGGCCGTACCACCTCACGAGTCGCGCCGTCCGCGTCCGACTCCGAGGACGGGATCTGGACGGCGAGCCGGTCGATCTGCCCGCCGAGGGCCTGCTCGCGCGGATCTTCCAGCACGAGACCGACCACCTGAACGGGATGCTCTTCATCGACCGGCTCGACGACGAGGGCCGTCGTGACGTCATGCGACAGCTGCGCGAGCTCGAGGTGGAACGCTCGGAGAGGTAGCCCCCGCGCGTATCCTCAGCGGCGTGATGGGCCGGTGGTCGCGCGCTCGGCGAACGCCCCCGTGACGCAAGGCGTCGTCGTCGCGTTCCTCGGCAACGACCGCTGGTCGGTGCCTTCGCTCGAGGCCCTCGCGACGTCCGCATACCGGATCGCCGGAGTGTTCACGGCGAACCCGAAACCCGCGGGGCGCGGCAACGAGCCGACGCCGACCGCGGTCGCCGAAGGAGCTCGGCGCCTCGGGCTGCCGCTGACGGAGGTCGAGACCGTGCGGGCAGGCCCCGGGTTCGAGGCGCTCGCGAGGACCGAGCCGGACGTGCTCGCGGTGGTCGCGTACGGCGAGCTGCTCCCGAACGCGGTCCTCGAGCTGCCGACCCTCGCGCCGGTCAACCTCCACTTCTCGCTCCTGCCCGAGCTCCGAGGGGCGAGTCCGGTGCAGACGGCGCTGCTCCGAGGGTTGGAGCGGACCGGCGTCACGACGATCGTGATGGACCAGGGCCTCGACACCGGATCCGTGCTCCAGCAGCGGGTGGAGGCGATCCTGCCGGAGGACGACGCCGGGTCGCTCGGCGATCGCCTCGCGGTGCTCGGGGCCGAGGTGCTCGTTGCGTCGATCGACGCGCTGTCCTCGGGCCGGATCACGCCGAGGCCCCAGGACGATGCCGGGGCGACCTTCGCCCCCCGCCTGGGGCCGTCGGACCGTGAGCTGGACTGGACCGCGCCGTCGAGCTCGCTCGTCGACCGGATCCGGGCGCTCTCGCCCGAGCCCGGCTCCCAGACGTCGTTCCGCGATGTCCGGTTGAAGGTGTTCCGGGCCGAGACGGTCGAGGGCGCCGGCGAGCCGGGCGTGCTGCTCGAAGTCGCGAAGGACGGCTTCGTGGTTGCCACCGGACTCGGTGCGCTGCGGCCCCTCGACCTCGCGCCGGCGGGGCGCCGGCGGATGAGCGGGCGCGACTTCGTGAACGGATTCCGGCCCCAGGTCGGCGAGCGGTTCGGGTGAGCGGGCGGGGGACGAGGACCTCGGGTCCCGCGAAGCGGTCGGCACCGGTCGAGCCCGGAGCGGTCACCGCGCGATCGGTAGCGCTCGATGTCATCCGGCGGGTCACCGACGAGGGCGCGTACTCCAACCTCGCGCTGTCCAAGACCCTGGCTCGAGCGCGCTTGTCCGAACGCGACGCGGCGTTCGCCACCGAGCTCGTCTACGGGGCCCTGCGTCGGCTGCTTCCGATCGATCACGCGCTCGCGCCGCTCCTCGAGCGTCCGCTCGAGATGGCCCCGAAGACCGCTCGAGCCGCCCTGCGGCTCGGCGTGTACCAGATCCGGTACACGCGCGTGCCGCCGCACGCGGCGGTGTCCGAGACCGTCGCGCTGGTCGACCGGCGCCATCGCGGTTTCGTCAACGCCGTGCTGCGTCGGGTCGCGTCGGGGCGCCCGAGCGAGCCCGAGGGCGCGACGGACGAGACACTGTCGCTTCGGACCGGACTCGCGGCATGGGCGGTGCGGGAGCTCCGACGGGTCGTCGGTGAGGAGGAGGTGGAGGGTGCGGCCGCCGCGCTCGCCGAGCGCGGTCCGATCGCGATCCGCGCGAACACCTGTCGCGTCTCGGTGGACGAGCTGGAGCGAATGCTGACGGGCGAAGGCGTCGTGACGGAGCGAGGCGGGATCCATCCCGATTCGCTCGTGATCGGATCGGGATCGCCTGCGGAGCTCCCCGGTTTCGACGAGGGGTGGTTCACGGTGCAGGACCAGGCATCGTCGTTCGTGGTCGCGGCGCTCGAACTGCGCATCGGCGACCGTGTGCTCGATGTGTGCTCCGGTCCCGGGGGGAAGGCCGGACACATCGCGTGCCTCGTCGGCGATCCAGGCCGGCTCGTGGCAGCGGACCTGTCGCAGACCCGGCTGGGGCTCGTGCAGCAGACGCTTCGACGGCTCGGCCTGGCAGCGGGGATGCTCGTGCAGGACGGGCGTCGACCCGCGGTGCGCGATGGCTTCGACCGGGTGCTGGTCGACGCGCCCTGCTCGGGGATCGGGTCGGCCCGCCGACGCCCCGAGCTGCTGTGGCGCGCGCGCCGGGACGAGCTCTCGGGGCTCGCCCGGCTCCAGGTGGGGATCGCCACCGCGGCCGCCGGGCTGCTCCGCCCCGGGGGACGGATGGTCTACAGCGTCTGCACCTTCCCCCGAGCCGAAACCGACGCCGCCTGCGACGCGCTCCTGCGGCGGGCCCCCGACCTGCGACCCATTCAGATCCAAGGACCCGACGGTCCCGCCGAGCGTGTGCGCCTCTGGCCCCACCGACACGGTTGCGACGCGATGTTCGTGGCCGCGTTCCACAGGCACGCGGGAGCGTAGGTTCGCGGGACCTCCGAGGCTAGGATGACGGCATGGCCACGGGTGCGGTCAAGCTCGCGAGCAGGCCTGCCGACCTCATCCGTATGAGGTCGCTCGCAGGGTGGGCCTGATGGCGGAGTCCATCCTCGTCGTCGACGACGATCCGGACATCGCGCGCTTCGTCGAGGTCAATCTCCGGAGCGCCGGCTATGACGTCTCGGTCGCTTCCGACGGGGAGCAGGCGCTCGAACGCGCGGGGGTGCTCCGGCCCGATCTCGTCCTGCTCGACGTGATGATGCCCCGCATCGACGGGTTCGAGGTGGCGCACCGGCTGCGCCGGAACCCGCAGACCGCGAACACCTCGATCATCATGCTCACCGCCAAGGCGCTCGCGACCGACAAGGTGCTCGGGCTGACCGCCGGCGCGGACGACTACATCATCAAGCCCTTCGACCCCATCGAGCTCCTCGCGCGCGTCAAGGGGACGCTGCGCCGCGCCAAGGAGATGCGGAACCTGTCGCCGCTGACGGGCCTGCCGGGCAACATCCGGATCCAGGAGGAGATCGAACGCATGGTCCGCGAGGACCTCGCGTTCGCGGTGGTGTACGCGGACCTCGACAACTTCAAGGCCTACAACGATCAGAAGGGGTTCGTCCGAGGCGACCGCCTCATCCAGGCGACCGCCCGAACGCTCCAGGACGCCGTGGTGGAGTTCGCGGGGGCGGACGGATTCGTCGGCCACGTCGGCGGCGACGATTTCATCGCCGTCGTGCCGCCCGAGGTCGCCGAGGATCTCGCGAAGCGCGTGGTGGAGTCCTTCGACGCCCAGATCAACGAGTTCTACGAGCCCGAGGACGTCGAGCGCGGCTACATCCAGGTCGAGGATCGGAAGGGCGTGCTCCAGCGGTTGCCGCTCGCCGGGATCTCGGTGGGGGTCGCGACGACGCAGGTCCGGACCTTCGCCCACTTTGGCGAGGCCGTCTCCGTGGCGACCGAGATGAAGCAGTTCGCCAAGCGCGATCCGGGCAGCTCCTACGCGATCGACCGCCGAAGGGTCGACTAGGTTCGACGTTCAGCACGCCGGCGACGACGTCGACCGGCTCGGGATCGGCGACCGACGTCGCCACGAGCAGCTGCCTGCGCGGTCGAGCCGGAACCGGGCGGCGACCCTCGCTCGGCCGACCTATACTGGGAGGTCAGAGAAGCCTGTCTTCGGGGCGGGGTGCAACTCCCCACCGGCGGTGACAGTCCGCGACCCCTCGGGAGCCACTCGAGGGTTGACCCGGTGAGATTCCGGGACCGACCGTGAGAGTCGGGATGGGAGAGGACGGGCGGAACCGGCAGCGCCGTTCGCTGCCGCTCCTGCCCTTTCCCCGCACCTGCGCCCCGAGATCGGAGCTCGTGTGTCCGACGAGGTGTACATGGAGCGGGCGATCGCCCTGGCCGAGCGCGGCCTGGGGTGCGTGTCCCCGAACCCGATGGTCGGTGCCGTCGTCGTGGCGGGCGACCGCGTGGTCGGGGAAGGATGGCACGAAGGTCCGGGGCTCCCGCACGCAGAGATCGTCGCGCTGAACGCCGCCGGCGAACTCGCGCGCGGCGCCACCCTGTACACGACCCTCGAGCCCTGCTGCCACTTCGGGCGCACCCCGCCGTGCACCGACGCGATCGTCCGGTCAGGCATCGCGCGCGTCGCCGCCGCCGCCACCGATCCGAACCCGGTCGTGCACGGCCGTGGGTTGGAGCGCCTGCGAGACGCCGGGGTCGAGGTTCGCGAAGGCGTGCTCGAAGAGATCGCCGAGCGCATGAACGAGGCGTTCGCGACGCACGTGCGCACGGGGCTTCCGCTCGTGGTCTGGAAGGTGGCCGCCACCCTCGACGGCAAGGCCGCGGCCCGCGACGGGTCGTCCCGATGGATCTCGGGCGAGGCCGCGCGCGCAGATGTGCATCGGCTGCGCGCGTGGTCGGACGCGATCGTCGTGGGTTCGGGAACCGCGCTCGCGGACGACCCCTCCCTCACGGTTCGCGACCCGGCGTATCGAGGAGATCCTCCACTCCGGGTTTTGGTCGACGGGCGCGGGATGGTGCCGGCGTCCGGCGCCCTGTTCGACGACCGCGCGCCGACCTTGGTTGCCACGACCGAGATCGCGCCGCGAGGCCGGCGAGAGGCGTGGGATGCAGTCGGGGCCGAGGTGCGGGTCTACGAGGGGGAGCACGTTCCACTGCGCGAGCTCGTCGCCGATCTCGGCAAGCGCGACGTGCAGGGCCTCCTGCTCGAGGGTGGTCCGACCCTCGCGTACGCGGCCGTCGAGGCAGGACTGGTCGACCGGGTCGTGGTGTACCTGGCCCCGAAGCTGATCGGGGGACGGGATGCGCCCGGCGTCCTCGGGGGCGGTGGGTTGGCCCCCATCGCCTCCGCGGTTCCGCTCCAGATCCGCTCGTTCGAGCGGCTCGGCGACGACCTTCGGGTGGAGGCCGATGTTCACCGGGATCGTTGAGGAGTGCGGGCGCGTGCGCCGGGTCGAGCCGTCCCGGCTGGCGGTGGGGTGCCGGACGGTCGCCGCGGACGCCGCGGTCGGGGACTCGGTGGCTGTGAACGGCGCCTGTCTCACCGTTGTCGAGCGTTCCGACGAACACCTCGCCTTCGACCTGTCCGAGGAGACCCGCAACCGGACCAGCTTCGTTCGCCTTGCCGAGGGCGACCCCGTGAACCTCGAGCGGCCTCTCACGCTGTCCAGCCGCCTCGGGGGCCACCTGGTCCAGGGACACGTGGACGACGTGGGGGAGGTCGTCGGGCTCGAACGCACCGCGGACGGCGGGGCCTGGCTGACCGTGCGCGTCCCCGGACGGCTCGCCCGCTACCTCACCGAGAAGGGTTCGGTCTGCATCGACGGCGTCAGCCTGACCGTGGCGGCGACCGACGGCGACGCGCTCTCGGTCGCGCTGATCCCCCACACGCTCGAGGTCACGACGCTCGGGACCGCCCGCGCGGGCGACCCCGTGAACCTCGAGGTCGATCTGATCGCGAAGTATGTGGAGGCATTGCTCGAGGAAGGACGCAGATGAGCGGCATGCACGGCGAGGAGGCTCGATCCGCGTTCTCCTCGATCGACGAGGCG
>Ga0187893_10011287_pt1 | contig 13027 bp, 10 predicted proteins | sample MA1701074metaG_FD_139574 | JGI IMG/M metagenome (GOLD analysis project Ga0187893, IMG submission 139574) | White microbial mat communities from a basaltic lava cave in the Kipuka Kanohina Cave System on the Island of Hawaii, USA - MA170107-4 metaG ...
GGCTCAATGATTATCACCAAACTTCAGTTGGCGGCGATGTCCCGCATTGATATTTTAGAGCATGAGCGGAAAGACTTCTTTTTATATGTAGACGAGTTTCAGAATTTCGCCACTGATTCTTTCGCTAATATTTTGTCCGAGGCCCGCAAATTCCGGCTTTGTCTGACGCTGGCTCATCAATATATCGGCCAGTTGGTTCACGATATGAATACCAAAGTCCGCGACGCGGTTTTTGGCAATGTCGGCACGATGGTGGTATTTCGGGTTGGCGCCGAAGACGCGGAATTTTTGGAAAAGGAGTTTGAGCCGGATTTTATGGCAAATGACCTGGTAAATCTTCCCAGGGCCAATTTTTACATTAAACTGATGATTGACGGCATAACTTCCCGCCCGTTTTCCGCGCGGGGCATTGCGCCAGTCGCGCGGCCTCCCGCTTCTCACGCGTCGGAGATCGTTGCTCATACCCGCAAAAGTTATGCCACGCCAATCGGCGAGGTGGAGAAAAAAATCGCCCATCTTTGGGAGCTTCCGGCGGGAGATAAGGCTTTTCACGCGGAAGTAAGAATGGGAAAAAAACCGACGTTGGACGGGTTTGGCGGCCCTCGTCCTTCCTACGTCCCGCGTCGGGAAAATTATTCGCCGCCCAGGCCCGCCGCTTCTTCACCGGCGCCGATTCGCCGTGAGCCGGCGGCAGAGCGCCCAGCATCGCCGCCGCCCCCGGCGCCCACCCCGTCGTATAAAAAGGAAGCTCCTAAGCCGGTTGAAGGACTGCCCAAAGAAGAGAAAGGTATTTCCCTGAAAGATCTCAGACCGAAAGAAGAGCCGCCGCGTCCGAAAGCGGAAGTTCCCAAGCCGAAAGTTGATGTTGAGGGTTTGAAAGCGGCCCTGCAGGAGTCTTTAAGGAAGAAAAATAAATAATGCGAAAATAGCGAACTAATCTATGCGAATCATGCGAACATTTTTTCGTATCATTCGCATAGGGTGTTTATAATTTCGCATTATGTTGGCGATTACTCTCTGGATTTCTCCATCCGCTCAACGTAAATTCCGGTTTCGGTGTTGATTCGGATAATATCGCCGGAGTTGATGAACAGGGGAACGTCAACGATCGCTCCGGTTTCCAGAGTGACTTTTTTGGTGCCACCGGTGGCGGTGTCGCCTTTAAATCCAGGAGGCGCCTCTTTAACTTTTAAGTCAACCTTGATCGGCGGTTTGATGGCGATGATCTTGTCTCCGAATTTGTAGGCAACCACCGGCGAATTGGTTTTCATGAACTGTCCGGCCGGTCCAACGAGGTTTTCGGGGAGCATGAAGCGATTCGCCGCATTGTCCTTAGCGGAAAACCAAAACTCGCCGCGGTGATTATAGAGATACTTCACTTCTTCTCTAAGAATGTCCGCTTCTTCAAAAGTCTCGCTCTGATGGAAATTTCGTTCGGTAATTTTACCGCTGATCAGGCTTTTGATTTTGCATTTTGCCACCGGCTTACGCTGCTGCATCCGCAAAAATTCGTATTCCATCACCTCGTAAGGTTCGCCGTCCATCACGAAAATGACGCCTTTTTTTAGTTCGTTATAGGAAAGCATTGAAGTAATCGCTAATAATGAGAATATGTTTCAAAATAATACGAATCAAGGGAAAAGGCAAGAACCGTCATTGGAGTAGTTGAGCCATATTGCGAATAAGAAAAAATCAGGGACTGTCATTGCAACTTTGAGATCGCTGAAGGAGAAGCAATCTTACATTAGCGCCATGTATCAATACTTTACATTATTGAATGTTGACATTATTCCAGGTCCGCATTATACTCGCAGCGGTTCTTAGGAGGGGCGGTGATGGAGTGGTATTGGTGGGGAATACTCATACTTATCTATTTTTTATTGGGGATTTCAGTAGTTTGCGGAGTTCGTAAGGGAGGATTTTATTGTTTAGGACCACTAGATTTTTTCGGCTGGCTTTTTTGGTGTTTCTGCGTTTTACGGTATTTTTACCGATTGCTGTAATAATGATGCCCAGCAAGTGGTTTAATCAAGATACAAAACCGGACAATTAACCGGTTTTTTTGACGTAAAAATAATTTTCTGGCATAATATCGGAATGTCTAAGAAGGTTTTTATAGCTATGTCCGGAGGCGTGGATTCTTCAGTTGCCGCGGTATTGCTCAAAGAAGAAGGATATGACGTAGCCGGGATTCACCTGAAGTGTTTTAATGTGGACGGTTGCGCCAAAAATGACGCTGAAGACGCCCGCCGCGCGGCGGAGCATTTGGGCATTCCTTTTTACGCGTTTGATTTTGAAAAAGAATACAAAGATAAAGTTGTAAAATATATGGTGGCCGGATATAAAAAGGGGATTACGCCGAATCCGGATGTGATGTGCAATAAGGAGATTAAGTTCGGGCTTTTCTATGAAAAAGCGATGGAACTGGGAGCAGATTATATTGCTACTGGGCACTACGTAAGGCGTTTAGCGTTTAGCGTCAAGCGTTTAGGCGGTTCTAAAACCCTAAACGCTAATCGCTATACCCTTGCTGTGGCGAAAGACAAAGGCAAAGATCAGTCTTATTTTCTTTGGACGCTAAAACCCGAGCAGTTGGAGAAGTGCTTATTTCCGATTGGGGAATATACCAAGTTACAGGTTCGGAAATTGGCGGTAAAATTCGGTTTGCACAACGCCATGAAGAAAGATTCTCAGGGAATCTGCTTTTTGGGTCAGGTTGCCTTACCGGAGTTTTTAAAAAAATATATTAAACCCAAAAAGGGGGACGTTTTGCTAATGCCGGCATTGCGAGGTCAGCGCGCTTGCCCGCCGATGCCTTGGCGGAGGAGGGGCAATCTTATATCAAAACCCATAAAGGTAGGCGAGCATGATGGCGCTCATTTCTTCACCATCGGCCAGCGAAGCGGCATCGGTATCGGCGGGTTTGAAAAACCGCTGTATGTTGCCGCTAAAGACATGAGGAAGAATACTGTTACTGTCGCCGAAGGCAATGACCATCCGTCTTTGTATAAAAAAGAAATCAAGTTAACGGATGTTAACTTCCAGGCTCCGATTACCGATTACCAATTACCCATAACTGTTTCGGCCCGCGTCCGCTATCGCCAGCCATTGCAAAATGCGAAATTAGTAATTAGTAAATGGAAAAAGGAGAATGGAAAACCGGTTACCAGTTACAAATTACTGTTTACCGTTCCCGCTAAGTTTGTCGCGTCCGGCCAAAGCGCGGTGTTTTACCGTGCCCGCCGAGGCCTTGGCGGAGGCGGGAGGCAATTTGAGATGCTCGGCGGCGGGGTGATTTCTTAACCATTTTTTTATAAATTTTTCATAATTTCTTAATCTCGGCTGAGGTAATCTTTATGCATGCGCCTAGCTGATGTTTTCTTTTGGTTCGCGAGTTTTTTTATCGGCGGGCTTCTGATCGCCAGTGTCGCCAACGGATTCAGGGAGGCGTTTTGGATTTCCCTGTTGGCGATCTTGCTTGCCGGAGCGGCAGTTTTTTTTGCCGGTAAAATAAAAATCTCTGTTTTCGCACTCGCGGCGATTCTCGGCGCTGGCTATTTCTTTTTGGCCGACGCGAAACTCCAGGATATTCCTTTCGGGAAAAAAGTGGAATTGAGCGGCATTATCGTTGAAGCCGAACAACGGCTCAACAGCCAAAAACTAATCGTAGCTTTTGATCCTAAGCCGAGCGAAGGGACTATCCTAATCCAAATTGCAACCAGCCGCTATCCTGAATTTGAATACGGCGACCGCGTAAAAGCGGTTGGCGTGATAAAAAGTATTGAAGGGGAGTGGGAGCGGTATTTCAAAAAAGAGGGCGTCGCGGGTCTAATGCAATTCCCAAAAATTGAATTCATTTCCAAAAATAACGGCTCGCCGGTCAAGGCCAAGCTATTGCGAATCAAAAAGTTTTTTGAATCTTCCTATAAAAATGTTTTGCCGTTTGAGCAGGCGGCCTTTCTATCCGGCCTCACTATTGGTTCTACGGCGGAATTTTCCGACGAGTTCAAGGAAAAACTGAGGCTTACCGGCACAACTCATTTAGTCGCCCTTTCCGGCTACAATATTTCCATTCTAGTGCGCGCCGTCGGTGTTGGATTGGCTGGCTGGTGGTTTACTAAGAAACTGCGTTTACCGGTCAGCGTCCTATTCGTCATTGCTTTTGTGGTGATGACCGGCGCCGAGCCGTCGGTAGTGCGGGCGGCGATAATGGCGATGATTATGCTTATAGGCGATCAGATTGGCAGAGCCACGTATATCCGCAACGCGATTGCCGGAGCCGCGCTGATTATGGTTCTGATGAATCCCAGAATCCTCGCGTTTGATATTGGCTTTCAACTTTCTTTTATGGCGCTAATCGGAATAGTTTACTTTGAACCGTGGCTAAGAAAGAAACTAAAGGCAAGAGAAGAAGCGGGGGTTTTTGGCTGGCGGGCGCACTTTTGGACTACCACTTCAGCGCAATTAGCTGTGCTACCGATAGTCATTTACCATTTCGGATTCGTTTCTCCGATTTCCGTTCCGACTAACGTTTTACTTCTGGAATTCATTCCCATTACAATGGGACTTGGTTTTTCCATTGCCCTCGCCGCCATCATAAACCCATGGCTTTCTTGGTTAATCGCCATTCCGGCTCAAGCCTTTCTTGGCTACGAACTCTCTATTATAAATATTTTTTCTACAATAATTACCGGTCTAACGCGTTAGACCACCGATTGAATAAAATGAATCGACATCTCCTCCAAAAATCTGCTTATATAATTTTTTTAATTTTAGCTACGGGCAACTTTTTTGTCTGGCGCGCAATTCTTTTTGAGGGCGGCCCAAAAAATTTGGAAATATATTTTTTGAACGTCGGACAGGGGGACGCGCAACTTATAAATTATCCCGGGGATGCGCAGGTTTTGATTGATGGCGGGAGGAGCCCGCAGGTTTTAAATGAGCTTGTCAAAGCGTTGCCGTCGCTGGATCGGTATATTGATCTAATTATCTTAACTCATCCGGACTTTGATCACTTCGGCGGTCTGATTGATGTTTTAAAAACTTACCAGGTTGGCGCGGTGATTTCCACGGGCCGAAAGGGAACGTCGGAGGCCTGGGCGGATTTTGAAAAAGCAGTCAAAGAAAATGGCGCGAAAACCGTCAATTTAATGCAAGGAGATGGAATTCGGTTTGGCGATCATCGGTTGTATATTCTGTCGCCCAGTTGGAAAAACCTCAAACATAAAAAAGTTAACGAATCAGGATTGGTGATTTTACAAAAGACCTCAGCCGGTTCTGGCGGCCCGGAGCTAAGAATTTTATACGCGGCTGATATCGGAGCTGAAACGGAGAAAGAATTGGCTAAAAAATATGACCTTTCGGCCGATATTCTAAAAGTGCCGCACCACGGTTCCAAATTTTCCAGCTCCGCCGGTTTTTTACAAGCCGTGAATCCGAAAATCTCCGCGATCGGCGTCGGCAAAAATACTTACGGCCATCCCACCGATCAAGTTTTGAATCGTCTGGCCAATATCGGTTCCAAAATTTTCCGCACCGACAAAAATGGAACGGTGAAAATAATTTTTGACGGGGAGAAGTTAAAAATATATGATTAACTTCATGCGAACGTTAATTGCGGATATTGTTAAAAATGAGGGGCAGGAAGTAGAGCTGATGGGTTGGGTTTCGGTGCGGCGGGATCACGGTAAAATAATTTTTATTGACTTGAGGGACAGAACTGGCGTCGCCCAGGTTGTTTTTGCCGGGAAAGACGCGTATGAAGCGGGAAATAAGCTGCGAGCGGAATGGGCGGTTAAGGTTACCGGAAAAGTGGCGAAGCGGCCGGAAAACTTAGTTAATCCGAATCTCCCCACCGGCGGGTATGAGGTGCAGGCGGGAAAAATGGAAATTTTATCCGTCGCGGAAACCCCGCCGATTGATGTCGGCGCCAACGGCCACGAGATCGGAGAAGAAGCCCGAATGGAGTATCGCTATCTTGATTTACGCCGCCCCAGAATGCAGCATAATCTGCGGATGCGCTCAAAGACATTATCTTTTGTGGACGAGTATTTCAAAAAACACGATTTTGTTGAGGTGGAAACCCCGATTTTGGGCAAGTCAACGCCAGAGGGCGCGCGGGATTATTTGGTTCCATCCCGCCTGCATGCAGGAAAGTTTTATGCTTTGCCGCAGGCTCCCCAGCAATATAAGCAGCTTTTGATGGTTGCTGGTCTTGAGCGATATTTCCAGATTGCCCGCTGTTTTCGCGATGAAGACACCCGCGGCGACCGTCAGCCGGAATTCACGCAAATTGATTTTGAGATGAGTTTTGTTTCCCGCGAGGAAGTGATGACTTATTTGGAAAATTTCATGGTGGAACTGGTAAAAGCGGTTTGGCCGCACAAAAAAATTTCCCAAGCGCCGTTTCCCAGAATGAACCACAAAGAAGCAATGGAAAAATATGGATCTGATAAGCCGGATTTGCGGAGAGATAAGAATGATCCTGACGAGTTGGCCTTTGTCTGGCTGGTGGATTTTCCGTTCTACGAATGTGATGAAAAAGAGAAAAAATGGGACTTTGGCCACAATCCTTTCAGCATGCCCAGGGGAGAGGCGTTGCCGGATAAGGCCAAAGATTTGGGTGAGATTATTGCCGAACAATACGATTTGATTTTAAACGGCTACGAAATTGCCGGAGGCAGCATCCGCAATCATCGGCCGGAGCTTTTGAAAAAAGCCTTTAGCCTTTTAGATTACGATGACGGCGTCATTATGGAAAAATTCGGTCATATGATTAAAGCTTTTTCCTACGGCGCGCCGCCGCATGGTGGGGCGGCCATCGGCTTCGATCGTTTGTTAATGATCCTTTTGAACGAGCCGAGTATTCGGGAAACAATTGCCTTTCCAAAAACCGGCGACGCTCGCGATTTAATGAGCGGGGCGCCCAGTGATGTTGCCGATAAGCAGCTTAAGGAGCTTCATATTAAGCCGATAAAGTAGCTTTTGGATTGGCATAGGCGGGATATTTACGAGATACGACTTGCCTTCTTTCGTTATTTCCATTAACATCTTTGTGGTTCTTTGGGAGGGCAGGAAATGGCCCTGCCTAAAAGAGAGCGGCTGGTGATGTCCGTTGGCGGCAGTTTGGTTTGTCCGGGGGACAAACCCGATGCCAACTTTCTTAAGAAATTCAAAAAATTCGTTAAGAAATTGCTCAAGAGGCGAAAGCATTTGCAGCTTTTTTTAATTATTGGCGGCGGCGGAGTTGCCAGGAATTACATTGAGGCCGCCAGCGAAGTTGTCGGAAAAAATAAATTATCCGATGAAGGCGCCGATTGGTTGGGAATTGACGCAACCCAGTTGAACGCCGGTTTGGTGCGCTGGATTTTTGACGGCATCGCGCGGCCAAAGGTCATTACTCATTACGACGCCTTGCCGACGGCGGACGAGCGAGTAGTGGTTGGGTGCGGTTGGAAACCCGGCTGGTCAACTGATTTTGACGCAGTCTTGGTTTGTAAGCATTACGAAGTGGAAACACTGATTAACCTTTCCAATATTGATCAGGTCTGCGATAAAGATCCTAACGAGCATTCAAGGGCTAAGCCCTTGCACCACATGGCCTGGAAAGAATTTCAGGAGTTGGTCGGGAAAAAATGGACGCCTGGCCTGAATACTCCGTTTGATCCGGTCGCATCGCTTGAAGCCGCCAAACTTGGCTTAAAAGTGGTGATTCTGCGGGGCGACAATTTAAAAAACTTGGATCAGTATCTCCAAAATAAGCCGTTTGTCGGCACAACGGTCGGTCCCGCGTAGGGACTTTTTCTTTTTGCGAAATCTTGCTAATATAATCTTAAATCGCGTTATTTTACCGCCGTAGATTTTTCCAATGAAACTAAAAGAAGAGCAAACATTAGTTTTAATAAAGCCGGATGGCGTTAAGCGGGGACTGATCGGTGAAATTGTCCATCGCATTGAGCAGCGCGGTCTTAAGGTTATAGCTTTGAAAATGCTTCAGGCAACGAAGGAGCAGCTGAATAAACATTATTCCGATTCGGACGCGAATTTGAAGGCGATGGGCGATAAAACCCTCGCTACCTATCAAAAATACGGAATGGATCCCCAGAAAGAAATAGGCACGGCTGATCCGGTGGCGATTGGTAAAAAAGTGCATGGCTGGATAACTGATTTCATGACATCCGGCCCTTCAGTGAAAATGGTTGTTCAAGGATTGCACGCCGTGGAAATGGTTCGCAAGCTGGTCGGCAATACGATGCCGTCCCAGGCGGAAATGGGGACGATTCGCGGCGATTACTCGGTAGACTCGGCGGTTTTGGCTAATGCTCAAAAGCGGGGTATCCGCAATTTAATTCATGCTTCCGGCAATCTCGCCGAAGCCGAGGCCGAAATTAAGCTTTGGTTCACGCCGGAAGAAATTCATGAATATAAGAGAGCGGAGGAGGATATAATGTTTTAGTGAAGTAATCGGAATAAAATGCTATAATAAAACAGTCGCAGAAAAGGTCGGTTAACCGGAAATTAGCAGTATGAAAAGACATTACAAGTGCTGGCTTTGGAAGATTCTTTGGCTTTTATCCCTGGTTTCTTTTGTTCTGGCGCTCGTGGGCGCTTATGGACGGCAGGTGGTTCTCGGTCTTGAGCCGCTCGCCTGGTTCTGGAATGCTCTCGTGCTGGGCGTGCTGGCGATGCCGATTAAAATGGATTGCTCGGATTGCGGCGTCTGCGCTGTTCCAAAAGAGGGCCAGATGTAAGATTGCGCCACGCTAAAACTGCTGTCGTTGAGATGGCAGTTTTTAGTTTGAAAGGGTATCCAAGACGCTTTTCAGGTCCTTAGGCAATTCCGTTTCCAGGGTTAGCGAAGCGCCGCTCGGAGCGGTGAGTTTGAGATAATAGGCATGTAAAAACTGGCGTGGCGCCGCGGTTTTTGATCCGTAGAGTTTGTCGCCTACCACGGGATGGCCAATTGCAGAGAGATGCACGCGGATTTGGTGAGTGCGTCCTGTAAGCGGCCGGACTTCCAAGAGTGCGAACCGGCCATTAATGGTTTTCAAGACCTTATATTCAGTTCTTGCCGCGCGACGGGATTTTTTCATCGGTTCAACGCGTTGAACCGCTACTTTTTTCAGCCGGTTTTGTTTTGATGGGCGAATGTCGTATTCAATCACTCCCGCATTTTTCCCGGGAATATCCTCAACGAGAGCAAGATATTTTTTAGCGACGGAATGGCGGAGAAATTGATCCTTAATTTTTATAAAAGCTTCCTGATTTTTTGCCGTTACCAAAAGGCCGGAGGTGTCTTTGTCCAGGCGATGAACGATGCCGGGGCGCAGGGGGTCTTCTCCGACCGCCGCGATTTCTGGGTAGCGCGCTATCAAGGCGTTTACCAAGGTATGCGTGCTTTGTTTTTCGGTCGGGTGAGTAAGCAGACCGGCCTGCTTATTGATGACGACAATGTCCTTATCCTCATAGACAATTTTCAGGGGAATTTCCGGTTGCGGCAGGATATTCGGTGGGAGATTTTTCGCTGTTTTTGAAATGACATCCGGCGATACCTCAATCAAATCGGACTCTTTGGTTACTTGAGATGATCTACCGGCGACCTCCCCATTAACCTTAACGGCGCCTTCTTTAATTAGGCGCTGAATTTTGGCGCGAGATAAGTCGGGATATTTTCTGGTTAAGAATTTGTCCAGGCGCATAGAATCTAAATTTGATTTTAACAGAACAATAGATTACCATATATTTGGCTTTTTTAGTAATATTTTATGGCGAAACCGCGATCGATCCAGGCGAGAGAGAAAGCGATTCGGGCAAGTCTGGCCGTAGGCGCCTCAAAACTTTCGCTGCTGCCGCTTTGCGCGGATCTTTATCTCGCGTCCACCGGCGGGCGGCCGACTTTTCGGGATAAGGATTCCCGGGTTTTCAGGCGCCTGACTTTATCAAACGAGACTTGGGCAAAACTTAAGAAGCTCGCGAAAAAGGCTAGCCAGTTCACGCGGTATAAAGTTAGCCCGGCTCAGGTAGCCGCCTTGCTGATGGGAATGATGGATAGGAAGGAGTTGGAGCAAATCGCTCGGGAGATGGAACAGTGGAAGATAGATCTCTAGACTTTCTGAAAACTTATATCCGGCTGGTTCCTGATTTTCCCAAGCCCGGAATCCAGTTCTTGGATATCGGCCCGTTATTGCGAGACGCGAAAGTTTTTAATTTTGCGGTGGAAAACTTGGCGAGGCGCGCCGATTTGTGCGACGGTTTTAATGCGGGATTTGGCAATCGCCTGGTTGCCGGAATAGAGTCGCGCGGCTTTATTTTTGGTGCGGCAATGGCTCAGAAAGTTGGGCTGGGATTTGTTCCGGTTCGCAAGGTTGGAAAGTTGCCTGGGAAAACAATCCGGCAAGATTATTGTCTGGAATACGGAAAGGACACAATAGAAATTCAGACTGTCGCCATTACGCCGGCAACCGAAGTGGTAGTAGTGGATGACGTGCTAGCCACCGGTGGGACGGCAGAAGCGGCCTGCCGTCTGGTGGAAAAGGCCGGTGGTAAAGTCTTGGCTTTCGCCGCTTTGATAGCGATAGATTCCTTGAACGGAGAGAAAAGATTGAAGGATGCCGGTATTCGGGTTGAAGCACTTCTGCGCTATTAATCCGCCCTCCAGGGGCGGTTTTTAACTGCGTGAGATACAAGTCCAAGCGGAAAACCCGCCTAGACGATCCCAGCTAAAGCCAGGTGGATAGACGCAGCATACAGCCCACGGGCCGCAGCGATTTGTCCAATCCTTGATCAAAATATTTGATCTGGAATCTATGGCGGGCTCCATTACCAGTATAGCAAACTACCGGACCAAAAATTCAGCTTGGTTTCAATTTTCGGATAATTTTTTTAACTAATGCTTCCGCCGCGCCCTCGTGCCCGCGGACAATCATTAATGAGGTATTAACGTCTTTGGCAAGCACTTCCGCAACGCTCCCTAGTCGAAAAGTTTCCAAAAACCTCGGCTTTCCTGAACCTATAATGATTAAGTCGTGATTTTTAGCGCGAGCTTCCTCAAGAATTCCTCCGGCGATGGATCGGGTATGGGTAAGATTTATTTCGTTAAAATCTTCACGCTTCATCCTGAGGCGATTCAGCAATTCCGTCGGATCCGGCTTCAAATACGCCGGGATTTCCCGGCTGATGGCGCAGAAAAGTTCCATTTTCGGCCTATAGTAAGCCCGGATGGCGGCGGCGGCTTCACCTATCAACTCCACATAAGGTCCCTGCGCTGAAGGATGAACGCAAACTAACACCGACTTAAACGGTTTGGCATCTTGCACCACCAGGAGATCACACTTGGACTCCCGAAGAATCCGATCAATTCTGGTTGAAAGGATGACTCCCTTGGTCTGGGTATAACCATACCAGTTAAGGATTAGGAGATCGCAGTCTTCTTGTTTAACAACATCCAAAATTACATCCACCACATCGCGGCCAATCAAGATCAGGCTGTGAAAATTTATATCCTTGATTTCCGGACCGGTTTTTTCGTTATATTCTTTAACCCAATTTTGGAGTTGGTCAAAGAGCGCTTTTTCCCGTTCCAACACTTCCGGCTTAATCATTGATTGATCAAGCGGCAAGGCGGACGGAATTTCGTGGACTCGGATAATAACCAGCTCCCCGTCATACTTGCTGGTTAGGGCGAAGGCTGTTTCCGTTAAATGTTTGGTTTCCTCTAAAGATTCAAGCGAAAAATAAAGGGGCAACGGCAACAGGATTCTCTTTCCGGTTTTCGGCCCGATGCGCGCCGCCTGTTCATAAATGATGCCGGTTTCAAAGCTTTCCCGGCTGCGGCTTTGGGCATAGCCGAGGTAATTTACCATTCCCAGCAAGACCCAGAAAGCGGCGATTATCCAAGCGGACAGATTAACTTGGAGCATTGTAAACGCCAGCACGATATAAAGAGCGATCGCCGCGAGCGGCAGCGCGGGGAAAAACGGGACTTTATAAGCCCATTGGGTGCCAGGCCACTTGTAATGAATGTTGATGCCGGCGATGTTGAGCTGCAAGAAAAGCAAAATAAAAAGTAAGCTGGCCAGCGCCGCCACGTCAATGAGCGGGAGAAAAATCACCATGGATGCGATTAGCGCGGTGGAAACAATGACTGCTAAATGCGGCGTAAGATTTTTTAGATGGATATTGGCCAGCCGCGACCAAATATTCCTATCTCTAGCCAAGGCGTAGGAAACTCGGCTGGAAGAATAAATGGTGGCATTCAGCGCCGCCAAATTTGCGAATAATCCGCCGAAGATCATTAAAAAATTTCCCAAAGGCATAAAACTTTGAGCTGCGCGAGCAATCGCACCCTCGCCCCAATTGGCCAAGACTTGGTAAATCGGTCCGCCGTCTCTTGTGGCTCCAATAATAATAATGGAAATTAAAAGATATATGGCGCTAATGATCCCCCAAGAAGCTATCAACCCGAGTTTTATATTGCGCTTTGGATCGCGAGTTTCCTCGCTGGCCTGCACCTGTATCTCCGATCCTTCAAAGGCGATGTAAAAAAACGCGGCGGCAGATAAAATGCCCAATATTCCAGCCGGGAGCAATGGCTGGAAATTTTCAAAAGACCGTGTCGGTTCACCGAACATTTTTACAGCTCCAAAAATGACAAACAAACCAAGGGTTATCAAAAGCAGTACGGTGATGATATTGCCGGCCTTTCCGCTGGTTTTTGATCCTCGCCAGTTTACATAACCAAGCGTCGCTACCATAAAGACACCGATAATTTTTTCAACAGAAAGCAAATCCCAAGCGATGCCATGGCCGGTAACCGCTTTGATAAATTCAAAAGCATAATATCCAAAACTTAAGGCGTATAATCCGGCGGCGGCGGAGTGGGCGAACCAGTCAATCCAGCCCGATAAAAATCCCTGAAAGTTTCCCAGCCCCTTGCGAACCCAGACGTAGCCGCCGCCGGCGCTGGGAAAGGTTGTTCCCAGAGCGATGTACATCTGCAAATTCAGGAACGCCACCGCCGCGCCAAGCA
>Ga0187893_10011288_pt1 | contig 13026 bp, 11 predicted proteins | sample MA1701074metaG_FD_139574 | JGI IMG/M metagenome (GOLD analysis project Ga0187893, IMG submission 139574) | White microbial mat communities from a basaltic lava cave in the Kipuka Kanohina Cave System on the Island of Hawaii, USA - MA170107-4 metaG ...
AGAAAAAGATTTTCTTTTGAATTTTTAAGCTGCCACAGCCACAACTTTCAATTCAGGCTTCTTGCCAAGTTCTTTTAACAATCTTGCGTGAGCGATCATGGCCTTCATAAACGTATCCTTTGATTTATAAGGCAGGCCAAACTCTTTTGTTGTAGCCTCCACAATTTTGGCTATTTCACGATAGTGGACATGACAAATATTAGGGAACAAATGATGTTCAACCTGATAGTTGAGTCCACCCACATACCACGAAAAGATTTTATGCCTGTGACCAAAGTTTGTGGTGGTGTGTAATTGATGGATCGCCCAGTTGTTTTCCAGGTTGCCATCGTTGTCAGGCACCGGGTATTCGGTTCCTTCAATCACGTGTGCTGGTTGGAAAATAATCGCAAGGATAAAGCCAGCGATGTAATGCATGATGAAAAAGCCTAAGAATATCTGCCAGAACGTAAACGGAAGTAATACTAATGGGATTACAAAAATATATCCTGTGTAAAATATTTTCGTGAACAACAATACGATCCACTCTTTAACAATAGATGCTTTTTGTTTTTTAACCATACCATCTCGTTCGTAACGAGCTAACCGATCATAGTCTTTAAACAGAATCCAAACAAATGTTAACAAGCCGTAGAAGAACCATGCATACAAATGCTGCCAACGGTGAAAGGGTTTCCAGGCCGAACCGGGAGCCATTCTTAACACACCACGAGGGCTAATGTCTTCATCCACCTCGTGAACGTTGGTGTAGGTGTGGTGCAATACGTTGTGCTGCACTTTCCAATTGAAAGCATGACCGCCTACCAAATTAAGAGTGGCTCCAAAAAAATTATTTACCCAGGCTTTAGTTGAATACGAACCATGATTGGCATCGTGCATGATTGACAAACCAATGCCAGCCTTGCCAAAACCCATCACTGCATAAAGTGCCCACATCATCCAAACGCTGCTGAATACTCCGGTGATCATTAAAGCATAAGGAATAGTGTATAGCGATAACATAAAAATGGTCTTGATTACCATTTCTGTGTTGGCAGTGCGCTGAATATTATTGGACGTGAAATAGCCATTGACACGCTGCGATAGCGTGGTAAAGAAGTCGGCCTGGCCACGGGCAAATTTTAATGTCTTATTCATTCCGTCAGGGTAAGGTGCTCTACTTTCTAAGAAAGTAAGTTATACCTGAACTTCAAAGGTACGAAATGCTGAGCGGGATACCGCCTGGCAAGAATTAATAATACCGCAAAACATTGAAAGCAGACTGAATAAGCCGATTATAATTCGGCAATAACCGTCTTACCACCGGTGGTTTTGTCACCGATGCTTACTTTCACAACCGCGTTCAATGGCAGGAAGATATCCACACGCGACCCAAACTTGATGAAGCCAAACTCCTGACCCTGCTCAAACTGCTGACCTTGTTGCACGTAGCATTTAATTCTTCGTGCCAACGCGCCTGCTATTTGGCGGAAAAGTACTTCGGTTCCATTGTTCATTTTGGCCACCACAGTAGTCCGCTCATTTTCGGTGCTGGACTTTGGATGCCACGCTACTAAGTATTTACCAGCGTGATACTTGTAGTAACTGATGGATCCTGCCACGGGCATACGATTTACATGCACATTAATGGGCGACATAAAAATAGAAATCTGTTTTCGCCTGCCTTTTAAGTATTCAGGCTCATCTGCTTCCTCGATTACCACCACTTTTCCATCGGCAGGAGCGAGTACGTGTGTTGCATTTTTGCTTACAGTGAAAATCGGGTTTCGAAAAAACTGAAGAATAATAAGGTAAAATACAATGTAACTTCCGATTACAACATTACGAAGTACCATTGATTCCGGTAAAACATATTGAAAACCGAAAATGATTGCCACGAAAGCAACCAATAAAACAAATAACAGTGTTCTTCCTTCTTTGTGAATAGTCATGACTTAATTCAAGATTTTAAGATTAAAAGATTCAAAAATTTTCGAAACCTGAATCTTTTAATCTTCTAATTTTTAATTAAAAGCCTCCGCGATACTTATAGGTCTTCGCAACTTTATCAATTGCTACCATGTAGGCTGCAATACGCATCGGTACTTTATAGTCTTGCGAGGTTTTATACACATTGTTAAATGCATCTTTCATAATCCGGTCTGACCTGCGGTTTACGCGCTCGGCATCCCATTTATACCCTAACCGGTTTTGCACCCATTCGAAATACGAAACGGTTACACCGCCAGCGTTTGCCAAAATATCAGGCACTACGATAATACCGTTATCATTGATTATACCATCTGCCTTTGAAGAGGTAGGACCGTTTGCACCCTCCACAATTAATTTGGCTTTTATGGTAGGCGCATTATTCGCGGTGATCACATCTTCTGTGGCTGCAGGAACCAGTACATCTACAGGAAGCGTGAGAATATCTGCGCCACTGATTTTTTCAGCACCGGCAAATCCTTCGAGTGAGCCCTTATTCGCATCGCGGTATTTTACGGCTGCTTCAATATCAAGTCCCTTCTCATTATAATATGCACTTGATAAATCACTTACAGCCTGTACGATCAATCCGCGCTCCGACAGAAGCCGAGATGCCCATGAACCAACATTTCCAAATCCTTGTACGGCACAGGTGGCCTTGTACGGATTGATTTTTAATTTTTCCATGGCTGCTAATGCTGAAACCATTACACCACGACCGGTTGCCTCTGTTCTTCCCAGTGAGCCACCCAGTACAATTGGTTTTCCGGTAACAACAGCATTGACTGTCATTCCCTGAGTTTTAGAATACTCATCCATCAGCCATGCCATTTCACGAGGACCTGTGCCCATATCGGGTGCAGGAATATCGCGATCAGGACCGAACACATCAATCATGGCGCTGGTGTATGCACGTGTCATGCGCTCAATTTCTCCGGCCGACATTTCGCGTGGGTTACACGTGATACCGCCCTTTGCTCCACCATACGGAATGTCTACCACTGCACACTTCCAGGTCATCCAGGCTGCTAATGCTTTTACTTCATCGAGGTTTACATGCGGATCGTAGCGAATACCACCTTTAGAAGGTCCAAGAATTGTGGAGTGAACAACACGGTACCCTTCAAATACTTTAATGCTGCCATCGTCCATCGTAACAGGTAATGATACAATCACCTGACGGGCTGGTTGCTTCAATACATTGTAAACTTCTTCTTCTAATCCGAGCATTTGCGAAGCCACGCGAAAGCGCGAAATCATTGCTTCAAACGGATTTTCTTTGTCTAACAGGGGAGCCGGCTCTTTATAACCCATAAATGAAAACTAGAATTTAGTTGATCTGAATTCAGATAGAAAACGGTTGCAAAGATAGATAAATAAAGATTTCAGCACGGACTTTTGCGGAAAATCAGAGGCCCATAAAGCTTCAATCTCATTTAAAAAATCTCCAGATAAGCCACAATAAACGGGGCTGAAATCAGCAGGCCATCAAAGCGGTCGAGAAAGCCGCCATGTCCCGGAAGACTGTCACCCGAATCTTTAATTTCGATGCTGCGCTTCAAAAGGGATTCAACTAAGTCTCCAAAGGTTCCTCCAATGATGATGATCAAACTAATGATCATCCAATCGACTAAGGTTAAGCTATGAAAGTAAAGGGTGAGAATATAGGTGATGATAATGGCCAAAACAGCTCCTCCCCAAAAACCTTCCCACGATTTTTTAGGAGAGATTCTTTCAAACAGTTTATGTTTCCCGAAAAGAGTTCCGGCAAAATAAGCACCTGTATCACTTGCCCATAAAATCAGCAATGAACCGAGGATGATTTCATAGTTATAATGCGATTCTGAGTTTCCATTAATCATTGTTTCCCGAAACACAGCATGATTCAATAAAGCAAAAGGCATCGCTACATAGAACACACCCAGAAAAGTAAAAGCAATATTGGTAAAGGGTTTGTGTTCTGTTTTTTTATAAAGTTTGATCAGGTAGACAATGGCTACCATTGGAAAAATTAAAAAATAATAGTGATGCGAAATAGTTTGTTGCTCAATAAAGAAAGAAAGAGAGAAAACAACCAGTCCAATAATTGTCCCCAATGTTTTTAACGGAATCATGCCGTCTAATCCTGAAAGCTTGTAAAATTCAAGGAGTGAAAAAAGGCAAATGAAGAAGAAAAGGCCAAAGTAAATCCACTCACTGTAGCTGACTCCGAAAATAATCGCTGCCGATCCGAGCAAACCGGTGATCAGGCGTTGCGTGAGGTTATTGTATTTTGATAATGGTTTAGTCACGAGGGATGTGGGTCGGGCGTATACTGTTTTCTAAAAAAATAAAGCAATGCAAATGTAACTACACCGCATACCGCAACCAAAAACAGCGGAGCAGATTCTTCGCTGTCAATGTTCACTCCGATGGCTCCCTGGTTGTATAAATAAATCATGGAAAGCGTGAAACCGTTGTGAAAGAAATGCGCTGCCATGGGAATGAGGAGGTTCCCTGACCAGTAATATAAGTAGCCGAACAACGCACCTAAGAACAAGCGCGGTAAAAAGCCGAAGAACTGCAGGTGTATGGCGCTGAATAAAAAAGCAGAAAGCCAAATGGCCACGTGAATGTTTTTGCTGCCACGCCAAAGTTCGTTCTGGATCAATCCTCTGAAAACCAACTCCTCACCGATGCCGGGAAGTACAGCAATCACAACGAGCCCGAGTATAAACTCAACGGTTGAGTCGAAGTGTGTCAGAAGTTGGGTCATCTCCATCATTTTATCTTCTTGCGTGCGCGCCCACGAGCCGAACTCACGTAATACTTCCGGGAACTGGAAAGTCATGTTCCATTCTGTGATTGGGGAAATGGCAATGAGAAAACTAACCCCCAGCAACGGAATGATAACAAAAACTTTTGTGATGTCTCTTTCTCGTTGAAAGAATGGAACAATTGATTTGTGTTCGCTAAACTTGAGATAAAGAATTGGAATAATAATCAGACCTATCAGACTCGTAACCCCCTGCGTAACCATAAGCGGTAAAAAAATGGAGGGATCAGGAGGAGATTTTAGAAGTTCCTCCATGAGGTTCCCGTCATAAAGTAAAGAGGACACCCCCAGACCAAGCGCAGGACCAATGAACAAGAAGCCCACCAGCACCATCAGCAAAATAAAAATTAACGAAATAATTGGGTTGCGATCTGAAACAAGCGACTCTCGTAAATCATTCATAGTAAAATTCTTCCTTCCTGGAAGCTCGCCTGCCGTTTTAGGCAGGGGCTCAAAAGTCTGCAAAACCTGCGAATAGTCTGTTATCTTTGCGGTTTAAAAATGAGTTTTTAGCCTAATAAGCTGCTACATGATAAAAATCGGCAATATCGAGCTGAGTGATTTCCCGCTTCTTCTCGCTCCTATGGAGGATGTGAGTGATCCGCCTTTCCGTGCCGTGTGCAAGGAAAACGGAGCCGATATGATGTACACCGAATTCATTTCATCGGAAGGACTCATTCGTGATGCGGTGAAGAGCAGGCAAAAGTTGGATATTTTTGAATACGAGCGCCCGGTTGGCATCCAACTTTTTGGCAGTGATATTGATCACATGAGGCAATCAACTGAAATTGCTGCTCAGGTAAATCCTGATTTGATTGACATCAACTATGGTTGCCCTGTAAAGCAAGTGGCTTGCCGTGGTGCGGGCGCTGCGTTGTTGCAGGATATTCCGTTAATGGTGAAAATGACGGAAGCCGTTGTGAAAGCCACACACTTGCCGGTTACGGTTAAGACTCGCTTAGGTTGGGACGACAACACAAAAAATATTCTGGAGGTAGCAGAACGCCTTCAGGATGTTGGAATAAAAGCATTAACGATTCATGGTCGAACAAGAGCCCAGATGTACAAGGGCGCTGCTGATTGGACATTGATTGGCCGGCTGAAAGAAAACCCTCGTGTGCATATTCCGATTTTCGGAAATGGAGATATGGATTCTCCTGAAAAAGTAGTTGAGTATAAAAACCGTTACGGTGTTGATGGCGTGATGATTGGCCGGGCATCCATCGGGCATCCATGGATTTTCAATGAGATCAAGCATTACATACAATACGGAGTGTGTCCTGCTCAACCCGATGTAGCAGAACGCGTGCGGGTAACAAAGAATCATCTTGATTTCTCCATTCGCTGGAAAGGAGATCGTACGGGTGTATTGGAGATGCGCAGGCATTACACAAACTACTTTAAAGGGCTTCCCAACTTCAAACCTTTCAGAACACGATTGGTGGATACCCTTGAGATTGCCGAGCTTTATTCTATTCTGGATGAAATCACGGAAACTTTTGCAGGAGAGACGGTAGTCTGAATCCGGATTAAAGGATTGCGTGGATTTTGTAAATCACTTTTTTCATTTTTAATCGGAGCAGTTGAATCTTTTTAGCTTGAAGAAAAAATTAGCAAGAATCGGGTTTGTTTCAGGAACGGAAATTCTGATTTTTAAGTTTGTAAGAGCATCAAACAAATAAACCCTCTCCGTGTCTGATAACTCACGCTTCACCGCTATTTTCCTGTTAATCATCCTTGCCCTCATTTGGGGAACATCTTTTATTTTAATGAAGCGGGGATTAGTAGTATTCTCGCCTGATGAAGTAGGAGCCTTACGTGTAACATCGGCCTGTCTTGTATTGCTGCCATTCGCTTTTTCGAGACTAAAGGAACTGCCTAAAGAACAATACTGGAAACCATTTGCTTCCGGTATGATGGCCATTTTTATTCCGGCATTTTTATTTGCCATAGCTCAAACAAGAATGGAAAGTTCAGTCGCTGGGGTTATGAATTCTCTTACTCCCATTTTTACACTCATTATTGGAATCATCCTCTTCGGTCAAAAATTCAAACCGCTCGCTGCTGTTGGGTTTTTACTTGGCCTTGCTGGAACGGTCTTACTGATCATGGCGCGTAGTGGCGGGCAGCTTGGCGGTGTTAATTACTATGCTTTTTTGATCGTGATAGCATGTATATTCTATGGATGCAATGCTAATTTTCTAAAATTCAAGTTGGCAGGACTTGGCTCGATGACCATAACCAGCCTTGCATTATTATTTATAGGACCCTTGGCGATTATTTATCTTTTTGGCTTCACCGACTTTGTAACGAAACTTACTGAAGTGCCCGGTGCATGGAAGGCATGCGCATATGTTGTTTTGCTCGGTATCATGAGTACTTCTGTGGCTACCTTGCTTTTCACCAGGCTTATTAAAATCAGTTCACCAATTTTCGCAAGTTCTGTTACCTACATTATTCCGATTGTGGCCGTGATGTGGGGTGTTATTGATGGAGAGCATCTTTACGTAGGCCATTATGTTGGGATGGCCACCATTGTTGGCGGGGTGTATCTTGCCAATCGAAAGTAATTGGGGATTTACGAGTTACCATTTACGATTTACGATTTAAGATCGTAAAATTGCGACTTCTTTGAAGCTACTCTTCAAATCGTCATTCATACATCAAAAATCGTAAATTCCAGTATGTCCAACCGTAAGATTACCAGGGCCTTAATTTCAGTTTTTTATAAAGATAACCTCGAGCCGATTGTCCACTTGCTGGGAAAAGAGGGAGTAGAATTCGTGTCAACGGGCGGAACGCAGGAGTTTATTGAAAAGCTCGGGTACAAGGTTACCCCGGTTGAGGCACTCACGGGCTACCCTTCTATTTTTGGCGGACGGGTTAAGACACTTCACCCAACCATTTTCGGTGGCATATTATACAGACGTGACGATGCCACTGATGTGAAGCAGGCAGGAGAGTACAAAATTCCACCAATCGATTTAGTAATAGTGGACTTGTATCCATTTGAAGAGACGGTTGCGAAGGGCGGAAATGAAGAAGAGATTATTGAGAAGATTGATATTGGAGGCATATCCATGATCCGTGGCGCGGCTAAGAATTTTAAGGATGTCATGATTGTTTCTTCCCGCAGTCAGTATGGAGAGCTGCAACAAGTATTGGAAGCTAAAAAATGTTCAACTGATTTATCTGACCGTAAACATTTTGCTGCCATGGCTTTTGATGTGACCTCACATTATGATGCGACTATTTTTAGTTACTTCAATCAGGATAAACATATTTCCACTTTCAAAAAAAGTTTTCAAACCGGCCAGGCACTCCGGTATGGAGAGAACCCGCATCAACAGGGAACTTATTTCGGAAATCTCGATGGCATTTTTGAACAACTGAATGGTAAGGAACTTTCCTACAACAATTTAGTGGATGTGGATGCTGCCGTGAGCCTGGTTCAGGAATTCAACGAAACTTCTTTTGTCATCATAAAACATACCAATGCCTGCGGGGTAGCAACAGGCAGTTCTGTGAAAGAGGCATACCTCAAAGCTTTCCAGGCCGATACCGTGTCAGCTTTCGGTGGCGTGCTGGCAACGAACAAAAAAATTGATCTGTCTGCGGCCGAAGAAATTAATAAACTGTTTTTTGAAATTCTGATTGCACCGGCCTATGATGCGGATGCATTGGAACTTTTGAAATCTAAAAAGAACAGAATGATTTTACTGCAGAAGAATCCAATGAAAGAGAAATTTCAGTTCAAGAGTTTGTTGAATGGAGTGATTGAACAAGATCTTGATCTCAAAACTGATTCGCAAGAAGACCTGAAAGTGGTGACCAAACGCGCTCCACAGGCATCCGAAATTAATGCGTTGCTATTCGCCAGTAAAATTGCCAAGCATACCAAGTCCAATACGATCGTACTGGCAGTTGAGGGCCAGCTCCTGGCAAGCGGAGTAGGGCAAACCTCCCGCGTAGATGCACTGAAGCAGGCGATAGAAAAGGCTAAGAGTTTCGGATTTTCCTTACAGGGTGCCGTGATGGCCTCCGATGCCTTCTTTCCCTTTGCCGATTGCGTTGAGATTGCCCATCAACAAGGTATTGAGGCGGTGATTCAGCCCGGTGGTTCTGTACGCGACCAGGACTCGATCAACTTTTGTGACCAACATAACATGACCATGGTCACTACCGGTATCCGTCACTTCAAGCATTGATCGGATAAAAATGTAAAATCAAGGCAAAATATTACAGTATTGGCCGTTGCAATCAATATTTATGTAAATTCACCCCTCAATAAAATTAACTTTTCTCTAACCGTATTCGATGGGCTTTTTTGACTTCTTCACCAGTGACATTGCTATAGATCTTGGCACCGCAAACACACTGATTATTTACAAAGACAAAATCGTGGTGGATCAACCCTCCATTGTAGCGATTGATAAAATTGCGAACAAGGTGATCGCCATTGGCCATGAGGCCATGCAAATGCATGAAAAAACACACGATCACATAAAAACAATTCGTCCGCTGAAGGAGGGTGTTATTGCCGACTTCCAGGCTGCCGAGTTGATGATTCGCGGCTTGATCAAAATGATTGATACCGGCAAGCGTTTGTTCCCACCTTCTTACCGCATGGTGATTTGTATTCCTTCCGGTATTACGGAAGTAGAAAAGCGAGCCGTTCGCGACTCGGCAGAACATGCAGGTGCAAAAGAAGTATACATGATCTTCGAACCAATTGCAGCAGCCATTGGAACAGGTATTGATATCGAACAGCCTATCGGGAACATGGTGGTGGATATTGGTGGCGGTACCACCGATATCGCAGTCATTGCACTATCCGGTATTGTGTGCGATCAGTCAATCCGTGTTGCAGGTGATACATTCAATCGCGATATTCTCGATTATATGAGACGCCAGCATAATTTATTGATTGGTGAACGTTCCGCTGAGCGTGTTAAAATTGAAGCAGGCTCTGCGTTAACTGAGTTAGATGACGGCCCCGATGATTACGAAATCCGCGGTCGTGATTTAATGACAGGTATACCTAAAACTATTAAAGTTTCTTACTCTGAAATAGCCTTTGCACTTGATAAATCAGTATCGAAACTGGAAGAAGCAGTATTAAAAGCATTAGAAACTTCCCCTCCCGAACTTTCGGCTGATATTTATGAGCGGGGCATTTACCTCACCGGTGGAGGTGCGTTGCTGCGCGGTCTTGACAAGCGTCTGGCATTGAAAACCAAATTGCCGATTCACGTGGCGGAAGACCCGCTTCGTGCCGTGGTAAGAGGTACCGGTGCTGCGTTAAAAAATCTTCATCATTATAGAAGTGTGCTGATGACGTGATTGCATGGAGCGGATAGTCCTATTCATTTACCAGTACCGCGCATTCTTCACGTTTCTTGTGCTTGAGTTTTTCTGCAGCTGGCTTGTTATAGAAAATAACCAGTATCAGGGAGCTCATTTTTTTAATTCATCCAACAGCTTTGTGGCCAACCTCAACGGGTTTTCACAAGATGTACGCGAGTATTTCTCATTACGTGAAGTGAACAGCGTGTTAGCAGAAGAAAACACGATCCTGAGAAGAAAACTGGAGCAAAGAAATCAAAGCGTACAATCATCGCTGCAAGACTCTTCCATTATAAAACGATTTGATTTCGTAACGGCAAAAGTGGTAAACAATTCTGTATCCAGATTTACCAATTTCATTACCCTTAACAAGGGAAAGGATGCCGGCATAGAGCCCGGAATGGCTGTAATCAGTCCGCAGGGAGTAGTGGGTAAAGTAAAGATGACTTCAAAGCATTTCAGTGTAGTCACATCCGTACTCAATATTGACTTGATGATTTCAGGGGTAATGAAGCGGACCGGATACTTCGGAACGATTCAGTGGGATGGAGGCAACCCGGAGTATGTCAATTTCAATTTCATCCCCAGGCACGTGCAGCCTGCTGCAGGCGATACCATTATTACTTCCGGGTATAGTGGTATTTTCCCCGAAGGAATTTTGATTGGGACCATTGCAGAAAAAAGCATTAGTAAAGGTGCACCTTTTTATGATTTGAAAGTGAAATTGGCACATGACTTTAGGAAACTATCGTATGTGGCCATTGTCAAAAGCAATTTACGTCACGAGTTAGACTCATTGGAACAACGTGTACCCGGTATGCAGCGATGACCCGATCAAACATCATACAGGCGATATCATTTTTTCTGTACCTGTTTTTTCAGGTATTGATACTCAAGAACTCCGTCCTTTTCCACGCGGCCTTCTGCTTTCTGTATATAGCATACCTGTTACTATTGCCCGTTGAAACAAACCCCATGTTACTGATGTTGGCTGGCTTTATAATGGGTTTTTTTATCGATATGTTTTACGATAGCCTGGGATTGCATGCCTTGTCTTGTGTGCTGATTATGTACGTAAGAAATTTCTGGCTCGCCAGGTTGACCCCACAGGGCGGTTATGACAACAGCGCAATTCCCGGCATTGCCGCTTCCGGATTGCAATGGTTTTTAGTGTATGCCGCTCCTCTTATTTTCGTACACCATGCAGTGTTGTTTTTTACGGAAGTAGGAGGGTTTCAGTATTTCGGATTTACAATTATGAAGGTATTGTGTAGCACCGTATACACAACTATTGTTATCTTGATTGTTCAATACCTGTTCCCGGGTGGAAAGCGACTATGAATGAGGGCCGGAAAGAAATAATACAAATCATTTTTCTATTCTTCGGAATCCTGTTTCTGATCAAACTTTTCTTTGTTCAGGTTTTAGATGAGCGGTACGCTCAACTGGCTAATAGCAATGCAATTTTAAAAGAAACGGAATATCCTTTTCGTGGATTGATTTCCGATAGAAATGGTAAGCTGCTGGTGTATAATTCTCCTGAATATGATTTACAAATCATTAAGAAGGAGGTTGTGAATTTTGATTCCGCCAGGTTTTGTGAGGTATTTGAAATGACCCGTGAGGAGCTTCGATTGAAGTTCAAAGAACTGAGGGCGCGTAAAGAATACTCATCCGTAAAACCAACTGTATTTCTTCGTCAACTCTCAAATTATGACTTTGCAAAAATACAAGAGCATATTGACGAGTTCACGGGATTTTATATTCAGCCTCGCACAACACGGGCTTACACCACCAAAGCATTGGCGAATACGGTGGGATATGTGAGTGAAATCTCAAAGACACAGTTAGAGAAAGACACTACTAAAATTTATCGTCAGCGTGATTACCTCGGGCAAAGTGGTATAGAGGCTTACTATGAAAATATATTGAGTGGAAAGCGCGGGGTTCGGTTTAAACTTCGCAATGTAGAGGGTGTAGAGAAGGGATCGTTGGATGAGGGTAAGTATGATACCCTCTCTGTTCCGGGAAAAAATATTGTCACCACCATTGACATTGACCTGCAACAGTATGGTGAGTCATTATTTAATGGAAAAGTAGGAAGTGTAGTCGCGATTGAACCCTCCACAGGCGAAATACTGGCAATGGTTTCGGGTCCTTCATATGATCCTACCTTACTGACAGGAAGAAAATTCAGTTCAAATTTTATGCTGGTGAGCAGTGATACAGCCAAGCCCTTGTTCACCCGACCGCTCATGGCGATGTATCCTCCCGGTTCAATTTTTAAAATTGTACAAACCCTGATCGGATTACAGGAGGGTGTGTTTAATTATGATACCCGCTTTAAGTGTGATAAAACAATTGTGGATTGTCACAATCATCCTAATCCGGCCGATTTGCACGGTGCGATTCAGTATTCGTGCAATCCCTACTTTCAACAAGCCTTCAGAAGAATCATCAATCAGAATAAATCACCCAATACGTTTAAAGATTCGCAGATCGGGCTTGATAACTGGAGAACGTATGTTAAACGATTTGGATTGGGCGAACCTTTAGGTGTTGATTTACCAAGCGAAAAAGGCGGACAAATGCCCACCAGTAAATTGTATGACAGAATTTATGGTGAAGGCCGTTGGAAATATTCCACCATTTATTCCTTGTCTATCGGGCAGGGTGAAATGTTAATTACTCCGGTTCAGATGGCCAACATGGCTGTGATCATGGCAAATAAGGGATATTACTACACACCTCATTTAGTTAAGGTAATTGATGGTGATAGGCTTCCGGATCGATTCTCAACCAAAAATGAGACCGGTATTGATTCGGCCTATTTCACTTTTGTACGCAACGCGATGAGCGATGCGATTTATGGAACAGCACCAAGGGCCTATATTCCG
>Ga0187893_10011289_pt1 | contig 13026 bp, 16 predicted proteins | sample MA1701074metaG_FD_139574 | JGI IMG/M metagenome (GOLD analysis project Ga0187893, IMG submission 139574) | White microbial mat communities from a basaltic lava cave in the Kipuka Kanohina Cave System on the Island of Hawaii, USA - MA170107-4 metaG ...
ATGGAGCCCTCCTTTCCTGTCAGCGCCCCACCGTAGCCTACCGGATTGCGGATGAGCTGTCATCTGTTCACAATGTCATGAAACTACACAGCTAGCAATGGTCGGGAAGTTGCCCGAAGGGCGATGAGGAAACCCGGCACATGAGCGGCTCACCGGGCAGATCGGGAAAGGAGGCGAACCCCGCTGCTCTACCCCGGCCCGGTGGCCCCAAGTGCCGGCAACGAAGCGCCCCGCCGAGCGATCAGGGCTTGAGACAGTTCCTCGAGATCGTGGCGGAAATCGCGGTGGAGGCCGTCCTGCGGAAGCGCTCGGGATCAAGAGAGCAGACCGAGGCTACAATCGCATCTCCTGGAGGACCCCGTAAGAGGCCACGAACTGGGGCAACTCGGCCGAGGTTCCCGGGGCGATTTCGGTCGAGCGCGCATCGCAAGATCGAGGGTTAGGGAACCACTCGATCAACAGATTTCTTGCTTCCCGTGGGTACGATACGAAACGGGGGGAAGGGGGCGGTCTGCGCGCTTTCGCCAAGCCCGGCTTGGTGTTTTGGGGCGCTCGGTCGCCACGTGCAGCCGCTCGGGATGTCACTTTCTGGCGGTCGCTCAGCCGTGCAGGCACGCTGCTGAGACAGCTGCTGCGGTCCGTTACACAGGGCGAGAGTGTCAACATGTTTCAGGCGATCCTCGGTCTTTCAAAGCTCATGTCAGATCAGACGTTCCTCAGCTTTCCAAATTCTTTCGAAATCCAACCGTAACTTCTTATCGACCCGATTCCGGCAACCAGCCAAGTCCCTCGCCTGTGCCATCATGTAGTGCAGGTACTCATTAACTAGTTCTGGGCTACGACGCTCCTTGAGTCGGCGCTTGTACTCCGGGTCAGGTATCTTCTTCGTCAGTATTTGAGCTAGTGGGGCTCGCGACGTCGTGATTTCGTCGCACGCCTTTTTGATCATTAGAAAAGGCCAACGCGCTGTTCTCGCTGCAATCTTCTCGCGGTCAGCAGGTTTGACTTTTTTGTCGATTATCGCCAGGCGACTCTCCCAGTCCGGGTAAACAACAGGAATCGCCTGATCAATTCGGCCGCCGCGGATTAAGGCAGGCTCTATCCTCTCCACGTAGTTAGTAGCGAGCAGAAAGCAAATTTCCTGGCTCGGGCAAGCCTTTCGCAGGTCGGCTAGGCGATTGAGCATCGCTGGAACCACCAGATCCAAGAATCTTAGCGAAACGTTTCTTGCGTCCCGCCGTCGGAGCAAGTCATCGATCTCGTCAAAGAATATCGTGACTCCACGCACATGACTGAGTAGTTCAAATATCAGACGGGCTTCGGCATCGAGCCGGTCCTCCCCCATTCTGGTGAAGTCGGCAGGGGTGATCCGCACGAGTCGAGATTCGTCCCGACCCCACCGACTGGAGCCACTCCACATTTCGGCCGAGAGGGCCTCAGCAAGCATTGTCTTCGAAGTGCCTGTGGGGCCGTGCAGCACGAAGGAGTACTCGGCCTTGTCGTAGTCCTCACCCCGTGCTTTGCGCGCTATATTGGCGATGCGGCTATGCAATCGAAACCGATTCTTGGCACCCAAGTCAACAGGGTTGACATCATGGAGTTTATCGATAACTTCAACACGCGAAAAGCGTTTCTTACAGAGGTTCCACAATCGGTACTCGATCAAATCACGAATCTCGAGAAGGGCGTTGATAGAGAGGGCGGTCGTGGCGAGGTGAATCTTGCGTGGATGTCGCAGTCGATCCGAAGCCCAACCTGCTTGGTCACCCAGCCTCGTGCGTGTCCGCTCAAGCCACTTTACATAACGAAACAGCGCTGGGTCGGCGTCTTCGACCTCTGGAAATACTTCGATGGCACTGGTTAGTGTCCAGACGATATCGGAAGTTCTCGGTGAGATCGCGGTCGCGTAATCGGGAGAATAGAATGGTTGGCCATGGCTCCAACTACCGTCCTCCCGCGCCCCATGCTCCACCGCCTTCTTCACGGCGTCGGAAACGTCCAGCGATGATTGCATGAGGTTCCACCGAACTGCGACGGCGATGCCGCTGACTAATTCTGACGCGTCGAAGTCGGTAAGCTTTCCGGCGCTGGCGTTAGCGATTTCTCGATTGACCACGCTGTGGCACCAGCGCGCGGCTTCGGCTGCTGGCTTGCCGATCAACTCTGATACGCGTTCGTTGGCCACCGCCAAAGCCTTTATCGGTTCCAAGATAGCATTCCAGGCTGCCTCGTTACCTGTCTCTATCGTTTTTAGGGCATGCTTGTTGAAGTTCGCAGACTTGGCACGGCACCCGTTCGCCGCAGTCATCAATGCCTTCATAACTTGCTTGCAGACCTTCAGACTGTTCTCTGCCGCGATTCGGAGGTTGTCCCAGTAATCGTTGGCATCTGCGCCCCTGACATACTCCTCCGCAAAACGAAGATCCCATAGCTTGGGCAGATCTCCACATTTGTCAGCCGTGAGTCGGCGATTGATTTCAGTGTCGATCCAATCTAGAACCGGCCGAGCAGACTCCAATACCTTTCCCTCCGTGGTTCCGAGCCCGATGATATGGGCGCCGACCTCCGCTAAGACGCGCTTATAGATCCCTTGATTGTTTCTAGAAACGCTGAGGCTCTCTGACTCCGTTGCAACGACCTTCGCGCACTTCCGAATAGAGTCGCCCCGGTCGATCGCAAGCCCTGACAACTCCATCAAGGCAGTTACTAACTCGTCAAGCTTGACGCTATATTGCCACGACTTGCTGCTGCGATCGTTAACCGCCGGTTCCCGGAGTTTGGTGAGCAGTTCGTGCACCTGTTTGAACAGCCCGGCCCTTCGCTGACAAATTTTCTGTGACGTATTGATTGGTAGTAAGCAGCGGGCGGTAACGTAGGCGCTAGGTTCCCAGGGGTCGATTGCCGCACCGACGCTTAGCGGGTCGGGAAATCGGCGGCGCAGAGCCCAGAGGATAGCGAAGAAGGCCAAAAATCCCACTCCACTGTGCGCCTCTGCCTCACTGGAATTGAGAAACACGCGACTGACGTGGGACGCAGTCAGCGGGTTAAGACCTCCAAAGACATGGCTCTTGAGTAACAGGACGTAGTCATCAAAGGGGCAACTTGCTTTGGGGGTGAACGTGTTGACTAGTGAGTTCACAAGTGTCTTGAGATCGTCCTCGTCTTTCTCTTCGAGCCACGTGAGTCGACGTCGAACTCGCCACAGCCGCTGAAGTGTTTCCGAGCACAGGCTCCAAGTCAGCAAGTGCTCACCCTTACTTGGCATCACATTTGCGGATATCCATGGCGGAAAATAGACTACCTTTTTCGCCGGAAACCCCAGATCCTTCTCCGGATTGTCCACTATCTCCGCCAGGCGGATTAAGGTTTGCACTGGGCGCTTTAGAATCAAATCAATATCGCGAATTAAATCAACGTAGAAATGTGTCTCTTGCTCAAAGTTGACTGAATACTCTCCAGTGGGTTTCGTCATGGGTTTCCTCCGAGAGGAACCAACGATTGCAGGTCCTCGAGTGATGCCGTCAACCGTCGGCCGATATTGCTTGCGTCTTGGCCATTGACACAGGACGTGAACAAGGGAACAAGCTCCGCCTTTCAAGGGAGGTATATTCAAAAGGTGTGCAAATAGGAGAAAGGCGGTGTAGCCTCTCGGGTGACCTACGAACCCACCGGGCTGACACCCGGTCAAGGAGAGGAGGACACCGCCATGGAGAAGCACACCATACAAGCACCTGTCGCGTCAAGCGCAACATGCTTTCAAGGTCCGGACTTCGTTACTATACTGTGTCCCTTGCGTATCCTCTACTCGGAGCACTACAGCTTATGCTTTGTCGGACGCCAGCCGAATCCAAGAACTGGCTGACACGCTTTTGATAGCCGGGCCCATGATGGCTACCTTTGAGGCGCTTTCTATCGCGTTCTGCTCGGATCTGTCAACCTCTTTATGAGAGCCGTACAGGTCGGGATGGGGGTGTAGATTACAACCACCACTCTCCACTTCCTCGCCGCATCAACCACTGGTCCAGCCTGAAAGCAACCGTTGCTCGGTCGTTTGGAGTTCGGGTGAGGCAGCGAATTGGAGCACAACTCTGCGCTGGATGTTGCCGGGCTGGATGCCTCTGACTCGGTAAATGGCGAGATCGCAAAACCCATTAGAAACGAGGGATTCTTTGGGCACTTCTATGGGTTCCCCAGGGGGAACATATAGTAGAAGGACCCGAGGGGGTCGGAGGTCGATCCTAAGGGTTAGTCCGCCACACGCCGGACCGGAAACGGCACTAGAGCGTCGTTGAGGCCGAAATCGAATTCACAAGGCGCTCTCATCCTTTTGCTTATGGCGTCGCCATGCCACAATCCCAGCCCCAAGGACGCCTCCGCTGATTAATAGGCCAGCTATCTCCCACGGGAGCCGAGCTTGTGCCTGCTGAACGCTTAGCTGACACAGGAGGAATTGTCCTGTGCTGGAAGCAGAGCACGTTCTTCCTGAGACACTTAGATCCCGGGTGAGGAACCCAAGCAGGATTCCGAATATCACGATACCCACGCCGAGCGCGGCCCCTAAGACCTCGGGGGACTTCCGTAGTCTCGGACCCCAATCTTCCATAAGTGCACCCGAATACTCAATACGCCCAGTCCTCATGCGCCAGTGGTGCCCGGTTCAACTCTTCTCGCTGCAGACGCCACTGTGGCATGAATCGGTTCATGTGCTCCCTGAATTGATCATTGTGATGGCGTTCCAGCAGGTGAACCATCTCATGCACTAGGATGTACTCAAGGCACGACAGGGGCTTCTTGGCCAGCTCCAGGTTAAACCAGATTCGGCGAGCGCCAACGTTGCAGGTTCCCCAGCGTCTCTTCATCTTCCTGACGCCCCAATCGGCGACATTCACTCCAATTACCGGCGCCCATTTTCTGATCAATTCCGGGATCTGGTTTCGCAGACATTGTCGATACCACCGATGAAGTGCGGCCTCGCGATTCTTCCTACTGGTGCCGGGGCGCACGCGCAACTCCAGTGTATTGTTGTTGCGCAAAGAGACCAATGGCCTGCCAGCGCCTTCGACCACGTCCAGTCGGTAGCGCCGACCCTCCACATAATGACTTTCGCCGCTGACCATCTCACGCTCAGACTGACGATCCTGCTGCTCAAAGCGCGATTGCTGCCGACGAATCCAATTCAAACGCGCGATCACGGCAAGCCGCACCACATCATCATCCAGGCGTAAGGGAACGGCAACGCGCACCCTTCCATTGGGAGGATACACGGCCAGGTGGAGGTTCTTGATGTCCTTGCGTACGACCTCCACCGGCATGCCACGTACTTCGATCTGATGTCGCTTAGTAGTCACGCTGGTTCTTCACAATCTCGAAGATTGCATCCACAAGGCCGGCGTCATCATCGAGGACTGACTTGATGGCGATGCGTACCTCTTTTTCCTTGAATCTGTTACCGCGCCAGCCTGCCTTCTTCACGCTTCGGATAGCCGTATCGACGCGAACCGCACGCTCCTCGTTCTGATTAAGGTTGTCGTAAAGTGCTCGACGCGCGCCAGTGTTGATGGCCGGCGGGTAGGAGGACTGCGTTTCCGGCTTGCTGATTTTCTTCGTCAGCTCGACGATCTTCGCCAAATAAGCCTTGTAATCCAACACCTGCTTCTTGCGGGCCTGGATTAGTGCATCAAGCAGTTCCGACATCTTCTCGTAGTACTTCGGATTCACGGCCATCTCGTCGATGATGACCTTTCGAACGTTGTGTTCGATGGACTCAGCCGTTGCCTCCTGGTTCCCGCGTATCCCCCCAGGAAGGGCTTCGACGGCGCGCGCGCCTCGTTCGACGATCATCTCAACCAACGTCATGTCATCAAACGCCGCAAGCCTCTCGCTCTCCTCTGCCCGGATATACGTGTCGAGCAGATGCCGCATGGCTGGCTCGTATACCTTCATGTCGATGTAGTCCCCGCTGGCCAGCTTGACCTCCTCTCGCACCTTCTCGTAGTGTTCGACTTCGGCCTTAATCTCCTGGGCCTCCGCCTGCGCGTAGCCAGCTTCCTCCATCTCATTGGCCAAGTTGACGTAGGCCCTAAGCAGCGCGGCGGCCAACTTGTACAGGGCGACTCGCTTGGGCTCACTTTCCTTCAGGGCTTCGGCATCCGCAGTGTCCTTCGCGCAGAAGAACTGCAAGTAGGCCCGCGTGTCGCGCGGGGGCTCGACAGGTTCGCAGAGCGCCTTCATCGACTCGCGAAGTTCATCTAACCTCTCGCGGCCTCTCCCTAGTCGATCCTTGAGCAAGCCGGCCACATCCTCGGCGTCATATCCGTCGAAGGCCCCGCCCGTGTAATCCTGAATCGACTCCTCGAGCGACTTAAACAGGTCTTTATAGTCGATGATGTAGCCGTATTCCTTGTCATCGCTATCGAGTCGGTTGACCCGACAGATCGCCTGAAACAGGCCGTGGTCCCGCATCTGCTTGTCGATATAGAGGTAGGTGGCTGGCGGCGCGTCGAAGCCGGTTAATAGCTTGTCCACGACGATCAGTAGCTTCATCTGCCCCGGCTCTTCAATGAAGCGCTTCTTGACCTCTTTCTCGAACTGCTCAACTTTGTTGACTGCGGTCTCCTCCGACTCATCAAAATGCGCCGCCAGCATCTTCCGGTAGATCTCGTACTGACGCAACCTCTCGGTCAAACCCTCGCCAGTTTCTTCGCCCTTAATATCACCAGGAGCCGGCCTGTACGACGTGATGATCGCGCATTTCCCCGCGAGGTGGGTCTTCTGGAACATCTCGAATAAGCGACAGGCCTGGTAGATACTTCCGGACACGAGAAGTGCATTTGACCGCCTAAGAAACTCATAGTGCTCTCCGCCTTATCGGTAGCCCCAGCTGTCCAATGGCTGCAAACTTTACCCTTTGCGGCGCGCGTCGCACGCCTGGCCCGGGGACTAGTGGGGTATCTCGCTGCATCAGCTAAGCAACCACTATAAGCGAGCGCGCAAAGTGATCAACCGAACGCGCCGTAGATGCCAGTTCGTACAAACCGTGCCCGAATTGGTCCCAGGGTTGGTGCCACGCTTTCTCGCGCTTGTAGTCGGAGAACCGCGTATACATAAAGCTTGCTACGTGTTGCCAAAGTATCTGTCGTACAGCGGGATATCGTTCTGCAAGTTTTGAGTTCTCCTGCTCCCCGAACGTCAGCAGAACCGCCACCGTGCTGCGGCTCTCGTATAGACCGCTCTCATAGAGTTGACGCGTAACGAGACCGATTTTCGGCTGACGGAATATCCCAATCGCCGAGAGGACCTTCCCCACATTTTCCTTGGATGGTTCTGTCCACGGGCCATTCAAGTCGCAGACGCTCCTCTTTACCTCAGCGATGATTAGGAGAATCCGGTCGCCGAATAACTCGAACCAGGGATCGTCGCGCAAGGGTCGACGCACGAGTTCGCGTCGATGCGGAAACCGGACTGCTAGAATATCAGCGTCCGTGCCTGGTCCCTCACGCCGCCATTCGGGGTGGATGATGAAGTTTCTGATGGTCAAACAGCCGTTCAGGCGGAGATACCAATAGGCCAGTGCTTCTGCAGTGACTTCCATCACTTCAGTCCTCCTCGGCGGGTAACGGCTACGCGTGGAGAACGCGCTCACTGGCTCTCGCACTAAGCGGGCCGCCCGCCCCTCGATTAGCTCCACCCCGCTGGATAGGTGGCGCTATTTCTTATCCGGCTTCCAGTAGTACTCGTATCCTGCTGACGCAGGCGGCTTCGGCGGTCGCGGGAGCTCGGGGAGCTTCGGAAGCCTCGGCGGTTTTGGAGGTTTGGGAAGGCGGGATAATTTCGGCAGGCCCGTTCAACGTCTCCGCCTGAGCCTCCAGGTCGTAAAAGACTCTCCCCGCGGGAAAGGTATCACAGAATATCCAAGATGTCGAGTCCGGCGATATCGTACGATGCCACGTGACCCGTGCGCGCTTTCTGACATTCTGAGATCTCGAACGAGCGTGATATCTCTGGTCAAACTCGGTCCTAGCCCTCACGTAGGTCGGCGCGCTCGTTGGCTGGAGGTGGTTGACCTCGATTTCAAGCACGAGTCAATCGTCGCAGAAGATAACAGACGAGGTGTCAGCGTGAAGATCAAGGCTCTGCTGCGGTGAGTGGGGTTTACCAGGGGGAAAAGGGGCGCTGTCCCTCTTTCTCGAGCTAGGACCCCTTATGACAGTCTCTAGAGGATGTCTGGAGGATGGACGAAACCCCTTCGTGCTGACTTATCTGCTAATTGCTCTTTGGAGCGGTCTCATCGACTTTGCAAGCGAAGCTATCCGCACGGGTAAGATTTGAGCGCCCTCCGGTCACCTCCGGCAGCATGGGACGGGTTTCCCAGGATTGAACGTCCGGTTGATGATCCTCCCGGGCTTTAGTAGTCTCGGCTTGAAGGCGGACTTATACAAGACAAAGGAGCCGAACCTCGTGCTATGTCCGATCCGATTGCTTGCCTTGTCAAAGACATTGATTGTCCCGCTGGCATCGATGTTGGCGTAGCCAAGCCGGTTGTAATTCTTCCCGTAGAAGTCGATCCTGACGTAATCCCGTCTAGGCGATGAGTAGAACAGCGAGTGAAGGCCGGAGTAAGAGTAGCGCGGCAGGCCCGCTGGAAGGACACCTGGCCAATAACGCGAGTCGTAGGGAGAAGACGACCCGCTCTGGAATGGGAGGTTTGTTGCCTGGCTCAGGGGGGCGCCTCCCGCTCTCAGGCCGTAGCTAGTAGGCTCCCCTGGGGACTCTGTTTCACCGAAGGCTTCATCATGTTCCTCCAGCAAGTAATCTGCCTCAAGTTCTTGAGGGACCGTCAAATTTCTCAGGTAGGTCGCCGACTCATTCACCCCATAGTAGCCGTAGGTTGTGGCCGCATAGCCTTCGCCTGGTTTCCACGGCTCGCTGGTCGTCAGTTCGGCCAAGGTTATACCACCCCATGGTGCCCCGCCATAGCCCGAGCCGAAACGGCCGATCGCGCCCCAGTCCTTATCCCCCCAAACCCGAGTAGCGCAGCCGCTGGCCAGGCTCGCGACGAATATCAATGCCAAGAAGTATCTCACTGTGGCCCTTTCTGTTCCTCAACTCCCACGAGGATGAGTCCTTGTTCGCGGAATTGGGATTCAACTACTACTTCAATGGCCGTCGCAAGATGTACTCCAGATGGACCCATGAGGTGCGCGAACCGGATGTCTTTGTCGTATAGGATACCGCCCCTACTAGCTCCCATCCCTCAGAAGCCAGTTTCTCTGCTACTTCCCAGGTGCCAGTTCTTGCGATCTCAAACGTTGGTGGCCTTGGTTCAGTAATACTTCCTGCACGTAGAATGTCCGCTCGTGTGATCGGGAGCCCGAACCTCACTAAGTCCGGATCCTTCCCCATCTTCTTCGCCATCAGCTCGTCGGCGTCGATTGCCCATGGAGCGCGAGATGGGCAGAGCATTACAAAGGTCAGAGCTGTCACGAGAGTCGCCGCAATTCTGAACAAATCTCTCACCCCCCATTGAACCGCGTTCGTTTGGCAGATTCTGGATGCGAAAGGACCTTTCATCGCAACTCGTACCGTTCCTTCGCCGAGTCCTTGGGGATCAGTTGCATGTTGGAAGCTTTGTCCGCTCCGCCCTTCGAGAGGGGGATGATGTGGTCCACCTGCATGCCCCACGGGGTATGGGTGAAGCCGTGGGACCTCAGGAACTTCATCCGCTCCGTGCTGCTTCGCTTGATCCGGCCCTGCGCGTCGCGTGCACAGATCATACAGTAGGTCGAAGGGCGACGATGGGCTCCAGACGACGAATACCCGCTCCTGCCCCTGGCCACGGACAACCGCCCGCCCCCTTTGGCAAGGACGGGCGCAGCGGTCAACAATCCCGCGAGGAGGATCGACACTACGGTGGCCATGCCCCGCCTCACCGCGGCAGTCGGGAGCGTCATCCATCCCTCCTTCCTTTAAAGCCCTGTGTGGGCGAGACGACGGGGTCTTGCCCCGGGGGTTCGATGGTGCAAGTGTGATGCCAAGGGATGCGAGGCATCGTTTTTTCCTTGCCGCATTGAAGGATAAAAGGATATAATATAGTGTCATGGCAAAAGGAAGAAAGGGGGGAGAAATGAAGACGAAGCTGCTGGGGGTCCTCGTGGAGCCCTCGGTGTACGAGCGCCTGCGGGTCGAGGCGTTCCGTGAGCGCTGCAGCGTGGGGGAGATCGTAAGGCGGGCGGTGGCGAAGCGCTTGGAGCAATCAGCGGCGCGCAAGGGGAAGGAGCGGTAACACAGCATGGGGATTGTCTGAGGCTGCAACCCGGAGCACCCGAAGAGGACTGGCGCATGGAAGAACCCCTTTACCAACCACCACGGTGGCGCTGGAAATTCGCGCATTACGTGTTTATCGCCTGCGCAGCAGCGTTCGTCGCGCTGCTGAACTGGAACACGATTAGGGATTTTCGGACATGTGGAGCACCCGCCTGTGACCGCTCAGAGTGTCGTGAATTTGCTCACGGCCCCGGTGGCCGACCCACCAAGCTTGATGCGATTATGAAATTCCTGACTGGGCCGGAAGACTGTGATTGATGAACTCTGCAGCAAGACTCGTCGAGTTTGGTAATTACGTTCTAGAGAAGGAATCTTCAAATGGAAGAAGCGGCGCGAGCAACGAAGCGGTGTCCTTTTTGTGCTGAGACGATCCTCGCCGAGGCGAAGAAATGTAGGCATTGCGGTGAATTTCTAGACCCGACGTTGAGGAGCATACGTCAATCCAGAGACCCACTTGACTTTGATGTCGATACGGGCCTGTCCTCACGCAGGCCGACCGTCAGTTCCAGTTCCGCGTCCGGAAGTAAGAGGCGTAATCGGATGCGCGAATTCGGCTGGTGTTGCGTTGTGGTAGCAGTTTTGATTTTCGCCGGAACCCTTTTGTACGGCAGGGAGACGAATCGAGCGTATGGGAGCCTCTGCCGAAAAGGACAGATTTGGGCCTGCGCACGGCGAGCAGAGTTCGGTCCCGGTTTTCTGGCCGGTGCTATTGTAGGTGCCTTTGGTGTGTTGATTCTTGCGATCCGGCGTCCAGAAAAGTAGAGGTACGAATAGGCTGGCTAATTCTCGACCTGATCCCAGGGGTGGGAAAAAGCGGAGGGAGGAACGGCAATGACGACACGACGAAAAGGACGACACGAGACGTTGCGCGAGGCAGCGGAATTCTCTGGCCTGCGCTTCGCGGTCTATGCGAGGAAGAGCACGGAGGACGCCCGCCATGAGGATCACCGTTCCACGGCCCGGCAGGTCGAGCAGGCCAAGCGCTATGTCGAGGCACGGGGCGGCGAGGTCCTGCCCGACCACGTCTACCAGGACGACGCGGTCTCTGGGGCGGAATTCCGGAACAGGGGCGGGTTGATCCGCCTCCTCGATGCGCTGAAGAACGGCCGGCCGTTCAACGCCGTGGTCATGTCGGAGGAGTCGCGGCTCGGGAGGGAGCAGGTCGAGACCAGCTACATCCTGAAGCAGATCCTCGACGCCAACGTCAGGCTGTTCTACTACATGGAGGATCGGGAGGCCCGGCTCGACAGCGCGATGGACAAGATCATGTCGAGCCTGACCATGTTCGGGGCGGAGCTTGAGCGGGAGAAGGCCCGGCAGCGCTCCCGCGACGCCGCCGAGCGGAAGGCCCGGCAGGGCTGCGTGACCGGGGGAGAGCCCTTCGGGTACGAGAACGTCCACTTCAAGGACGGCAAGGAGGTGCCCCGGGGCGCCCCACACGACTACGTGAAACGCCGGATCAAGGAGGGGGAGGCCGCCGTCATCCGCAGCATCTTTCAAATGTATGCGTCGGGATTCGGGCACGTCGCCATCGCCAAGACCATGAATGGCCATCCCCGCTACGCTGACCAGCTCCGTGAGTTCTTCGACGGGCGGCTCCCTTCGCCACCGACGAGGAGATCAGGGTCCTGGGCACCCACCGCCGTGCGGGAAATGCTGTACCGCCGCCTCTACCGTGGGGAGATTGTCTGGGGGCAGTATACGGGTATCGACCGGAACGGCCGGGCCGGCCTCCGCATCAAGCGGGACCCGTCCGAGTGGCTGATCATTCCAGCGGAGGACCTGCGCATCGCCCCCGAGCCCTTGTGGCAGGCGGTTCAGGAGCGTCTACAGGCTGTCAATGATAAGTACCTCCGCGATACTCGAGGCAAGTTATGGGGGAAGCCCGAACTCGGTCGCGAGGGCGGCTACCTCCTCTCCGGACTCGGGAAATGCGGCTGCTGCGGCTGGAACCTTGCCGTGCTAGGCGGCGTGCGGCGCGTCTACGGCTGCGCACACTCGTTCCGTCGAGGCGTTTGCACGAACAAATTGACCCAGCCGGTGGCCCTTGTGGACGACGCCTTTCTGGGCGCCCTAGAGCGGGAGGTTCTGACGCCGGAGCGGTTCCGCTACGCGGTAGAGGTCGCCGTCGAGCGCATCCGGGAGCGGCTGGCCAAGGACCCTGACTGCCGCCCAGCGCTGGAGCGTGAGAAGGCGGGGCTGACACGAAAGATCGAGAACTGGGAGGACGCCATCGGCAATGACAAGGAGCTTCGCGTCGGCCTCGCCCCGAAGATCAAGGCGGCCAGGGCCCGATCCGCGGAGATCGACGCGGAAGTGGCCCGCCTGGCGGTCTCCCCAAGCTTAGGAGTCTTGGAGTTGAAGCACCTGGAGGAGGAGGTTGCAGGTGAGCTCGCCCGATTCGCCGACCTGCTCAAGGGCAACGTCCCCCGCGCCCGCCAGGCTCTTAAGAAGCTCTTACTGGACCGCGTGGAGTTCACGCCCGTAATTGGGGAGAACGGCAATGGCACCTATGCTTTCAAGGGCGAACTGAGCTACGGGGCGCTGCTCCGAGGAGCTATATATACGGACAAAATCCCCCTGGGGACGCCACACCGCTCCCTGGTCATCTTGGGCGACCCCCCGTACACTCTCGGTCGGTGCGGGCTCATCGCAGATTCACAGTTTCGTCTCGGCGGCCGGGCGTGCAGGAGCCTTCTCGCC
>Ga0187893_10011290_pt1 | contig 13023 bp, 14 predicted proteins | sample MA1701074metaG_FD_139574 | JGI IMG/M metagenome (GOLD analysis project Ga0187893, IMG submission 139574) | White microbial mat communities from a basaltic lava cave in the Kipuka Kanohina Cave System on the Island of Hawaii, USA - MA170107-4 metaG ...
ATTCCTTGTAATGTTCTGGCCGTCAGATACACAAATTCCTCCTGTTACGGATAGGTCTCCGCATGTTGCAACAAGCGTTAAGCGCGCCCTCTCTACTCCAGGGAGAATACCTGTCTTAGTTTCGGGAACACCCGGACGGCGTTTTTCCAGGCGATCTTGTCAAAAGTCTCGCCATCCAATTCCAAAGTTTCCAATGTTCGGGTAAATGCCGGTGGCCAGTACAGTGGGGCATCGGTACCGAAGCAGACTCTATCGGCACCGACAACGCTGACCAATTCGACAATGGCCCCGGAATGAAAGGCTCTTACCGTTCCAATATCGAACCAAACGTTTGTGGGATTCTGGTCCAGCCAGGCATTGATACTGCTTTGGCGTGATCCCAGGGTGCCCACCCCCATGTGCGCTGCGACAAAGCGAAGTTCAGGAAACTGAGCTGCCAGCCGGAAGTACCGGTCACAAGGAACGTACTGGGCGTCATTGGCAACGTGGCTCAAGATGGGTAGCTGGCGGGGCGCGAGTTCCTCTTTAATCAGCTTCACCAGCTGCCGGTCCAGAATGTCGTAGCCGCCCAACTCTGGATGGATTTTGATTCCCACCACCTTGGGATGATCGGACCATTCTCGAATGAGTTGGACAGAGTTTTGATAATGGTGGGGATGCACTACCAGCAAGGCGCAAAGCATGTCGTGTTTTTCGACCTGCTCAAGGGTATACCGGTTTCCCAGATCGATGCCTCCATAGCAGGCCTCAAGAGAAAATGAAATCGCGTGGGTGATCCCGGCCAGACGGAGCAGGTGACACAACCGCGCGCCATCGGCACTCATTTCTGCGCATTGAGCCTGGCCCAGGTGGGTATGAATATCGATGATTGGCATCCGTCAGGTTCTCCTTCTTAGTTGCTTTATTTGTCAACCACGCCAGGGACTCAACTGCAGCCAGATAGCGTTCCAGACGAGATTCAGTCGGCAGAAGCTGGTTGAAATCGGGTGACGCCGCGGCCGGCCGCACTCGTCTGGACCCACGGCTAGCTGCCGACAAACCGGGCACAATAGACGGGCGGAAGATTCTGAGAAATCATCTCCCATGTGTCGCCTTGATTGGCGCTGATCCAGAGGCCACCGGTGGTCGAGCCCATTACAAGCTGGTTGCCGGACGCATCCACGTCCAGGCAATGTCTATAGACCAGATGGTAGCTGCTTTCTTGAGGCAAACCGGAGTCCAAGACTTCAAAGCTCTGTCCTCCATTCCGCGTTCGGGTTACTACCACTTTTCCGTTCACTGGAACCCGGCATTCGTCCTTGATTGCAGGAACAAACCAGGCTGTGTTCGGATCCTTTGGATGAACAGCGACGGCGAAACCAAACGCTGAGGGTTGTACATCTGCGATCTCGTTCCACGAGAGGGCTCGATCCGTAGAACGGAAAATGCCGTTGTGGTGTTGTACCCACATGACATCGGGATATTCCTGACATTGTACCAGGCGGTGCGGATCCTGAATGTTGGGGTCATACTGACGGTCGGGGGGCATGAACTCGGCACGCATCCCCTTTGCGGTGCAGGCCCAGGTTCCACCCCTGTCCTGTGTAGACCACGCCCCACCGCAGGAAACGCCAACGGTGATGTGACGCGCGTCGCGGGGATCGACACAAATCGAATGGATTCCCGGATAGTCGTACCCTCCACCAAACCACTGGTTTCTCTCGGGGCGATCCCACAATGTTCGACTCATCTGCCATGATTGTGCGCCGTCGGAGGAGTGGAACAAACCTCCCGGAATGGTTCCCGCCCACAAGCCGCCTGGGGACTCCCCACCATCAGATTCGAGCGCCCAGATTTGAACGAGCGACCAGGGAGCGACTTTGGCGAACTCATTTTCCGGTTTGGGTAAATATTCCGGTTGGGGAGGGTAAACTGGAACGGTGCGTTCCTGCCACGTCTTGCCGTTATCACTGGAATGGTGCAGCTTGCTGGCAAAATGGCCCAGATTGAGTGCGGCGTACAACGAGCCGTCGCGCGAATCGGAGAAAGCCATCGTGACAGGGCTTCCCAAGAAGGAGGTGCTGGCGATGCTCCATACCTCCTTGCCCCAAGTTCCTTTTCGATCCAGCAAAAACAGACCTTTGCGTGTCGCGACAAGTATGCGGTTACCCATGGTAGTTTTCTGTCCCTTCCAATAATGGGTGCGCCGGCACTCAGGAATGCGTTGAGCGGTCAACTCTCAACCAGATCGAGAGGTGGGTAATGCGATCTGTTTACCCTCCCGAAAGCGCCTGCATCACAAACACTTCGCTTGACTCCTCGACAGCATCACTCAGTTTCTCCCGATCGTGAACAGCCTCGCCGTTTACAAAGATCACCACGTGCTGCCGCAGCCGGTCTTGATCGTCGAGAACATAGCCGCGCAAACGAGGGTTCTGGGCAAAAACCGTTTCCAGAGCACTTCGGACTGTGTTACCGGCTACCTCCGACGGAGGACAATCAACGAATCTCTGCAGGTGCCGTGTGAAGAGAACCTTCGGCATAACGAATCACCGGCGCTGGCAACGCCCTTAGGCATGAGTTAGCGACACTACCGGATTCTGAGAACCACTGTCCACTTCAAACTCGGTGGTATGTCAAGAACCGTTCAAAACTGCCGAATACCGGGAGACATGTTAACGCCCTGGGAACCTTGAAGGAGTGCCTCCTCTTTGCACCCAGAAGGCAGAGGCGAGAGCGACACCGAGACCGGCTTGGTGGTGACGGCAACAGCTACGTCTGCTAGCCCGGGGGCCACGCCATTGAGCGGCCCCCGAGGAGATGCAGGTGGATGTGAAAAACCGACTGGCCAGCGTCCGGTCCAGTGTTGATGACCGCGCGGTAGCCTGATTGATCGACTTTTTTTTCCTGTGCGATCTGTCGGCCCACCAGCGCAAGGTGTCCAAGCACGGATTCATCTTCCGGTGTCATCTCATTGATGGAGCCGATGTGCTTTTTGGGAACGATGAGAACATGCATGGGCGCTTTGGGATTGATGTCCTCGAAAGCGAGGCAGAACTCATCCTCAAACACGACGCGCGTTGGAATCTCTTTCCTGATGAACTTGCAGAACAGACAGTCAGACATCGAGCACCCTCCTTAGAACAGACTCTCAACAAACTCAGCAGGCGTCGGTCCCTGGGGCATAGACGTCAACCTGCTAACGCTTATGGCCGATCACTATCCGAGGAATACCACTAAAATCGTCCCGGATACCTTCCAGCTTCCAGGCGGAATCAAATAAACGAGTGATCTCCGCCTGCATATTGTAGCCAATCTCCAAAATCAGTGTTCCCCCCGGCTTCAAGAACCCCAGCGCCTGGGGCAGTAATCGCTGGTAGATCTCCAAACCGGTGGGTCCGCTCACGAGGGCCATGCGCGGTTCCCAGTCCCTGACTTCTCTTTGCAGGGTAGGCAGGTCCCGCTCAGCGACGTAAGGCGGATTTGACAGAACACAATCCAGCTTTTCCTCCAGCCCGAGTGAGTTCAAAGGCAGCAGAAGATCGCCAGACATAAATTGGATTCTTCTGGAAACCCCATGGTGGGAGGCATTCCGTCGGGCCACCCTCAATGCTTCCGCGGAAAGGTCCATGGCGAAGACTTCCGCTCCTGGCAATGCCGCCGCCAGTGCCACGGCGATGCAGCCCGATCCGGTTCCAACATCCGCCATGAGCGGATTGCCTTCGGAGAATCGTTCTACGGCCGCGTCTACAAGCAATTCCGTTTCTGGGCGGGGAATGAGGACGTTCGTGGTGACTTCAAAGTCCAGGCCGCGAAATTCTTGCCTGCCCAGCAGGTACTGTAAAGGCTTTCCCTGACGGCGCTCCGCAATTAGAGCCCAGTAACTCTCGGCCTGGGACTGGGGAACTGAGTCCTGAAAGTGCGCCAGGAGATAGCTTCGGTCCTTCCCGAGTTCAAATGCCAGCAGTCGCTCTGCATCAAGTCGAGCACCTGGTACGCCGCAATCTTCAAGCGCCTTTGAGCCAACAATAATCGCCTCGTGGATTCTCATCGCGTGGGGGAAGTCGGGCGTGCTGGCAGCCTGTCGAGAAGCGTTGCGCGGGAATCTATCCAGGCTACCTGGGCCGCCAGCAGATTGACGGGCGATGTCGGCCACACCACCTCGTCTGTAGAGTCAGTGCATCAGGTCACGCCGAAGGTTACTCAGGGCAGCCTTGCAACGCCCATCAGGTGAAAACTGGCCCCGAGCAAACCTTCTTCTTCCTCGATTCGGCGTGCATACTTAAGGGCCAACTGATACATTCGACCTCTCTCCTGTATCCAATCTTCGAGGCGGCTCAGCAGACCAAAAGGGCCTTCAATACCCACTATCTTTTCACAAACCAAGCCAGAGCTTTCGATCTCTTGCCGAAGCTCGTCTGCTTTATGTAAGAAGGCATTGCCCAAATGTCGGCTCGCTTGGTCCGCATTGCGGTGTTGCCCGTCGCACAAATCTTTGTCCACGATGGCTTCGAAATCAGGGTCATTGAAGCGAGAAAACCGGAAGCCAGCCAGCATCGACGCAAATCTGGAGATTGCGGTGCACAGTACCCGGCCACCCTTTCTCACGACTCGACCACTCTCGCGAAGTGCCTGAAGGCGATCGTTTCGATCGTTCAGATGGTAGAGCGGACCCATCAAAAGGACGCAGTCTGCGACGTGATTTCCAAAGGGGAGTGAACGGGCGTCGGCGAGGATAGCGGACCCAAGGTTGAGTGACTGATCTTTCGCTTTGGCCATGACTATGCTGATGTGGCGTGGTACGAGATCGACGATGTGAACCAGATGGCCTTGCTCTGTAAGCCACAGTGCGTAAGTGCCTGTCCCGCCTCCGACATCGATAACACGGAGCTGTTTGCGATCAAGGTATCTTGAGATAATTTCTGTAGTCCGTTCGTATTCGAAGGGACCGATGCGATCATCCAGCCGGCGTGCTTCGTCGAATGCTTCCGTGTAATGTTTAACGATCTCTTTGGTCATCTGGTTGTACGGTGTCGGGCGGGCCTACGTGGCTCACGGCGGAAAAGGCGGCAACGCTGGCGCTCCATCCAGACCTGACGAAAGACCTGCGGCCTGTTCTAGCTCAAGTCCGCGAAAACCGGCGCGTGATCCGAAGGAACCAGGTCATCTTTTTTCTTTCGATATTCGCGGTCGATCTCGACGGCTCGCACCCGCTCTCGCACAGTTCGAGTGGCCAGGAGAAAGTCGATCCGCAATCCCTGGTTCTTGTGAAAGGCCCCAGCTCGGTAGTCCCACCAGGAAAACATTCGGCCCTCGGGCACGAGTTCGCGATACAGGTCGCACAGCCCCCAATCGATGAGACTCTGAAATCGAGCCCGCTCCTCATCAGTATGAAAAATTTGGCCCCGCAGTGCTACTTCGTTCCATGTATCAAGAGCGGCGGGGCAGAGATTGAGGTCGCCGCACAGAACAGCAGGTTCATCAGCATGGTGCTGTTCTTTGAGAAGTCTTCCCAGAACATCCAGCCATCGTAGCTTTTTGGGGAAATCCGGGTGTCCCAAGTCCTTGCCGTTTGGACAGTAGACGGTGGTGAACAGAAGACCGCCAACCTCTGCCGTGATCAGACGTGCACCGAGCTCCTCTTCACCAGGCAAACCCTGCTGGCGGACTACAGATGGATCGCGGCTGAGGATCGCCACTCCGTTCCAGGCTTTCTGGGTGTGGGCGAGGGAATGATACCCTTCTGCCTCAAGTTCCGAGTAAGGAAAGCTTTCGTCAGTCAACTTCAGTTCCTGCAGCCCGACAATGTCTGGCTTTCGAGCGCGCAGCCAATGCCGAAGAAAGTCGAAGCGCGCCCTAAGCCCATTGATATTCCACGTGGCAATACGCATCTATGTACCTCAGCTATTCCAATTTCAACAGGGAGATTTCAGTTCGGTCAAGTCGCCGCACCGGTCCCAACGTTATGACACGCTCGTGCCGGATGCGCCGCATGTAACCGCTCCTTGTATCGAAGGTGAAGTGACCCGTCTCAACGACGCTGCCGGAGCGCATCCCATGTACGCCAGCGAACCTGGAGCCTCCTGCGCCTAAGGCCTGGGGCAGCCATGAGAGCAACGCTTGCGGGTCGTAGTTCTGCCCAAGAACGAGTTCTAAGTGCTCGGCTCCATCTCCTTCAGTTCAACGCGAAGATGACTTGGCAAAGTTCCTTCGCCGAATGGATTGGGCACGCTGAGGCTTCCATCGAACGGCTTGCTCCGCTCGATTTCCATACCATACAGCACAAAGTATATTTGGACTTCTTTGTCTACCGAAGCAGTTAGTACGTTGGGACTAAGCAGCCGACCCAAGGCTTCAAGCAGTTGCTGTCGTTTTGGTTCTGGAATCGATTCTGCGAGGTTCTTTGTCAAACTGTCCACTGCGAGTTGCACCTTGGCTTTGAGGTCGGTCCGGTTTCTTAGACGCTTAAAGGTTCCGCTGGCGTCCAGGATCACTTCCACATGGAGGCCTCTGAGAACCTTGGCAGCCAGCTGAAAGATTGGGTTGGACGCCTGGGCCGGGTCCTGAAACTTCGTCTCTCCGGGAATCCAGTCGATCAGGAATCCAGTGCCATCCGCTCTCAGAACTCGAAGTGTGACCGATGTCGTTGCCCAACCAGTCGGCCGGCCAGCGCGATTGTCTTCGCGCGTCGTCTTCAATTTAAACAACCCCACTTGACCTCGTGTAAATCTTGGCGTGATGGTAGTCGTCTGGGCACTGGCAATTTGCAACAACGGCAAGAGAACCGAAAGAATAGACAGGAGGATTCTCATGGAGCAGCCTTTCGATGGAAGGATCAGTCGCGATCCGTTCGAGAAGTTGGCTTCGCTCAACCCATCAGAATGCTAGCGAAACCTTAGCTGCCCACAGCGACTTCGTTCTTGAGCTTTTCTGCCTGGAAATGCGTCACGAGGCCGTCGATCACATCGGAGATGTTGCCTTCCATGATGCGATCGAGCTGATGCAAGGTGAGGCCGATGCGGTGATCGGTGAGGCGGTTTTGCGGGAAATTGTAGGTGCGGATCTTCTCGCTGCGATCGCCGCTTCCGACTTGCGACTTGCGGTCTTGCGCGATGGCATTGCGTTGTTCTTCGAGCGCGATGTCATACAGGCGGGAGCGTAGCACGCGCATCGCTTTGGCTTTGTTCTTGATTTGCGATTTCTCATCCTGGCAAGAAACCACGAGGTTGGTTGGCAGGTGGGTGATGCGCACCGCAGAATACGTGGTGTTGACTGACTGCCCACCCGGTCCGGAGGAACAGAACGTGTCGATGCGCAGGTCTTTTTCGCTGATCTGAATCTCAACATCATCGGCTTCCGGTAGAACGGCCACGGTGACCGCCGAAGTATGAACCCGGCCGCTGCCTTCGGTTGCCGGAACACGTTGCACGCGGTGCACGCCGCTTTCGTACTTCAGCCTGCTATACACGCTCTTGCCTTCGATCATTACAATGACTTCCTTGAGGCCGCCCACGCCGGAAGCGCTGGAGGAAATAATCTCAATGCGCCAGCCCTGAGATTCAGCATACCGCGAATACATTCGAAAGAGTTCCTGTGCAAACAAGGTGGCTTCGTCGCCACCCGTGCCCGCACGGATTTCCAGCAGCACGTTTTTTTCGTCGTTGGGGTCTTTCGGGATCAACAGGACCTTGAGCTCGGCTTCGATGGTCGTGAACCGGCTCTCCAGGTGCGCGAGCTCTTCCTGAGCCAGGATCTTGAGATCGTCTTCCGAACCGCTATCGAGGATCATTTGCCGCGCGTCGGCAATCCCTGTCTTGATTTGCTTGTATTCGCGAAATTTCTCAACTACCGGTGTCAGGTCGCTGTGTGTCTTGGCGTGTTTCTGATATTTGGCCGGGTCAGCCAGGATCCCCGGATCACTGATTAGTCGTGTGATCTCTTCGTACTTCGCTTCCAGATGTTCAAGCCTTTCAAACATGTCAAACCGCCACCGGTTGCGGCACTGGCACTGCAGCGCTCTCCAACACCAGCGTTTCGTCGAGGGCGCGAATAGCGATTTCCAGTTGCGCGTCGTCAGGCGGCTTCGTCGTGACCCGCTGCAGCCAAAGGCCCGGAAGTGTAATCCATTCCAGCACCCTGATTTTTCGCAGGGCCGCATAGCGGATAATCTCGTAAGATAGGCCCGCGATTACCGGAATGAGGATGATTCGCGAAAGCAGCTTCATGAAGAGTGATTCAAAGGGGATCAGCGCATAAACCACGGCGCTGATCAACATGACCACCATCAGAAAGCTCGTTCCGCAACGTGGGTGGAAAGTCGAGTGTCTGCGCGCATTTTCGATTGTCAGGCCTTCCTGGGCCTCGTAGGTGAAAACCACCTTGTGCTCTGCACCGTGATACTCGAAGATGCGGCGGATGTCTCGAACCTGCGATACCAGCACGATGTACAGGATAAAGATGCCCAGACGAAAAACGCCGTCGACCAGGCTGAACAGCAGGGGATCCTGGACCGCAGGGAAATGGTTTTGAAGCCAGCTGGCCAAAACCAGCGGCAACAGCTTGAACAGAAGGACAAAAACGGTGAGAGCTACGGCAATGTTCATCGCCATCATGCTGGTTGTAACTTCCTTGGGTGCCGCCTGAGATTTCTTCGCCGCATCTTCGTTTCTACCGAGGCCGCTTAAGACCTGGTCCGTCGAAAATCGGAGCGCGCGCACGCCCAACGTGAAAGCCTGCCCGAGGGTGGCGATTCCACGCAGTACTGGATATCCCCACAAGGCCCGCCGGTCAGCTGGACGGGGTAGATAATCTTTCTTGACGACAATCGTTCCATCGGGTTTTCGCACAGCGATCGAATAGGACTTAGGGGAGCGCATCATGACGCCCTCGAAAACCGCCTGTCCTCCCACTAGCACGTCCTCACCTGCCTTCAACAAGAAAACAGTGAGATTGGCGATCCACAACTTTAGGGTCCAAATCCAGGAAATCATCATAATCGGCCTTGCCTCCTCGCGAAGTTGATATCGGCAGTTCCTTCGGTTTACGACAGGAACGCCTAGTTCGCGGCAGGCTCTTTGCCTTTGTTGTATTTGCGATTGAAGCGTTCAACGCGCCCGGCAGTGTCCACAAGCTTCTGCTTGCCAGTGAAGAAGGGATGACACTTCGAACAGATCTCCAAGCGAATCTCGCTGCCCTTGGTGGAACGCGTCTTGAAAGTCTCGCCACAGGCGCAGACAACGTTGACTTCGACGTATTTGGGGTGAATCTTTTCTTTCATGAACGAGTCCTTATATGAGGTACACCGTAGCCCGGTGTTGAAAAACAAGAGATTATAGGTGCAGGTCTCCTGGCTGGCAAGGTCAAAAGTTCAAAACCGCCCGGCAACAGGCTATACTTGAACTGGTGCCCAGCAGCTCGCAGTCATCCTGGTCAAGGAGCCAATTCTCTTCCATGCCGACCCGCCCGACAGTCATTGACGGCAGGCCCTATCTTAAGGCCGATCTTCACTGCCACTCTTACTTCAGTGGTAAGACGGACCATGTAACAGCCCTGGAGCCGATGGATTGTTATTCGTCGCCTGAACGACTATACCGGATAGCGAAGGCACGCGGCATGGATATCGTCACCATCACCGACCACGATTCGATCGACGGCTGCCTCCACTTTTTGAACCAGCATCCGGAGCGTTATTCTGAAGATTTCATTATAGGGGAAGAAGTTACGGCTCATTTACCGGAGTTTTCCAGCAAGGTCCACATTGCCGTTTACGACATCACTGAAGCGCAACACCATGAAATCACACGATTAAAAATGAACTTCGACGATCTGCTGCCTTACCTCCGTTCGGAAGGCATTATTCATGCTTTGAATCATCTTTTTCATGGATTTCCCCGCCGCGAGCACGGGCGGCGCTTTGTGGAGAAGATGGTTGAATCGTTTGATATTTTTGAAGGCCTCAACGGGTGCATAGGAACCCGCCAGAATCGGTTGGTTGCCGAGGTCATCCAGAGATTTCCCGACAAGACCATTGTCGCTGGCAGCGACGCGCACACGTTGTTGCGCTTAGGCTCCTGCTACACGCTCGGTGAGGGCAGAAATCGCGCGGATTTTCTAGCCAGCTTACGCTCGGGAAGGGTCAGGATTTCCGGTAAGGGCGGGAAGTTCACCCATATTTTCAATGACGCAATGGGCGTTTATTTAGCGTACTTTAGGGATATCGCCTTTCGTAACGAGGTTCACAGGGAATGGTCAGCGGTCAAGAAGATGCGGAACGGCCTGGGCTGGGCTGGCTATCTGCCGGTGTTCTGCACTCTTTCGCTGGCCTATTCGATCGCTTATTATCGAATGGAGGACCATCGCCAGCCTTACTACGAGGGCTTATTTCGGGACCTGCTGGTCAACTGAACGCCGGCTGGACAAAAAAATACCTGCCTTGCCGGTACTGATGACAAGGCAGGTTAAATTTTGGGGGGTTTTTGGCTTAACTACTTCTTCTTTGCAGCTTTTTTGGCTGGCTTCTTTGCGGCTTTCTTAGCTGTGGCCATTTTTAACCTCCTTTTTTAAGGATAGAAAGCAAAGAAAGTTCGAACTCGTTACGCCTCGTATTTCTCAGGAACAGGAGCATGGGGATCTACAGTCACTGGAACGTCCTACGAAGAAACCTCTTTTTTCTTGCCTGCCCCAGAAGCTTCCTCCAACTCAACTTTGTCGGGCGTACTCGCCTTCCCCTCGGCGCTTGGCTTGGCTTCCTTTGAACTCTCCTTTGCCTCGCGAATCAATCTCTCGTCCTTCAAGTAGCTTTTGATCAACCGATTGACAATCTTCTTTATGGAAGTTCGGTGACGCGTCGAACTCAGCTTGAGTTCGATGTGATCTTCATCGTCAATCTCGACATTGATTTTGGCCATTAGAAGGTCAAAGCTTTATAACAACATTTATAAATAGATTAGAATCAAAATACATTTGTTCTTATAAAGCAGGCATTTCAACTTGTCAACAAAAATCTTTAGCTTAAAAAGAATTTTGCTTCCTTTGTATTTTCATCGGCCGAGCCTTCGAGGACTTTAGTAGAATTTAGGTCCCAAAGTTACACAGTGAGCGATCGGCTGTCGCCGTTATAGACACTAGGATGCTTCTCGTTAGTTCTCATCCTTTCGGATGACATGACCACTGTCGCTGCTGTGCTGCGGATGCCTTTGGAACACCAATCCGCTTTGGTTATTGACCAGTTCGGTTCTGGAATTCGACGATTCAGGAGATGGTGGTGACGGAAGAGGCTTCGGCTGCTTGACCTCTTCGGTCGTTTCCCAAACACTGACTGGAGCCGGTCAGTGCCGTCGCAGGACTCATGCGCCATTTTTCGAAAAATTTCTGGGTGTACCTGATTTCGGGAGTCTTCTGGTCGCTGGGCCTGATGACATTTTTTCTGGTTTACAACCTTCACCTGGTTGAGGTCGGTTTCCATGAAGCGGCAATCGGGAAAATTACATCGGCCTTTACGCTGGGTAGCCTGACTGTGACGATGCTGATGGCACGACTCCTCAATCGCTACGGAGAGAACCGCGTCATTCAGTCTTGTGTGTTCGTCACTGTGATTCTGCTGCCGCTAAGGACATTGCCGGATGCGCTGTGGTGGTTGCTGGTTGCGGCTTTCCTAAACGGTGCGTCCATCGCCGGGTGGATGGTTTCAGCTCCGCCTTTTCTCACACGAAACGCCGCGCCTGAAGGTAGAACTTGGGCGTTCAGCCTCAGCTACGGCTCATCCATCGGCACAGGCGCCCTGGCTGGACTCATCGTCAGCTTCCTGTTTCGTGATTCGACGATGCTGGCCCGCCTTGAGGAGTTTGCAGGCTTTTCGAGCAAGCAGTGTGTCTTGCTGGCGAGCTCGGCTTCGGTTCTCATTGGGTTTTGCGGATTGCTTTTTCTGAAAGCGACAGCGGCCGCTCCGGGGAAAACGCAGACAGCCAGGCCATTCGCTGGTACCTGGACACTGATTAGGAGTCGCTTCATTCTTCAGTTGCTGGGAGTGCTCGTTCTCTGGAGTTTCTTCGTCGGAAGCTTTCCTCCTTTTTTCAATGTCTTTTTTCACAAGCAATTCAGCCAGAGTCTTGAGGGCATCGGGATCATCTTCTCCGTTTCCCAGCTCTGCCAACTCGCAGCTGTCTTGTGCATGCCTTGGCTGGTGGTCAGGCTGGGACGGGTGCGGGCCATTTCTTCTGTGCAGTTTGCGTCTGCGCTCGTCCTGCCTGTATTGATCGTAACTGGCAGCGTCCAAGTGGCGGGCCTGATTTATGTGACCTATCTGAGCATGCAAGTAATGGCGGAACCTGCGTTGGAGAGTTTCATGATGGACTCCGTTCTTCCTGAGGAACGGAACACGGTGGCTTCGCTTCGCTACATGACGCTGTTCTCAGTCCAGGCCTTGGCAGTTCTGATTTCCGGGATTGCGATTACACAATTCGGATACTCATTCCTGCTCGGCGGTATTACGCTCATCGGAATCGTCGCGGCGATCGCGTTCTACTTCTTCTTTCAGTCCAGAAATCAGTTAACGGCGATGACAAAGGAATCCGGGGTTCCAGCGACCTGCCCCCTTCATTGATCTTGGTTTGTGGAGGCACGAGCGTGAATAGTGAGATTGAAAACTCCCTGACTGAACGATTCAGCTATCGCTTCTGGAAGCGATGCATCGATCTCGCAGTTTCAGTGCTGGCGCTCGTTCTCCTGGTACCGCTACTGGCGCTGATCGCAGTTGTCTTGAGGTTGAGTTCCGTTGCTCCGGTGCTATTTAGGCAGCGGCGTGTGGGACAATACGGCAGAACGTTCTGGATTTACAAATTCACGACCATGACGGCTTCGAACGCGGCCGTAAGCGATACGCGCTGGACAATCTCCCAGGATGATCGGGTGACGACGATTGGTCGAATCCTGCGACCGACTGGGCTGGACGAACTTCCTCAGCTCTTCAATGTGTTGCGCGGAGACATGAGTCTGGCAGGACCACGACCCGAGAGACCGTACTTCGTGGAGATTTTCCGGCAGAGC
>Ga0187893_10011291_pt1 | contig 13020 bp, 4 predicted proteins | sample MA1701074metaG_FD_139574 | JGI IMG/M metagenome (GOLD analysis project Ga0187893, IMG submission 139574) | White microbial mat communities from a basaltic lava cave in the Kipuka Kanohina Cave System on the Island of Hawaii, USA - MA170107-4 metaG ...
CGACTCCGGCGCCGCGTCGCCGCGGAACGATGCCCGCAGTACCTGCCCGACGCCGCCCCCGACGGCGCGACCGGCGACGACGAGCACGTGGTAGATGGTCTCGTAGAGAAAGGGCCGGCTCCAGGTGCGCATCGCGTCGCCGCTGCGCGGTGTGCGCCGCATCGTGTAGCTGGCGGCGGGGTGCGCGAACGGTCGCGCCAGCAGCTCGGCGATCCCGGCGGCGTGCAGCGTGTTGTGCGCGGGCACGATGCACGCGCCAGCCGCCCGCGCTGCATCGCGCAGGGCGACTGCCTGGTCCTCGGTGCTGGTCACCGGTTTCTCGAGCAGCGCCGGAATGCCGCGCGCGATGGCCAGCCGGGCGAGCTGATCATGCGCCTCGGTGGCAGCGGCGATGATCACCGCCTCGGGACGGATGTCGTCCATCGCCGCCGCGGCGTCGGCGTAGGCGGGGCAGTCGCCGAAGTCGTGCACATCGAGTTGCGGCGCGTGCGGCGACGCGACCGCGTCGATCGAAATGCCCGGGACGTTGCGCGCGGCGCGGGCGATGCGGCGCGCCTGGCGACCGGTGCCGACCAGCAGAACGCGCACGGGCCGCGTGCGCTGCGGCACGAACGCGGCCGCCGGCGCGGCGTCCGGCGCGACGTCGGGCGGCCCGGTCTCGAGCTCTGGGGCGCGAATTACCGCGGGGACCGCGTCGAACGACTCCGGCACCCCCCAGCGCTGCCCCCGCGCGAAGTCTCGGAGGACCTCGACATCGGCCGCGGACAGCGTGGGGCCCTCGACCGGGCGCAACTCGTCGAGGCCGTAGGTCGCGACGTACGGACGCCAGAGCCCGACGCACTGGTCCGAAAATCGGCACCGGTCGCAGTCGGGAGCGCGCTGCTTTTGCGGCGCGTCCTCGGACAGCGCCGCCTGGCTCATCTCGATCCCGTCCGACCAGGCGCGGAACTCGTCGAGGAAGCAGAACGGGATACCCTGGCGCGAGCCGATGCTGAACGGCTGACCGATCTCCACGGCGCGATACATCGCGCGCTTGAGATAGGGCATCACGTCGGACAGCCGCGGCATCACCTCGAGGTTGTCGAGCGCCTTGAACTGCGGAGTGACGAACGCGAACGAGATCTTCACCCGCCCGCCGAGCTCGCGCCGGACGAACTCGACGTATTCCCGCAGGTAGGGATAGTTGCGCGCGGTGATGACGTGGTTCAGCGCGGTCTCCACGCCGGCGCCGAGCAGATGCTTCACGCCCTGCACCGTGCGGGCGAAGTCGCCGACCTTCTGCGTCGACTGCCGCGAGAGCTGCTCGTCGTGCGCGTGCAGCGAAATGAAGGCGTGCGTGAGCCCGGCGCCGGCCAGCGCGTCGACCTTCTCCTTCCTGTCGAGCAGCACGGCGTTGGAAACGATCTCGATCTCCTCGATCCCGAGGCGCGCGGCGCAGCGCACGTACGCGACCAGGTGCTTCGACAGGGTCGGATCGCCGCCGGAGAACGACAGGCGATGGATGCGCCGGCGCGCGGCACGCGCGATGGCGCGCAACATTTCCTGGTGGTCGGTCCACACGTTCGCCGAGGTCTCGTTGGCGCTGCAGAACGTGCAGTCCTGATTGCAGTTGACCGTCGGGCGGAGCACCAGCAGCTCCGTGCGCGACGCGGCAATGCGCTGCTCCGGCGTCCAGACGCGGCGACGGGTGGTGCGCTGCTCGTACATCAGCGCCGGCCGCTGCGCGTACGGCGCCGTGCCGGCGTCGCCGTGCGCCGCATGGTACGACGCGACGATGCCCGGGCATTGCGGGCGCACGGCGCAGGCGTCGCAGGCGGGGCCGAAGCTTGCGTTGGCCCGCCGAGAGGAACGGGCTTTCGGATTGAACGCGTACACGTCGTAGAGGTCGGGGAACTCGCGCAGCGCGCACAGCGGTACGCCCGCATCCGCGCCGAGACGGGCGGCGATGCCCAGCTCGCGACAGAGGAACAGGGCGCGCGCCAGCGCCGGACCTCCGACCTCCCACGAGGGCGGCGCCAGCACGGTGGGAACGGAATCGGCGGGAACGAAGAATCGGACCGCGCGCAGCGACGGTACGACCTGATGAGCCAGCCGGACGAGCTGCTCGAGATCCTGCAGGGGCGGCGCCAGGATCGGCACCTCGATCTCGATACCGAGCCCAGCCTGGGCGAGGCGCTTGACGCCGGCCAGCGCGTCGAGCAGCGCGCGCGGTCGGCCGGCGATCCGATCGTGCACGGCCGGCAGCTGCGAGAACAGCGGCACCAGCGCGGCATCGGCGCCGAGGCGCGCGAACGCCGCCGCGGCGGCCGGCGCGCGGCTGGTGGTCGCGTTGGTGCGCAGCACGATCTCGGTGAAGCCCTCCTGGCGAGCGCGGCCGATGATCGGCCCGAGCGCCGGACTGTGCTCGGTCGCTCCGCGCACGACCAGTCGGGCGCCGCCCCCCTCCAGGGCGCGCGCGACCTGCGCCGGGGTGGAAGCCGGCGCGGCGCAGTCGCACAGCGCGCAACGCAGATCGCAGCGACCGCCGCCGTGCACGAGCGCGGTCCGCTGGGAGGCGCGAGCGGGGGAGAGGCTGGAAGGAGATGTCACAGCTGTCCTATGCCCTCACCCGGAGGGCGACGCATGCGTCGCCCCGACGCAAGCGGCCGGCGCGCTCTTCGTAGGGGCGACGCATGCGTCGTCCTCCTGGCGAGGGGATCAAATCGTCGATCTACTTGAGCACGCGCAGACCGTCGCGCGGCTCCTCCCTTGGCGCGCGTCGCGGGGCGAGACTCTCCGCCAGCCCGCCGAGCGCGGTCTCGGCGGAGTACTCCGCCGTGGGCATCCCACTCGGCCCCGGCGCGGGCTTGATCTCGGCGCGGAAGGGCTTGATCTCCGCGTCGCCGTAGTGCTCGACGTACGAGCGGCGCGGGCCGAGGCAGTAGGCGTCGAAGCTGCACTCCCGGCACTTCTCGGGCTTGTGGAACTGCGTCGAGGCGTCGGCGCTGCGGAACACCTTGTCGAGCACGCCCTCGTAGTAGCGCAGGTCGCCGTCGAGCATGCAGGGCGGGTAGCCGCCCTGCCCGATCATGCCGCCGAACCCGACCCCGGTATCCAGACAGAAGTCGAGCGCGTCGGCGACGAACGGCTTGATCTCGGTGAACGTCGGCGTGACCCACTGGAAGACCAGGTCGCTGATCTCCTGGGCGATCGCCAGGCAGAGGCTCAGGTGCCCTCCCTCGGCGGGAAACTCGCGGCGCAGGTAGCGCACGGTGTCGGGCAGCTCCCGGTAGTTCGCCTTGGTGATGACGTGCGCGATCTGGGTCAGCACGCCGAGCTGGCGGAAGTTGTGCAGCGACTGCACCGTCTTGCCGAACGCCTTGGGCAGCCGCGTGATGGTATCGGAGTGCTCGGGGTCGACGCTGTGCAGCGAGACCGTCACCTTGTTCAACCCGGCCGCCACCAGCTCGCGCGCGTAATCCAGCTCGGCGGACTTGACGCCGTTCGACTGCATCTCGATCACGTCGAACGCGCCGAGCGATGTGGCGAAGCGGATGAGCGCGGGCAGCTGCGGGTGGAGCGTCGGCTCGCCGCCGGAAAACACCAGGTGCCGCGTGCCGCCGCGCGCCATCTTCTCGATCTCCATCGTCAGCTCGTCGAAGGCGACGTCGGGGACGGTGCGATCGACGAAGCAGAACGCGCACGACATGTTGCAGTGGCCGTTGATGCGGATGAGACCGCGCGGGTTGATCGGCGAATCGTTCTGGAAGGGCGACACATTGCGGTAGTCGAACTGCTCGAGCGAGTTGATGCGCCGCAGCTTCCAGTCCATCGACACCTCGAGCGGGATCGATTGGATCTCGGCGCTGCCGAACTGCTCGAGGTAGGCCTGCTCGACACCCGGGCAGCTGTGCGACAGCGAGCAGTCGCCGCAGGCGTCGACGCGGGCGAACGCCTCGCCGGCGCGGGCGTGCGGCGTGTGCTGGAAGTACTGGAAGCGGTCGTGAAAGACGGTGCCGAAGTGCTCGAGGGCGCCGCCGGCCGCGCACGGCAGGACGCCGCGCTTGGTGGTGAACCCGTACTCGACGTTGCGGCCCTGGCAGGCGCGGAACAGCCGCGCCGCGATCTGGGCCTGCGTCGAATAGGGCAGCAGCAGGTGACGGTACGCCGGCGGGACCAGCGCGATCTCGGGCAGCGACAGCAGGAAGCCCTTCAGCTTGCCGGGCAGTTTGATCGCCCAGTCGAGCAGCGGGTCGAGGTCGTCGACGGTGGTGCGCAACACCGGCGCCACCAGGTAGACGCGCAGCGCGCCCTCACGCGAGTGCGCCACCGCGCGGGTCAGCCCTTCCAGCGCGGCGCGCAGCGTGCCGGGCTGTTGGAGGACCGCATCGTGCACCGCCTCGCGCACGCCGGCCATCACCACGACGAGCTCGTCGAAGCCGAGGCGGCCGAGCAGCGTGGCCACGCCGCGGCGCGCCAGGGCGACGGCGTCGGTTTCCAGCGCGATGCGCTTGAAACCGAGCCGGCGGCACTCGTTCGCGAGGTCGACGAACTGCGGGTGCGCGAGCGGCGAATCCCCGGCGATGACCAGGCGCTGACAGCGCTCGGCGTCGATCGCCTGCACCTGCGCGAGGAGCTGCTCGAACGGGACGGGCTGATGCTCGCGCCAACCCGGTGTGGCAAATCGGTACTCGAGCGAACCCGGGAAGACGGTGACTTTCGCCTGGTTCACAGCGGCAGCCTACAAGTCCCCGCCGACAATCGTCAATGACGAAAGTCCCGCCGGACACCCCCCCGCTCGCGGCGCCCTCCAAAAGGCGTGACTCTCGGTCACGCAGAACCCCGTCCGTGCCGGCGGCCACGGATCCTCTGGAGGGCCGCGCTTCCGCGCGGCCATGGCGCCGCGGAAGCGGCGCCCTCCAGGTTACATCGACGCCGATCGGGGTCTCCCTTGCGTGCGTTGGTACCGGCTCCAGACCCGATCGGCGGTGATCGACCGCCAGCCGGGGCCCGCGGCCTGGAACTCGTCGAGCAGCGCCCGGAAGAGCGCCACCATGTCGCGGCTGCGGTTGCGCTCAGCGACCTCGGTGGCCAGCGCGGCGAAGTGCGCGACGTCGGCGTGGGCGTGCGTCCACGGATGCGACGGGTAGTAGCCGTAACGCAGCGAGGCGTTCTGCGCCTCCGAGTCGAAGTCGTCGGCCAGCAGGCGGTCGCGCTCGGCGAGGTAGTAGAGCGCGGTGTCGGGATAGAGGCGGACGCGCGAGAGCAGAATGCTGCCGCGCAATCGATCGAAGTGGGTGCGCTGGATGGCGGCCAGATTCGCCGCCAGGTCCGCCATCGTCGTCCACGGCGTGAACAGGATGAAGCCGAACGCGGCGTGACTGAGATCCAGCGCGTCGCCGTACTCGGCCTTCCACCGCCAGAGCGTCTCGAGGAACTCGATGTTCGCCGCCACGGTGGTGCCCTTGTTGAACCGATCGAGCTCGGCCTGGGAAAAGTTCTCGATGCCGACCAGAAACGGTGCGATGCGCACGCCGATGCCGCGCGCCACCGCGAGGGCGCGGTCGAACCGTTGCGCGTTGCGCAGAAACCACTCGGCGCGGGTCTCGAGCAGCAGCGTGAAGCCGGACAACTGCTCGACCTCGCAGCGCTCGATCAGCTCGGTGAGATAGCCGAACGGGTTCTGGTCCTTGAGCACGAGCAGGTCGAGCTCCGGCGCCTGCGCGCGCACGTAGCGGACCTGCTCGAGCACGGAGGCGGCGGTCTCGGGGTTCGGACGCCCGTCGTAATGGTTGCCCGTGGTGCAGAACGCGCAGCCGCGGCCATGGCCATCCGGGATACGGGTGCCCGCGTAGAGCGGATTCTCGCGTGCGTCGAGCTGGAACGGGCAGCCGCTGTTGCCGAGCACCGAGAACGTGCGGACCGGCGGGAGCAACTCGGGATTGACCACGACGGGGCGCAGGTTGGGCGCGTAGCGCGGTGTGCGCGGCGGCGTGGCGGGGGACGACTCCGGCCGCACCCACTGTGCCGGCCCGCCGCCCTCCGGCTCGCGCCGGCAGAGGGTCGCGGGCGGCGGTGCCGGACGCTGCCCGCGCAGCCACTCGATCAGCGCCCCGAGCACCGGCCTCGGATCGCCCTCGCAGAAGATGTCGGCCGGCGCATCGTCGAGCAGCAGATGCTCGCCGCGCAGGCCGATGAACACCTTGCCCGGCAGTCGGGTGCGCAGCTCCTCGATCAGGCTCGGGCTCCAGACCCGCTCGTAGACGATCGGATTGTAGCCGGCGAGCGTCTCGGCCAGCCGTCGCCGCACCTCGCCATCGCCGTCGCCGCCCGGGGTGTTGCGCGGCACGACGACGAGGACGAGATCGTTGGCGATGCCGTCGTCGCGCAGTGCGCCCGAGAGCAGGGCGAGGTCGCGATCGTCGAGGAACGACCGGTCGCCATGGCTGTGGAAGCTGAGAATGGCGACCGGGTGCTCGGGCGAGCAGCGCGGACTCATGCGAGTTGCATTATAGTGCAGACATAGCTGGATTACGCCAGACGCATGGCTCCCAATCGCCAGAGTGCTCCGAAGCGGGGACGGGCGTCCCGCCCATGGCGCGCCGAGCGCGCCGGCGCCGGCTCTGCCGGCGCCACGGGCGAGACGCCCGTCTCCACTGTCGATGTCGTGCTGGTCGGGGCCGGAGAGCGGGCGCGCGCGTGGCTGGCGCCGCTGCGGCAATCGTCGCGTCTGCGCGTCGTGGCGATGGTGGCGCGGGGCGCCCCGGCAGTGGCCGACCTCCCCCGCCCAGCCTCGCTCGACGAAGCGCTGCGCCTGCATCCCACTGCGGCATTCGCCATCGCGCTGCCGCCGCGGGCGGCGCTCGAGAGCGCGCTCAAGCTGGCGGCGGCTGGACGCCGCGCAGTGGTCCAGGCGCCGCTGCACGACGCGCTCCTCGATGCCGACCTCCCGGCGCAGGCAGCCGGGGTGCGGGTCGCGCACGGATGGGTCACGCTTCCCGGGTTGCGGGCGCTGCAGGCGGTCGCGCACCGCGCCGGCGGCGGCCGCTTGCGCGTCGAGGTCGCGGGCCTTCCGGAGGACGACCGCGGTGACCTGGACGAAGCGCTGGTGCATGCGGCCGCGCTGGTCCGCACCCTGCTCCCGCAGGCGGTGCCGTCGTCGGCGCGCCTGACGGGGAGCGGCATGCTCGAAGTCGAGCTCGCATCGGGGTCGCCATCCGGCCGCTGGACGGCGCAGCTCCGCGTGCTCAGCCGCGGGCGGCGCGTCGCGGTGCGCATGGATGGCGCCGGCGAGACGGCCTCGTGGTCGTGGGAGCGCGATCGGGAGGGCGTGACGATCGGCGGGCAACCCGTCGGCGCTCCGCGCGCGACCGTTCCGGCGCCGGTGCGGGCCCTCGCCCAACTCCTGCCGGACGCCGCGCGCGGCGACGGGCTCGTCGAGGCCGCGGCCGCGCTGCGGCTGGCGCGCGACTGCCTGGCGTTGCTGCCCTCGCGTCTGCCGGTCGGCAGGCGCCGGCTCCGGCAATCCGCCTCGATCGGCCGGCGCCGCCCAACCGATCTGCTCGGCCGTCTCGGGCTGCGCGGTGCCATTCCCGCCGGCGCGGGATCGGTGCCCGGCGTGCTCACGCTCGCGCCGCCGCCGGAGCCGTTCGAGCTCTGGGCGTTTCGCGCCGGGGTGAAGCCGCTGGTGTTTCTGACCGTGCGCCCCGACGACGTCGCTCGCACGGTGGCCTTCTTCGGGGACGACGTGCACTGCGAGCGCCGCGAGCGCCGGGTGCGCGTCGAGACACAGGATCGCTGGACCGACCGGCGTGACGAAGGCGAGCCGCGCGTGGAGCTCTACGTGGCGCGCGATCCGGCGCTGGCGCGGCGCGCGGCGCACTTGCAGGCCGACGTGGATCCGACCCGCGCCGTCCATGAGCTCGGCGCCCTGGCCGGATACCCGCCCTGCTGCGTGGCGGCATTTGCGCAACAGGAGGACCGCGCCAACAACAGCGGCAACCGCTACCACAGCCAGGCGCGTACGCTCGCACCGGATGGGGCGACGCCCACACCGTGGCCGTGGGAGCTCAACAACCTCTACGCGATGGTCGTGCCGTTCTACCCGTGCTCGTACCGCTGCGAGCCGGCGCTCGCCTGGGCGCGCGCCGCGCTCACCGAAATGGCGCGCGTCTACCCGCTGTTCGTCGACGAGCTGCGCGCGTTGCTCGCCCGCCCGGTCCTGTACTTCGACCACGACCACCAGCTCGTCCTCGACGGCGCGTACGCCGACGGCCGGGTCGCCTACCGTGCCGTCGCGCTCGCGTCGCCGGCGTCGCCCGAGCTCGCCGCCTTCGCCGCCGCCATCGGCGCCGGCGATCGGCTCTCGCTCGACGACCACCGACTGCTGGTCGAACGCGACGGCCAACCGATCATGCAACTCGAGCGCACCGACCCCGCCCTCGGCGTCATCGCCCCGTTCGGGAACCACAGATGAACACAGATGGACACAGATCGCGGGACGGGATGGAATCTGTGTTCATCTGTGTTCATCTGTGGTTTGGTTTTTCCGAGCAATGACAGCGACGATGCGCGACGAGCGCGGCCGCGGCGAGGGCGACGCCATGGCCGGCGTGCACTTCCGCGATCCGGTCGACCTCGACGCGGAGATCGCTGCGCTGCAGCTCGAGATTGCCCGCGCGTTGGTCAACGCCCCGGCGCTGCCGGTGGAGCTGCCGGCGTTCGACCTCACCCTGATGTCGGTGGCGGCGGAGCGCGCCGCCATCGATCTCGTGCTCGGCAAAGGGTCGCCGATCGCCAAGCTGCGGTTGACGCGCACCGTCGAATCGGCCGCCGGAGCCGGCGCACGGCCACCCGCGGTGTCGGCAACGATCGTCGAGATGCACCCGAGCGCGGAGCGCTTCCAGCCGAAGCTGCACCTGATGGAACAGCGCCTGCGCTCCGCGATCACCGCCGAGAAGTGGTCGCGCGCCGCGGAGCCCGCCCGGCGGCTCGCACAGCTTCCGGTGGGCGTTCCGCTGGCGTTCTACCGTCAGCTCGTCCCCGGCACGCCCGAGCAGGCGCTGGTGCGCACCGGCTTCAACTGCAACCAGGATTGCGGCATGTGCTGGCAGGACCGCACCTGGGGGCGCTTCGGTCCGGAGCAGACGCTCATCTGGATCGAGGACCTCTACCGGGCGGGCGCGCGCAAGCTGATCATTTCGGGCGGCGAGCCCACGCTCGACCCCGGGCTCGACACCTACATCCGCCGCGCGCTCGAGCTCGGGTTCACCGGTGTCACGCTCGAGACCAACGCGATCCAGTTCAGCAAGCCGGGGCTCGCCGCGCGGCTGCGCGAAGCGGGGTTGAGCGGCTGCTTCGTCTCGCTGCACAGCGGTGACGCCGCGACCTCCGACGCGATCACGCGCGCGCCGGGGACCTTCCAGCGCACGGTGGCCGGGATCAAGGTCCTGCTCGCCACCGGCATCCCGGTGCGTCTCAACTGCGTGATGACGCGCGAGGGACTCGATCATCTCGAAGGGGTGCCGGACTTCGTGCACGCGACCTTCGGCGCGCATCGCTACCTGCAGGGGTTGATGCTGTCCCAGCCCTGCGATCCGTGGGATCCCTCCCTGCTGCCGACGGTGGTGCCGGAGCCCGAGCGCCTGCGCACGGTCTTGCGCGCGGTGATCGATCGCGCCTTCGCGCTCGGCGTGCCGGTCACCGGCCTCGACGGCCCCTGCGGCCCGCCGCTGTGCACCTTCGGCGCCGATCGGCGCATCACCGCCCTCACCCCGATCCCCGAAACGATCGACGGGCGTACGTATCTCCCGGCGTGCGACGATTGCGCCGTGCGCCACGCCTGCTTCGGCGTGCGCGCCTCCGACGTTGTTCTCTACGGCGACGCCTGCGCGCGCCCGCTCGCCGCGATTCCGTGAGATTCCCTACATGGCGCGCGGCTTCAGGCGGAAGAACCCGATGCGGAACGGTCCCGGCGCATAGGGCATGTGGGAGTAGCCCTCGGTGTCGAGAACCTCGACGTGCAGCGGCTCCAGACGGTAGCGGTCGTGCACCGCGCGACAGAAGGCGGTCATCGACTCGGGCGCCGGCTCACCCGGTTCGACGGTGAAGTAGCAGAACATCCCCTGGTAGTAGAGCAGGTCCTCGCCCGGCGTCGGCCATGCCACGTCGCCGTTGGCCGCACGCCGCACGTCGACCATCCGATAGTTCTTCCGCGCGCGCTGCAAGAGGAAGTCGGGGAACGCATCCAGGTTGCGACTCCCCACCTCGACGGCCGACAGCAGGGTGGCCCGGTCCGGCAACTCGGGCACGGTGCGCTCGAGAAACGCCCACTCCAGCTGCTGATCGCGCAGCTCGGTGACGAACGAGCGCCGTGCGATCAACACGCCGGCGGCCAGCACCGCGAGGATGCAGGCACCAACACGGAGCGCGACCCGCCTGCGCTGGTCCCCCCAGAGGGCCATCCAGACCGGCGCGGCTCCCGCCCCGATCAGCACCAGAAAGCTCGTCGGCAGGATCTGCGAGCGCAGGTTGTACGGTGGATTGTCGAAGACGCTGAGGGAGAACAGCGTGTAGAACAGGTACACCGCCCCTACCCAGAGGAGGAGCCCGCGGTTGCGTTGGAGACACCACACCACGCCCAGGGCGATCAGTATCCAGTACACTGGCGGCGTCACCGCCTCCTGCAGGAAGACCAGCCGGTCCAGGTAGCGGAACAGCTCGGGAAGCCGCGCGGGCGGCGAGGTGTCCTGCAGGGCCTGTTGGAACTGCACCGCGCGCGCAATCAGCAGCGCCGCCAGGAGGCCCAGTGCCAGGAGCGTGCGCCAGGCGAACAGGACGCGCCACTCGTCCCGCCTCACCAGCAGCACCAGGCCCACCAGCGCTGCTGGGAAGAAGAGCATCTCGGGGCGCGTCTGCATCGCCAGCGAGAGGACGAGGGCGCTGACCAGCGCGTCCTCGAGGCGACGGGTCCGAACATACAGCGCGAAGAGCGCCAGCGCCCACATGCCGAAGGTGACGGCTTGTATGAAGAGGTCCTCGGCGGCGGAGAAGCGTAGGTGCTGCGGCAGCACGCACAACAGCACCGCCGCGCAGAGCGCGCGCGGCCAGCTGCCTACCAGAGCGAGGTCGAGCAACGCGACGGCGGGAATCGCGAGCGATGCCAGCACCGCATTGGTCACGAAGATGACCTGGACATCCTCGGACCGGCCGAGCAGCGCGCCGACGGCTTGGAACAGCGCGGGCCCGGTGTTGCCGTAGGCGGGCGGGTTCTCGCCGCCCAGATACGCGGCCACGGTCTCCGCGATGTGGTAGTACTCGTGCAGGAAGGTGCGCGGCGACAACCCGAGCCGCAACGCCAACGCCGCCCCCCACACCAGGACGAGTGCCAGGACGGCGTACCGCGATGGCCGCCGGCTCCTCATCTCGCGATAGAGAATGTGCAGCGTCCCCAACACGAGGAGCACGCCCGTTGCGACGAGGGCCAGGTTGTTCGGCTTCGCCAATGGCCGACCGGCCGCCAACTCGAGCAGTCCGGCGACGCCCCGCATGTCTTCCGGGGCAGCCGTTGCGCCCAGCAAGCGCTCGATGGCTGCGAGTGTCGCGCCGCAGTCGCGGTCGAGCTCGGCGGGCACCGCCAGCGCCCACGCGCCCACTCTGCGGGTCGCGCCGCCGGCATCGGTTGCCGTGGCGAGCTCGAACGCGTGCGCCGCGCCGGAGGGAGCCTGCAGCGCGACCGTGATGCGGAACCGGCTGGTATCGAAGCGCACGAGACGACAGCCGTCCGATTCACGCAACGGCGCCACCTGCTGGTACAGTTCCTGGGCGAACTCCGGCGTGATGGCGGCTCCGTCACCGACGGTGGCCTGCCCGCGGATGGTCGCCAGCTCTTCGCCGGCCACCCGAAAGACGACCACTTCCACCTCGGGACGGTCGTAGGAGAGGCCGAGATAGCTCGGAGCGGCCGGGAACACGTTGCTCGCCATGCGCTCGAGCCGGGTCTGGTGCTCGATCGACTCGCACACCGGGCGCGCCTCGAGGCTGCTGCACAGCGACGAGCGCACATAGAGGACGCAGTCGCCGCGCGCGACCGCATCGAGGTCGGACGGGCTCTGCACGGCGCGCTGCGTACCGGCGCCATGCCGACTCGATGGCACGAGGTAGCTGGGGATCTCCCACACCCGTTGTCCGGCCCGGCTGACCCCGGCCACCGTGCAGTCGGGCGGCGCATCGCGCAGCGCTTCCTGCAGGAACCGGTACTCGAGCTGCTCGGTGGTGGGCGAACCGAGGTGCGGGCGCGCCTGGACGAACAGGAGCGCGGCCACCGCGGCGCCGGCGGCCAGCGCCCACCCTGGCGCCTGCAGCCGGCGCGGCAGCAGCGCCGCGGCGCCGAGCAGCATGCCGGCGAGGAAGACCCGCTGATAGCAGAGGTTCCACAGCGGGTGCTGGCGGAAGGCCGGCTCGGTGGCGAGCATGACCACGAGCGAGCCGACGGCCAGCACCGGCAGCCACGGCGGCCTGACCCACCAGTGGAGACACCAGACCGCCGCGAGCAGTGCCAGCAGCAGCATTACATGGCTGGTGCCGAGACCGGTGAGCGCCTGGCCGGCCATGGTCGAGCCGTGCAGGGCGTGGATGATCGTGGTGGCGCTGATGGCCACCACCGCCAGCGCGATCGCCGCGGCGGCCGCCGCCGTGCGCGCCAGACGCGTCCCCCAACCCTCGGGCTGTGCGGCGCCCAGCACGACCAGCGGGCACAACGCCAGCGGCAGATAGACCATCGGATGGATGCGGGCGGCCGCGGCGGCGAACAGCCCCGCGGCCGCCAACGCGCATCCGCTCGTCAGCCCATCGCGGCACACTTCCGCCCGCAGCGCGAGCGCGAGCGACACCTGCACGCTCAAGACCAGGGCGACGAGTGACGCGGCGTATCCTTCGCTCGCCGCGGTGCGGACGATCACCGCATCGGCGGCCAGCACGATCGCGGCGGCCAGCGCCCCGCCCCGCTCGACGCCCGCCAGGCGTGCCGTGGCATAGAGCAGC
>Ga0187893_10011292_pt1 | contig 13019 bp, 20 predicted proteins | sample MA1701074metaG_FD_139574 | JGI IMG/M metagenome (GOLD analysis project Ga0187893, IMG submission 139574) | White microbial mat communities from a basaltic lava cave in the Kipuka Kanohina Cave System on the Island of Hawaii, USA - MA170107-4 metaG ...
CAGACCAATGACCGATTCTCATCGAGATAAATCCAGTTTGCCCCTGCGACATCACTCCCTGCGGGTCGAGTCCCGCGACCGCTCGGATCTGGCATCACGCTGTTGCTCAGATAGTACGGCACCCTATCAACTCGCTCTGAAAAATCCCGCCGCCGCGATCTGTGATGTCACTGCCATCGGGCGTAACAGCACAATCATGGTTGGTGAGCGGCACAATGCCGGAATCGGTGCCGCCCGTATGACAGGTCTCCTTAATGCACCGCCAAGCCGGTCGGCACGCCGGGCGGTGTGGTATCTTGTGTGCCGCCGCCGCACGGGTTGCGCGTGGTACTTTGGGTCAGATTGTCAATCCGAAACGTCCCCGACCCCAATTGCCGATAGACCCGCGTGAGGGCAAACACGCCATTATCGGGATTGCCGCCCGTGCCGTTCGGGAGGCTGGACGCCCCGCGATTGATCAACCCGGTGCGGCTCGACCGCAGCGTGCCGTTGGTATAAATGTGTACGGCCCCGTTGTTCGTACCGGGAGGATTGGACAGCACCGTTTGCACTTCGATGCACACCGATTGGCCTTTCGGCACACTTACACTGTTGAGATTTTCCGTCCATTCGCACAACGTCGGACTTTGCGACGTACAGATCCGCTGCATGCTCACCTGGAAGGTCGCCGTCTGACTGGACACCGCCGCATCAGGAGACGGCTGCATGCCGAACCAATCGCTATAGAGCGTAGTCGTTTGGACCTGAATGATTTTGGTCGCGGGCGTACTGATCACGAAATTCGGATCGACGAAGAGATCGAACTTTTCCCAATTCGTGGTCCCCCCGCCCGAGAACGACTTGTCGTAAAAGCCGCCGCACGGCGTCGGATGCAAACAACTGGAGGGGAACGTGTAGCGCAACGAGCCGGTGCCGGTGAGCTTCACCACCTGGTCAATGCACAAACCTTGCGACCCGCAATTCGGGATCGCATTCGTGCCGCCTGGAACCGAGGTGATCCAGGTGCCTTCACCGGCCGACGACTCGAACGGAGAATTTTGTGTGACCACCGCCTGCGCCGAGACACAGGTCACCATGATCAGGATTGCTGCGATGAGCCCTGTGCGAAGCATAATCAACTCCTTGCGTTATGACCGCGCACATTTCACGGTCCGTTTTAAGTGCACCGCGGTGCTCCCCTTGGTGGAGGTTGTCACTTTGGGACAATCGGCCACTAAGGCGGTAATGATGATTTCGTTGACATCGGCTTTCGTAATGGTGAGGCCTTGGACCGGGGCCGGTGGCGGATCGGGCGTCGTCCCGCGCGCCACGCCACTCAATGCGCCAAAGACGGCATCGACATTCGGGGTCCCGCGATAGGCCACGGCTTGAAATTCGTAGGGAGTCCCAGGCGTCAGTCCCGTGAGGGTGCACGGTGAGGCTGGACACACCGCACTGACCGCGGACCCCCACACAATATGGTTCGCGGCATAGCGCAGGTCCACCGCCGCAGCCCCGGTCATGCCATCGGGGACATCGGGCCAACTGACCGTGGCACTGGTGGCCGAGGTGATCGCCAACAGTAAGACCGGCACGCCGGGGGTCTCGATGATCGGCGCGGCCGGAATCCGCTTGCTGACTTCTGCAGCTTTTGGGCTTTCATTGCCGCCGGTATCATAAGCCGTGACGGTGAAAAAGTAGGTCGTATCCACCGTCAGCTGTGGCAACAGCAGAGTGTGGGCGGTCGCCTTGCCGAGCGTGGCGACGGGTGCGCCATACACCCCGGACGTTGTGGACCGATAGACTTTGTAGCCGGCGAGATCAGCTTCGGCGTTCGCCTGCCAACTCAAGACAGCTGACACCTCGGCCGCCTGTGGTGTCCCGACCAATCCAAGCAGCACACTGAGGACCGCACCCATCATCATGCAGAGGTATCGCATCGTGAGACTCCTTTAGGACGCGCGGAAGAACCCCGCCGCCGCGATCTGTGCTGTAATGTCACTGCCATCGGGCGTAACAGCAAAATCATGGTTGGTGAGCGGCACAATGCCGGAATCGGTGCCGCCCGTGGTATCACTGTCGTAGCAGACGAGGAAATCCGTCCAGGCGGTGCCGGCCGCCACGGCCGGCCAGGTCTGGTCGGGAATATCAGCATCGAACCGATCATTCATATCGTCCGGCGTGAAGGCAGTCAGATCGGCATCGGTTAAGGTCTTGCGGGCATAGTTGGTGTTGGTGACCTCGTTGGCGATCCCGCCCAAGAGCGCCGAGAGATCGTCCCGATCGCGCATCGTGGCATCGCTGTCCCCGTTCGCGTCGATGATCACGATGATCAGCGCCGAGTTCGGCGGATCGTTGTTATCGACCCGCATGCACAGTTCGAGCACACGCCCCTTTGCGATGTTAAAGACAAAATCGGCCATGGCCTACACCTGCCCTTTCCGCGCTCGAAACCGCTCATGCTGCGCCCGGTCGAGGAGACAGTCGTAGTAATGAATGACTTCGTAGCCGGAGGGTGCCGTCTTCGCGAGATATTTGCCCGGCACGCGGAGAATCGCGTAACGCAGATCCTCTGGTGTGGCATGCAGGGTCAACACCCTGTCGTGAATGGTCACCCAGCCCTCGGCTAATCCTTTCGCCACAAGACGATCGGAGAAATGCTGATCAGGTGTCGTCCCCGTGTGCTTGATTTCGATATGGTCCAACGGCGGCAGATTGGTACAGGTGCCTGTGTCGTCCAGCGCCTTCTCCCAGCCGGCCGACGTCTTGTAATGTCGTTTCAGCAGCATGACGTCCTCCTCATTAGGTCACCTTCTGGAGATTGCGCACCGGCGCCTCAATCTCGTATTTCAAGGCTTTCGTCGAGTTGTAGGTGATCTCGATCAGGAACCGATGCCACTCCAGATCGTTGGCGCTGTTCTGGATACTGTTATCGGCAGTCTCGAGCGACACCGTGAGCAGCCCGCTCGTCGCGTGCATGGTACCCCGACCGGTGTTCTTGATGTTCACATGATCCACGCTATTGATGATCGGCTGCGTTGGCTCGTCACGCGCATAGATGGTGAGCGTCGCGGTCCCCACCGCTGACAGCGGGACGGGAGCCGCGAGCTCATCGACCAAGGTCATCGTCATCACCGGCCCAGACGACTTCTCCGGAATGACCACCTGCTTGCCATTCGAATCGGTGAGAATCCTGCGGTTTTCGGCAATCGGAACAGCCATCGGTCCTCAATTGGGGCAGGTGCGACAGGCGTGTGTCAGTCCGTCCCCGAAAAATGTGGTGCATTCCTCGACGCAACTCCCCCCGCAAAACTGCCCAATCGTCTGCGCCCGCGCCGGCGCCGGCGCCTTCAGCCAGGGCAACTCAACGCCGACCCATCCAAGGATGGCGCGATCGACGGTCTGTCGCTCGAGGCAGCGTCGGAGGTACGGATCTGAATCAGCGGGTCCGAACTCGGTAAGGATGACGCCGAGCTTCGTGAGGTCTCCGTCGGTGAGGGCGACGAGACTGTGCTCGACCCATTGTCCGTAGGTGCAGCGGACGGTGCGGCGCTGGCCAGGACCGCCTGCATCAGGACCTTCCCGCTCAGCAGCATCGACATCTGATCGGGCGGATTGGAGAGAAAAAAACGGGGCCCAAAGCGCGCCACCTCCGCGCCGGTCAGCTCTCCGGCGAAGCTGTCGGCTAACGCTTGGATCGTCGCCCAGGGTTGTTTCGCCTGTTGCGCGCGCGTGAGGTTAGGCGGGAGCAACACGATCGCCATGAACAGCGGACCTCTCTCGCGCAGCAGATCGTGGATCACCGCGTAATCGAGGGCCTGCAAATCGATGCCGACAAAGATGTGTTCCCCCAGCCACTTGTTCTGCTGCCAGGACAGCGGTTCCATCCGATAGGGCACGCCCGCGATCACAAATGGGGCCTGCACGCGCACGGTGTCTTGTTCCACAGAGAGCCCCTCCAGAGTTACGTATAGGCGATGCTCAGTTCGTCATTGCCGCCGACGGCACTGCGCGCCATGAGGAAGTCACTGTTCAGCACGGCAATGCCATTGCGATCCGATTCGGCGATCTTGGTGTACTGACACACCGGCACGTTGAAGATGCAGATGTTCCCCGCAGCGCCCGGATGTCTCCAGGTCAGGACCCCGGTCGTGCCGGCCAACCAGCGGCCGTAGAAATCATGCGTGCCTACCAGTTCGTCCTCCGGATCGAAACTGCCCTTCGGTTCCCGTTTGGTGAGAAGCGTGCTGATGAACCCTGCCGCGGTGTTAATGTCCGGCCGGGGTTCCAAGGTATTCGACATATCGAAGGCGATCTGCGAGACGACCGCCGAAAAACTGGCGACGCTGAACACGGCCGAGAGCAGAGCCACCGGGACCGTCGTTTCCACCCCGGAGGGCGTGACCATGGCCACATCGGCGACACTGTCGTAGACTCCGAGAAATTCGAATTCGAACATCCCCGGCTCACCGTTCTTCGCGCTGTACTTCACATTCCCCCGCGCCCCTTTGATCATCTTCTTAAGGCCGTCCTTGTAGAGCGCGATGGTCAGGGAGGGGATAGAGGTGAGTACGGAGATGGGGGCATAGGTGACGCTGGTGCCCCCGACGACGGTCTCGCCAAACCCACAGGCGAGGAGCAGTTTGCCGATCGCCGGCGCGGTGCCGGCCGTGCCGGATCCCTTGTTTTCCACTTTAAAGGAAATCTTGCCGAGGCGGGTCCCCGGTGTCATTTTGAAGGGGGACAGCGAGCCATCGAGGATCTCTCGTTTGAACATGCTGATGTCAGCGTCGAACTTCGGCTCCATCACTTGGAAGTTGGCATCGGCCCCGGCCAGGGTAATGACCGTCCCTTCCGTCGATTCCGCCTTGGCCGCGACGACGGCGCGATTGCTCAGAATACGCCCCATGGGTCACACTCCTTTCGCGCTCAGTCGCGCTCAGATTTCTTCGGCGGTTCGACGAGCTCCGCACTGCCCCCGTTCAGCAGGAGTTGGGCCGCTTTCGGCGGCAGCTCAATCACATCGCCCGGCTCACCCAGCTTCTCGCGCGTGTCGCTGTAGTATGTGCAGGACAGTTTCACTTTCATGCTCACCCCGCGATGGTCGGATCCAGACGTCGATGCCGGTACGGGATCCGGTAGGCGACGGCACAGGAGAGGACCGGCTGTCCTTCCTCAATCTGCACCGGACTCACCCCGGTCTCTTCCGTATTGATCGCCAGCTCACCCCGGCGATAATCGACTTGCAGTTGCTTTTGGACATCGGCGATCAGGCTGTTCATCACCTCGGAGGCCGAGCGGGCATCGACGTCTTCATCCTGCTGCACTACGAGCACGACCCCGACGGCCAGCGCGCGCGAGAGGAGTGCATCATTTCCTGACAAGGGTCCATCGGCCAGCACATCGTCGTCGCCCTCGATGAGGTAGGCCACCGGCGGCTGATGCGACTGTCCGCGCTGCAACGTCCGCTCGACCGCGTTCAACGTGTTGGTAAAGCCGTTTCCCACCGTGATGCCCTGAAGGGCGGCCTGCAGATTTTTCATAATGCGTTCCCGGACAGACTCAGCCATTGACCACTCGCTGCACGACCGACGTGAGGGCTTTCATCCGCTGATCGAGCGCCTGGCTCACCGCCCGATGTAGCGCATCACCGATCTCGGTCGTGCCCCGGCCCAATTGCGCGCGCCACACCCGTTCGAACGGGATCCGCGCCGGAATCGTCACCGATTTCACACGGGCGAAGACGGCGGCCCCGCCGGCCTTGCCCGTCTTGCGGCTCAAAAACAAGAAACCCCCGGACTTGGCCGTGATCGTCGCCCCTTCGACATGCGTCCGCACGAGGCGCGAGACTTTGCTCACCGCTTTGAGCGTGGTGAGCTCACGGCCGACGGTGAACCCCTGCACGTTTTTATCCTTCACCCGACGCCAGGGTCCGCCGATGATTCCCGGTCGACCGCTCAGATAGTCGGTCTTCGTGCGTTTGGTCACTCGACGCGCAAACCGAAACATCGCGGTCTTCACAAACCGCGCGGCGAGCGCCGGCGCCTCCTGAAAGGCTTGCTGCACTCCCTCGAAATTGATCGGCGTCACGCTCGGCATTACGCCTGCACCTCCACGCGAAACATTCCGCCATCATTGGCGGTCAGTCCGGCGTCTTCTTGGAGTATCTTCTGCACGGTAAAATCACTCTCCTGCGAATCGAGCAAGTTCTTCTTGAATCGCACCCGGTCTTTCCGTACCTGGATCGCCGTCACGCCGTTGGTGGGATCCTTCGGAATGAAGAGCTCCATCATGTTGACCCCATACGCATGCCCATTCGTCTGCTGCGTCTGCATCGGCCGACGGTCGACGATCGCCCGGAAGGTTCTAGCCACCCCGCCAAAGGGCATATAGGTGACCAGTTCCCCACCGAGCTGCGCGACCATGTCGACTGAATCAGGCATCTACTTCTTGTCGGACCCTTCGGAGTTCTTACCGCTGTCATTGCCCTCGCTCCTCTTCTCAGCAAGCTCTTCTGCCTGCTCGATGTGATGGGCAATCTTCGAGGCTTCATCCTTGGTCATTTCCACTTTGTCGCCGGGACCATATTCTTTGCCGTTGTACTTCAAGATCCCGATCGTATTTTTCAACGTGACTTTCATGGTTCCCTCATCACTGCGGTATGACTGCGGGTCCGAAGACCCGCAGCTCTGGTTGACTCTGGCCTCGACGCCGGATTAGGCGACGGCGTTTTCGATCATGTACCCCACATCGCTCGCGACGATCTTCTCGTCTGTATTCCAACCATTCTTCACGTAGTGGGCACCCTTCACGCCACGCTTCCCATCGAACTCTCGATAGGTCAGCATGTTCGATTCGCTGAAGGTGACCCCCCACGCGATCGACTTGGTGTTGAGCGATCCCTTCGGAACAAAGAGCGCCGACATGTGCTTGCCCCAGATCCGCCCGAAGGTTGTAGTCTGGCCTTCCTTTGACGTGACCTTGCGTGCCCGTCCAACCAACACCCGCTCGACATCGAACAACGCAGCCACTTCTGACTGTGTCGCCAGCCCCCCCGAGCTTTGGAACCGAGTCGAGGACTTCACCGCGTCGAGGATCTCAGGCAGCTTCCGGAACACGAGCCAAGCATCGATCCCGAACACCAAGGTGTTCGCGCGCATGAAGCAGGCCTCGATAGCGGTCATGACATCGCCGAGAGGATTGTCTGATGCGCCGGACCACTGCGTCGCCCCGGCCAAGGTCACTTTGTTAGCTGCGGGATAATTCGCAGCCGTAAACACCTTGGCTGCAATCCGCACCTCGAAGGCATTGCGCAAGAGATTCGACAGGAACTCGGCCGTGTCCGCTAAGGGCGACAATGGCTGATCCGCATTGTCGATCACTTCCTGCGGAACATAGTCGCCCAGGGCGTAATCCTTCACGGAATAATTGTCCGTGCTGGTTTTCCAGTCGACTTCGTTCGGCATGGCCTTTGGCCCGACCATGTCATCCGGAATCTTGTAGGAATCGTCTTTTTGATAGATGTAATACTTGTCCGATCGCATCCCGACCGGCACCATCGGCATGACTTCCGAGCCGATCAGCTCATCATTCCGGTATTGGACCGACACGGTCGAGAGCGCTTTGTCTACATGTAGATCTTTTGCCTCAGGCATGGTTCAAGTCTCCTTATGTGAATGCCGTCGCACTCCGCACACCGGCGTCGGCGTAGGCCGTGAATTATCCCTGGATCCGCCCTTGCGCCAACTGCACCCGGATGATGTCTCCATTCACGCCTGACTGCAGCGCGATCCCGATGATGCCGTTATTCGTGCCCCCAGCCGGAGCCGCCGCCACGCCCTGGGCGCTGCCGTTCGTGGTCACATAGTCACCACGAGTCACGGTGCCACCGATCTTGAGACGCGAAATGCCAGAGGTCATGACGCGCACACGCTCACCGGACGCCGCGGCATGCTGCGCGACGCCGACCAGCGTCTCGCTCACGGCCGTGGCGGCCACGACGTTCTCATCATCCGCCCCAAATTTGACGATCGTGGCTTCATTGATGGTCCCGCCGGCACTCATTTGTTTTTCGACAACTGACGTTTCTCCCATTCCCATCGGTTAGCCCTCCTATGTTCTGCTGCGTCCGTTCTTCGACCCGCACACCGGCGGGAGCTCCTACTTCAGATTGAACAACTCCGGATGCGCTTTCGACACGGTGTTCAGCGCCTCTTTGTAGCTGCACTTCGAATTGGCCATTTCCTCCCGGACCATGGCCTCAGACTTCGCTTCCGCCTCTTTAGGCGCGACGATCGCCAAGACCGCCGGCTGAGAGACTGGTGTGATCGCATCTGTCTGGATCTTCTTCAGATGCCCAGTCTGCATAGACTTCTCAGCTTGTAGAATTTTGATGGCCGCTTGTTCACCGGTCGTCTGGCCATCCTGCTTGAACTGCGTGATTAGGGCTTCATGTCCTGGCAGCGCTTGCTCCTCGACATCGGCAATACGTTTGCGCTCGGCATCGGCACCAACTTTCCGACCTTCCTCCAACCCTTTAGCGTGGCCCTCCGAAATACCTTGGTCGTGGCCTTCCTTGACCCCTTCGCTTTTGCCGGCCGAATGGCCGGCGTCATACCCCTCTTTCACCAGGGCTGCGGCCAGTCCGGGATTGCCAGGCTTGAGATCCTCGATCGTCAATCCCGCGATGATCTGTTGACGTTCCATTTGTTCAACCTCCTCTTTGCGGCCAGCGGATCCTGATCGTTGAAGACCGAATCCTGTTGTTTTTTTCCCATCTCGCAGATCACCCATCACCCGTTGCACCGTCGAGAATCCATTCACCAAGTTCGCCGCGATCGCCTTGGGCCCGATGAAGATGCGCCCATCGGCCATAGACTCGAGTACGGTTTCGACCTGGACGCTCCTAAAGGAGGCGACATCCTTCACGAAGGCGGTATAGATGTCGTCGACCATCTCTTGCATTGATTGCCGGCCTTCTTGTGTGAGCGGCCCATACTGCGAGGCGATACGTTTATATTTGCCAGCCGTGATTTCCGTCGTCTTGATCCCGATCCTGTCCTCAGCCCTGGATACATCCACATGTGTGGACACCACGCCGATCGATCCGACGACGGTCGTATCACTACTGATGAGCACCTCGTCGGCGGCAGCGCCGATCCAATAGGCCCCCGAAGCCATCATGCCTGTGGCGAGAGCGACAATCGGTTTCTTCCCACGCGATTTGTAGATCGTCTCGGCGAGTTCCTGCGTGCCATCGACGGATCCGCCGGGGCTGTCGATCAAGAGGAGGATCGACCTGGCATCCCGATCCTCCAATGCAGCCAGAACCTGTTGGGTGATCAGTTCCGTGGATGCGCCTCCGGAAATCTTTGAGAAGAGATTCATCCGGCGAGCGAGGACACCATCAACCCGAATGACGCCGACGCCGTCGACGTTCTCATAGGCTTTTGTCTCGTTGTTGAGCGGACGCCCTAACTGCGCCTCGATCGCCTTGAGATCGATCTTGTCCCCCCTGAGATGCGTGGCGTAGATGTTCTGGATCTCGAGCAATTTCTCAGGAAGGATCGCCCAGGGTGCATTGAGCACATCGAGGACTTTCATTGTGCGGCCCCCACCAGTTCCTCTTCGGTCTCATCTTGCCGATCTGCGTTTTCCGTATCGGACCCATCAGTCGACTTCCCACTGGATGTGTCGCCGACGGCAGCAGCCGGCAGTAGTCCGGCCGCCTGCAACATGCGCTGCTCTTTCTTCTGTTGCCGGACGTTCGATTCAAAATCTCCACCTGTGAGCTCGGCAGTTTCCCGATCCAACGTGCTGAGCCGAGCCTCGATCCTCATGGTCGCGGCTGCCACTTCGTCCTTCTCATTGATCATGCCCTTGGCGGGCCCCGTCCATTCTGCCCCGCTGTAGGCTTTGCGAATCAGCGGATCCCGCAGGAATCCAGGCGCGGGAAGCCGTCCACTCGCCACCGCTTCTTCCAACCAGAGTTCATACACTTGCTGGCAAAAGTTCTGCGCGAGCCAAACACGGCGCGTCATGAAAAACTTCCACGCTTCAAGGAGTGCAGCCCGAGCCGCCGAGTATGAGGCCGTGAAATGTTTGATCAGGACTTCATAAGGAATCTCGAGGGCCATCCCCACCTGCCGCAAGACCGCCGTGACAAAGCCGTCGAAGGCGCTGTTGGGGCGGGCTGGGTTCACCGTCTCTACTGATTCGCCGGGCGAGAGCCCCACGACCGCCCCATTCCCAAGCTTGATGTCTTCATCGGTGCTCGTCGCACCGGTTTCCGAGGTTGGGAGCATGGGCTGAAATGACGGATCGGTTTCCGACTTGACGAAGACGGTCAGAAATCCGCTGATCACCGCCGCCATGAGCTCGGCTTCGCCATACCGATCGAGCTGCTTGAGCGCTTCGATCACCGGGGCGAGATAGGGTACGCCGCGCGATTGCCCTGGACGCAGCATCTTGTACAGATGCAGGACATTGCGACGGCCGGTCTCAGATCCAAATGCAGGCACCTTCGTCCACGAGCTCTTCGTCGACGAGAGGAACGCATCGCCCGGATGTTGGTCTTGAATGAAGTAGGACACGGGCGCGCCATAATTATTCCGCTCGATGCCCGCCGCACACGCTGCAGTATCCGGCTTGCGATCGGGATTGCGGACGCGATCGCCTTCGATGACCTGGAGCGCCAGACCGTAGGGTGAGCCAGCGCGCGGCAGATACGGCATGAGCACGAACGTGTCCCCGCTCTCGAGTGTCGAGCGTAAGACCAGATCTTGGAGTGCGTAAAAATTGAGCGTCCGCTGCGCATCGCAGTCGGTGGATTCGCACCACAGACGCCATTCCTCTTCCGCCAACGACTCCCACTCATCCGCTTGCCCATCCGTCAAATTCAAGAGTGAACGGTTGATGCGGGACTGTAATTTCAATCCCGTCCCGACGACATTCGTCACGACAGTGTTGATGGCGCCACAGGCGAGGGGACTGTTGCGTGCAAGATCCCGTGAACGTTCGGCCAGTAACGTGAGATCGGGCAAGAGATCCGAGTCAGAACTCCCTTGGCGCGTCGACCATCCCGACATGCTGCGCTTCGATCGCGACGCGCCGGCATAGCCGCCCGTACCACCACCGCTCCATGCGGTGAGCACCGCCGTGCGCAGACGGGCCTCAAACCGACGGTGGGCCCGCGCAGGCGAGACGTACCGAATTGCCCGATCGAGCCACGTTTCGTGCACCGCGATTGATTGATCGCGGAGGTTCAGTTCAGCTTTCATCCGATCGGCGTCGCTCCTCGAATGGAAATGCCGCCGCGCGCCAAATTCTTCACCCGGCCATCCCAGATCTGAATGCCGCGTTGAATCTCCGCGAGATTGGCCCGGGTCAATTTGCGGCCGTTAATTTCATACCCTTGACCACTCAGCACAGCCGTTTCCGCCGCGAGATAACTCGCCAATTGCGCCTCAGCCTGTGCTTGCGTGATGCCGGCCATTTATTTCATGCCAAAAAGAAGGGGATCCCTCGCTATCGAGAGAGCCCCTTCGGTCCTTTTGAAGAATGCGCACATGCGTGAGCAAGTGTACGCAACTCCCAGCATTCAACAAGGCACCCAACGGGAGTCAACGGGAGTCAACGGTACCGATCTTTGTGAGATGAAGTGGAAAAGAGAGAGGAGTCGATGAAATGCGGCGGCGTGTCGATGCGACACCCCGCGTCAATGGGCCGCCGTGCCTACGGCACCGCGGCCGCTCTTATTCGATGAGCGCCGACGTCAGCATGACTCAGTTCCTCGCAATCGTGTCATGACCGAACATCTCCCGCAACACCTTTCGGGCGACTATTCCAGCCATCAGGCTGATGACCAGTTGACACGGCCATTGAATAGATCGCGCTTGGCCGTCAAATAGGTTTGCAGAAGATCATGGTAATGTATGAGGCCTCGTGCCGTACCACGCTTGCGTTTCTCACTGACTAAATAGCGCCGGATTGCGTTCATGACATGCCGCTTATCTGGGTGCGGATGATCCATAGATTCGTTCATTGCACGCCTTTTGAAATCACGCGCCGCTTCGAAGATGGAACTTGTGGCGGCGGACACTGTCCAGCAGCCTTCGAATTCGCAATCAGATCTTCCACGTCAGACTGCGGGATTCTATATTGTCTCTTCACGCAAATCACGTTCGGAAACAACCCATCGGCGATCCATTCATAGATCGTCTTGATGCGTTTGAGCTTAAAAATGCCCATCACTTCCTCAGGGGTCAGCAGAGTTGCCACTAGGACACTCCTCGTGAGATCACGCGCCGACTTGGGCGGGCGCCTCCGAGCGTAACGGTAGGCAATGCGGGAGTGCCCGCCGGCGACTCAGCCGTGTCGGGCAACTCGATTTGCCGAGTCTTGGCCCGAGCCGTAATGAGATCCCACTGCTTCGCCATCCGCTCGAGATCCGGATTGAGCAACGCGACTGCCACCAGATTGTAGACCCAGATGTCGAGCACTTCGTTGCGACCCAGCTTTTTGTAATAGTAGCCGACGATCACGCCGCGGTCGTACTTGTTCCGCCGCTCTTCGTTCGTGAGCTGCTTGAAGTAGTTCGCGTCATAGCCCGGCTGATCGGGAAAGTGCATGTAGCCATGACCCGGAGTCTCGATCTTCAGCCGCTCAAAGATAGTGTCCTTCGCGGCCACCGTCCCGACGTGGTAGAGATGCACCGTACTGCCGCGCGGGCGGGTCGGCCGCGGCGGCACGAGCGGCGCGCCCTGCTGATTACTGCCCTTGATGGCATAGCACCGCCCGCGGTACCGCCGCACAAACCAGTACGCCTCTTTCGTGTGATGGCCCCCGGTATCCACCACCACACATTCCACGCGCAGCGCAATGCCGCACGTATGCAGCCACTTCCGATGCAACCAGTCCGTCAGATCTTTCCATACCGTCGGCTGCGCCGGCGATCCCGGGAACACCCGATATTCAATGCTCCACGATTGTTCCCCCTCACCCCAACCCACGACCTCCGCCTCGAGCCGGTTGTCCTGCAC
>Ga0187893_10011294_pt1 | contig 13018 bp, 6 predicted proteins | sample MA1701074metaG_FD_139574 | JGI IMG/M metagenome (GOLD analysis project Ga0187893, IMG submission 139574) | White microbial mat communities from a basaltic lava cave in the Kipuka Kanohina Cave System on the Island of Hawaii, USA - MA170107-4 metaG ...
CCCCCGCCCGACGTGACCACTACGGTTGACATGGTTTGCAGTCTCCGGACTGATTATCGACCAAAACCGACCGATTCGATTCTTTCGCCCCGGCGTTTTTCGGCCTGTTTCCGAAATCATCTATTCGTCGTCGCAGGGGTCAAAATTCTCAAAATCGAAGTTGGCGTCCGTGTCCAGTTCGAGAATCTCGACCGCGAACCCACTGTTGAATGAACCTCCCCGGGCGATGACGAAGTTCCCTCGCCAAGCCTGCTCATTGAACGAATCGTCGAACGCATAGCTGAGCACCGGGCAGGAACACCGAGGGTCGTCGATCGGACAGGGTTCCCAATCCGTGTTGACGCGATAGGTGACCGAGTGGGTGACTGGGTCGTTGCTTCCATCCGGAGAGGCGAAAATCAGCGTCGGTGTCCATGCGCAGGTGGTTCGAAGATTGAGGCGGCCTGTCGTCGAGTCGCCGCCGAGAAGTGTCGCTGGAGAGGTGACCACGTTGTACAACGGCGTCGCGCCAAAATCATAAAGCAAATCCTCATGTCCTTCACAGGAACACTCCCGATACGAGGGGTCTGTGTCCGGAAGTCGGATGCCGCCCGGACACGTTCCACAGGCAAGCGGCAAGTACAAATCAACCTCTGAGCCGCCGGGCGCGGTGATCGTGGCCGTGACGAATCCGCCAGGACGAACACGGCGCGGAGAAACGGAAAGTATAATACCGTCCACCCGATAGGGTGTAGGATCGAATCCTTCGCATTGGCCGGAACTGGTGTCGCCGCGGACGGTCGCCGTCGCCGAGCCGAGAAATTCGCCCGCGCCAGGATGGTCGGCGCAGGCGTTGGCCGCAATGCTGTCGCCCGTCACGTCAAACACGTCTACGGATATTGAGTCCATGTCGCCGTCGAGAAGTTCGTTGGCCAACGCGACGTAATTGATCTGCGGCTCACCGGAGGTGAACCCCGCCCCGCTTTGGAATCCCACGACTTCCTGGAGGTTTCCGCGCGCCCCGGACGTGGACCAGCGATAGCACAGGGTGCGGTCTGTGGTGCCGGCCGCCGTCGCGTAAACGGAAGTCGTGAGGTTGCTCGCTGTCACTGTCGGATCGTCGGGAATGAGCTTCACGCCGCTCAGCTTAACAGTCCAATGATCGCCCTCGTGTGACTGCTGCAAGTGTGGCAGGTAGGAGCCGGCGTCCAGTGCCTCATCGTAAATCTGCTCGATGGAAACGCCGGCCATGGTGGATAGCAAGTTGACAAAGGCCTCGCTTAGAAAGTGGTAATCGAACAGATCGTTCAGTTCACCGTAGGCCCGGCGGATGTTGGAAATGAACTGGTTGCGAAAACCGGCGTTGGAAAGGATTTCATCGGTGCAGCGCCTCAAGGCCTCCTGATACCCCACGGTCGTTTTGATGGAAATACCGTAAAAATCGAGAATCGGCTCCACCTGGGCTCGAAAGGCCGCAAGGGCGGCCGCCTCCGTTTCCGTGGGAATCGGCTGCGCGATCCCGTAGGCGAGTTCCTCCAGGGCTGGCAGAAGGAAATCCAACAGAAACGTCTTCCATTCGAGTTCGATGATTGGATTAACCCAGGTGGGGCCGGCCTCACTGAACTTCGAGTCCAGGAAAAATGCGGGCGGGCTGGTTTGATCAAGAGACGGGCCGATGATGACCACCTCGAAAAACGTGGACGATGCCCCGTCCTGACCCTGAAGCAGGATCGAGTCCGACTCGACCGGCTCCCAGGTCGAGGCGCCGACCGCGCTGAGACTGAGAGAGAAATCCGGTCCGTCAAAGGTATTCATGATCGATCCCGCGGCGAGAACATCCAGCGGACCGTGAATCAGTTGAATGGGATTCAGGTCCGTCCTTTGTCCCGGTCCGGTTTCGTACCCGCTGAGATATACATAGAGCTTTCCCCGCCGGCGGAATTGATTGAGGACGTAAATGCCGTCCTGATTGTCGTCACTTTTCAGGTACGCCCCGCTCTGCCCGACGTAGGCTTCAGGGTCCGACGTGAGGAACCCCAATAGGGCGGATGATCCATCTTGAAGCCGCGGGCCGAGTTTGGCCGATTGCCGAACTTTGGATCCGCTGGTTTCCGCCTGGGTGAAGACCTGCTCCTTGGCGTCGCGAAGAGACGCGAGGATCGACGAATCCCGATCGGCGATCGCCGCCGGATTTCTCCGCATCGCGGTCTCGATCGCCCCGGCGAATTCGCCCGTGATTGCCGCGTAGTTGTAGCGCAGCTCATTGCGAATGATGAATCGGTCGTTGAGATCGGGCAGCGTCCAGGCGCCCATCGACAGATACAAAAGGGCGATCGCGGTTGAAAAAGTATTGATCGGGTGCGTGTCCCCCGTTTCGTTCTTGGTATATCCCAACAGCACGATTTCATCGTCGGCGTTGACGACAAAACTCAGGAACGTGTTGAATCCGGGGATGGTCGGCTGAAAGGCCCCGTCGGACCCGACTTCGAATTCGCCCGAGGCGTTGATGACGCGGAGCCGCGACGCGGAGAGATCGACGCCGTCGGGGACTTCGACCCTGCCGGCGGCGCCCGCCGGACCTTCGTAGAAGAACTGGGCGACGGCCTCCGAGCCTTCAAATTGCGGCTCGCCGGAATCCACGAAGGGACTGTGGTCGACCTCGACCGGTCCTCCTCCGTCATCGCCGCCGTCATCCGACCCCCCGTCGTCACCGCCGTCGTCGTTGCCGCCATCGTCGCCGCCGTCATCGACCACGCCGCCGTCGCCTCCCGGTTGAGACGGCGGGCAAGCCGTAAAGAGCGCCAACCCCAGGATCGCCAGAAAACAAAAACCAACGCCCCATCGCCCCGGCGGATTCTTCGTCATGGACGATCCTTTCTTACAACCAGTTCAACCCATTGCCCGACACAAAGCGCACGGAGTTCATTCGCCTGATCCTCGCGGCTCGTTCCTCTGCCGCGCTCATCATTTTTCACACGGATCGGTCACTCCGACCTCGTAACTCGTGTCCACGCCGACATCCAGAATCTGCGCCGCCACGGCGTTCGTCCCGGCAACCTCCGTAGCCATGACGAAGAGCCCGTACCAGATTTCGTCCCCATTGTTCAGAAACGTGTCCAATGTGCGGTACGGGCAATAGCACCCAACGTCTTTCGGACACGGCGCGTTGGTCGCGTGGAAGACGTACGTGAAATCGTGGGTGATGACTTCTCGAACCTCCGGATCAGGCAGCACGAAAGACGGCAGAAGCGACCAGGCGCACTGCGTTCCCAAGCCAATGAGGCCCGTCGAATGATTGCGCCCCACGCCGGTTATGAATCCCGTCTGATCCACGTTGTAGCGACTGGTCGTCCCATCGTAGAGCAGACCGCTCAACTCATCAGGCCCGCACATGCATCGATCGCCGAGCAGGCAGAACCCGCAGGCGTACGGCAAATACAGGTGCACGGAGGCGTTATTCGCAATCGTCTGCGAGAAATCGTAACTCAGCGTGACCGTCACTTCGTCGCCCGGATACACCCGTGTGGGCGAGATCGACAGCGTAAGCGCGCCGTGATTGTAGGGACCAAGGTCGAATTCGTCGCAAGGGTCCGTTCGGGCCGAACCACGGACGATCACGGTCGCGGAACTCACCATTTCACCCAAGCCCGCGTTGGCGGTGCAATCCGACGTCCCGCCGTCCGCGTCGGTCACATCGAACACGGTAACGGTGACGGGATCAAGGTCCTGCTCGTTGACCATGTTGGGAGACGACGTGTAATAAACAGCGTCCTCGGCTGTGGTGAAATCGGGACCGGTCTGCACGCCCTTGACTTCCCCGATGTAGCCGTACCCGCTCGGGGAACTCCACTGGTAGCAGTAGCTGCGACTTGCCTCCGCCGCGAACTTCGCGGCCAGTCGAATCTGTGTAATCGTCTTGGTGAGTTCGGGTTTCGCCGGGTAGATCGTCACCTTGCTGATCGTCACGCGCCACAAGTCGGCTTCATTCGATTGCTGCAAGTGCGCCGTTAACGCGCCCAGATCGGGACCCTTGTTGCCTTCGCCGATTGCGGCGCCCAACAGGGATTGCAGCCCGCGGATCGCGTTCTTGCCAATGCCGTCGTAATTGGCGACGGCGTTGGCCGTCCCCAGCGATCGCTTCATGATGGAAAGGTAGCCGTTTCGGAAATTCGAGTTCGCCTTGAACTGCGCAAGGCATTCTTCCAGCGCAGCCTGATATCCTTGGGTTGTGCGGATCGAGATGCCCGCCGCGGTAAGCACCGGTTCCACGAGACTACGCAGGGCGTCGATGGTCGCCTGCTCCGTGCTCGGCGGACTTAAAATGATCGCACCGATGCCGATTTCGTCGATGATCGGCACGAAGAAATCCAGCAAAAACGTCTGCCATCGGAGTTTGTCCAGTTCGGCCAGCAGGTCGGCGCGGATGTCGGAATATTTCAGATCGCTTAGCAGGGGCGGCACATCGGGTCCATCAAGTCCCGGACCGACCACGATGACGTCGTAGCTTGAAGCCGCCGAGGTTTCCAACGTAATGGTGGAGTCGTCGACCGGTCCCGGGTCCTCGTCAACGGGATCGTCGTCGGGCGGAATGTCGTCATCCGGAAAGTCAGGAATATCGCTCAGCAATGGGATCGGGTCGGATTTAGTGGGGTCCCAGTTCGCGGCGGTGTCGCCCGCGGCCTTGGCCACGAACCCTTCGCCGGCGCTCTTTGCCCCGGATGGCAGGATGGGCACGGGGCCGGTGGTGTACTCAATGGGATCGACCAATTGCTCGTCGCCGGAGGCGGACTTCAAGGCCGTCAAATAGGCAAAAAGGCTGGCCCGGCGGCGAAGGCGATTGAGCGGGGTCAATTTGTCCGAATCGAGGCTGGTGCGAAGATAGATCCCGCTTTGCGGCGTCGTGCGGTCGGGATCGGTGGTGATGAACCCCTTTTGCGCGTCGGCATTGTCCTGAAAATTCGGACCCGATTTCTCCCGTGGTCCCAGGGCCTTGGAGGACTCATCCGCGCCGAGCGCCAGGATCGCCTCTTTGGCGGTAATGACGGCGTCAAGGATCCGGTCATCTCGGTTATGGATCGCCCGCGGATCATCGCGCATGGCGTCTTCGATGACCGAGGTTAGCTCGTTAAGGACATCCGAGTAGTTATTTCGAAGATCGATGAGGATATCGTTTCGGGCAAGATCATCGGGTAGCGTCCATCCGCCCAGAGCGAAATAGAGCAGCGCGATCGCCGTTGAGCGGGCGCTGATCGGTTGGGCCACGCCGCCCGCCGATGAGTACCCCAACAGGACGATGCGGCCCGAGCTGTCCACAACTTGCGTCAGGATCAACTCAAACGCGGGCAGCCCAGGCTCGGCCGAACCATCGGAACCGATTTCGACCTCTCCTGCCGCCGTCGCCATGCGCAGGTTGCTTAGCGAAAGGTCCACGCCGGAGGGAAGTTCAACCAAAGTGGCTTGCCCAAGGGCGAACTCGTAAAGCTGCTGTGGAGCTTCATCCGCCCCTTCAAACGGCGGGTCGCCGCTGTCCACAAAATCGGAGAAGTCCACCGGTCCGCCGTCGTCGCCATTGCCTCCGCCGTTTCCGCCGTCATCGCCGCCGCCGTCGTCGCTTCCTCCGTCATCGACCGATCCGCTGCCGTCTGGCGCAGCTGGCGGGCAGCCTATCGGTATCAACGCGACCACGATCAACAGCGATAATGAAACGCAACGCGAAAACAACTCAAAACGACCGTTTTTTCCCATTCCCCAAAAAGCTCCTTGCAAATAATTCAAATTGGCGCTCCTCCACGTTATGGTTCTCAGTCAAGATAGCCGATTCCGCGAATTCATCAACGATTCGCGCTCATCCAGGCGGCAGCAAGCCTTTGATCAGCCACGCTGTCCAAGCTGATCTTCTCGAACAGTTGTCCTTGCCATTTGCGGATCTGGTGGATAGTTTCGGGCGACGTCACTGGATTTGAATTCTCGGATTCGGAGTTCGGCAATGGCGGACATCTCCCCCTTTGCGGCGTGGCGATTCAATACAGCCCAATTCGGTCCGGACCTGTCGCGTTTTCTCTCCCCGCCCTACGACGTTCTTGACGCAAATGATAAGAGTCGGCTTCTGGAGCGCGACGCCCGAAATATCGTCGCCGTCGATCTGCCCCACGTCCCGCCGAGTTCTCCAGGGCCGGCGGAGGCGTATCAAAGGTCAGCCGAGACCCTGAACGCATGGATGCGCGACGCGACGCTTGTGCGAGAGGCGATGCCGTCGCTTTACGTCTATCATCAGGCGTTTGAGCATGCCGGTCGGTCGTTTACGCGAAAGATGTTCATTGCCCGCGTCAAACTCGCCCACTTTTCCGAAGGCGTGATACTTCCCCACGAAAAAACGTTCGGCGGTCCCAAGGAGGATCGCCTGGCGTTAATGAAGGCGACAACCTGTAATCTCTCCCCGATCTTTGGTCTATACACCGACACTGCGGGAACCGTGGACAAGTTGCTGGGCGGAGCGCTTTCGCCCGAGCCCGATGCATTCGGACATTTGGACGGCGTGGACAACCGGCTTTGGGTCGTATCCAACGACACGGTTCTTCGTTCCGTCGCCGATGCCATGCGCGAAAAGAAAATCTATATCGCCGACGGGCACCACCGATACACGACGTCGCTCATGTACCGGGACGGGGCACGCGAAAAAAACAACGGCGCCCTTCCGTCCGACCATCCCGCGAACTACGTCATGTTCGTCCTCGCCCGCATGGAGGATCCGGGATGCCTGATACTCCCCTATCATCGCGCCCTCGGCGGAGTCGATGCCGACATGTTGATGAGGGCGTGGAAATCCGCAGTGGAACCGGTTGGTCCCGGCGCATGCGACCTGCGGATTTGGAACTCGCGGACAAATCGAGAATTTCCCGCCCGGTATACGAATCGATCTTTACTGCCGTCCCTCGCCCCGGATGAATGCCCGGCCTGGCATCGCCTTGATTACGCCTATTTGCATCGTTATCTGATCGACGAACTTCTCGCACCTGGGAAGGGTACCAAGTCGCCGGACCTGCATTACGCAAAATCCGAGCAACAGGCGAAGGAAGTCGCGAAAAAGCACGCCGGCGTCGCCCTGCTGGTGAACGCCACGCCGATGGACCACCTCCGCGCGGTTAGCGAATCAGGCGGGCTCATGCCCCAGAAGAGCACCTATTTTCACCCCAAGCTGGCGACCGGGTTGACCATTCATCCCCTTATCTGATCGGCGCGCCCCACGGTTTCCACGGCATCGGCTTGAACGGATTTGAAGGACAAAAAAACGCCTTGGCGAGCGCTCTTTCGCCCGAAACGCGGTTCGGGTACTCTTCTTCCCGGTCAATAGTCGTCTTCATGATGATTGGAAAATGCAGGGCGCATGGCCTGTCGCCGCCCGGACCGACGCGGCGGCGTTCGCGCGGGGCGCCGTAATTTCAACAGAGGAGCGTTGCATGAGCAGCGGGACAAAGCGGTTTCTCTCGGGATTGATTTTTACGACGATGGCGGCGGGGGTTCGGGCCGCCCCGGAGGACGTGGACGCCCTGCTCAAGCTCGTTCCCGCCGAAGCCCCGGTGACGATCGTGTTCACCAACCTCGAAAAATTCGACGCCGCCGTAACCTTCTTCGCCAAGAGTCTCGACCCCGATTCCGAATTCAAGGGTATGCTCGCGGACATCAAGAAGGACTTCGGCGTCGCCGACTGGGTCGATTTTTCCAAACCGGTGGCCATGGTCCAGACTTCGATCGCCGGTGCCGAACAGAACGCCATGATCGCGTCGTCCCCGTCCTTCAACGAAAAAGTAAAGGCCCTTCCCGACGCGAAAGAGGAGGAAGGCGTCTGGCACTTGACCTTTGGAGACGACAAGGACGAGTTGTTCGCCGTGGCCAAGGGCCCGCACGTCATCGCCGCGACCTCCCGCGACGCCCTCACGCAGGCGACCAATCCTGGCAAACCGCTGGCTGACGACCTGAAATCATCGCGCGAGTTGCTAAAGACTCGCGACGGTCTGGTTCACGTCAACTTCGAGTCCATTCGTCCCACTGCCCTGAACGGAATCGCCCAGGGCGCGATGATGGCTCCCATGATCGCCATGGGCTTGGCCGGCCAGGGCGGCGTTGACCCCGCCGCCGCGACATCGCTCATCACCACCGCGTTTGAAGGCGTCAAGAAATTCGTCGAGCAGATCGGCTACATCGACATCGCCTTCGGAATGAGCGCCGCGGCGGCCGATGTGACGATCCAAGCCAGCTTCAACGAAGGCCCGATTCGCGGTTACCTCGCCAAGCAGAAACCAGCCGCAGGGCCGTTCTTTTCGGAAATCGAAGACCAACCCTTTTTCATGGCCATGGGCTGGAACCTGCCCGGAAGCGAATCGCCCGTGTTTGATTTCGTTCTCGACAAGCTGAAAGCCGCGCCCGCGCAACCGCCGCCTGGTTCGCCCGCCGCCGACCCCGCAGCCGGTGAAAAATCGGCGCAAGCGTCCGCTGATGCATGGCGAATCTTCCAGGACATGGTTCGTAAGATCGAGGGGGTTGACTTGGTGGTGTCGGCGACAAAAGACGGCATGTCCTTCCATGGGAACTATCTTTCCGCCGACGCCAAGGGTCTCCTCGATCTCTTCAAGAAATCACTGGCCCTTCCCACGCCGCTCGCAAAGACGATGGGTGGCGGTATTTCCTACGAACCTTCCGGTTCGAATAAGGTCGGAGAAGTGTTGGTCGAGGAATACGCCATGAAAGCGGATCCCGCCAATCCGGCGGGCGCCCAGTGGCTATCGGTGATGGGCGAAAAGTCGCGCATGTCCTTTGGTGTAGTGGGAAACCGTGTGCACTATCACAGCGGCCCGCCTTCGGAAGTGTCCAAGGCCTTTGCCGCCAAAGTCGAAAAGCCGATGTCTTCCGCGAAATCGGTCAATGAAACGGTCGGAGCCCTTCCGGCCCAGCGGAACGCGCTCATTCTGATCGATCTGCCCGCAGCGATTGCGATGATCGGCCCCATGATGGGTCTGCCGCTCCCGACGACTGCGGAAGGAACGGCCACGGGTCCCGCCATCGGCATCTCCGCGACCTTGGCCGGCTATCCGGCGAGGATCGACCTGCACATCCCATTAAAGGCGATCGAGCGACTGGTCCGGGCGTTGTCGCCCCAGCAGCCCATGTAATCTTTCGAAAAACGCCCGACCGAACCGGATTCCTGATTTCATGCTGCCCGGCGCGTTCCGAACCAAGTCGCTTAGCGACATTCTCGCCTCAGCCGAGAAACCGCACACCCAGCTCCGCCGGGCGCTGGGTCCCGTTCATGTCACCATGCTCGGCATCGGAGCGGTCATCGGCGCAGGAATCTTTGCCACGGTGGGCGAAGCCGCTGCCGGTGTTGGAGGAGTGCCGGGCGCCGGTCCGTCCCTTGTCCTTTCCTTCGTCATCACCGCGATCGCCTGTGGGTTTACGGCTCTCTGCTATGCTGAGTTCGCGTCGATGGTACCCATTTCCGGGTCAGCCTATACATACGCCTATTCCACTCTCGGTGAATGGATCGCCTGGATCATCGGCTGGGACTTGATCATCGAGTACGCCATCGGCAACGTCGCCGTTGCCATTAGCTGGGGAAACTATTTTCGCGAATTCCTTGGGGCCTTTGGAATCCATGTCCCCCAATGGCTATGTATCGACTATCGCACCGCCGCCAGAATTGATGGGTTCCTCGCCGATCAAGCCCCGCACATACTAGGCATCCCCATCGTCTGCAATCTATTTGCTTTTCTCGTTGTAATGGCCATCACCATCGTTCTCGTGTTGGGCATTCGCGAATCCGCGACTGTCAACGCCGGAATGGTGCTGGTCAAGATCATCGTACTCGTGTTCTTCGTAGGGGCGGCCCTTTACTTTGTTTCGCCCGCCCAAATGGTAGAGAATTGGAAACCTTTTCAACCCAATGGCTGGGTTGGAACGTTAACTGGCGCGTCAATCGTTTTCTTCGCGTTTATTGGATTCGACGCCGTATCCACGGTTGCGGAAGAAACTCGAAAGCCCAGTCGAGACATCCCCATTGGAATCCTAGCCTCGCTTGCCATTTGCACAGTCCTCTACTGTGTTGTGTCGGCCGCCTTCACGGGCATGTTGCCGTATGAGTCGCTGGTACAAAAACTTTCGGTCGAAAAGGCCGAACCGCTGACCATGGCCATTGAACACGTCGCACCTGACGCCCGATGGGTCCGTGGATTCGTTGCCTTCGGTTCCGTAGTCGCCCACAGCGCTGTCTTGCTCGTTTTTCAACTCGGGCAGCCGCGAATCTTCTTCGCGATGGCCCGCGACGGACTCCTACCGCCAACGTTTACGCGCGTTCACGCCCGGTTTCGAACCCCATATATGACAACAATCGTCACGGGGCTTTGCGTCGCGCTGCTGGCGTCTTTCGCCAGCATCGACGAGATGGTCGCCTTGACGAACATAGGCACCCTTTTCGCTTTCACGCTTGTCTGCATCGGTATCCCGATACTCCGCATTCGCGACCCCCAACGCACGCGAGCCTTCAAAGTACCATTCGGTCCCTTTGTTTTCCCGCTCCTCGGCGCTGCTTCTTGCCTCGGGCTGACGTATTTCCTGCCCACTTCTTCGTGGTTCAGATTTGCTGCCTGGCTCCTGATCGGCATGGCTGTTTATTGTGCATATGGCTACTCCCACAGCGCCATCGGTCAGAAAATGGGCCGTGCATCGATTACTTCAATCTCACTGCTTGTCGCCGCCGTCGGTTTCCTTGTCCTCGCAGTGGGGACTTTTCTGATTCCCCACAATCAGACGCCGATGGAGCTTTGGCGCTCCGCCGCCGACGCAGCAGCCGAATTCCACCGCCAGGCCCGAAACGGATTGCTGACCATCGGAACCGGTCTGCTACTTGCCATCGTGGGACTTTTCGCCCAGAACCTGAAACGACCGAACTGACGAATCGCCCCGCAATCCCGCAGGACAGACTCACTCTTTGTGAGCTTGGAACCTCTTTCCTCACACATTATCTGGAGCGTTTCCCCATTTGCTGGAAGGGTCAATTTGCAGCTTCCCTCCATAACAAACGGGGGAAAGAGGAGGGTTCATTTTTTCTTGCCATCAACGCCGAATCAATTGCAAGATCGACTCCCTTGGTGCCACCGCATCCTTCGTCCCCAATTTTCTCCGCGTCCGGGTCACCTCGCGCGCGACCACGATCGCCTCGACGCGAAACCCCACGCCCTCCGCGAATTCCGCCAGCATCAGATCCGCGGGAACGTAAACGTCCTTGATCCGCGCCCCCGCGACGACGATCCAGCACGGCGATACCCCCGCCAGCACCCGCGAGCACTCGCGAATCACATCGTTCATTTCCGAAAAATAGGCCGAAACGACGCCAGCCTCAGCCGCCGCACTGCGCCGATGAAGTCCGTCCGTGATTTCCTTCAGCACGGAATCATCGCCGCTTTCATAACCCATCGCCGCGGCCCGATTCCGAGACCGCTGATCCGACGCCGCATGCGCCGTAATCTGCCCGCCCTCGCCTCCGTCCTTTCCGCCGAACCAGAATCGATGCACGCACTGAATCGGCTCAAGAATGGCGTCGTAATCGTGCCGCGAAAGGTACGGCGGCGAGGTTAAAAGCGCGCCCATCGACGCATTATCGAACCGCGACAAGTCCCGGGCGTCGCCGACACCAACGGAATTCTGGACGGGAAGCGGTTCTCGAAGGTCCGCCTGCATCATGCGGATCACCCGGGCGAATTCGTCGCCGATTGTCCGAGGTTGGCGCAAAGGTTTCCCCGCCGAATCATGCCGCCGGGATTCCGCGATCATTAGTGCCGCCCGGTGCAGCGGGTGCGTCAACTTCTCCGCGATCGATTCCCATGGGTCATGTTCCAGCATCTCCGGCGATGAAGGCGGGTCAATCTCATTTCGCGCCGTCGCTAGAAACGCCATCGCCGGCGACGCCTCCACGCCGACCGACCGCACCCCCAGCCTCGCGCACTCGATGACCGTCGTCCCCGATCCGCTGAGCGGATCCAAAACGGGAAACTTCTTCGACCGCCCTCGAAGTCCCGGATGACGCCCGAGGAATCGCCTTACCAGCTCCGGCGAAAACGCCTGCTTGAACCGGACCCACCGATGGTACGGCTCGCTTGCGCCAAGCCGTCCCGTCACAAGATCCGCGAGCGATTCATCCCGGGAAATCCGACCTCGCCAACGCTCCTCGAGCGCTTCCCTTGCGACCGTCGCTTCCCGGTCACGATGAAACCGAGTCGCCCGCCGTCCCGGTTTGCGCCCCATAAACCGCCTTCGATCGCGCGGATTCAGGAGTCAACCGAGCCGCGACCGTTTGAGAGCGGGCAAATTCGCTCCGCTCGGTGAGTGATTTCAAACTGAATTACCGATTCCTATCGTGCGGAAAATGCGCCAGCGGACATCCTTCGCACCGCGCCTTGGTGCGGCAATGTTCCTTGCCGACGGCTACGAACAGGGCGTGGTATTCGTTGAACAACTCCACATCGCGAGGAAGCGCCTCGTGGAACATCCGGCGCGCATCCTCATAATCTGCATTCCCCTTCACTACAAAATGCCGACGAAGCACCCGAAGCGTATAGGCGTCGATGACGAACGACGGGCGGCGCCCCGCGTAGAGCAGGATCGCGTCCGCCGTCTCGGGCCCCACGCCCCGAATCGATAGCAACCGCCGTCGAACCGAGTCGAGCGGCCCCTCCAGCATCCCCGGCAGCGACCCGTCGAAATCCCGCCACAGTACGTCCACAAACGCCTTGACCCGCTCGGCCTTGACCCGATAAGTCCCCGCCGGACGAAGCATGTTCGCCAGTTCGTTCAGCGAAATTCTTCGCAATCGCCGCCAATCGAGAAGGCCCTTGTCCCGCAATCTCTCGATGGCCTTCTCGACATTTCTCCATGAAGTGTTCTGCGTGAGGATCGCCCCGATGACCACTTCCGTCGCGCTCTTCGCAGGCCACCACCGCTGCGGACCGTAGGCAAACAGCAATCGTTCGAAGAACAATCTCAGCGGCCC
>Ga0187893_10011297_pt1 | contig 13016 bp, 17 predicted proteins | sample MA1701074metaG_FD_139574 | JGI IMG/M metagenome (GOLD analysis project Ga0187893, IMG submission 139574) | White microbial mat communities from a basaltic lava cave in the Kipuka Kanohina Cave System on the Island of Hawaii, USA - MA170107-4 metaG ...
CTGTCGCCATCGGGGCTCCTCCTTCGCTGTACGTAGAAGCTGCTTCGTCGCTGCTCCTATAGCACAGTTTGGGGTCTCGGTGGCTTTTTTTATCGCCCGAGTGATGAATTTTTCAGGCTAGGGACAGCGAAGGCGTCGATCGTCGTGCTGGCTCTGTGGGGGATTTCCGCCTGCGAGAAGGCTCCCGGCACTCCGATCGGCATTCCTCCGAGCCTTGTAGCCGACTATTTGCACGCGGTGATCGAGGCCGACCGGACTTTCTACACAGTCCACATCGTCGAGCGGCTGCAGAAAAGGGGGGGACTCGGCGCCTCGGAAAACTGGCGGGTCGCAAACACGTTGCCCTTGCCGGCCCAGTTCTTGATGGAGGCGAGCGAACTGGCCGCTAAGACCGGCGCGAAGGTCCGCTACCGTCTGATCGGTCTCTGGCCGATCAACAACCAGAATGGGCCGGCCACTGAATCCGAGCGACGAGGCCTTGAAGATGTACAGACCCACCCGGAACGTCCTTATACCAGCATAGTGACAAGCGGGCAGGATCAGTTTTTCGAAGCGGTCTACGCCGATCGGGCCGTCACGCAGGCTTGTATCGGATGCCACAACGCGCACCCCAATAGTCCGAAACGGGACTTCAGGATGAATGATGTGATGGGCGGGATCGTCATCAGCATTCCGCTGGGTCACCGGACGTCGGGCGGAATTTGAACGGTGGCGCCCGCGTAATTGGAGCGCCCGCTTGATGCCCGGGCACTTCAGAAAACTCCGAGTAAGGAGGACGCCGTGCGATACCCAATCCTGATGGGTCTGGTTGTCGCAATGTTGGCTGGCTGTGCCGGTTCGGGATTTGGTGTGAAAGATGCCGAGTCCGAACAACCTTCACTCGTCCCGGACAAGGCTCCGGGCTTCAGTATCTGGTCCGTGTTCGGCGGCAACCGGGAGTTCGTGCGGAAACGCCTCGATCCAGGATTGGGGAAGCCCAAGGCGGAGGAGATTTCGAAGTTCGGCCAACCCGTTCAATGCACTCCAAACCCGAAGGGCGGGGAAGTGTGCGCGTGGCATGACGGCGGGATGGCCGAGGGAGGAACGGCGGACCCCAGCATGCACCAGGTTTACTACTCCTTTGACGAGAGCGGCGTGGCCCGCGAGTGAGATTACCGAGGGGTGTACGGCAAGCTCAGCAGCCGCGATGCAGAGCCCCAGGCTCCGGCGCCGGCACCGAAAGCTCCCTGAGTTTCTGCACCTTCAGTACGCCAAGGAGGAATCCATGAAGGCCAGATTTTGGGTGGTCGGAGAATTTGTGGAGTCCGTCCTTCACTCTCAAGGGAAAACAGTCAGGAGCATTCATATTGAGGTTGGATAAAAAGGTCTAGGTCATCCCCGCATGGGAACGGTTCGCCTGCTTTTGGCAGTATCGGTCGTGGTCACCCATTATGGGGAAAGTTCCCTCCTCGGCTTCCAGTTTGTGGATGGGCTCTCCGCTGTGGAGGCATTTTTTGCCATCTCTGGCTTCTTTATCACTCTCATCCTCAACGAAAACCCCGCTTACAGAGATCCCGGCAAGTTTTATCTCAGTCGCTACACGCGCCTATTACCCACCTATGCGGTAATCGTCATCTTATCCCTCAGTCTGACAAGCCAACTGGCCTGGTACGGACTGACCTTCCGGTCATTGCAATTCCCAACCCAGATTTTCATCGTACTTTCCAACCTCTCCCTGTTCTTTCAAGACTGGTTCTACCTTTTGCAGATCAACTACGAGACCGGTGCGTTGGAGTTCACGCCCAACTTTCTGGCCGGCACCAAGACCCCGCTTTGGCAATTCCTAGTTGTGCCGCAGGCATGGAGTCTGGGTGTGGAGGTAGTCTTCTATGTGATGAGCCCGTTCATCGCCCGCAGCCCGGTGCGTCTCGCTGCCCTCCTGCTCTTGTCTGCCGGATGCCGCTATCTGTTTTACATCCTCGGACTCACGGAGGATCCATGGCCCTATCGCACCACGGCCGGAGAGATGATGCTCTTCGCTGCGGGTGGGCTTTCATACTTCGCTGGTCGAGGGCTGGTCAAGGAGAAACCCGGCCCTCTCCTGCTTGTCGTAGCTTTGGGAGGATGGATTGCGATCATCCTTCTCTGTGCGGCGAGGAACCTGGTTTTTGCGTTTCCGGCAGTGGTAGCGACCTATCCCCTCCTCTATGAGCCTCTAGTGTTGCGGGAGCCGGTCTTTCTGCTCCTCATCATTCTATGGGCTCCTCTCATATTCTTAGTTACCAGAAACAGCCGGATTGACGCATTTCTCGGCGATTTGAGCTACCCCGTTTACCTGTCCCATATGCTTATCGCCAATACCCTGAACATCCCGTATGGAGGACCAGCGCCGCATGGGGCCATCCCGTATGTCCTCATTGTGATAGGTGCTTCGACGGCTCTTCTCTACTTGGTTGAATACCCGGTCAACCATCTGCGTGCCCGCAGATTCGGCGCGCGCGAATCTTCAAAGGCTGCCCACTAACCTGTGCGCCCCGGCTCTGTGACAGTGGGTGGGTGGAGAGGCAGGCGGATATGAAATGTGGTTCCCTTTCCTTCCTGACTTTCAACGGAGATCCGGCCTCCATGGGCATCGACGGCGTCCTTGACGATCTTCGTGCCCAGTCCCGTGCCGCCGGCTTTCCGGCTGATAGCCCGGGCCGTGAAGAGGCTGTCCCGGACCTCCGGCGGCATTCCCTTGCCTGTGTCTTGGACTGTGAGCACAACGGACGCATTCGCCGCATCCAAGTGACCACGGATGGTAATGGTTCCGTGAGCGGGAACTTCGGGAATGGCATTGTGAACCAGGTTGTAGAGCATTGAATAGAGCCTGTTTTCGTCGGCCATGATCGGTGGCAATGTATCGAGCCCTCCCGTCCGCAGCACAATCTGTTTCTGGTCGACGAGCACCCGTAAGGACTTCCCGACGCTTTCAGCAACCTTGGCGATCTGGCACGGTTGGAACTGGTGCGGTGCGCGGGTGACCGCCACATAATCCGCGATCTCTTTCATGCGGCCTTGAATTCGATGGGAGGTGCTTCGCAGCATCTCTATGACTTCGTCGCACAAATTGTGACTCTCCTGTGACCGGACCGCTTCCAGGTCAGGCAGCTTCTTGAATAGGTCGCCGATTTCACCTGCGAGAAGATCCGTTCCTGTGACAATGGGCATCAGAAGATTCTTGACATCGTGGCTGATTTCTCCAAGCAGCCGCGTGATCTCACCTTTGAGCTCGTTTCGTTCCATGGCCTTGGTGATGACCGAGTCAAGCTGACTGGATTCGAACGGCTTCGTGATGAAGTCGACGGCACCTTCTTTCATGGCTTCCACGGCGAGCCGGATCGTGCCGTGTCCGGTCAAAATGACCACCGGCAGGTCCGGCCAGCGTTGCCTGATTTGCCTGAGAGCTTCAATCCCGCTCAGTCTGGGCATCTCGACATCAAGGAAGACGAGATCGACGGGCTTTGACTCCAGAGCGGTCAGCGCAGCTTCCCCGTCACCGGCTGATGTGACTTCATGCCCCCTCGCAAGGAGCCTGTCAGAGAGCACCAGGACAATGTCCGGTTCATCATCAGCGACAAGAATTCGAAGGCCCATCTTTCACCTTTTGCTTGAACTACTCGGTATCCACCGACTTGAAGGGAAAAGGTAGACCACCTGCGGACTTGTGAGAAGCAGCGTTGAGGCCGCTCAAGCCGGCAATTTATGGGAGAGGCTGCATGCCAAACGTCCGATCGACTCAGACGCCGGCCCGACTAGGTTTTGAAATCGTCCTTAAAGACATGCTCCTTTGCTGCTTTATTGACGGCCGCGGTGAGCTTCGCCGGCTCAATCGGCTTGACCAAATACTCCACCACCCCTTGTTTGTAGAGCTGGCTGGCTCCGGCCAATTCCGGTTGTCCGGTCAACACGATGACCGGGACCGACGGAAATTGAGAGCGGAAAAACGCCACGGCCTCCATGCCATTGACCTTGGGCATATGAATGTCCGTGATGATGGTATCTACCATGAGCGGGTTATCGCCGGAGCGTATGGTCTTAATCGCATCTTCCCCATCCACAGCCTCAACGACGTCATACCCGGCCTTGGTCAACGTCAGGCGGACCGACTTCCGGACATCGGCTTCATCGTCCACAACCAAAATCCTACCCAAGGACATAACGCCCTCCTTTGATGATTGGTGGTCAGCCTCCTCCTACCCTGCCTTGCGAGGTATTCCGGGGTGATACAGAAACAGGTCTTTCGCGGTCCAGGGGACAGCAAATTGCGCTTCCAGCTATCACAAAATCAGGAACTCGTCAAGGCTGGATGCGGCATGGCGCTGGTTGCTCCACGCCCGGGGACGTGATATCTGTAGCACCGGCCGCGGACGGTTGGTGTGAGATTGAAGGAGCGGGTTGGAGGGATGCGGATTCTTGCGGTCGGCTCGCTTTTCGCCCTGCTCCTGCTGCTCGGAGCGTGCGCAGGCACCCCCCTACCACGCCAGGCCGCCTTCAGCCAAACCGAATATACCCCTTATGACCGGCCGGGCGATGCTTCGATTTCAGGCCAGGTCTCACTCAGGAGTGACGAGGGCAACGTGACCTCAGGGGGCGGCTGCAAAGAGGTCGTTCTGGAGCCGGTTACGAGCTATTCCACGGAATGGTTCGACCATGAAGTCATGAAGAACGAGCATCTCGGCCCCCCTGATCCACGCGCGCTGACCTACCGGCGGACCACCCAGACGGACGGCACCGGGCACTTCCATTTTGAACAGCTTCCGGCCGGCCCCTACTACCTCGCCTGCCTCATGCGGTGGGATCGCTGGATCATGCAGGGGACGCGACCGATCATGTTTGAAGAAGCTGTCTGGGTACACGCTCGCCTCACCCTCAGGCCCGGGGAACACGGTCGAGTCGTTCTGACGCATTAAATGAGGAAGGATCCTTTTGGCCCGAGCCCTTCGAGAGCCAGCAACTTCCTGTCTTCAGCGCTTCTCCCGCTCACGCGATGCCATCCTAACCGGACCAAGGTCTTCATCGCTTTCGTGATTTCGGAGCGGCTCATCTTGCTCTTGGCATGGATGCGATCCTCAAACAGGATGGGGGCTTCCCGAACCTTAAAGCCCATTGCCTGGGTATAGTAGGTCATCTCCACCAGGAAGGAATAGCCGTTGGACCGGATATCCAAACGATCCAACGCGGCCAGCAGGTCCCGCCGATAACAGCGAAAGCCCGCAGTGACATCCTTGGCCTTGAGTCCGAGGAGGCTGCGCGCGATCCCATTGGCCGACCGGCTCAACGTTCTGCGAAACGGCGAGCAATTCCGCGTTCCCCCGCCCCCCACATACCGGCTGCCGATGATGAGATCCGCATCCTCCGAGAGCCGCAGCAGGTCGGGGATCGATTCCGGCGGATGCGACAAGTCGGCATCCATGCACACGACTCGCTGATACGGTTCCTTGAGCAGATGACGAAACGCCTGGCGGTATGCCGTACCGAGTCCGAGCTTGCCGGGCCGGTGCATAACCCGGAGCCGCGGATCGCCGGCATGGAGCGAGTCAAGCAGCTCGCCTGTCCCGTCCGGAGATCCGTCATCCACAAAAAACAGGTCCGCCTCGAGCGGGAGCGCCCGAATTCGTTCAACCAGGGGGTGGATGTTGGCCCGCTCGTTGTAGGTGGGGATCACCAGGACGATTTGCATCGGTCGCGCCTGATCCTGAAAGGCCGGTGGGATCAACCAGAGCTCGTTTATTGTGGAGGAAGGTCCCTGTCCAAGCCGCGTTGCACGACCGACTGCGTCTTCAGCAATCTCTGCAGATCGATCACCACCTCGTCCTTGACCCGGCCCATCAGGTGATCCCACATGCTGTACCGCCGTGGGATGATCGCCTCGGCCGGCTCAAAGAACAAGTCGAAGCTTTTGGCCGCCGTCGGCTTGGTGGGATACCGGCGATCGTACACCATGCCGTAGGCAGGGATTCCGTATATGACGCGATAATTGCCCAGAATAAAATGCAGGTGGTCGTCGCGCACATAGAGACCACCGGTGGTGATTTCCCGCTTGATGGAGCTCTGCGGTTGGCTCAGATAGTAGGTCACCCGTTCAGTCGGTTCGGCCCGGGCAAGGGCCTCCGACAATCGTGTGGCGAGCAACGCCACATCCTCATCCCGGAACACCCTTTCCTTCGCCGCTTCGCCGGAGAAGTACACCTGGAGGGGGACCCGGTGATCGCGGACCTTGAACCCCGCCAGAATCCCCGCCATTTGCTCCGGGGTAATGGACACCGGATGACTGTGGAGCGTATGGGGGAGTTCCAGGAAGACCGTCGGATCATTCTCCACCCGGACATAGTTCGCGGGATCTTCATAAATCACGCGCGACGGGTTGTGGGGCACGGCACAGCCCACCGCCAGGCAATAGGCGATAGGCAATAGGCGATGGGTCAAGGATGCTAGCCTACTCTTCTTCCACCCAGCGCCCATTGCCGATTGCCCTCGTCAATCATCCGTGACCGTGACGGTTATCTCCACCCGCTCCAAGGGGTTGTCACGACCATCCCGTTTCATGCCCACGATCTTATCGGCGACCTCCATCCCGCTGACCACCTCTCCGAAGGCAGTGTATTGCCAGTCCAGAAAATTCGCGTCGGCAACGCAGATGAAGAACTGCGAGCCGGCGCTATCCGGGTCGTTGGCGCGGGCCATGGAGAGGACCCCTCGCTTGTGCGGGCGGCTGTTGAACTCCGCCTTAACTCGGTGACCAGGGCCTCCCATACCGTGGGTGGAGCGATCCGGACTCTTGCTGTTCGGATCACCTCCCTGGATCATGAAACCCGGAATCACCCTGTGAAACGTTGTGCCGTCGTAAAATTTCTGTTGGGCCAGCGTGACAAAATTCTTGACATGATTCGGGGCCGTATCGGCGTAAAACTTCAACGTGATGTCGCCGAATGGTTCGCCCTTCACTTTCACGGCAATCGTTGCCTTGGGGCTCTGACTCGCCTCAGTCATAGCGTATCCTTTCCCTATCTTCGTGGTGCCTCGCTGTTGGCCGCCAACCCTTCGCTGATGCCGACCCAGGTCTGGCCGTCGTCGCGGCTCCGGAACGCACCGTTGCTGGTCCCGGCATAGAACCCGCCATCCCCGGACGCGATCAGGACCTGGACGGAGAGTTCAGTCAACCCCTTATTGAGCGGCTTCCATTGCCGGCCCTGGTCCACGGTCTTAAAAATGCCCCGGCCCGTCGCGACCACCAAGGCGTCTTCGCTTACCACGATGCCTCGAATGGAATCATTCGGCAGAGCCCGGCTGATCGGCTTCCAGGTCTGCCCCCCGTCCCCGCTGCGGAATACCCCTCCGTCGAACGTCCCGGCGTACAGCGCCTGGTCCTTGTCCAGGACCAGGACCCGGATGAAATTTTCGATCAGCCCTTCATGATCCACCAGGCCCTTGGACAGGCGCGTCCAGCCCGTCCCGCTCTGCCGATACACGCCTTTGCCCGACGTCCCCGCAAACAGGGTCCGATCGGCGCCCATCGCCAGCGCATAGACCAGCGTATCGTCGAGACCTTTCGTCACGGCGCTCCACTGGTTGTTCTCCGGATGGTGGCGATACACGCCGCCGCCGGTGCCGGCATACACGACTCCGTGGGCGATCAGCAGCGCTTTCACCTCCAGACGCTTGAGACCCGCGTTCATCGCCTGCCAGCTCTTGCCGCCGTCCCGACTTTGGAACAGCCCGCCGCGAACGGTACCGGCAAAGAGCACGCCGTCCTCCGACACCGCCAGGCAGTATATGAAGAGATCGGTCAACCCGTTGTTCACCGGCGCCCAGGAATCGCCTCGGTCATCGCTCCGGAACACGCCCATACCGAACGAGCCGGCGTAGAGCACATGGTCTTTTGTCACCGCCAACGCCTGCACGCTGGGCGCTGTTTGAAAAGGCATCAGTTGGGAAGGACCGTCCCCCCGCTGCTGGACCTGTTCGACGGTCCCGCTTATCTCGTGCGACTCGGCCAACCCGAAGCCCATCATCGCCACCACGATGAATGCCGCCGTTCGTATCCGCATCACAGCACCCGTTGCCCGGCGGTTCCGACCGGCAATTCCCCCTGCACCGGGCCGCCGGACCCGGTGCCAGCCGACCCTGACCCCGATTTCCGCGCCCCGAACAACCGGACGCCGAGAATCCCGATCTCATAGAGGACCATCAGCGGCACCGCCATCAACAACATGGTAAACAGCGTCGCATCCGGTGTCACGATGGCCGAGAGAATCAGCGCAATCAAAATCGCGTGCTTTCGGTACTGGGACAGCATCCGGTGCGAGACCAGCCCCAGGCGGGACAGGAACGTCAGCACCAACGGCAGCTCGAACGCGCACCCGAAGATCAGCAGGAATTTCACATTCAGGTCCACATAGGTGCCGACCGCCAATTGGGGAGTCAATTCACGGTCCATGCCGAAGCTGACGAAGAACTGAATGACCAGCGGGAGAATGACCAGGTTGCAGAACACAAGGCCCAAACCGAACATCCCGGCGGCCAAACATAAGAGAGGAATGGCCCAACGTTGTTCGCGCGGGAGGAGCGCCGGCTCGATGAATTTCCAGACCTGGTAGAGAATCATCGGCAGGCTGAGAATCACTCCCGCAAGAAAGGAGACCTTGATCGAGGCAAACAGGGCCTCGGTCGGTCCGTAAAATATCAGATCATCCTCAAACGGACGCTTGAACCATTGAATCAATTCCCCGGCATAGGCGAAGGTCAGCACGAAGGCGCCCAACAGCGTCACGCCGATGATCAAGAGGCGACGTTTGAGCGCGGTGATATGGGCGGCGAGGGGATGGGGGAAGGTGGACACGTCAGGCACTCCGGGTCCTTGCCTTGCTCTGGATCAGCGGGGGGCCGGCTTAGGGTCGTTCTCCCGATACTGCCGGATCAATTCCGCCATCTTGTCCTTCTTGGCCAGCTTCTCCTTCTGAATCTGCTTTTTGAGCATCTCTTCCTGAGGAGTCAGCACGTGGCGCCTCTGGAGTTCCGCCAGTTCGGCATCCAGGCGATGATGAGACTCCTCCAGCTCGCGAAACTCCACACTGGACCTCCGCAACAATCCCATGATCCGATCATCCGTCAGCATGCGTCACCTCCCGGTCTGATAAAAACCCGCAAAGGCCCTCCTCTAGGAATGCGCGGGCAGCGCCAATTCCATGAGGATGGCGTCCTCGGTTGGATGGCTATAGTAATTCTCACGAAGTGCCAGGCTGCGGAACGCGAACCGTTCATAGAGCGCGCGGGCCGGTTGGTTCGACGCGCGCACCTCCAAAACCGCCCGAACCGCGCCACGATCCTGGGCGAAGCGCAGAGCATAGGACACCAACGTCCAGGCCAGGCCGCGCCGGCGTACCGCAGGATCCACCGCGAGATCCATCAAGCGCAACTCCTCGAATACGAGCCAAAAGGACAGATATCCCATCAGGTCGGTCCCCTGCCGCGCTTCATCGCCTTGCCCCTGGCGCCGCGAATGCGCGGCTACGAGATGCGCAAAGGGATTGCCGGTGAGCTCGGCTTCGAACATCTTGCGCGTCCACGGTGTCGCAAAGGACTCCCGGGCGATCAGCAGGATGCGATCCAGATCTTGTGCCCTCGCCGGCTCGATCGTTATGTCTGACGCTATGATGGGGGGCATCGATCCTTTACACTTTGTAACTTCCGGGCGTCGTTGCAACGCCGCCCTCGGCCGCGTTGTGACGTGCCCAGACTATTTCCGCTTCGGCTCGTTGGACATACCGTGGCGCCAGACCCAGTCCGGCGACAAGGCCGCGGGCCAGCAATCTGATGCCCGCCAGACCAACGCTTACCGCCGAAGCGTGCATCTTGTCAACCGGAGGCTCACAGACATCTTCGGCGCGGGATCCGAGGAGACGATAAAACGCTTCCCGATTCGCCTGCCATCCCTCGCCGAAGAGCACGGTCGGCCCTTGCAGCACGCGGGCCATCTCGTGCAGCGCGCCGACCTGCTCCTCTCCAAGGCGATCCAGCGTCCCCGCGTCTGTCCAACGGTATTGGGCCCAATAGACTTCCCCCACCCTGGACCTGAGCACCGGGCAAAGCGGCCGAGCGGCCGAGCGCAGGTTCCAGGCCATTCCTTCAAGCGTCGGCACGGCGGCGAGGGGCAAACCGGTCACCGAACGGATCCCCAGCATGGTGGCGAGCCCCACGCGCAACCCGGTGAAGGAACCCGGCCCGATCGAGACGGCAAGCCCTTCGAGAGAAGCCAGGGTCCAGCCGCCTGACCTGAAGAGACGATCGATGGCCGGGACCAGCCTTTTCGCATGCGCTCCCCCCGCATCCTCATCGGCACAGGCCACCACCTCAGCACCATCCAACAGGGCGACGCTTTGCCGCCCGGTCGCAGTCTCCACTGCAAGGATCTTCACGGAACCGGTCCCGCCACGATAGTCCGTCGTTCGACTTTCAGCAGTCGGCGCTCCTCGTGCTCGCCGTCCGCCACGCTCCCCAAGTCCATCGGCGTCAGCGGCGGGTTGGGGATCATTTCCTGGAAGGTCAACACGAGGGAGCTCTGCCCGCGTCCATCTTCCGCCGTAATCTTGAAGGGCCTCACCAGCGTATCGCCGGGCTGGAGCAAGGCAGGGTCCGGTTCCACTTCCCCTTCTCCCACGATCCTCCCTACCGGACGGAAATCCTCGCACCGCATGGTCGCATCAACATCGCCGGAAGGGGTCAATCGCTCCTCCTGTACGACTTGCAGGAGCCGGCGCTCGAACCAGAGTCGTCGCGCGGGACCGGCCTCATCAGTCCTCTCTCCCTCCCCCGGCATCGACACGTCCAGCCTGTACCGAGCCCCCTCCTCCACGAGTCGCACGCGCGCCCCCGCTATCACAGGGGCGATTCCGACTGCTCCGCTCATGGCGAACAGGCTCAACCGGAACGACCGGGCGAGATCCTCCGATTGATCCAGTTCAGCCACTGTCCCCGCCTGGTCTTGACTCATCGACGGAATGCGCAGGCGGTACCGGTTCTCTCCCAGGACAAATTCGAACAGCTCTCCGCCGAAGGGCGTGAAACCCTGAAGTCGCAACGCCCGGGGACGTTGGAAGAAGACGGCCCCTTGAACCCGGCGCGCGAAGGAAAGACCCGGACCTTTCACTTGCACCTTGAAGAGTCCCTTCAGGGTCTGGATGGCCGCCGCCCGCTCTTCCAGCAATTGAACCAATTGGTCTGCGGATGCCTCCTTCAGGATCTCTTCCGGAGCCGGCGTGATGAGGGCACAGCCTGCAATCAGGAAGGCAATAGGCAATAGGCATTGGGCAATAGCACGAACAGAGGAGAAGAGTGTAGCCCCTTGCCTATTGCCTGTTCTAAGCCAGGACCGCATCCAAGGCTTCCCCGACTTCCTTGATGCCGACCAACTCGATGCCGTTCACAGGATCAAGCCTCTCCAGATTCCGTTCCGGCAGGAGGCATCGACGAAATCCCATCTTCGCCGCTTCCCGAATCCGTAACTCGGCCTGGCTCACCGCCCGCACTTCTCCACCCAGGCCCAGTTCCCCCATCGCGACCGTCCGGTGATCGATCGGGCGCTCGCGCAAGCTGGAGGTGACCGCCATGACGATGCCCAGATCGATGGCCGGCTCATCAATCCGCATACCCCCCACGACATTCACGTACACGTCCTGGCCGGCCAGGTGCATCCCCAGACGCTTTTCCATCACGGCGAGCAGCAGCGACACACGGTTAAGATCCACGCCGTTCGCCATGCGCTTCGGCAGGGAGTAGCCCGTCGGGGAAACAAGCGCTTGCAACTCGACGAGGATCGGCCGCGACCCCTCAAGACTGGATACGACGATCGATCCGGTGCTCATCTCGGGGCGCTCGGCCAGGAAGAGCTGGGATGGATTCCCCACTTCCTCCAGACCTGTGTCCTTCATCTCGAACACGCCGATCTCGTTGGTGGACCCGAACCGGTTCTTCACCGCTCTCAGGATGCGGTACGTATGTCCCTTGTCTCCCTCGAAATACAACACCGTGTCGACGATATGCTCCAACAGGCGCGGCCCGGCGATTGCTCCCTCTTTCGTCACGTGCCCGATGAGAAACACCGGCACCCCGCTGCGCTTGGCGAAGCCCATGAGTTGGACGGCCACCTCCTGGACCTGGCTCACGCTGCCCGGCGCCGAGGTGATCTGGTCCGTCGAAACAGTCTGGATGGAATCTACGACGAGGGCAGAGGGCTGGACGTCCTGGACGGCTTTGAAAATCTCTTCGAGGGAGGTCTCGGCCAGAATGTACAAACAGGGGCTCTGAACTCCCAGCCTGTCTCCGCGCAACTTGATCTGCTGCGGGGACTCCTCGCCCGAGACATACAATACCTTCTGGCCGCTCCCGACGAGACGGGGCAGTGCCTGGAGAAGCAGTGTGGTTTTGCCGATTCCCGGGTCGCCCCCGATCAGAATCACCGATCCGGGCACCACACCCCCGCCGAGCACCCGGTCAAACTCGCCGATCCCGGACCGGGTCCGGTTCTCGCCGATGACCTCGATCTCGTCGATGGGGATGGGCTTGGATGAAGCGGCACCGACGACCGGCGACCGCCCATGCGCCGCAGCCGGCAGGCGCTCTTCCTTGAAACCGTTCCATCGGCCGCAATCGGGGCACCGGCCCAACCACCGAGGAGACTGGTGACCGCACCCTTGGCAGACGAAACTGGTCTTGGCCCGCATCGGCCGGAGCCTTTCGGTCAAATCAGCGCCTTCACGTGAGCATCTTAAAGGGACGGTCCTACGCGGTCAATGGCTATCACGTCCTTCTTTCTCCGGCAATCACCCCTGAAGCTTTTTCCTGACCTCCTTCCAACTCTTGACCACCACGGTTTTTTTAGGGAGTCCCGCCTCCTCTCGATCCGAAGCAGGCAAGATGATCACCGGCATCCTGCGTTCGGCCAAGACCTCCGCGAACGCGCGCGTTCGCCCGATGCCGGCTTTAAGATTGTCCCAGCC
>Ga0187893_10011298_pt1 | contig 13016 bp, 10 predicted proteins | sample MA1701074metaG_FD_139574 | JGI IMG/M metagenome (GOLD analysis project Ga0187893, IMG submission 139574) | White microbial mat communities from a basaltic lava cave in the Kipuka Kanohina Cave System on the Island of Hawaii, USA - MA170107-4 metaG ...
GCTGCCTGATCCGGCGTTTGATCCTGCGTGTCGATGCGCAGATCCGGCGTGCTTGGCACTTCGTAGGGATCGTTCACGCCGGTGAAGTTCGCGAGAAGGCCGGCGCGTGCCTTGGCATACAGTCCCTTTCGATCACGCTCGGCACATATCTCCACCGGTGTGGCAACGTGAACCTCGATGAATCCGCCATACGTCTCCACCCCCTCACGGACCTGGCGCCGCACGTTCTCGTAGGGGGCGATGGGGGCACAAATCGCGACGCCGCCACTCTTGGCAATTAGGCTCGCGACGTAGCCGATGCGCAGAACATTGAGGTCCCGATGCTCCCTCGAGAATCCCAGCTCACTGGATAAGTGGCGGCGTACCATGTCGCCATCGAGAAGCGTGACGGGCCGGCTGCCATCCTGGTTCAGCTTGGCCAGCAGGGCGTTTGCGATCGTCGATTTTCCGGCACTCGGCAGTCCCGTGAAGAAGACGACGAAACCCTGTCGATGACGCGGCGGGCTGCCCCGACGCAATTCATCCAGAACTTCGGGAAAGGACAGCCAGTCCGGAACGTCGAGCCCGAGGCGGAGACGCCGCCGCAGCTCCGTTCCGGAGATCGTCAACGATGTCTCCTTTTCGCGAAGGTCGTTGTGCGGCACGAATTCCCCGCGCTCCGGCACGTAGACCATCTCCTCGAACGGAAGCATCTCTATCTCAAGCTGATCGGCGTAACGGCGCACGAGGTCTTGTGCCGCGTAGGGACCATAGAAGCTGCTGCCGTTTGTGCCGTTGCCGGGTCCGGCGTGATCGCGGCCGACGATGAAGTGCGTGCAGCCGAAGTTCCGCCTGATGATGGCATGCCACACGGCTTCACGCGGTCCCGCCAGCCGCATGGCCAGCGGAAGCAGGCTCATGACCGTCGTCTGCTCCGGATAACGCCGGAGCACATGCTCGTAGCAGCGTACGCGGGTATATGGATCCACGTCGCCCGGCTTCGTCATGCCGACAACCGGATGCAACAGCAAGTTGGCTTCTGCAGCCTTTACCGCCCGCGCCGTCAGCTCGAAGTGCGCCCTGTGCATTGGATTGCGCGTCTGAAAGGCGACGACGCGCAACCAGCCACGATCGAGGAACTTCCGGCGCAGGCTCTTGGGATCGTCGCGAAGGTGCTTGAAATCATAGGCGGCTGGCGGCTCGAGCCCGCTAACGGCGCCACCGATATAGACGGGATTGACCCGATGTGCGAGATGAAAGACGCCCGGGTGAGCCGTGTCTGTCGTGCCATAGACCTCGCGCGCCTCTCGTTCCCTGTCCGGAGTCCATTTTTCCTCGACTTTCATGGTGGCGACGACGATGCCCTCGCGATCGCGCAGAGCAATGTATTCGCCCGTCGCCAATCGATCGGCGAACTCCCTGCTGACATCGAGCACGATCGGAATCGGCCAGACGGGGCCGTCCGGCAACCGCATGTCGTGCACGACGCGTCTGTATTCCTCCTGCTTCATGAACCCCGAGAGCGGCGAGAGTGCGCCGTTCATCAGCAGTTCGGTATCACAGACCTGGCGCTCGGTCAGATTCCAAGATTGATACGCGACGGCCCGTTGCCGCTCCACTTCGAGACTGTCTCTGGAGAGGTAGAGAACCGAAAGCCTGCCGCCGTACGGTGTAATGAGCGTTCGCATCCATTTCCTCCCGCTCACATGCCTATCGTTTCGTTGCGTCCTATCGGCTAGTGGGAAGTAGGATCTCCGATTGACATCTGCGGATCGCGTCGCCGAAGACTGTGTTCCTTTGTCGGCAAAGTGTAGCGTTAGACTGTAGCGCCAACCGGGGGAATGCCTCTGAAGTGATGCCGGAGGCGACGCACGATTACCACTTGGGACTCCCAAGTGGTACTCCGTGCATCCCTGCTCCAGGTTCACTCTGTCTGGTACTATGGTTCCTTCTTCATCGGTGATCGGTGTACGGCCAAGAAATCCACGCCGTGAGTCCAATGCCATGCAACTGGACGAGGGAGAGTGTCGATGATCCTCAAAGCCAGGGTGAAGCTCACTGGTCATAAACTGCATGAACATCCCGTGTCTTTGACACAGTGTGACCGCCTGCCGCATATCGGCGACGTCATCGAAGTCCCATTGGCGGATCGCGTGGTACGGGCTTGTGTCACGCTGACGACCCCGCCGATGTGTCGCAGCAACGATTCCATTGAGTATGTTGTGTATGCGAGCGAGGCGGCCGATCACTCGCTTTTAGGATCGGCAGAGCCGACCGGCCATACAGGCAGTCGCGACGCCGAGATGTGAAAGACCCGGTGCCCGAGTGTTCGGCGTCGCCGCTTCGGCCTAATGAACCGGCAGCGCCGCCTCGCAAGTTCCTCCAGGGTTCCCAAAAGATACTCTACCCCTACCGGAATAGATGAGTTCGTTCGAAAGGGGTACCACCTTTGGTGCAAACTTTAGAGGTTAACGACTCTATTGACGGCCGCACGCACTCTGTTAATATTCTCTGCGTGCTGTTGCACTATCAAAAAAAGCAGCAGCGAACTCGTGGGTCAACCTTTCGATAGAGACCATGGTGCGCGGAGAGGTCGAACCCGCGCTGGACGTTGGTGCCGAGTGAATAGCAGGGGTCCCGGACGAGCAAATGGAACTGGATAGGCCAAACGGATCGGGGTGATCCGTGCCAAATGGGGGATCCACCAAGTTGCTCCTTGCTCAAGGAGCAATGCCGGGAGGTCCTAAATGTCGCTCATCGAGGTCGCGTTGGTCGGAGGCAGCACCCTTCATCGGGAGGGCCTTCGGCAATCTCTGGATCCAATTCACTTCGCTGTCATTGCAGAAGGACGGGACTTTAGCAGCCTTCTGTCTCTAGTGGGCAATGGTACGTGCCCGAAGCTCATCATTGCAGACATCAGCCGAATGGCCGAAAAGGACTTCGTTGCCCTTCGTCGCATACGCGACGATGCGCCTGCGTGCCGCATTGTCGTGCTGACCAATGATCTCAATCTTTCCGATCTTGGACGAGTCTTTCGGGCAGGGGCCGATGGATATCTTGTCAGCGATCTTTCTCCCGAGGCATTCGGCCTTTCGCTCCTCGTCATAATGAGCGGGGAGAAAATGCTGCCGGGGGTTCTTGCCGACGTACTCGCTTCCAACTACCGCGATTTCGTCACCAGCGGCCTCTCAAACGACGAGATCAACCTTACGGAACGCGAGCGCGAGATTCTCCGGTGCCTGCTCAACGGGCACAGCAACAAGCTGATCGCACGGGTGCTGGACATCACTGAGGGAACTGTCAAAGTTCATCTCAAGACTCTCATGAAGAAGATCTCCGCCGTCAACCGAACCCAAGCTGCGCTTTGGGCCCGAAGCCAAGGTATTGGCGAGGATCCTGATCCCCTCAAGTCGAGCCGGGTGCCCGCCATACCCCCCGGAAAACCACTTTCGATCGCCGCTCCATTGGGAGGCATCCGAAACGGCAACGGCATTCGCGAGCCAGCGATCGACGTAAGCGCGAAGGGGTCCTAAGCCGACGATGGAACGTTCGACGAGCCATGTCGACCAGGCAACGTACGCCAAGCCTGGCCGCCGGCTCGTCGGGGACCCGTCTGGCGGCACCGATCACCTCGTCGTCCAGGTCGAAGGTCTGGCCGGCGCACAAATACGTTGGAGCGGACGATCGAGGATCGGCTGATGATCAGGGTCTGAGCGACGATCGTGTCGGGCGTTATGAAGGAAGTCGTGCAGACATCTGCTAACGCGATGCACCTCCTTTCAGTTGTTTGCGGTACCTCTTTCGCTCCATGAGTAATGCCTGCAGGTGCGTTGCGTCCGGGACCATAAGACTGTGATCCTACTGATCGACTAGTTCCAATGAAAATGCCGGACGACAACCTGGTATCTGGGTGGGACACACAATGTCGGTCGTTGATGAAAAGTCGATCAGCTCGCGTAACTTTGCGAGCGATCGTAGACCAGATCCGGGAGTAGACGCTCATAGGCTGCAGTGGTTTTCGCGAACGAGAGCACGAGCGAGACTGTGGGCTCCTTCCATATTGTTGTTGCTTGCGACGATTCCTTTGGTCGGCGCCCAGGCAACGAACTCCGTCATCCTGATCAACCGCAATAGCGGCCAGTGCGTTACGATTCCGGGCGGATCCAGCCAGCCCGGCCTGCAGATGGTTCAACTGCCATGCCGGGGCCCCCTCGACGAGCAATGGACGCTGCAACCCGTCAGTGGCGGGTACCGGATCGTCTCGAGCCTCAATGGCCTGTGCCTGGAGGTCGCTGGCTCATCCACGGCCGACAATGCCGCAATCCAGCAGTCGACCTGCACAGGCAGCCTAAACAAGACCTGGAAGAAGAAGGTGAGCGGCAGCTGGTTTCAGTTGATCGCGAAGCACAGCAACAAGTGCATGGCCATCAACGGCGCCTCACGGGACGAGGGCGCCACGGTGGTTCAGATCGCATGCTCCTCCGCGGCGCAAAAGAGATGGACGATCTCGGCATCGCCGCTCCCGTCGCTCTGGAGTCCGAAAGTACCGTTCACGATCGTGCCCGCCGCAGCGGCCAATATGGCCGATGGTCGTCTGCTTCTCTGGTCGGCCTACGGGAGGCTCTATTTCGGTGGCAATCACGGCGAGACGTATACGGTGATCTACGATCCCGTGACCGGGGCGGCGAGCGAAACGCTGGTCAGCATTACCGGTCACGACATGTTCTGCCCGGGCACCAGCATGCTCCCGGACGGACGGATTCTGGTCAATGGCGGCAGCAGCAGCAACAAGACCAGTATCTTCGATCCGGTGACTGGAATTTGGTCGCAGTCCCAGAACATGATCATCAGCCGGGGCTACAACGGCAATACCCTGCTGTCGACCGGCGACGTATTGACGCTCGGCGGGTCGTGGAGCGGCGGCCAGGGCAACAAGCATGCGGAAGTGTGGTCCAGCGGAAACGGCTGGCGCCAGTTGTCGGGCGTTCCGGTCGATGACTTCATCGGTCCCGACCCGAAAGGCGTCTACCGCGGGGACAATCACATGTGGTTGATCGCCGCAAGCAACGGCTGGGTCTTCCACGCCGGTCCCGCAACGCAGATGCATTGGATCGACACGAACGGCAACGGCAGTATTGTCGCCGCTGGGCCACGCGGTACGGATGCCTACGCCATGAACGGGAATGCCGTCGTCTACGAAACCGGCCGGATCCTGAAGCTCGGCGGAGCGCCAAAATATGACAACGGGAGAGCAACCGATGGCGCCTACGTCATCGACATCCGCGGCGGTCCGACCGCGCCGGTCAGCGTCCGCAGCGTGGCACCGATGGCGTTCCCGCGCACCCTGCACAACAGCGTCGTCCTGCCCAACGGCCAGGTCGTTGTCGTCGGCGGAATGAACATCTCGAAGATTTTCTCGGACTTGCGTCCGGTCTACATGGCCGAGCTGTGGGATCCACAGACCGAGACCTTCACCCGGCTCGCGCCGATGCAGACGCCGCGGACCTACCACAGCGTGGCGTTGCTGATGCTCGACGGACGGGTCTTCGTCGGCGGCGGCGGGCTCTGCGTCGATACCTATGCCGGCACCTGCAACAACCACCCGGACGCCGAGATCCTGACCCCGCCCTATCTCCTGAACGCGGATGGCACACCGGCCCAGCGTCCGGTGATCAACTCGGCCCCGGGACAGACCGCACCCAACACGACGATCACCGTGCAGACCGACACAGCCGTCGCTTCGTTCGCCCTGGTCCGGATGGCAGCGGCCACGCACTCGGTCAACAACGACCAGCGGCGGATCCCGCTACCCATCATCGGCGGCGACCAAAGTAGTGGCTACTGGCTGCATATTCCTGCCGACACAGGCGACGTGCTGCCCGGCAACTATATGTTGTTCGCGCTGAATGCTTCCGGGCGGCCAAGCGTCGCCAAGGTCATACAAATCCGCTGACATCTTGAGGCTGGGGGCGCAAGCCCTACGGCCAGTTGCGCCGGCGACTTCGGGCATCGGCACGCGCCGAGCCACATGCATTTCTCGCAAACATCCCGAAAGGCACCCCTTTTGACCCATACCCATCCGCGCGGTTCTCTTGAGCGCAGGATTCCTGGCAGGTTGGTGGATCGGCGGCGTCGCCTGTTGCGCGGCTAGTCGCGGCGAATGTGCCAGGGGTTGTTCCATGAAGGAGACGATAGCGGTACTTGGCTTGGGATATGTCGGCCTTCCTGTTGCCCTCGCCTTCGCGCGCGCCGGCTACTCGGTCGTTGGCTACGACATCAACGACGATCGAATCAAAGCGCTGAAGAACGGGTACGACTGGACGAGCGAAACTGATGCGCGCGCATTGCTGGACTCCACTCTCCAGCTGACTTCGAATCCCACCGAAATAGCTGCGGCATCGTGTTTTCTCATCACCGTACCGACGCCGATCGATTCTCAGCGGCGTCCCGACCTGGCAGCGGTCATAGCGGCGAGCGAGACGGTCGGGCGGGCGATTCGCCAGGGCGCCGTTGTCGTGCTGGAGTCCACCGTGTATCCGGGCGTCACGGAAGACGTCTGTGGCCCGGCGATCGCGCGCACTTCGGGCCTCGTCCAGGGCGTCGACTTCAAGATGGGTTATTCGCCCGAACGCATCAATCCTGGTGACCTGGAGCATTCGATCGAGAAGGTCATCAAGGTCGTTTCGGGTGATGACCTTCCGACATTGGACCGGGTCGCAGCGATCTACTCGTCGATCACGCCGGCCGGAGTATACCGGGCGCCGAGCATCAGGGTCGCCGAGGCGGCAAAGGTGATCGAGAACACGCAACGCGATCTCAACATCGCGCTGATGAACGAGCTGGCGATCATATTCCATCGTCTCGGCCTCAGAACGCGGGAGGTGCTGGAAACCGCCGGCACGAAATGGAACTTCCTGCGCTTTACTCCGGGATTGGTGGGAGGCCACTGCATCGGCGTCGATCCATACTATCTTACGGCGAGGGCGGAAGCGGCCGGATACCATCCTGAAGTAATACTCGCAGGTCGCCGCATCAATGACGGTATGGGTCGATACGTGGCTCAGCAGTTGATCAGGCTCCTGTCGACACTCGCGAAACCGCTGAGCACTGCTCGGGTCGGCGTTCTGGGACTGACGTTCAAGGAAAATGTGCCTGATCTGCGCAACAGCCGTGTGCCCGACATGGTTCATGAGCTGAGGCAGTTCGGGGTCTCTCCCATCGTGCATGATGCGTTGGCAAGCGCCGACGAGGCGAGGCATGAATACGACATCTGCTTGGCCGATCTGGAGGACGTTCGTGAACTCGACGCACTCATTCTGGCAGTCCCACATGCCGCCTATAGCCGCGATTCTCAGTCGTTGGCCGCCCGCATCGCACCTGGCGGGGTGTTGATGGACGTCAAATCCGTCGTCGATCCGCGATGCCTAGCGCCTTCGATTCGATACTGGAGCCTGTAAGTGCACCGAGCCCCATCGCGCTGAGCATTACCGTGTTGACGTTGTGCACGTCGTATTTCTCGACGGCCACGCGCCGGCTCGCTCTGCCCATCTCCTCGATCAGGCCCGGAGAGAGGATGAACCGCTCGAGAGCTGCGGCGAGAGCCTGCGCATCTCCGACGGGCACCAAGAAGCCGTTGCAGCCATCCTTCACGGTCTCCCGACATCCGGGTGCATCCGTCGTGACAACCGGACGACCCATCGCCATGGCCTCCAGGACCGTTCGGGGTGTTCCCTCCCGATGGGATGGCAACACGTAGACCGAAGCATCGGCAAGCGCTGGGCGGACGTCGTCCAGCTTGCCGAGAAATTCTATCGTGCCGGCATCGATCCATCGACGCAGGTCCTGCTCGCGGATGGCATCCGGCGTGTCATCGATCCAGCCGACGAGACGGAACGGCACACCCGGATGCCGTGCCCTGACAATCTGCGCTGCTCTGGCATACTCATGAACTCCCTTTAGGGAGAGCAGCCTGGCGATCATCAGGAACGAGATCGACGGCGGGAACGGTACCGGTCGAAATCCCTCAACATCGACCCCCGAGCCATTGACAAGCACGGACCTCGTCTGCCGGCGCAGCAGTCCGATCTCGCGAAAGAACCGCTCGTCATCCGGGTTCTGGAAGAACACGACGCGATTGTCCCTGAGGCCCGCACGGTATAGCCGTCGAAGGACCGCCCGCGTCAGGCACGCCTCAGGCCCCGTTGCCGTGAAGCCATAGCCGAGGCCCGTTATGAGGGCGAACACTTCTGGTACGCCGCAGAGGCGAGCCATCAGGGAGCCGTAGATGACCGGTTTCGCAGTATAGCTCAGCACGATGTCGGGCGTGCTCTCCCGCATGAGTCGATGAAGCGAGAGCATGAGCTGGACGTCGCGCGTAGGGTTGAGACCCGCGCGGTCGACGGGCAGTTCACGGTATTCCACACCCATTCGGGCAAGCGTGCTCCGGATCGACGCGTCCGCCGCGGGCGCGCAAGCAGTCACGCAGTGTCCGCGTGCGACCATGGCGCTCAGCAGCGGCGCCCTGAAGCCGGTAAGCGATTCCGCCAAGCTGGCGATCACCAGGATCTTGCGGCGTGGCATTGACGCGCCACTGACCGGCAGGGCACCCGATCGCTCGTCACGTTCCTGTAGCATCGTCATGGGCCGTAGGAGGTACCTCCATGGTCGAGGGCCGTTGCCTCGGAGGAAGCGCGGTGGCCGTGAGATCGCGTGCAATAGTCGAGCGCATGGCGAAGAGAATCTTTGATCTCGGCATCTCCTGTCTGCTGCTCGTCGCTTTTTCTCCGCTCCTGCTCGGCCTCGTGTGCCTTATCTTCGTGACGCTCGGGCGACCGGTTCTGCTTCGGCAAGTACGCTGCGGACAGTATGGAAGGCCGTTTCCGCTGTACAAGTTCCGCAGCATGACGGATGAGCGAGACGAAAGCGGCGAGCTTCTCGACGACCAACGGCGACTGACCAGGGTCGGCAGGTTCATCCGACGCCTCAGTTTCGACGAGCTGCCCCAGCTCGTGAACGTCATCCAGGGCGACATGAGTTTGGTGGGTCCACGACCGCTGTTGATGGAGTATCTTCCGCTTTACTCTCCCCATCAGGCGCGGCGACACGACGTCAGGCCTGGAATAACCGGTTGGGCCCAGGTCAGCGGGCGGAATGCGATCAGCTGGGAGCGGAAGCTGTCTCTCGACGTTTGGTACGTGGACCACCGATCCCTCTGGCTCGACTGTTGCATCCTTCTCCTGACCCTGCTCAAAGTTCTCCGCCGCGAAGGAATCAGTCAGCTCGGCCACGCGACCGCGGAGCGCTTCCGCGGCTCCCGCTGATGGGATCCGCGGGACCGTCTTACTGGCCGATCGCCACCGGAGCCATCGGCTCGATGCCAGCGATCCCCGCCGCAGGCTCGTCAACGCGTGCGGTCGACGAGAGATCGAATCTGGACACTCTGACGACGTCCCCCGGCAGCACATAGGAGCGATCGGTCGCCGCCATGTCTTCCGGTCCGCTGCCACGGTCGCGCGTGATCACGAAGCCTTCACCGGAAACGACCAGCCTCACCGCGGGCTGCGTCGACATCGCCTGACGCAGGGTCAAGATCTCCTTGGCCGTACGACGACGAACCTCGAGCTGCGAAATCTCCTTCTGTGTCGCATCCAAGTCGCCGAGAATCCTGTTGAGGCGCTCGTTTCGCAGATTGACGATGGATAGGTCGACCTTGCTGATATCCTGTTGAGCTCGTGTGACGGAGGCCGCAACGTCGAGCCGGTCCCGCACGACGTCCGTCTGCAGCCGCTGCAGCTCGAGCACGCGTGTCTTGGCAGTCAGACCTTTGCCGAAGAGGTACTCGACGTCGCGCAACTCGGTTTCGATGAGCTGATCCCGCCTCGCGATCGCTTCCAGCTGGGCTTCCAGGTTGGCAATCTCGTCGTGCAACTTGCGCTTCTGATTTTCGAGGATCGCGATTTCACCTGCAATGGCGCTCCGCCCTGTCTCGAACAGCCGCCGCTCGCTGTCCATCATGCCGGCGATCTGAGCCTCCTCCTGCCGGTCGACGATCTCCGGCGGGAACTGAATTCCCTCGGCACCATCTCGTTCCGCAAGCAACCGAGCGCGTCTTGCGAGGGCGGCCAAGCGATCGGTGTCGATCGTCTCCACCACGTCCTGGGCCTGCAGCAGTTCGAGGCGATCCGACAGCGTCTCGTTGTCGAGAGTGCGGAAGCCGCCTGCGACCGCAAGAGCCTGCAGGACCGTCATTCCCATCTGAAACGGATAGCTGCCGGGCGCGTTCACATCGCCGACGACGTAGATCGGACGGTACTCGGCCACCTCGATACTCATTTGAGGCTCGATTAGCCCGCTCTCGCGCAAGCGCGCCATGACATCTTGCTGGAGATCGTCGAATTCGCGGCCCACGACCTGAATTCGGCCGACGGAAGGGAGTAGAATGCCTCCCGACTGCTGCACCGTGAACTCACCGGATATCGCGGGATCGTCGAGTATGGTTATCCGCAGCCTGTCGCCCGGGCCGAACCGGTAAGGTTCTGTGTCATCGGCTCGCAAACCGGCTGTCGGCATCGTCCCCAGCGAGATCGTCATCGCTAGCAGGGCGGCAAACGGACGCAGTCGCATTCGGGTCCGCGCGTGCCAAAGAGGTATTGCCGAGCCGCATCGGCCCCGCTGCATGGAGGTCTCCACGACAAGATTAGATCGTCTATCGATCGCACCATGGGCTTCCCGGTCATCGCAACTAGCCTTTCGCGCCTCCTGGGCTTTCATTCGGGATACCGCGGGAAGGTGCTTTACCGACCGAACTGATTTCTGGGACGAAGTGGAATACGGGTCGTTTGCCCAAGCAGTGAGGCACTACGCACTTAATTCAACATCGCACCGAAGATCGGCCAGCGGTGTCAATCTGGCAGCGCAGAAAGGTCTTGGACGATGGGGTTAATACTCAGCGATGGCATGGGCGCCCGTCCTTGGCCCTTTCTCGAGGTAAAGAACAAGCACCTTTGCCTGAGAGGGGCCGTTGGCACGCTGCCCATCGCCAAGCGTCCGATCCGCTGCCTGCTCCGGCGATTTTTTTACCACTTCTTACTCAACGAGTCTGACATCGATGCAGCGGCAACCGCACTCTCGAGGGTCGCCTCGGCGTGATGTGTCGACAGATATTCATCTCTATCGGTCGTTCACGCGCCCTCGACCAGAAGCACGCCAGGCCCAGACCAGGGCGACGGTCGACTGCGTGCGCCGCACGCTCACGATCTTGATCTCGTCGGCGGGTCGGCGGGTCGGACTGATGGAATGCTTTCGCGCAGACGCCGCCGAACTTGGCATCGATCTCGATATCGTTGCGACCGATATCCGTCCCGATATCAGCCCCGCGTGTCACCTTGCCGATGCCGCCTTCTCCGTCCCCCCTTGCACCTCAAATGAGTTCGTCGACAGCGTTCATTCGATCTGCTTCTCGAACGCCGTAGAACTCGTGATTCCCACGATCGATCCTGAACTTCACTTGCTCAGCAGGCACAAGAACCGTTTTGCCGAAATCGGCACCCAAATGGCCGTGTCGTCGCCGGACCTGGTGAGGTTGGCGAGCGACAAGCTGGAGACGATCCATTTCCTGGCTGCCGCAGGAATTCCGGTACCGCGGACGGCTGCATTCAAGCGCGAAACGTTCGATCCTGCGGATTGGAAATGGCCTCTCGTGCTGAAGCCAAAGGTCGGCAGCGCCTCCAAGGGCGCGATGATCGCGAAGTGTCCAGAAGACCTGCGAAGCATCCAGTTCGCCGAGGATTACGTCGTTCAGGAGTACATGCGGGGCGAGGAGTACACCGTGAACGTCTTCTTCGATCGCGAAGAGCAGCTGTGCTGTGCGATTCCGCACGTGCGACAGGAGGTGCGAGCCGGCGAGGTTTCCAAGGGGACGACACGACATCACGCGAGACTCGAGCTGATTGCCGATCGGCTCGGGCGGATCCTGCCCAGCCCCCGCGGAGCGCTTTGCTTCCAGGCGATCGCAGGGGAGGACGACCGGATCGGCGTCTTTGAGATCAATGCGCGGTTTGGGGGCGGCTATCCGTTGGCGCACGCCGCGGGAGCACGCTTCACGCAGTGGTTGCTGCAGGAGGCTGCCGGGCTTCCGTGCGCCGCCAGCAATGACTGGCATGATGGCGTCACGATGCTGCGCTATGACGCAGCGGTATTCTGTTGAACGGGTACCGGAGCCGTGGCGTCTGTCATCGTGTTCGACCTGGACGACACCCTCTATCTCGAGCGCGATTTCGTGCGCAGCGGCTTCGCGGCGGTCGACAAATGGATCAATGACAGGTTCGACATATCGGGCTTCTTCGATCGGGCTTGGGCGCTCTTTGAAGCCGGTCGACGCGGCGATATCTTCGATCGTGCTCTGGTTGATCTGGAGATTCGCGCGAGTTCCGACCTCGTCCAACATCTGGTACGCATCTATCGCGGGCACGCACCATCGATCACTCTCGCTCCCGATGCCGAAGAGGCGTTGACTGCATTGTGCCGTCGCCGCAGAGCGGCGCTCTTGACAGACGGTTATAGGACGACGCAGGCGCGAAAGGTCGCAGCGCTCGGCCTGTCAACGCGGTTGCGACCAGTCATCTACACCGACGAACTGGGAAGCGGCATGCAGAAGCCGCACCCGCAAGGCTTCCTGGCGATACAGAAGGAGTTCGGCTTTGCATCGGGCGAGTTCGTCTACGTCGCCGACAATCCAAGCAAGGACTTCATCGGGCCGCGCGCCTTGGGTTGGAAGACCCTGCGCGTGAGGCGTCCTGAGGGTCAGTATTCGCATTTGTCCGTAGAACCGGCAAGAGACGCCGATACCACGGTTGCCTCGCTGAGGGAGTTGGATCTTGCGGAACTTTGATCGTGATCCCCTGGGACCACCAGCGAACGGCGAGGTACCGAATCCGAAGGACGACGGAATGGATGACGGGTCGCTGGCGGGGAATGGCGGGACGGGGCGATCGACAACGATCGTCCTTCCGCGATCAGCCGAAGCCGGACCGGAGGAA
>Ga0187893_10011299_pt1 | contig 13016 bp, 13 predicted proteins | sample MA1701074metaG_FD_139574 | JGI IMG/M metagenome (GOLD analysis project Ga0187893, IMG submission 139574) | White microbial mat communities from a basaltic lava cave in the Kipuka Kanohina Cave System on the Island of Hawaii, USA - MA170107-4 metaG ...
GGCAGCCGTCGCGCGGAAATCACCGGCCGTCCTCGTAAACCTTCATCACCGAGCGATCGCCGCTCGCTTCCTGAACCTCGATCAGATCCATCCGGTCGCGGCTTCCGCCAATCCGGATCAGACTGATCAACTTGCGCATCTCCTTGTCGCGCGGCACCAGGTACAGCCGCCACTGCACCGGCCCGCCCTCCAGTTCGACGCGATAAAAACGCTGCAGCGCCACGATGTCGCCGCCGAGTGTCGAGCGTATGCTCTCGACGAATGCCCACAGCACCGGATAGTCCTGCAACCGCAGGGTGCGACGCTCATTGCGGGCCGGGCTTTCTATGGTGAGCCGGTCGCCTTCGACCGTCAGTGTCTCCGGTTTCGGGCTGAGGGTGCGCTTTTCCAGATTGCCGGGCGCTACATAGGTGAGCGTACCGCGAAGTTCGAGCGGCGCGTTCAGAACCTTGAGGTACTTGCGCTCGACGAACTGCGCCTGCGAGCGCTTGACCGCGCCAAGTTCGCGCATGAGTTGCGGGATGCCCCAATCCGGCTCTTTCTGCTGCGGGCCGGAATCCCGTGCGGTGGAAGGCATGCCTGTGCATAGCAACAGTACGATCGCAAGTGCCGCGGGGAGGCGCTCAGCGCGGCGTCCCGGCATGTGCCCAGAAGTCATAAAAGTTGAACCAGTTGAAAGGCGCCTGCCGGCAATAATGCTCGAGCCTCCCGGCGTAACGCGCGGCGTATTCGCGGAACGCCTCGTCGCGGCCGGCGCGACCGGCCGCGGTTTGATTGGAACCGGCGCGATCGGTCGCCGGAAATTCCAGCAGGCGCTCGAAATGCAGATCGTAGCGATTAGCGCCGCGATAGAGCGCAACCATCAGCACCACCGGTCGCCCGAACATGGCGGCGATCCGGAACGGCGCGGTCGGGAATGCCGCCGGTTCGCCGAAGAAAGGCACCACCACGTGGCCACCTGCGAACAATCCACGGTCGCCGAGCATGCCGACCCATTCTCCGGATTCGAGCCGGTCGTGAAGCCTCAGCATCGAATCGAGCGAACCCATGCCGATCACGGTGCGTTCGAGGTCGGGATTGATCGCCCTGGCCAACGCATTCATGTTGCGGCTGCCACGTTCGAACATCATCATGGTTACCTTGATGCCGCTCTCCTCGCCGTAGACGTGCAGTGCTTCAAAGCTGCCGAGGTGTGCCCCGAGCAGGAAACAGCATTCGCCGCGCGCCTGCGCTGCTGCCAGCACGTCTGCGCCGAAGACCCGGATCTCGAACTGCTTGAAACGGCTGCGCAGCAGATACATGCGGTCCAGCGCGACGGTGGCGAAGCTGTAGTAGTGGCGGAACAGATCGGCAAATCCCGGCGGGCGCCCAAGCGCCTTGCGCAGGTACTGCCGGGAGGCGGCTCTTGCGCGCAGCGAGAAGATCAGGAAGTAAAGACACACCGGGACGAGCAGCATCCTCCCGGCACGCCTCCCCAACAGCAGCGCGAGCCGGAGCAAGAGGCGCAGACTCGCGGCATTTGCCCGCTCGCGCTGCCTGAGCCAGTCCTGGCTCAAGCCCGGTCCTCCGTGCGAGTGCCGCGGTCCTTGCGTCGCGCGCAGTCCGCGGCAAAGCGCAGCAGAACCTCGCGCGGCAGTTTCCCGGTGGCGTTGCGCGGCAGCGACTCGACGATGTAAAGCGGACGCGGCAGAAAGACCGGATCGATGCGTGCCCGCAGCGCCGCAATCAGCACCTGGCGCGACAGCGTGGGTGCCACCACGAATGCAGTGAGCCGGGTCACTCTCGCATCTGTTTCGTCGGGCATGAAAAACACGCCATCGTCCACGCCTTCGATGCTGTTCAGTTGGTAGTTCAAATAAGCAAGCGAACTGCGCTTTCCGGCGACGTTGACCAGATCGGCGTTGCGCCCGTGAAGAACGAAAGTCTCGGCGTCACGCACTTCGACGAAGTCGGAGAACACCACGTCATCCTGCACATGTCCGCCGTGCACCCGCACGGTGTCGTCCTGCTCCCGCAGCCTGACGCCGGGCAGTGTGTGCCATAACGGCCCATCGATGGTGCGCCGGGTCGCGACCATTCCAGCCTCGGTGAATCCGTACACTTCATGAAGCGGCGCCCTGAAGCGTGTTTCCGCCTGCGCTGCCATTTCCGGGGACAACGGCGCGGTGGCGCAGACGATCAGCTCGAGGGCGGGCAGTTCGACCGAATCGGCAAGCAGCGCGCGCAGATGCACCGGTGTGGTCACGAGCACGCGCCGATCGGGAATGTCTTCCAGCGCGGCGCGAACGTCGGCCGGGTAGAACGGGCGTGCGGCGTGCAACGACAGGCCGTTTCGCAAGGGCATCAGCACGGTGGATTCCAGTCCGTACATGTGCTGCGGCGGAACGGTTCCGACCAGAACAGCGCCGGATTTCGCGGCCGTGCCTGGCGACCGGTCCGATCCGCACAATCCGAAGCGCAGCGCTTCACCGGTCGCACCGCGGGCGATCGCGCCCCAGGTCTTTGGATGTGGCGTCGGGCGCCCGGTGGAACCAGACGTAAAGGCAACCACAGCGACCTGCTCCGGGGAAAATTCGGGAATCGGACCAGAGCCCGGCGGGGAACCGTCTGAGTCGGGATAGAGCAGCTGCTCGATGTCGTGGCTCGCCTGTGTTGTGTCGGTTAGCGCGTAGAGCCCGGGGTATGCGTGCTGCATTTGCGCGAGCATCTCCGGGGTCTGAGTCGGAGGCAACAGACTCACCTGTCCGCGAACGAGCGCCGCACCAAGCCCCACGGCGAATCGATAGCGGTCGTTGCAGAAATTGATCAGGTGGGAATGCTCCGGCAGACTTGCCGCCACACGTCGAACGTCGGCAAGAAATTCCGACACACGGACAATGCGCCGGCCGCGAAACGCGACCACTTCGTCGGGACCGCGGTGGCCCAGTAGGGGAACGGCTGCCATGGAAAGCACGGGCACGCCGGCGGACGTTATGAAGTCAGCTGCCCGGCGCCCGACCCGATCCGCCATAGTTCTGAAACGCGCGAATCGTGGAGCGGATCGAGGCGTGCGAAAAATTGGGATAACGCAGGATGCGATAGACGTACTCGGCCAGAAACATGGCGATCACCAGCGGCACGTTCAGCAGATTCGCGAACACCGACCATACGGCAAGCGGCGCCAGGAGAAACAAAAGCAATGAGGTCAGCGCCATGCCGGCGAAAAAGAGGCACCACGCCATCGTCACGCAATAGGTATAACACTCGATCTCCGCCGGCAGCGTGCCGTGGATCATTCGCGCCAGTCGCGTGATCAGAGCCTCTCCGCCGGGCATCAACGTGCGCCCGAAAAGCCACAGCATGAACAGGTAGGCGCCGACATGTGGCAGCAGATAGATGAAAGCCGGATTCGCACCCGCAGCTCGCCACGCGATCCAGCCGCCAATGGCAGCAAACGTGAGCGCGGTGAGGCCCAGCCGGCCGCGCCATGAACGGCCCGCGAACCAGACCAGTCCCGCGGCAAGCGGCACAATGGTGAGGAACTCGCCAAGGCCACTGCCGGGATCGCTGGAAACTGCCCAGTGCAGCAGGATCTGGTAACCGATCAGTGCAACGAGAAATATGAGGCCCTTGCGCCATTGGGCGCGCCGCCGGCCCTCAACTGGTTCGGTGACGCTGAACATGTTCGCTGAGCATGCGCAGGGAACTGAAGATCCTGATGTTGTCGCTATCGTCGGAGCGAAGCTGAAAGCCGTACTTCTTCGAAACCGCAAGGGCGATTTCCAGGATGTCTATCGAGTCAAGACCCAGACCTTCGCGGTAGAGCGCCGCTTCCGGATCGATTTCCGCAGCCGCAATCTCGAGGTTCAGGGCCTCCGCGATCAGTTTGGCGAGTTCGCTCTCGTTTTCATTCATTCTCTTCGGGTCTTCCATGCCTTGTTTCTGCATCGGTCCGAGTCCAGTTCATGCGTGCAATGCGATTATAACCGGAGGCGTCGCCGCGAAGTCCGCGCAGCATACGCAATCACTGCGTTGACGCACCCTGCCCGGGGACGTAACCTCGAATGCAATCCGTGCCAGGGCGGGATCAGGCCGCGCACCTGCCGGGGTTAACAGGATCCATCGAATTGCATCCGCTCATATTCAGCCGTATCGCTATCGCCAGCAGCGTGGGGATGGGCATCGACGCGACCGTTGATGCGCTGCGTTCGCGGCGCACCGGACTGGCCCCTTGCGCATTCGAGACGGCGCAACTGGAAACCTGCGTCGGTCAATTGGCAGATGACCAGCTTTTGCCGGTGCATCCGGACCTCGCTGAATTCGACTGCCGCAACAATCGTCTGGCGCAGCTCGGGCTGAGACAGGACGGATTCGAGGAGGCCGTGCTGGAGGCGCGCGCAAGGTACAGTGCCGGCCGCATTGGTGTTTTTCTGGGCACCAGCACATCGGGGATCCATTCCACAGAGTTGGCTTACCGCCGCCGCGATCCGATAGGCGGCGCATTGCCTGCGGACTTTCACTACGGCCGCACGCACAACACGTATTCCCTTGCCTGGTTCGTGCAGTCCTATCTCGGGCTGCGTGGGCCGTCCCTGGTGATATCGACCGCATGCTCGTCCAGCGCCAAGGTATTCGGAACGGCCGCGCGCATGATCGCGGTGGGCATGTGCGACGCCGCGGTGGTCGGAGGCGTGGACAGCTTGTGCCTGACCACGCTTTATGGCTTCGGCTCGCTCGGCCTGCTTTCGGCCGGATATTGCCGGCCGTTCGACAGTGCGCGCGACGGCATATCGATCGGCGAGGGCGCCGGGTTCATCCTGCTGGAAAAACCCGCGCCGAATTCTTCTGCGGACGCGGTGGCGCTCGTCGGTGTGGGCGAGAGCAGCGATGCCTATCACATGTCCTCGCCGCATCCCGAGGGCCTGGGCGCAAGGCTGGCGATGGAAAGCGCGCTGCGGGATGCCGGGCTTGCGCCGAATGCAATCGGGTACATCAACCTTCACGGCACCGGCACCCCGGCCAACGATGCGACCGAGGGCAAGGCCGTGGTCGAACTGTTCGGCGGGCAAACCCGCTGCAGTTCCACCAAGGGCTGGACCGGACATACGCTTGGCGCATGCGGCGCGATCGAAGCGATCATCTCGGCATTGGCGATCGGGAACGACTTTCTTCCCGGCAGCGTGAACACGCAAGACGTCGATACGACTATGGGCCTGCGCTATCTGCTCGAGAACGAAAGTACTCCGGTCGACCGGGTGATGAGCAATTCCTTCGGCTTCGGCGGATCCAATTGCAGCGTAGTTATCGGACGCGCAGGACGTTGAAGTTCTTCATCGAAGCCGTCGGCGTGCTCGGCCCCGGACTTTCCGGCTGGGAAGCGGCCCGCCCAATACTTGCCGGTTCGGCACCTTATATTCCTGCCGACTTGGCCCTGCCGCGCTTGGAGTCGCTGCCGGCGCCAGAGCGCCGGCGCGTCGGGCTGGCGGTCCGGCTGTCGATATCGGTGGGGCTGCAGGCGCTCGCGCAGTCCGGAGGACCGGGCAATGCGGTGCCGACCGTATTCACTTCTTCAGGGGGCGACGGCGACGTCATCAACGAGATTTGCACGATGCTTGCAGGCAGCGATCGACTGATCTCGCCGACGCGATTCCATAACTCCGTGCACAACGCGCCGTCGGGATACTGGGGCATCGCTACCGGCTCGCGCGCGCCGTCCACGAGTCTGTGCGCGTTCGACTCGAGCTTTGCCACAGGACTGATCGAGGCGGCTGCGCAGGTCAACGTCGATCATGAGTCGGTGCTGCTGATTGCCTACGACCTGCCCTATCCCGAACCGCTGCGGAGCGTGCGCCCGATTCGCAATCCGTTTGCCAGCGCCTTTCTGATCACGCGCGAGCGTACTGCCGGTTCGGCCGCCGCGTGCGGGATCCACGGCAGCGATGCCAGCGCCGCTTCGCGGATGCAGGACGGCAAGCTCGAGCAGCTGCGCCGGGACAATCCTGCGGCGCGCAGCCTTCCGCTGCTCGCGGCGCTCGCCGAAGGGCACAAAGCCCGCGCGGGCGAAATACGGGTGGCGATCGAGACTGCCGCAGGCAATGCGCTCGCCCTCTCGGTCACGCCCTGCTGAACTGCGCGACAAGGGAAAACGCCCGCTCGCGCGGGCGTTTTTTGCTCTCGACATCCAGATGTATTTCAGCGCTGAGCGCGCAAGGCCTCGATGCGCTCGTCAAGCGGCGGGTGCGACATGAACAACCGCTTGAGCCCCAAGCCATCGGAACCGCTGATTCCGAATGCCTTGATCTGATCCGGCAGTTGCGAGGGCATGTGCGCCTGCTTCAGGCGCTGCAGGGCGGCAATCATCTTCTCGCGGCCGGCCAGCGCGGCACCGCCGGCATCGGCACGGAATTCGCGCCGCCGGCTGAACCACATGACGATGATGCTGGCCAGTATGCCGAGCACCAGCTGGGCGATGATCGAAGTGATCCAGAAAGCCGGGCCGTGACCGCGCTCGGTCTTGAAAACGGTCCTGTCGACGATGGTGCCGATGATGCGCGACAGAAAAATCACGAACGTGTTCACCACGCCCTGGATCAGCGCCAGCGTAACCATATCGCCGTTGGCGACGTGGGTTACTTCGTGGCCGAGGACTGCTTCTGCCTCTTCGCGGGTCATGTTGTTGAGCAGCCCTGTGCTGACGGCGACGAGCGCGTTGTTCTTGTTCATCCCGGTGGCAAACGCGTTGACCTCCGGCGCGTTGTAGATTGCTACCTCGGGCGTGCCGATGCCGGCCTGGCGCGCCTGGCTATGAACAGTTTGCACCAGCCACTGTTCTGCTTCGCTGCGCGGGCTGTCGATGACCTTGGCACCGGTCATCATCTTCGCCGACCACTTGGACATGGCGAGCGAGACCAACGCGCCGCCGAATCCGATCACCGCGGCAAATACCAGCAGCGCGCTTACATTGAGCCCACCGCCTGATTCGGCGAGGAGGCGGTCCATCCCGAGCAATTTCATCGCGATGCTCAGGACGAAGACGACCGCCAGGTTGGTAACCAGGAACAACACCACGCGTTTGATCACAAATGACCCTTTCCAGTTGAAAGTCGACTTCTTAGAGCGTTACCGGATCGTCCGGTTCCGGATCCGCGGGTAGTTTCCTAACCGCCCGTGGTCAATTGTTCGAGTTCGGCGGAAAACGCCAGCCAGCGTTCTTCGGCCTCGTAGAGCTTTTTCGAGATCTGCGCCTGCTCTTGCAGACAGCGCATGAGCTCGTCCTTTCGCCCGTCCCCGTACATATCAGGGGAGGCAATCAGTTTTTCAAGTCTGGCCCTTTCGGTTCCCAATCTCGCGATTTCCCGCTCGGCCGACCGGAGCGCGGCTTCCACCGGTTTGCGGCGGGCAAAGCGCCGGTTGCGCTCCTCCGCTTCGAGCCGCTTCTGTTCCTTGCGGCCGACCACGGGCTCGGCGTTGGCGTTTTCAGCCTGTTCCTTTGCGCGCAGCCGCCTGGCGTAATCGTCCAGGTCGCCGTCGAACGGTTTGACCGTGCCGCCCTCGACGAGCCACAGTTCATTGGCAGTCGCGCGCAAAAGGCTGCGATCGTGCGATACCAGCACCAGTGCGCCATCGTAATCCTGCAGTCCAAGGGTCAGCGCATGCCGCATTTCCAGGTCCAGATGGTTGGTGGGCTCGTCAAGCAGCAGCAGGTTCGGCCGTTGCCAGACGATCAGGGCCAATGCTAGTCTCGATTTCTCGCCTCCCGACATCGGCGCAACCGGCTCGGTCACTTGATCGCCGTGGAAATCGAAACCGCCCAGAAAATTGCGGAGCTCCTGCTCGCGCGTCCTTGGTGACAAACGCATCAAGTGCCACAACGGGCTCTCGTCGGGACGTAACTGCTCCAGCTGATGCTGGGCAAAGTACCCGATCAGCAATCCCTTTGCTTCGACGCGCTCTCCGGCGAGCGGGGCCAGCACACCGGCCAGTAACTTCATCATCGTCGACTTGCCGGCTCCGTTGCGCCCGAGCAAGCCCAGCCGGGCACCCGCCCGCAGCGTCATCCGGATTTCCCGCAGGATGGCCACCTCGCCATAGCCGGCTTCGACCCCGTCCAGTGTCAGCACCGGATCCGGTTGGACCGATGGCTGACGGAACGCGAACTCGAATGGTGTATCCACGTGCGCGGCGGCAATTTTCTCCATGCGGGCGAGCGCCTTCATTCGGCTCTGCGCCTGGCGCGCCTTGGTAGCCTTTGCCTTGAAACGGTCGACGAACGACTGTAGGTGGGCAATTTCGCGCTGCTGCTTTTCGTAGGTCGCCTGCTGCTGCGCCAGTCTCGCGGCGCGCTGAATCTCGAACGCGGAGTAGTTGCCGGAATACAGCCGCAGACGCAGACCTTCGATGTGGCAAATACTGTCGGATACCGCGTCGAGAAAATCGCGATCGTGCGAGATCAGCAGCAGCGTGCCCGCGTAGTTTGCAAGCCACTGCTCGAGCCAGACGATGGCGTCGAGGTCGAGGTGATTGGTCGGTTCGTCGAGAAGCAGAATGTCCGAGCGGCACATGAGCGCGCGCGCCAGGTTCAACCGCACGCGCCATCCGCCGGAGAACTGCGCGACTGGCGTGTCGGTCTCGGAGTATCCGAAGCCAAGCCCATGCATCAACTGCGCGGCTCGGGGCCGCGCAGCATAAGCGCCAATTCGCTGCATCTCTTCGTGCAGTTCGGCTATGGCCGTGCCGTTGTGCGCCTGCTCCGCCGCCAGCAGGTCGGCTTCAAGTCGCCGCAGTTCAGCGTCGCCGTCGAGCACGTACTCGATCGCGGCCTGATCCGTGGCAGATGTTTCCTGGGCAACGTGTGCGAGCACCAGTCCGGGCTGAATTTCGAACTCGCCTGCGTCCTGGTGAATTTCACCTAGAAGCAGTGCAAACAGACTGGACTTCCCGCTGCCGTTGGCACCGGTTACACCGATCTTCTGACCGCGATTGAAGGTGAGGCTCGCGCCTTCGAAAAGCAACTTGGTGCCGCGGCGAAGTTGCAGGTCGCGCAAAACGATCATGGCTTGCTGGTCAAAGTCGAGCCGGGAAAAAACTGTAGATGGGGTGGCTGATGGGACTCGAACCCACGACAACCGGAATCACAATCCGGGACTCTACCAACTGAGCTACAGCCACCACTTGAACGCTTGCGGCGAGGGTTGCACTGGCGTGCCCGACAGGAATCGAACCTGTAACCCCCAGCTTAGAAGGCTGGTGCTCTATCCGGTTGAGCTACGGGCACGACTCTGAACCGGGCACGACTCTCGCTATCTGGTCGGGGTGGAGAGATTCGAACTCCCGACATCCTGCTCCCAAAGCAGGCACGCTACCAGGCTGCGTTACACCCCGGAGGGTCGCAACTATACCGATCAGGGGGTTAAAGGTCAATTTGAAGGCGCCGAAGGCATTGCGTTTTCGCGGCGCTGAATCTAAGCTTGCACCCCCCTTCCATTTCTGCTATTAAAGCGATTTTTTTTCGGACCGATCCAGCTAATGACGACCGAATTTCACACGAATTTCAAGCCTTATGTGCCCAAGAAAGGCGAGGCTTACATGAGTGCGAAGCAACTCGAGCACTTCAGGAAAATCCTCAATCAGCTGAAAACCGAGCTCTCGCAGGACATCGACCGCACCGTGCACACGATGCAGGACGAAGCGACGGTGTTCGCCGATCCGAATGATCGGGCCAGTCAGGAGTCGGATATGGCGCTGGAACTGCGCAATCGAGATCGCGAGCGAAAACTGATCAAGAAAATCGATGAAACGATCGCCAAGATCGACGGCGGTGAATATGGCTACTGCGAAAGCTGCGGCATAGAGATCGGGCTGAAGCGACTGGAAGCCAGACCTACCGCCACCCTGTGCATCGACTGCAAGACCCTCGACGAACTTCGGGAAAAGCAAGTCGCGAAGTAACAAGGTCGCGAGTTGCTTTCGGTGAAGGCTAACCTGAGGCGGCAGGTTATGCCGGAACCAAAACTCCCCACCCGGCAAGGTCGCGAGTTGCTTTCGGTGAAGGCTGACCTGCCTCGGCAGGATTGCCCGGACTGAAAGCCGGCAGGCAGGCCGGACTCCGCCGCCCAACGTCCCGCAATCCGAAACAAGTCAACGACCCGTGCGTTCGGGGCGTTGTCGATTCAGCAGGCGCCATTAGGCGCATGTCATCAGCGATCGAGTGCGGAACTTTGTGGTTGTGGGTCAGGACAAACGCATGTCGGCAAACACGGTCCGCAACCGGTTACCAGACGAACCTGCGACCATTTGGATGGAGATGAGAATGCTTGCGAAAATTCAGAATCCGCGCGGTATCCGCCGGCGCCTCGGCATGAATCAGCAGGAATTCTGGGGACGAATCGGCGTCACCCAGAGCGGTGGTTCACGTTATGAAAGCGGCCGCAACATGCCAAGGCCGGTGCAGGAACTTCTGCGCGTGGTGCATGTTGACCAGATCGACCTGAAAAGGCTCAACCGAGGCGACGTTGCCGTGATTTCGTATCTGAAGACCGCGGAGCCGAAGCTGTACCGCCGCCTCAAGACCGAAGCCACGAGTCACAGGCCGCGGCGGCGCGGTCGCCGTTGACCCTCACGGGGCAACCTTAACCTCGAGGCCGAGGGGGCGGATTTTTTCTGCAAACGCGTCCAGCCACGCGAATGGCAGGGCGCTCAGGCGTTTGGCTTCGGGCTGGAACGACTGGCGCGCCAGACCGTACAGAAACACGCCCTTCAGGGGCAATCGTGCGGCCACACACTGGCGCAGGAAATCGAGATAGGACTGCTGCTCCGCGTCCTCGGGCGGCGCGCCGTCGATCGCAAACACGCAAGTCTGAATCCATGTCGGGCACAGGTGTGCGGCGATTTCCAGGTTGGCATGCATTCTCGCGACATCGGTACGGGTATTGTTGACCTTGCGCAATCCGGAGCTGGTCGCGCGGTCCACCTTGAACCACACTTCCCCGCTGAGCGCGGCCAGTTTCCTGATGCCCGCCTGAACGCCAGCGCGCCGCATGAGACTGCCATTGGTTATCAGGATCGTCTTGACCTCTGCCGGCACGCCGATTTGTTGCCGCAATTTCGCGACGAGGTCTACGACGCTATCGAATTCCCGGGCACTGGTTGGTTCCCCGTTTCCGGAGAGCGCAATATCGTTCAGGCGCCGCGCTTCGACCGGTACGCGCGTCGCAAGGAAATCGCCATGGAGAACGTCATTCAGGAACCCGGAAAGCTCACTCTCGAGTCTGGCAAGATCCACCGGCGGTGGAGCACCACGGACGAGACCCGGAACCTGGCAGTAAATGCAGCGCCAATTGCAGGCATTGTTGACGTTGAGGTTAATGCCCACGGAAACGCCACCAGCGCGCCGTGATACCACTGGGTATACGTAGGTCAGTCCCGCGCTTCCGCGGTCGTGGTCGGCGACAGTCAAACGGCCGCGTCGTGATTCGGGCATGTGTCGTTGCGGTTCGCTATCAAAGCGCCTCTTGGAAAGGCTAAGTAAGGCTGGATTTACGATTTAGAATTCGCAGCTTACGACAAACATCGGGCGCCCGGCGGCCGCGACTGGCTACGCGCTCGATAGTCCCCCTTCTGTCTCGTCAGTCACTGTGGCCGCATCCATTGTGCGATCGGCCCGCTTGCGAATGGCTGGGGTGTGGCGGATCATGATTATCATGAGTGTCAAATCAGCGTTTTCGTCTGGGGTTGTGTATTTCGAAGTACCAGAATCGGAAGGTTGTACCAGACGTCAAGGGGAGCAACAACAATTTTGGAGGTCAATTAAATGAAGAATTCATTGGTTGCTTTGCTCGCGCTGGCGGGTCTGCTAGGCCTGAGTGTTGGCACAGCGTCGGCTGCAGGCGAGGAAGTTCAGGGAATCAAGGTAAACAAGGAAAGCAGCAATCCCGGCGATGGAAACAGCGTTCTGATGAAGGGAAACCCGCTGCCGTTGCGCGGCCAGGCGGTCAAGGTGGGCGAACCTCTGCCCATGGCGATGGTTACGGGTGGCAACCTGGCTCCGGTAAATATTGCCGAAGGAAGCGGCAAGGTACGGATCATAAGTGTTGTACCTTCGGTCGATACGCCGACGTGCGAAGCGCAGACCCACTTGCTCAGCGAGAAGGACCGCAAGCTCGCCGACCAGGTTGAAATGGTGACGGTGAGCATGGATCTGCCGTTTGCGCAGCAGCGATTCGCAAAAGAAGCGAAAATCAAGAACGTTACTTTCTACTCGGATTACAAGACCGGGGAATTCGGGATGAACAACGGCTTGCTGATCGAGCCCCTGCACCTGCTGGCGCGCGCGGTGATCGTCACGGACAAGAATAACGTGGTGCGCTACATCCAGGTTGTGCCGGAAGTCACCCAGCTTCCCGATATGCCGGCGGCGATGACGTTCGCCAAGACGCTGCTCTAATCGTTTCGTAACAGAAGTGCAAAAAAAGGCCCCGTCGACTTCGGGGCCTTTCTCTTTGTGGTGGAAGGGGTGGGTCAAGATGCGAGCCTTCGCGAGCCTCTTCAGGCGCTCGCTAACCGGCCTTTGGCCGTGTTAAGCGCGACAGCGCGGCGAGGCGGCGCCGATCGAACCAGAGAGTTCTCACCCTCAACCCTGCCGCAAATTCAAAAGGGACCCACGAGGTCCCTTTTGAATTCTGGCGGAGGGTGAGGGATTGCTCGGCTTTCGCGTTGCCTCCGCGAATGCCTCGTCCCGAAGCGCATGCGCTTCGGGACCGCCGACGCGCTCGGGCGCGTCGGCGTCCTGCGCGAGCAGTGCTCGCTGGTCGAACCAGAGGGTTCTCACCCTCAACCCTGCCGCAAATTCAAAAGGGACCCACGAGGTCCCTTTTGAATTCTGGCGGAGGGTGAGGGATTCGAACCCCCGGTAGGTTTCCCTACAACGGTTTTCAAGACCGCCGCATTCAACCGCTCTGCCAACCCTCCGCTGCCACAACTCCGCCGGTTTTAGTTCCGACATAACCTGCGAACTACGCAGGTTAGTCTGCACAAGCGCC
>Ga0187893_10011300_pt1 | contig 13012 bp, 4 predicted proteins | sample MA1701074metaG_FD_139574 | JGI IMG/M metagenome (GOLD analysis project Ga0187893, IMG submission 139574) | White microbial mat communities from a basaltic lava cave in the Kipuka Kanohina Cave System on the Island of Hawaii, USA - MA170107-4 metaG ...
GTAAAGCCGCGCCGAATTGCCCGCCGTCAAAGTGTCGTCCCCGCGCGTGTGGGGGTGAACCGATTGGTCGGGCGACGAAATCCGCCGCTGCTGCGTCGTCCCCGCGCGTGTGGGGGTGAACCGGCGCGCGCGCGCCGGTTCGCGTTCAGCGCCCCGTCGTCCCCGCGCGTGTGGGGGTGAACCGCGGTCAACACCTGGTTCGCAGTCGGATTAGCCGTCGTCCCCGCGCGTGTGGGGGTGAACCGTTTCGGCTTAGGTAAAACCAGGATACAAATCGGTCGTCCCCGCGCGTGTGGGGGTGAACCGTCTTGCGAACCGTAAACCAGTTTCGCTTCCGGGTCGTCCCCGCGCGTGTGGGGGTGAACCGAACGAAGAGCGCCGTCGACCCCAGCCGCGCACGTCGTCCCCGCGCGTGTGGGGGTGAACCGGGAGCGCGGCTCACGAGCAGGCGTTACTGATCGTCGTCCCCGCGCGTGTGGGGGTGAACCGGCGCGATCGCCATTCGGAAATACTCCAACTCGGTCGTCCCCGCGCGTGTGGGGGTGAACCGGTGGTGACGGTCACAGCCGACGGCATCACGCAGTCGTCCCCGCGCGTGTGGGGGTGAACCGCCGGCGACGTTCGTCCCGTCGCAGACCACCAGGGTCGTCCCCGCGCGTGTGGGGGTGAACCGCGGAGAAGAATAGCAATGGCTGATTCAAACTAGTCGTCCCCGCGCGTGTGGGGGTGAACCGTTCAAGCGCGAGCGCCTGGCTACGCCGGCGAAGTCGTCCCCGCGCGTGTGGGGGTGAACCGCTAATTACAAGCAGCGGGGACTTGGTGAAGGCGTCGTCCCCGCGCGTGTGGGGGTGAACCGCTTATGAAACCATCCTAAAAACGATAACGGCGTCGTCCCCGCGCGTGTGGGGGTGAACCGCGCGGGCGCAGCGGAAGCGTTAGGAACTGCAAGTCGTCCCCGCGCGTGTGGGGGTGAACCGTTGGTGAGTTGGCAATTGCATTGTCAGATGAAGTCGTCCCCGCGCGTGTGGGGGTGAACCGGTAGCGGAGATTACTCCCGTCCATTTTTCGCAGTCGTCCCCGCGCGTGTGGGGGTGAACCGGACAAAACGTAAACGGGTTTTATTTGCAATCGGTCGTCCCCGCGCGTGTGGGGGTGAACCGGTGTACCACGCCACGTCAGCGATGGCCTTAGCCGTCGTCCCCGCGCGTGTGGGGGTGAACCGCTGGGTCATCCCCAACTCAGTCGCCGGGTCTTGTCGTCCCCGCGCGTGTGGGGGTGAACCGTGAGCGAGCAGGGGCTGACTCTTCCCGCGTCGGTCGTCCCCGCGCGTGTGGGGGTGAACCGCTCGACTCGAACGGCGAACCGACCGAGGAAATGTCGTCCCCGCGCGTGTGGGGGTGAACCGGTGGAAAACAATGCTGGTCTGTCTCGCTGCTCGTCGTCCCCGCGCGTGTGGGGGTGAACCGTCTTCGAGCGGTGGAGGATCTGACATGTCAACGTCGTCCCCGCGCGTGTGGGGGTGAACCGCCGCGCGCCCTGTTGCTGGCGGTCAAGTTGCTGTCGTCCCCGCGCGTGTGGGGGTGAACCGCCCGGCGAAAAGGAACCGAACGCGGATCGCAACGTCGTCCCCGCGCGTGTGGGGGTGAACCGAGATGCTTCTTGTCTTGCCGGAGTTTTCCTGCGTCGTCCCCGCGCGTGTGGGGGTGAACCGCGCTGAACTGGCGATTGTATTTTTGCCAACAGGTCGTCCCCGCGCGTGTGGGGGTGAACCGGCCAGTACCCACGATCCAAACAATACGCCCGCGTCGTCCCCGCGCGTGTGGGGGTGAACCGGCAGCGACTCCACCCCTGATGGGCTTCACCTGGTCGTCCCCGCGCGTGTGGGGGTGAACCGCCGCAGAGGATCCCGTCCGCTCCCCGCGCCCAGTCGTCCCCGCGCGTGTGGGGGTGAACCGGAAGTCCCGGCTGATCGTGACAACCACGGAATGTCGTCCCCGCGCGTGTGGGGGTGAACCGCTTCCAGCCATTTGTACCGTCAACCGTAGCGCGTCGTCCCCGCGCGTGTGGGGGTGAACCGTCGCTGCGCAGGCGACCGGAATGCTGACCGCTCGTCGTCCCCGCGCGTGTGGGGGTGAACCGTTTCCAAATCCAGTCGCCCGCCTGATCCGGTCGTCGTCCCCGCGCGTGTGGGGGTGAACCTTAGGGGGACGAACCGCCGTGAGAAGACGACCAGTCGTCCCCGCGCGTGTGGGGGTGAACCGATTCGGCCAGCCGGGTTCGCCTCCGGCCCGCAGTCGTCCCCGCGCGTGTGGGGGTGAACCGGTTATCGGGGATATTTGCATCAACAAAGATTGGTCGTCCCCGCGCGTGTGGGGGTGAACCGGCTGAAGGTTCGCCCATTTGGGTTCGCCCATTGTCGTCCCCGCGCGTGTGGGGGTGAACCGCGGATGCCACTCTCCGGGTGCAGGTCGCCTACGTCGTCCCCGCGCGCGTGGGGGTGAACCGTCTCAAGCACCGCTGCGACGGCGAAACCTGTGGTCGTCCCCGCGCGCGTGGGGGTGAACCGTTCTCAGACTCCAATAATCGCACGCTCGCCATGTCGTCCCCGCGCGCGTGGGGGTGAACCGTTTTGGATACTTCTCTGGCGTTCAAGCGTCAGGTCGTCCCCGCGCGTGTGGGGGTGAACCGGCCGCGCATCCCATTGGCGGCCAGAGCTTGAAGTCGTCCCCGCGCGTGTGGGGGTGAACCGCCGAGCTCCGCCGTGACGCGCTCAGCGAAGCCGTCGTCCCCGCGCGTGTGGGGGTGAACCGCGCTCGATCATTTGCTCGGCTGACTCCTGCGAGTCGTCCCCGCGCGTGTGGGGGTGAACCGAGGCAGAATTACGGCAAGCGGGAGAGGTGAGGGTCGTCCCCGCGCGTGTGGGGGTGAACCGCGTTGCTGCCAACCGCCGTGCCTCCGGCTGAGGTCGTCCCCGCGCGTGTGGGGGTGAACCGGTGCTTATTTTCTGCTTGATGCTGATGAATACGTCGTCCCCGCGCGTGTGGGGGTGAACCGGATGGTTGGATAGTGAGGAAGACAGAGACAGGGTCGTCCCCGCGCGTGTGGGGGTGAACCGCCGTAGACCAGCCAGACGAACGCGCCCTCGACCGTCGTCCCCGCGCGTGTGGGGGTGAACCGTCGCTGCGCTGTTGAAACGCTGCGCGCAACATGTCGTCCCCGCGCGTGTGGGGGTGAACCGACCAAGCCGCGCCCATCCCCCGGATCATCGTAGTCGTCCCCGCGCGTGTGGGGGTGAACCGGTCTTGGAGATTGTGTACATCGCGTTCGGCGGGTCGTCCCCGCGCGTGTGGGGGTGAACCGCGGCAGTGGTGCGCACAGTCGGGACGTTGCGCGTCGTCCCCGCGCGTGTGGGGGTGAACCGTAATCGCCGCGTTCGGCGCTGAGTCCGAACTCGTCGTCCCCGCGCGTGTGGGGGTGAACCGGACAGCCGCGCAGGTCTAGGCGTTTATGGGGAGTCGTCCCCGCGCGTGTGGGGGTGAACCGACTGGCCGGGATCGGCAGCCAGTACTGGTTACGTCGTCCCCGCGCGTGTGGGGGTGAACCGGTGCCCAACCCCGCTCGCCCACTGTATGCCGCGTCGTCCCCGCGCGTGTGGGGGTGAACCGCCATAGAGGTCTCTCCCTTCTCAGGTAAGGTCGTCGTCCCCGCGCGTGTGGGGGTGAACCGGACTCATAGGTCGGGCCAGCGCCGTCGAGGACGTCGTCCCCGCGCGTGTGGGGGTGAACCGGTGCGGACGTTGGTCCAGATCGAAGCGCAAACGTCGTCCCCGCGCGTGTGGGGGTGAACCGGCCAGGCTTCAGCCTCTTGCGCCCGGACAAGCGTCGTCCCCGCGCGTGTGGGGGTGAACCGTCCTCTTGCGCCGCCAGCACAGTGCCGAGGTAGTCGTCCCCGCGCGTGTGGGGGTGAACCGAAACTGATTGCGGTAATCAGCAACGCCGCCTCGGTCGTCCCCGCGCGTGTGGGGGTGAACCGCCCGTGCAATCACACTGACCGTGCAGGCAGATGTCGTCCCCGCGCGTGTGGGGGTGAACCGCCGGCCTGCTTAAGGCCGTGCAGGATAATCGCGTCGTCCCCGCGCGTGTGGGGGTGAACCGCTTAGACCTGTAGCGTTGATCGGCATCTTTGCGTCGTCCCCGCGCGTGTGGGGGTGAACCGCGTTCCAGTCGTTCTAGCCGTTCGTCACGCCGGTCGTCCCCGCGCGTGTGGGGGTGAACCGTGTCGCGCAGTTCATCGGGAATGCCGACGAACGTCGTCCCCGCGCGTGTGGGGGTGAACCGCTGAACTGGATGAGCATCTGCGCTCGCTGGCGGTCGTCCCCGCGCGTGTGGGGGTGAACCGGCGTGGCACAAGGCCGACGCGATTTCGGGAAGGTCGTCCCCGCGCGTGTGGGGGTGAACCGCCAATTCGCGTGCCGCCCAAACAGCAGTCGCAGTCGTCCCCGCGCGTGTGGGGGTGAACCGGATTCGATGGTCATGCTATCGCTTGTGCGGGAGTCGTCCCCGCGCGTGTGGGGGTGAACCGGGCATCGGGCGCCAGATCGGGAATGTGATCCAGTCGTCCCCGCGCGTGTGGGGGTGAACCGGCATCATCCGGGGCGGCATCCCTCAGCGTGACGTCGTCCCCGCGCGTGTGGGGGTGAACCGCGAGGGCCGTGTGCCATCGTCTCGTTGATCGCGTCGTCCCCGCGCGTGTGGGGGTGAACCCGTAGATGAGCGAGATGTCAGAGACGTACAACCGTCGTCCCCGCGCGTGTGGGGGTGAACCGTTGGAGAGGGAAAGGCCGTGAGCCGCAGCGAGCGTCGTCCCCGCGCGTGTGGGGGTGAACCGTTGTCTCGGCCAACTTCACGCGCCCATCTGACGTCGTCCCCGCGCGTGTGGGGGTGAACCGCCCACAGCGAACGCCAGCGAAGCCCACGAGCCGTCGTCCCCGCGCGTGTGGGGGTGAACCGCCCACTGAAACTCTTCATCGGTCGCCGCTCCTGTCGTCCCCGCGCGTGTGGGGGTGAACCCGTCAAAGAGAGAACAGAACGTCTTCCGGTCAAGTCGTCCCCGCGCGTGTGGGGGTGAACCGCGCGGCGCCTGGCTGAGCAGTTGCGCCAGGGCGTCGTCCCCGCGCGTGTGGGGGTGAACCGCCGCATCAGGATTTCATCGCGGATAGTCCGCGGTCGTCCCCGCGCGTGTGGGGGTGAACCGGCTGTGCCGCTTGCGCTGGATTTGTTCAGCCGTCGTCCCCGCGCGTGTGGGGGTGAACCGTTGGCGACAACTATTTTCACTTTGGAGGCAACGTCGTCCCCGCGCGTGTGGGGGTGAACCAGGTGGCCGCAAGCTTCGCGCGCGCGCGAAGGCGTCGTCCCCGCGCGTGTGGGGGTGAACCGCCGGTCAAATCGGTGGCCGGAAGTCCGGCGTAGTCGTCCCCGCGCGTGTGGGGGTGAACCGGCCAATCAAAGGCGGTTCATCAACTGGTTTCAGTCGTCCCCGCGCGTGTGGGGGTGAACCGAAGGCGAACAGCCACGACGCCGCCACGTGATAGTCGTCCCCGCGCGTGTGGGGGTGAACCGTCGCAGCCGAATTCGTTGACCTGGATGTGATGGTCGTCCCCGCGCGTGTGGGGGTGAACCGTCGCGCGATTCCATTTCCGGGAGTTGTTGTTGGTCGTCCCCGCGCGTGTGGGGGTGAACCGCGTTCCGAAAAGTTTCCGCTGTGTATTTGATCGTCGTCCCCGCGCGTGTGGGGGTGAACCGGCCGTCGTGGACGATGCCGGCGTCTGGCTGGAGTCGTCCCCGCGCGTGTGGGGGTGAACCGGTGACGGCGTTTGGCCGCGTGCTGTTTGGCGAGTCGTCCCCGCGCGTGTGGGGGTGAACCGCTTCTCGACAAAGCCAGTGCGTACTTGTCGAGGTCGTCCCCGCGCGTGTGGGGGTGAACCGCGAGCGAATTCGCCGACCGCGCCGATCCGCCAGTCGTCCCCGCGCGTGTGGGGGTGAACCGGCCGCCTCCGGTATGAGCGTCTGTTCTAACAGGTCGTCCCCGCGCGTGTGGGGGTGAACCGCCTGGGCTTCGGCCAGCGTCATTTGCTACCTCGTCGTCCCCGCGCGTGTGGGGGTGAACCGCCGTCGAGGGATGTATTCGGCGGCTTGATCTGGTCGTCCCCGCGCGTGTGGGGGTGAACCGGCGCTATCCTTCGATACAGTTCTGCCCGTTTTGTCGTCCCCGCGCGTGTGGGGGTGAACCGGTCAAGCGGATGGCGCGGAATGCGCTGGCTGAGTCGTCCCCGCGCGTGTGGGGGTGAACCGACGTAAAGTGGCGATAACTTTTTCTTCAAATCGTCGTCCCCGCGCGTGTGGGGGTGAACCAGCAACAGCCGCGCTGCGCCCGCCTCCGACAAAGTCGTCCCCGCGCGTGTGGGGGTGAACCGCCTGCGCCCGCAACGGAGCGCGGGGCGCGGCGGTCGTCCCCGCGCGTGTGGGGGTGAACCGCTCGCCCCACTTCCTTACCCCGGCTTCCCCTGGTCGTCCCCGCGCGTGTGGGGGTGAACCGACCGGATCGCCTGCCCTGTCGCCAAGCTGGACGGTCGTCCCCGCGCGTGTGGGGGTGAACCGATGCCGCGATAGGGGGCGATCAGAGAAGCGGCGTCGTCCCCGCGCGTGTGGGGGTGAACCGAGAAGACCGTGAACGCGATGCCCGCGAGTCCCGTCGTCCCCGCGCGTGTGGGGGTGAACCGGGAAGCGCGGCGCCGAGCATCTGGGCTACGTCGTCGTCCCCGCGCGTGTGGGGGTGAACCGGACGCGGGCCTGATCGCAGCGGACGCCGCCGCGTCGTCCCCGCGCGTGTGGGGGTGAACCGAACTGGACGCCTGTTGGCAAAAATACAATCGCGTCGTCCCCGCGCGTGTGGGGGTGAACCGCCAGCAAGCCCGGCAGCAAAGGCTGGCGCAGGGTCGTCCCCGCGCGTGTGGGGGTGAACCGGCTTACCGGCAGGGCAGGGGATTCGTGTTGGAGTCGTCCCCGCGCGTGTGGGGGTGAACCGGAGTTCCCTACGTCGCCGCAATTGCTGGCCTTGTCGTCCCCGCGCGTGTGGGGGTGAACCGCAATTGCCATACACCGATACGGCCTACGTTATCGTCGTCCCCGCGCGTGTGGGGGTGAACCGCCGTGGCGGGCGCGCGCTCAGCGCGGCCGAGAGTCGTCCCCGCGCGTGTGGGGGTGAACCGGAAGTGCGCGCCTGGCTCGCCGCCGAGCAGGAGTCGTCCCCGCGCGTGTGGGGGTGAACCGCTTTAGCGGCTGGCGATTTCGTGAACATCTGGGTCGTCCCCGCGCGTGTGGGGGTGAACCGTCGTCGGATTCAATCAGGTTTCGTCTGAAAATGTCGTCCCCGCGCGTGTGGGGGTGAACCGGTTAAGGTTACTGATTGAGAATTACCGCGGGCGTCGTCCCCGCGCGTGTGGGGGTGAACCGCGTCGTTAAGCGTCGTCGTTTAGTGTCGTTTAGTCGTCCCCGCGCGTGTGGGGGTGAACCGCTTTTACAGGCCGGAATTCAAGACGAAGTCAAGTCGTCCCCGCGCGTGTGGGGGTGAACCGCGAATAATCAGCGGGTGATCTGCGATGAAAACGTCGTCCCCGCGCGTGTGGGGGTGAACCGCAAGCCATCGCCGCCGCCGCCGTGATCGAACAGTCGTCCCCGCGCGTGTGGGGGTGAACCGGGGCGCGATGGCCAAGAGGACTCAACGCTTCAGTCGTCCCCGCGCGTGTGGGGGTGAACCGAATTCGAAAGACTTGGACCGGACGCGACAACCGTCGTCCCCGCGCGTGTGGGGGTGAACCGCTGCTGGCGGCGTTGAAGACCTTTGATAACCACGTCGTCCCCGCGCGTGTGGGGGTGAACCGCGGGGCCACGCCTCCAGCCGCGTTCAGTGGCTGTCGTCCCCGCGCGTGTGGGGGTGAACCGCTCACGCTTCAGGGGCACGGCGGGCAAGAGCCGTCGTCCCCGCGCGTGTGGGGGTGAACCGCCGGCGTAGAGTAGCGATGTGGCCAGTAATCCGTCGTCCCCGCGCGTGTGGGGGTGAACCGAGTTGTTCCAGGTGCAAGCATCAACTCCACCCGTCGTCCCCGCGCGTGTGGGGGTGAACCGCTGGTAGAAAAAGTTTTTCGATTGCGCAACAAGTCGTCCCCGCGCGTGTGGGGGTGAACCGGTTGTCGAGCTTGGAGAGATACGCCAGGCCGTGTCGTCCCCGCGCGTGTGGGGGTGAACCGCGTTCCGAAAAGTCTTGCCTTGAAGTTTGATCGTCGTCCCCGCGCGTGTGGGGGTGAACCGTCGGCGACGACCTTCGTCATATTTACCGGCAGGTCGTCCCCGCGCGTGTGGGGGTGAACCGCGGGCAAACATAAGGAGTGGATGCGGGCCAAGGTCGTCCCCGCGCGTGTGGGGGTGAACCGACCGTCGCCGAGATGATTGCGGACGGGTCGGAGTCGTCCCCGCGCGTGTGGGGGTGAACCGGCGGAAACGAAAGCCAAGCGCCGCGTAACTCTGTCGTCCCCGCGCGTGTGGGGGTGAACCGGCCAGGAAGCGCGGCAGCAAAGGCTGGCGCAAGTCGTCCCCGCGCGTGTGGGGGTGAACCGGCCGCCGCGAGCATCACGTGCGAATCGAAGCGGTCGTCCCCGCGCGTGTGGGGGTGAACCGTCGTCGGGTACACGCGGGTGAAGGATCGTGTGGTCGTCCCCGCGCCTGTGGGGGTGAACCGCTGATTCGCCAACTCAACGAGCTAAACGATCCGTCGTCCCCGCGTGTGTGGCCAGAGCCGAGAATCAATCCGAGGTGTTCAGAAAAATTGAGGCCAGAAATTAAAGAAGGCGCGGATTGCGCCGCGCCTCCCTTTGTTTCGTCTGGCTGAAAAGCCAGCTAGAAGTTGAGACGCAAGGCGAACTGAATCATGCGTCCGCCCGGATCGTTTGTCGTTGAGATGTCACGATAGCCTTGCGTGATCTGACCAAAGGTATCGTTGCCCAGCCCGCCGACCGTTGTCGCGGCGTTGGCCGGATTTCCAACGCTGAAGTTGACGTAATTGAAAGCGTTCAGGAAATCAGCGCGGAACTCGATGTTGACCCGCTCAGTGATCTTCGTCTTCTTGGTCAGGTTCAGGTCGAAGCGGGTGAATTGCGGCCCGTAGAGCACGATGGTGGGGAAGCCGCACTGGCCCGAATAGACCTCGATGCAATCGCGGCTGTTGGCGGGCGCGAGGTAGCGGCCGGTCGGCGCGCCCCGGCTGCTGTAGCCGTCGGCGGTGGTCGCGCTCACGTTGAACGCTTTGATCGTGTTGTCAATGATGTCTTGCGGCAGGTAATAAGCCACCGCAGCCGCATCGTTGAAGCGCACCTTGAGGGAATCTTGCAACTCCTTGCGCGTCATCCCGATCAGCCGCACGCCGTTGACGTTGAAGGGCGCGCCGCTTTGTATGCGGGCCGTGCCCTGGAAGGCCCAACCTTCGAGCGCCTTGCCAACCGGACCGCCGATATTGCTGAACAAGGCCTGGCCGCGGCCTATCGGCAGGTCGTAAACCCAGTCGGCTTTTAAGGCGTGCGAGATCACCAGCGGGTTGGAGCTTTTGTAATAACCCGACCGCAGCGAGGGGTTGGTGAGTGTGGAGCCTTTGGCGAAAGTATAGCTGGTTTGCACCAACAGCCCTTTCGACAAACGGCGGCGCAGTTCAACCACAGCCGAGTCATAGGCGGAACGTCCGCCATTGCCCAGGAAAGACACGGCGCCCTGCAAGCCAGGGTTGGTCAGGAAGAGGTTGGCTGGCAAGCCCGCCAACGCCGCGTTGTTGCGGAAGGTGGCGTTGGTGTACATGCTGCTCGCGAAGCCAGTTGGGTTGGCGTTGTTCGCCGCCAGCGCGTTGACAAAAGCGGCGCTGGCAAAGTTGGTGGAGCTGTAGTTGGCCGCGACATTTGGATCCACTCTACCGCCGAAGTAGGCCAAAACGGTCGGCAGCGGCGAGGTGCCGGTGCCTGGCCCTCGATAGCGAAAATGCGCGCCGCCGCCTTGAGCCGTAGGAACAAGCAGGTTGGCCTGCAAGTTAGCCTGCGCCAGCTTGAACTCGTTGAGGAAATTGTTCTCAACGATGTTGATTTCATTGAGATTGAAGGTCTGTCTGAAACCGAGCGCGCGATTGCCGACGTAGCGGGCTTCGATCACCATATCTTTCGTGATCTCCCGCTGAAGCCCGAAAGTCCAGGACATGATGTACGGCGTCTTCAGATTGGGGTCGTAGGTACTGGCCCCATTCGTGATCTGGCCTGTGAGCGGATAGGTCGGCGTGTCGGGGAAAGCAGGCGGCCCAAGCCGATTCCTCTGCGACAACAAGATCGGCAATCTGTCAGTCCCGGTGTTGGTGACCAGGTTGCCGGTGGCCTGGTTGCGGTTGACCGTGATGCTGCCGCCCGTGTTGCCGCTGATGGTGCCGATCAAGGTGTTGATGCCGTCACGGTTGAAGGCCATCGAAAAACCGCCGCGCAAGACGGTCTGCCCGTCGCTGCCGAAGATGTGGCCCAGCACGCCCTCTTTCCAGTCCGGAGTCCATGCCACGCCCAAGCTCGGCGCGAAATTGCCCCAGTCAGCGTTGTAGGGGGAAGACCCTTCTTTGAACTGGGCGAACTGGGTGGGGCTGCCAGTAAGCGTGCCGGGCTTGAAAACATTACCGAAACCGGAAACGCCATACAGACCTTCAAGCGTGGGGAGCGTCAGGTTGTTATTGAGCGAAGTCACCGGGAATTGCACTTCCCAGCGCAACCCAAGACTGGCCGTCAGATTCGGACGCACGCGCCAGGAATCTTGCGCGAACGCGCCCATCTCACGATTCCGGGCGCGCACCGTATTCCCGACGAGGTAGGCATACTTGCCCGTCTTCTCGTTGAGACCGGCGTTGGCGTTGATGGCCGTGACGCTGCCGACCAGCACAGCGTAGATGTTCTGAGCGCGCGTGATGTCGGCGGCGGCGGCGCCCTGAAAATTCGCGGCCACAAAGAGGGCGCTCGCCGGGTCAGTCGTGTCCACACCGAAGTTGATGGTTGGAACAAAGGTCGTACCCGTCGTGAAGTAATTGCCCTGGAAGAAGCTCCCGCCAAAGTTGAAAGTGTGCGCGCCGCGTATCCAGCTCAGCGTGTCATTGAAATTCCAGGTCGGCGAATTGCGGCGGTTGGAACCAGTGTTGACGGTCGCATTGCTGATGCCCGCCGCGCTGATGGCCAGGCTATAGCCGGCCTGATTGGCCACTGACCCGGTGAAATCTCCGAGCGAGTTCCCGCCGTTGAAGACCACGGTGCCACCGGTAAACCCGAAGCGCGCGTCATTGACTAGCGTCGGGGTCAAAGTCGAACGCAGCCCGAGGGAGTTTGTAAACCGGCTCGATTTCTGGCTGCCGATGTTCGGGAAACCGGGGAAGGCCGGCGCGCCGCCGTTGAGATAATCAACCAGCGTGTGGTGGCTCTGGATATTCCAGATGTTTTCCAGATGGTGCCGGCTCGAAAGATTGAAGTCCAAGCGTAAGGTCGGGAAGATGCGGATCTCGCCGCCCTCGCCGGGGCTGAAGGAATAGGTCTGCAAATTCGGGTCGGCCAATTGTTGGATGCCGCCCTTCGAGGTCGCCGCAGTGCGGATGTCGCCCAGCAATTTCGAGATTGTCGGGTCAATTGTCGCAGGCAAGCCTCTGCCAGAGGCCAGCGTCAGCAGGTTCACCTGCCGTGGGCCGGAAGAAGTGTTGTACTGGAAGATGCCCTGCTGGGCCTGCGGACTCAAGATCGTTCGCGTCTGGGTTTGCGATGTGGCCAGGCGGAATTGCTCGTAGTTGACGAAGAAGAACGCCTTGTCACGGCCATCGAAGAGCTTCGGTATGACAATCGGCCCGCCCAAGCGCCCGCCGAACTGATTGAGGATCATCAGGTCGCGCCCGGCCTTAAAGGTCGCCGGATTGTCATTCGGCCCGGGCCGGAAGTTGCGGTTATTGAACCAATAGTTGGCGTCGAGCACCGTGTTGCGATGATATTCGTAGAGACTGCCGCGCAACTGGTTGCTGCCCTGGCGGGTGACCATCTTGATTTGGATCGCGCCTTCGCCGGCGCTCTCGGCTCCCGGGGTCGCGGTTGAAAGGGTCACTTCTTCAACGGCGTCCACACGGGGATAGATATTGGTGTAGAAGCCATCCCCGTTCCTGGCTCCGTTATCCTGAATGCTGACGCCGTCCAGCGTCATATTGATCGCGCCCTGTGGCAGCCCGTTGAAGGTCGAAGAGCGTGGACGCCCCGGAGTGGTTGTGCCCGGCAGGTATAAAAGCAGGTCAGTTACGTTGCGCGAGGTGAAGGGCAGGTCAGTGATCTGGCGGCCAGTGATCGTGGTGCTGATGCTGGCCGATTGTGTTTGCAGCACTTCGCCGCCGCTTTGAATAACCACCGAATCGGTCGTGGCTCCGACTTCGAGCGCCGCATTGACGCTCGCCGGAATGCCGGCGTCAATCTTGACCGATTTAAAGACGGCCTGTTTGAAGCCAGGGGCCGACACCGTCACCGAATAGGTTCCGGCAGTTAATGCCGGGATGCTGAAGGTGCCGTTTCCCGCCGAAGCCGTCCGAAACTCGGCTCCGGTGGTTTCGTCTTTTACGATAATCTGCGCGCCTGGTATGACCGAACCCGTGGAGTCGACCACAGCGCCGGAGAGAGAGGTGGTGGTGATGCCCTGACTAAAGGCTATCAGGCTGCTCGTCACCAAAATGGCGAGCAAGGAGAGAAATCGTAACGCGAAGCGATTCATGGTGAGTTCCTCCTCGTGTGGGGTTACAGATAAGCCGGGCGTGTCCTTGCGGCGAATGTGCATGATTTCGGGGCCGAACTATGCATCGCCCCAAAAATGATGACAATGACCGAGAGAATATGATAGAGAGTCGGCCGCGCCTCGAACGTGGCGCAGAGAGA
>Ga0187893_10011301_pt1 | contig 13012 bp, 13 predicted proteins | sample MA1701074metaG_FD_139574 | JGI IMG/M metagenome (GOLD analysis project Ga0187893, IMG submission 139574) | White microbial mat communities from a basaltic lava cave in the Kipuka Kanohina Cave System on the Island of Hawaii, USA - MA170107-4 metaG ...
TAGGGATAGATCCTGCCAGCCTTTCGGAGGATGCCGGGCATGCTTAATGTCCAGTCGGCGGGGTCGCCCGAGTGAGGCCGATGGAAATCAAGGGGCCGGCGTCATCGCACTTAACACACAGCTCTCAGCACCCGCAATTCGGCACCGTAATGGCGTTCGATTTCGGCGAACGCCGGATCGGTGTAGCCGTGGGGGAACTTCAGATTGGCATCGGTCACCCTCTCGAGACCATCGACGCCGCGGAAAATGATGCGCGTTTTGCCCGGATTGCCGAGCTTCTGCAGGAATGGCGGCCGGTGCTGCTGTTGGTGGGATTGCCGCTGGCGCTGGACGGGCGCGAGCACCGGTTGACTGGACTGGCGCGCAAGTTTGCCCGGCGCCTGCACGGACGCTTTGGCGTCGAGGCTCGGCTGGTCGACGAGCGTCTGACTTCGGTGGAAGCGCAGCGCGATGCGCGCGAAAGCGGCCTGACTGCCCGTGATAGTAAACGCAGCGTGGACGCGCTTGCCGCGAGACTCATTCTGGAAGCTTTTTTCCATGAGAATGCCTGACGCCGAGACCCTGCTGAGCCAGCTTGCCGAACGCATGCGCCCGCAGGTTCGCGCGGACACGGCTTTGATAGGGATCCATACCGGCGGCGTTTGGCTGGCCGAGCGTCTGCACCGCATGCTGGGGCTGAAGCAGCCACTGGGCACGATCGACGTGTCCTTCTACCGGGATGACTATGAAAGCCGTGGGCTGCACGCGCGCGTCAAACCTTCCGACATACCCTTCGAGGTTGCCGATGCGGACGTGATACTCGTCGACGACGTCCTCTTCACGGGACGAACAATACGCGCCGCGATCAACGAACTGTTCGACTACGGGCGGCCGCAGAGAATTCGCCTGGCAGCACTGGTTGACCGCGGCGGCCGCGAACTGCCGATCGCGGCACAGTTTCTCGGCGCCGAGATAAAAATTGCCGACACGGAGCAGATCGAACTGCAAAAGAGTGCCGACGGCCGCTTGAGCCTGGTGGTCAATCCAATGCCGGTGCAGGAACGGAACTGATGGCCTACAATCCGCAACTCAACGCCCACGGCGAGTTGCAACACCTGCTTACCATCGAGGGTCTTCCGCGCGACATCATCGTGCGCATCCTGGATACCGCGCACTCCTTTCTTTCCGTAACCGAGCGCGAGATCAAGAAAGTGCCGTTGCTCCGCGGCAAGGCGGTATTCAATCTGTTCTTTGAACCCTCGACGCGCACTCGCACAACATTCGAGATTGCCGCGAAGCGTCTTTCTGCCGACGTCATCAATCTGAACGTCGGCGCCTCTGCCCAGAGCAAGGGCGAGACACTGCTCGACACCGTGGCAAATCTTTCCGCGATGCATGCGGACATGTTCATCGTTCGCCATGCGCAGAGCGGTGCCGCGCACCTGATTGCCCGTCACGTTGCGCCCTACATCCACGTGATCAATGCCGGAGACGGCCGTCACGCGCATCCGACGCAGGGTTTGCTGGATATGTTCACGATCCGCCACTACAAGCGGGATTTCACCAATCTGAGAGTCGCGATAGTCGGCGACGTCCTGCATTCGCGGGTGGCGCGTTCGCAGATCCATGCGCTGACCAGCCTCGGCGTGCCAGAGGTGCGCTTAATCGGTCCGCGTACCTTGCTTCCGACCCATGTTTCGGAGCTCGGCGTGCAGGTTTTCAACGACATGGCCAAAGGGCTGAAGGATGTGGATGTCGTGATCATGTTGCGGTTGCAGAACGAGCGCATGAACGGAGCATTGCTGCCTTCCGCGCAGGAGTTCTTCAAGTACTACGGACTCACGCCGGAAAAACTTGTCGGCGCGAAGCCGGACGCGATCGTGATGCATCCCGGTCCGATGAACCGCGGAGTCGAGATTGAATCCAGCGTTGCCGATGGGCGCCAGTCGGTAATCCTGCCGCAAGTGACTTTCGGCATCGCTGTACGCATGGCGGTGATGTCGATCCTGGCCGGCAATGCCTGACAGCATACGTTGCAGAATGATTCTTCGTGGCTTTGTGGTGAGATTTTCGGTCTTGATTTCACTCGCTAAATGAAGATTCACATCAAGAACTGTCGCCTGGTCGATCCGCTGAGCGGCACCGAAAAGGTCCAGGACATTTATCTGGTCGCGGGAAAAATCGCGGCCGTCGGCCGGGCGCCTGACGGATTCCATGCTAATCGCGTGATCGAGGCGAATGGGCTGGTGGTGTGCCCGGGATTGGTTGATCTTTCGGTGCGGCTGCGTGAGCCGGGTTTCGAGCACAAGGCCACGCTGGAAAGCGAGATGGCTGCCGCCGTCGCCGGCGGGGTGACGTCCCTGGCCTGTCCCCCGGATACCGACCCGCCGCTCGACGAGCCTGGTCTGGTGGAAATGCTCAAGCATCGGGCGCGCAGCCTCAACCAGGCGCACGTTTATCCACTTGGTGCCCTGACACTGGGGCTGAAGGGTGAGCGAATCACCGAAATGGCCGAATTGGTCGACGCCGGATGCGTGGCTTTCTCGCAGGCGAACATGTCTCTCGAAGACAACCAAGTCATGCTGCGGGCGATGCAGTATGCGGCCACCTTCGGTTATTCGGTGTGGCTCTCTCCCAATGACGGGAGCCTCTCGCGCGGTGGTGTCGCTCATGACGGGCAGGTGGCTACGCGCCTCGGGTTGGCGCCGATCCCGGTCGTAGCGGAAACAGTCGCGCTGTCGACCATGCTTCTGCTTGCCCGCGAAACCGGCGCGCGGGTACATCTGTGCCGTCTTTCAAGTGCGGAAGGTGTGGAGATGTTGCGTCAGGCCAAGGCGCTGGGTATGGACGTGACGTGCGACGTATCGATAAATCACGTACACCTGAGCGAAATGGATATCGGTTACTTCGATTCCAACTACCACCTAGTGCCGCCGCTGCGGAGCCTGCGCGATCGCGATGCACTGCGCCGGGGCGTTGAGGACGGCACCATCGATGCAATCTGCTCCGATCATACCCCCGTGGATGAGGACGCCAAGCAACTGCCGTTTGGCGAGTCCGAAGCCGGTGCAACCGGGCTGGAATTACTGCTGGCCCTGACACTCAAATGGGCGGAGGAGTCAGGCATTCCGCTCGCGAAGGCACTCGCGAAAGTGACAACCGAGCCGGCGCGCATCCTGGGCGTCGGCGCCGTGGCGATCGCGGCTGGCGCCAATGCCGATCTGTGCCTCTTCGATCCGAACTTGATATGGAAGTTGGAGCCGGCCAGGCTCAAGAGTCAGGGCAAGAACACGCCGTTCGCCGGCCATGAGATCAGAGGGCAGGTGCGCTACACGCTGGTCGCCGGTCACATCGTCTACGAGGCTTGAAATCGACCCCGCGCATCATCAAATGATGGATGGGGGCACAATTCCAAAGAGGGCTTCCGAACCCGAGACAGCAGTCGAAGAATTTCCGGCCACTGATTTCATGAATCCACTACTCGATTTTTCCGGTCTGCCGCGATTTGCCGAATTCAGGCCGCATCATGTCGCCCCGGCGCTGGACCAGTTGCTGTCAGAGAACCGGGCGCTGATCGATCAGATTGAAGCGGACCCGCGGGAACCGGCGTGGGCGACCGTTGTTGCGCCACTTGACGATGCCAACGAACGGTTGCGCCGCGCCTGGGGACAGGTGGCGCACATGAACGCGGTGATGAACAGCCCGTCCCTGCGCGAGGCATACAACGCGAACCTGGGACGCATCAGCCAGTACTTCTCCGAGCTGTCTCAAAGCGAGGTGCTGTTCCGGAAGTACAAGGCGTTGCGTGCCGCACGGGAATTTTCCACGCTCACCCAGGCGCAGAAAAAAGTCATCGACAACGAACTGCGCGACTTCCGTCTGGGCGGCGCGGAACTTCCCGCCGAACGTAAGTCAAGGTTCAAGCAGGTAATCGAGAGGCTTGCCCAACTATCCTCCAAGTTCAATGACAACCTGCTCGATGCCACCAACGCGTTCGAAATGATGATCCAGGACCGCGCGCAATTGTCCGGCATCCCCGAAGACTTGCTCGAAGCGGCGCGCAAGGCAGCCGCGGAGGCTGGCAAGGCGGGCTGGAAATTCACGCTGCAGATGCCGTCGTATCTTCCGGTCATGCAGTACGCGGACAACCGCGGTTTGCGCGAGCGGCTGTATCACGCGTACGTTACCCGCGCCGCCGAATTTGGCGATCCAGCGTGGGACAATACCTTGATCATCGGCGAAATCCTGAAGTTGCGGCGTGAGCAGGCGCAGCTGCTCGGCTTCAAGAGTTTTGCAGAATTATCGCTGCAGCCCAAGATGGCCGACTCCCCGATGCAGGTGCTGCACTTTCTCGGCGAACTGGCGGCACGCGCGAAACCCCATGCGGCGCGCGATCTGGCCGAACTGAAGGAGTTTGCGGCGACGCAACTCGGGGTTGGCGACCTGAAACCCTGGGACGTAGCCTATGCGTCGGAGAAACTGCGGGTAGCGCGTCATGCGTTCTCGGACCAGGAAGTCAAGCAATACTTCCCTGAGGATCAGGTGCTCGCCGGAATGTTTCGTGTGGTCCAGACCCTCTACGGACTGAGTATCTCCGCCGATGAGGCCCCTCGCTGGCACGAGGATGTGCGTTTCTTCGCCATCCGCAACGCCGACGGCGCGCTGGTCGGACAGTTCTACGTCGATCTTTATGCGCGCTCGTCCAAGCGTGGCGGGGCATGGATGGACGACGCGATAACGCGGCGGCGAAAAACAGCTGGCGTCCAGACCCCTGTTGCGTATCTGAACTGCAACTTTTCTGCGCCGATCGGTGGCAGGCCGGCCATGTTCACGCACGACGAGGTGATCACTCTGTTCCACGAATTCGGCCACGGACTGCATCACCTGCTCAGCCGGGTGGACGTACTCGGTGTGTCGGGAATCAACGGGGTCGAGTGGGACGCGGTCGAACTACCGAGCCAGTTCATGGAGAACTTCTGCTGGGAGTGGGATGTACTCAAGGACATGACCCGGCACGTCGATCAGGGAAACAGCCTGCCTCGCGCCCTATTCGACAAGATGGTTGCGGCGAAGAATTTCCAAAGCGGGATGCAGCTCGTCCGCCAGCTTGAGTTCGCACTTTTCGACATGCATCTGCACCACGACTTCGACCCGTCCGGCTCGAAAGGGCCGCTCGATCTGCTCGACGAAGTGCGCAGGCAGGTTGCCGTCATTGTTCCGCCGGCCTACAACCGTTTTCCGCATGGTTTTTCGCACATTTTTGGCGGTGGGTACGCCGCCGGCTATTACAGTTACAAGTGGGCGGAGGTGCTGTCTGCGGATGCCTATAGCCTTTTCGAGGAAAACGGAGTGCTGAATCCCGTCGTAGGCAAGCGCTTTCGCGACGAAATCCTCGCCGCGGGGGGCAGCCGTCCGGCGCTCGAGTCCTTCGTGGCATTTCGGGGGCGCGAGCCGAAAATCGATGCGCTGCTTCGGCACAATGGCATGTCCGTGGCACGATGCCGGCAATGAAAAGGAGGAAGCCTGGATGAAATCGTGGATGCTTCTGATCATGGTGATGTGGAGCGTGGTGCTCGCGCGGGCCGACACTTACAAATGGGTGGACGATGACGGCACGGTTCATTACAGCGATCAGCCGCCGCCGCCGAACGCAAGAAAAATTGAACGCACGAGATTTGGAGACAAACCCGGAGATGTATCGATGCCTTACGTCCTCCAGCAGGCCGTCAAGAACTTCCCTGTGACGATGTTCGTCTACGATTGCGGTGACGGCTGCAACGGCGCACGTACGCTGCTGGCCAAGCGCGGCGTACCGTACACCGTGAAGGATCCGCTGGCACCCGATATGCGGGAAGAATTGAGGGTCCTGACGGGTGGTGAAGAGGTGGTGCCGGTGCTGCTGGTCGGGCGACGTGTTTTGCGCGGGTTCGAGGAAGGGCAGTGGAACGCGGCGCTCGACGCCGCCGGCTACCCCAAGACTGCATTGATGCAGGTCACGCCGGTCCAGGCGAAACCGACCCCTGCCACAACGCCTGTCGAGCCGGAGCAGGCACCGCCGGCGAGCGAAAGCGAGCCGACCGAACCTGGGCAGAACTGAGGCCATCTGAAACTCGCTGCCTGGAATGTCAACTCGCTGAAGGTTCGCCTTCCGCATCTCCTCGAGTGGCTCGCGCGGGAACGCCCCGACGCGGTTTGCCTGCAGGAAACCAAGGTCGAAGATGCAAATTTTCCTCTCGACGCCATCTCACAGGCCGGATACCGCGCCGTATTCTCAGGGCAGAAGACCTACAACGGCGTAGCGATCCTGGCGCGCGATGCGCCAGAGACGGTCGTGGCCGGCATTGCCGGTTACCCGGACGAGCAGAAACGGGTGTTGTCCGCAACCGTGGCAGATGTGCGACTGGTGTGCATTTACGTGCCCAACGGCCAAAGCCTGGAGTCCGACAAGTATCGCTACAAGCTCGAATGGATGGCGGCACTCGAGGTTTGGCTGGACGCTGAGTTGAGAAAATATCCGCGGTTGGCAGTGCTCGGCGACTTTAACATCGCTCCGGAAGATCGCGACGTCCACGATCCTAAGGTCTGGGAAGGCCAGGTCCTGGTCAGCGAGTCGGAGCGTGCCGCGTTTCGACGCCTCCTCGCGCGCGGCCTGAAAGACAGTTTCAGGCTGTTCGACCAGTCCGAAAAGTCGTACTCCTGGTGGGACTACCGGATGAATGCTTTCAAGCGCAATCTGGGTCTGCGCATCGATCACATACTACTTTCCGCGGAACTTGCATCGGACTGTCTGTCGAGCAGCATTCATGTGGACATGCGCAAGCTGGAGCGGCCTTCCGACCACGCACCGGTCGTTGCCGAGTTAGCCTGAATAACGGGCTCACCGCGAAGGCGGGTAGGGATGAAGGAACGCGAAGACGATCATCAAATCCGGAAACTCGACTGACTAACGACTGCAGAACCGCCTGAATTTCGGAGCGATTCGAACGTACCCTCCAAATCAGGGGTTGATCGCCTTGCAGATATTCACCGAAACGTCGTTTGGCGTTCCTGGAAAATAACGTTCCCGTCGTCGTATGCCGCGGCGATTCTCGGGTCTTCGTTTTGATATCTGGAATTTCGCCATACGAATTCCGCGTTTAGTCCGGTTGATCGTTTTTTTCCAAACCCAGTTCCTGGATCTTGCGGGTCAGCGTGTTGCGGCCCATTCCCAGCAGGATCGAGGCCTCGATCCTGCGGCCGCCGGTATGCGCAAGCGCCCTGGTTATGAGGGCGCGCTCGAACTGGCCCGAAAGTCCATCGATGATCGCGCTGTCGCCGCGCTTCAGCAGTGTTTCCACTTCCCGCTCCAGTGCGTTCACCCAACTCTCCGTGGGAGGTACCAGAGCTTCGTCGCGCAACTCCGGGGGGAGGTCCTTGACGTCGACGTTCATCCCCGGTGCCATGACCGTCAGCCAGTGACAAAGGTTCTCCAGCTGGCGAACGTTGCCGGGGAAGTCGAGCGACGACAGATACTTCATCGCTGCCTCGGACAGTTTCTTGGTTTCCACGCCCAGCTCACGCGCGCTCTTCGGAAGGAAATGCTTGGCCAGCAGTGGAATGTCCTCTCGACGTTCGCGCAGTGCCGGCAGTCGCAACCGGATCACGTTCAAACGGTGGAAGAGATCCTCGCGGAACAGGCCCTGCTTGACGCGGCTTTCCAGGTCCTGGTGCGTTGCCGCAATAATGCGCACGTTGGTCTTGAGGGGCTGATGCCCGCCGACGCGGTAGAACTGACCGTCCGACAATACCCGCAGCAGGCGCGTCTGCAGGTCGGGTGGCATGTCGCCGATTTCGTCCAGGAACAGAGTGCCGCCTTCGGCCTGTTCGAATCGGCCGCGCCGCATCGCCTGTGCGCCGGTGAACGCGCCGCGTTCATGCCCGAACAATTCCGACTCGAGAAGATCCTTGGGGATTGCCGCTGTGTTGATAGCTATGAACGGTTTGGGCGCGCGCGGGCTGTGGCGGTGCAGCGCACGCGCCACCAGTTCCTTGCCGGTGCCGGACTCGCCGTTGATGAGAACGGTGGCGTGCGATTGCGTGAGCCGGCCAATGGCGCGGAACACTTCCTGCATGGACTGCGCCTGGCCGAGAATTTCGGGCGTCTCCTGCGCCGCTTCGACGACGTCGCTTTGACGCAGGCTCTCTTCCATAGCCCTGCGAATCAGATCCACTGCCTGGTCCACGTCGAAGGGCTTGGGCAGGTATTCGAACGCGCCGCCCTGGAACGCCGCTACCGCGCTCTCGAGGTCAGAGTAGGCGGTCATGATGATGACCGGCAGGTTGGGGTACTTCTCCTTGAGCTTTTGCAGCAGTTCCAGGCCGGAGCCACCCGGCATTCGAATGTCGCTGACCACCACCTGCGGCGTCGATGCCGCCAACGCCTGCAGCGCCTCCATCGAGGAGGCGAATAACTTGAAAGCGATGTTTTCCCGCGTGAGCGCTTTCTCGAACACCCAGCGTATCGAGCGGTCGTCGTCGATGATCCAAACGGGTTTCATAGAAAAAGAGAAAGAATGAAGTAGAAAGGAGGAAGAGGAAAGGAAGACGGATGACGAGCTTTCACTTGGTACCCCTTCTGCGTTGTTTCCTGGAAGAACACGATTTAGTGACGAAGAATTCCTGGCAGTTCCTGGTTTTCGGTCTGCAGTCGTTTGACCGCAGTTTCATCCGCATCTCCGGTGTCTTCGAGTAACTCCAGCCTATGCCGCGTTCCATCGAATTTCTGAAGTACGCCTTCATCATTGCGAGTGGTCACTCGATTGGAAGCAAGATGCTGAAGCAGGTCCTGCCCGGCTCGGATTCCAGCTCGATGGTGCCGTGGTGCTGAGTGATGAAAGTCTGTGCGATCGTAAGGCCAACGCCATGACCGCCCTCGCGCCCGCTAACCAGCGGGAAAAAAATCCTGTCCTTCAGCTCCTCGGGTACACCCGGACCGTCGTCGACAATCTGGATGAGCAACGCCAAACGATACATTCTCTTCGCCAGAGTCGCCCGGCGCGCCACGCGCGTGCGCAGGATGATCGTGCCTTTTCCCGTCATGGCCTGTGCGGCGTTGCGGGCCACGTTTAGAAGCGACTGGATGATCTGCTCGCGATCCGCGGTCAACGGCGGCAGGCTTACATCGTAATCGCGCGTGATCGCGATACCGACTGGAAATTCTGCGAGCAGCAGACTGCGCACCCGTTCCAGCGCCTCGTGCACGTTGAAGAGCGTGACCTGCGGGAGCCGGTGCGGCGTAAGCAACCTGTCCATCAGCGACTGCAGCCGGTCGGCCTCCTTCATTATCACCTGCGTGTACTCGTGCAGTGCCGGGCGTTCCAGTTCCCGATCGAGAAGCTGCGCGGCGCCGCGAAGCGCTCCCAGGGGGTTCTTGATCTCGTGCGCGAGATTGCGGATGAGCTCGCGGGTCTGAGTACTCTGGTCCATCAAGCGCTCTTCGCGCGCGATGCGCAGCTGCTGCTGAAGCGGGCTCAACTCGATCATGAAGCCGTCGATCCCGCCAATCTCCGCCGGCGTCACGGTGCATGAGACTTCGAGCCTGTTGCGACCCGCCGTGGACAACGGCAGTTCATGCTGCGTGTGGCTGCAGCGGTTCTCGGCGGCGTAGTCAACGGCGGCTATCAGACGTCCCGGTTCGGCAAACACTTTGTCGACCCGCATCCCGACGATGTTCTTGGCGCTTATCGCAAGAAGATTCTCGGCCGCCGGGTTGATGTAACGCACGACCTGCGCGCCGTCCAGAAGGACAACCGCGGTCGCGAGCGCGTCAACTCCGTGGAGACTCAGCTGCGCCATCGCATCGCCATACCACGGACCGGCGTGTTAGTGAAGGAAGCGGGCCAACGCGGTCGCGGCGAATGGCAGGTTTTCAAGGACGCTTCGCAGGCGCCAGCACCTGACGACTTGCTGCAGAGGCCGCTTATTTCAGATTGGCGATCTCGCGTCTGATGGCTTCGATGTTGCGTTCGTGGTTCGCGACTTCGTCGCGAAAAGGCTGGACTCGGTCGAGGAAGCGCTGATAATTTCGCTCGTCTCCGGTCCGCACCGCTTCCTGTTCGGAGAGTTTTTGCCTTGCGGCATCGAGCTTCTGCTGCTCGTCGGCAAGTTCCTTTTCTAGAATACGTTGCCGCTCGTCGTCGCGCTTTTTTTGCGTCTGGCCATCCACCTTCGGGAAGTTGTCGCCGGCACCTGGCTGCGGCTTCGGTTCCTGCGGCGCCGGCCTGGGCGCGGGGTCGCTGAAGCATCGCACCTTTTTCGCGCCCTTGGGGGGATTGTTCGGCGTGTTCGAATAGATGACGTGACCTTCGTCGTCCACGTACTTGCAGGTCTCGGCCCGAGCCGGTACCGCGGTTAACGCGAATGCCACCAACAGCGCCCAACGGAAAAGCCGCATGAATTTCACCCGTGAGTTCACCAGGGAAGCGAGTCGCGCTTTGCACGCGATGCGCCCTCCGCCGGAGTCTAAGACAGGCGTTTTCGATTATCAATCCACGAGTCCCGTCAAAGATTTGATCTGACACAAACTAAAAAGGGCGGGAACCCCCGCCCTTTCTTTCTTCGCGACGGCGGCTACGCGCTGTAGTACATGTCGAATTCGACAGGATGGGTCGTCATTCGGAAACGCGTGACTTCCTCCATCTTGAGGTCGATGTAAGCGTCGATCATGTCGCCGGAAAATACGCCGCCCTTGAGGAGAAACGCGCGATCCTTGTCGAGGTTTTCCAGGGCCTCGTCGAGGGACGCGCAAGGGTGCGGCACTTTCTTGACTTCTTCAGGTGGCAGGTCGTACAGGTTCTTGTCGATCGGGTCGCCGGGATGGATCTTGTTCTGGACCCCGTCCAGACCGGCCATGAGCATGGCTGCGAACGCAAGATACGGGTTCGCGGTCGGATCGGGGAAACGCACTTCCACGCGCCGTGCCTTCGGGCTCGCTACATGCGGAATGCGGCAAGCCGCCGAGCGGTTCTTCGCGGAATAAGCCAGATTGATAGGCGCCTCGAATCCGGGAACCAGTCGCTTGTAAGAGTTGGTACCGGGGTTGGTGATGGCGTTAAGCGCCTTGGCGTGCTTGATGATGCCACCAATGTAGTAGAGGGCCAGTTCGGAAAGCCCGGCATAGCCGTTGCCCGCGAACAGATTCTGGCCGCCCTTCCACACGGATTGATGAACGTGCATGCCGGACCCGTTGTCGCCAACGATCGGCTTGGGCATGAACGTGGCAGTCTTGCCGTACGAATGGGCGACGTTCCAAACGGTATATTTCAGGATCTGCATCCAGTCGGCGCGCTTGACCAGGCTGTTGAACTTGGTGCCGATCTCGTTCTGCCCGGCGGCTGCCACCTCGTGATGATGCACTTCCACTTCCACACCCTGCTGCTCGAGCGCCAGACACATGGCATTGCGGATGTCCTGCAGCGAGTCGACCGGTGGCACGGGGAAGTAACCACCCTTGACCGGGGGCCGGTGCGCCATGTTGCCGCCCTCGAACTCCTTGCCCGTGGACCAGGGCGCCTCCTCGGACGAGACCTTGACGAAGCAGCCGGACATGTCGACGCTCCACGTCACGCTGTCGAAAATGAAAAACTCGGGCTCAGGCCCGAAATAGGCCGTGTCGCCGATCCCGGTGGATTTCAGGTAGGCCTCGGCGCGCTTGGCGATGGTGCGGGGATCGCGATCGTAGCCCTTGCCATCGGTGGGTTCGATGACGTCGCAGGATATATTCAGTGTCGGTTCGTCTGAAAACGGATCAAGGCGTGCGGAGTCGGGGTCCGGCATCAGCAGCATGTCGGAGGCCTGAATGCCCTTCCACCCCGCGATCGACGAGCCGTCAAACGCGTGGCCGTCCTCAAACTTCTCGGGGCCGAAAGCACGGGCAGGGACGGTAACGTGCTGTTCCTTGCCGCGGGTGTCGGTGAACCGCAGGTCAACGAACTTTACGTCGTTATCTTTGAGCAATTTGAAAACATCGACTGCCGCCATTTTCTTCTCCTGGTTTGGGATGGATTGCGTGGAAAATCGAGCGAGTCAAGAATTTAGCAGGAACTGTGCCGACCAAAATTTCCCGAAAAATCATTGATTCATAACTTGTTAAGCCAGCATCCCGCAAGTCTCGCGCACCAATAGAGAGCAGGATGAGGCTTCGCGCTCGAAAATAGTGCACCGGAATGCGCTTTGCAAGAGATTTCTGGAGGCGCCGAATTTCCTGTTAGCCTATCCCGGCGGCTCCTCAAGAAGAATCCGGACCCGGACACGGGCGGAGCCACGTACTTATCGGAGAAACGTTTGTGACCAGTATTCCGGATATCCTGAAAAAGGCCGCGGGTCGCGGCAAAGAGATGAATTTGCCCTACGGGGGTGCGCTGTTCCCGCAGGAGGCCTACGAACTGATGCAAAATTCACCGGGGGCAAAACTGGTGGACGTGCGCACCAAGGCTGAATGGGACTACGTCGGCCGGATTCCGGGCAGCGTCCGGATCGAATGGCAAACCTACCCCGGATCGAAGCCAAACCCGAACTTCCTGAATGAACTTCAGGCAGAAACGGATAAACAGGCGGTCGTGATGTTTCTGTGTCGCAGCGGCGCGCGATCGCATGCCGCTGCGGCATTGGCGGCGCAGGCGGGTTATTCGAAATCTTATAACGTGTTGCAAGGGTTCGAGGGTGACAAGGATGCGGGCGGCCACCGTAACACCGTCGGCGGTTGGCGGGTCGCAGGATTGCCTTGGGAGCAAAGTTAAAAGGCGGTGATTCGGCGATTGGATGATTGAGCAATCGGGTTACTGAATCCCTGGATCGCTCGATCCCTGAATCCCCCCTTTACCCTTTCAGTTGACGGTCCAGTTCACCGCGCCGGTATAAGCGGTCACGAGCACCAGAAGGCCGAACGCGATTCGATACCACGCGAATACGGTGAAATCGTGCCGGCTGATGTAGCGCAGCAACCAACGCACGCAGAGGAACGCCGATCCAAATGCCGCTGCCAAACCGATGGCGA
>Ga0187893_10011302_pt1 | contig 13012 bp, 16 predicted proteins | sample MA1701074metaG_FD_139574 | JGI IMG/M metagenome (GOLD analysis project Ga0187893, IMG submission 139574) | White microbial mat communities from a basaltic lava cave in the Kipuka Kanohina Cave System on the Island of Hawaii, USA - MA170107-4 metaG ...
CGCGTATGTTGCAGCCTTGTCGCAGTGAGCAAAGACTCATGGCGACCGCATCCGCGCGTACGGCTTTGCAGTTCCGTGCGCACCCAACCAAGCGCACTCGACCAATCCCATCGCATCGGCGAGGTCAAACGCCGCACCGGCTTTGCCGCGACGCGAGTCGGAACGGGTTATGCCGAAGCCGACGGCCTTCATCCATGGAGGGTTGCGCGCGCCCGTAGGCGGCGCTCTTCCACCAGCGCGGAGGGAGCCGCGGCCCGCTGATTGTCCGGCTGGCGCAAAACGGTTCGGGCAGGCCCCAGGGTCTGGTCATCGAAGGCCGTACATTGATTTCAGCCGAACCGCGCGAAAGGTTACCGCCGCTCTGCGGCATGGGCCTCTGCTGTCTGGCGTGGGCTAATGAGGACACGATCCACTCGGCCGGGAGCCGGCCGAACGGTAACCTTCTCGCGGCGCCAAGCGAACATTGGTAGAGCGAACGACTTACGAGTCGGCAGGCGGCACTGGTTGCCGCTGTGAAGGTGCGCAGGTCGGGGCCGCTAACCGCCGGATGGAGATCGAATATGCCGGAGGCGAAAGTCGGCGCCGCTATGCGGCCGCTGATGGCGCGGCTGCGCGGCTCATTCGGCGGACGCGACGGCAGCGCGACACGCTTCGCGCCGCGCGTGCGCCGGGCCATCGCCGACGAGCAGGATCGCAGCGAGCGCCTGATCGGGTGGTTTCAGCTCGCGATCGTCATGACCTTCGCGGTGCTGTTCGCGCTCGCGCCCAAGCAGCTGCCGGTTCCAATCTGGGAACGCGTCGTGGCGTGGGTGATCGTCGCGTATCTCCTCTTCACCCTGGTTCGCCTCATTGCCTCGTACCAGATTCGCCTCCCGGGCTGGCTCTTGGCTCTTTCGGTCGTAGCGGACATCGCCCTTCTGATCGTGCTTATTTGGAGCTTTCACATCGAGTACCGTCAGCCCGCCTCATTCTCCCTCAAGGCGCCGACGCTGCTGTACGTCTTCATTTTCATTGCGCTGCGAGCGTTGCGCTTCGATGCGCGCTACGTCTTGCTCGTGGGCGTCACGGCTGCGGCCGGCTGGGGCCTCATGGTCTTCTATGCGGTGACCTACGACAGCGGCGGACCGGGCGGAACCACAATCACGCGAAACTACGTCACCTACTTAACCTCCAACGCAGTTCTGCTCGGCGCCGAGTTCGACAAGATCATTTCGATCCTGGTCGTGACGGTCGTGCTTTCGGCTGCGATCGTGCGCGCGCGGTCGCTCCTGGTCAAAAGCGTCGCCGAACAGGTCGCGGCCGACGCATTGGCGCGTTTCTTCTCACCCGAGATTGCCCACCGGATCCGCGGCTCCCGGCACGAGATCCGGGCCGGCGAGGGCCAGCTGCGCGATGCCGCAATTCTCACCGTCGACGTGCGTGGCTTCACGCAGTTGACCATGTCCATGACCCCGAACGAGGTCATCGCGCTGCTGATCGAGTACGAGAGGCGCGTTGTTCCGCTGATCCAGCGTCACGGCGGCGTGGTCGACAAGTTCCTCGGTGACGGAATCCTTGCGACGTTCGGGTGCGTGGAGCCAACCATGACTTACGCAACCGATGCGATTCGCGCGGCCCAAGAGATCGCAACCACGGCAGAAAGCTGGGCGGGCGAGCGCGAGGCCGCCGGAAAGGTGCCGCTCGCGATCGGCACAGCTGTCACCAGCGGCCGGGTTGTGTTCGGCGCCATTGGTGATTCGAGCCGCCTCGAATTCACTGTGATTGGAGATGCGGTCAATCTTGCGGCCAAGCTCGAGAAGCATAGCAAGATTGAGGGTGTCTCCGCGATAACGACGGCCGCAACATATGCCTTGGCGATGGAGCAGGGTTTCGCACCCTCCCGCCCCATAGACCGCCGCCTGACCCGCAAGGTCGAGGGCGTAAGTACGCCACTCGATCTGGTCGTTGTCGGCTAGCAGATGCAAACAGTCGTGAAAGATTTGCCCGTGCGGGAAATAGCTCGAAACGCAAAGGCGAAGCCAACGTCGTGCTCGGGATCGGCGAGGGTATGGAACGAAACGAGGGGGATGCCGCTCGAGGATGAGCACTTGGCCGTCGGCGAGAATTATTTGACTCGCCGCGGCTGAAGGCCGGGCAAGCATCGGCGACGCTCTTTCACCATCGCGGAGGAAGCCGCGACCCGCCGATTGTCCGGTCATCACTCGTGATGAATCAATCCTTTGGGAAAGAACGCGCGGAAGGCGAACGCGAAACTCACGTCGTGAATCGCATCCGTGAGCGCGCCGTCCTTACCGCGGCGCTGCACGACCACGTTGCCTACGTCGCGCCCGTCCTTCACTAGCGCCGCATCGAGCGCTGAGCTCTGGCCGGGCTCCCAGGTGATGACGAGATCGCCGACGACGACCTGCTTTCGTTTTCTGAGCAGGCTGAAGGTCCAGGCGACGCCGTCCACGACCACGACGCGTTCGAGCGGCGGAACGCCTTCGGGCAGCGGCCCATCGAACAGGAACGGCCGCGCGCTCGAATCGTAGCGGAGATACGGATTGCGGCCGTAGTCGCGGGAATCCGGCTCGTTGGGCACCAGAACCTTGCCGTCGGGAAAGCGCTGCCTGAAGCGCCCGATGCTCTCCATCCGCATGGGAAGCATCGCGAGCTTTCGGCCCGAAGGAGCGCCGACCAGCGCTTCGCCAGTATATTGCTGCCACCAGCCCTCCGTCTCGCGATCGTACATGACGAGGTCGGAATTGCGCAGCTTGCCCGTGGTGCCGAAGGACAGCACGCGACCGTCGAGGCGCCGATCGAACACGAGCGCCGAGTTGCAGAGGGGACAGTAGGTGACGGCGACCGGCATGCCGTTTACCACGTCGTTCACGATTTCGTGCCACGTGAGAATGCGCAACGGATAGGCGCGCGCATCGTCGCCGATCACAAAGGAAATTACGGGTTCATTATCGGACAGGGTCGCCGCCGAGATGTCTCGAACCGAGACGAACTTCGGCCTGTCGATCGCGGGGATGCGATCTCTGCCGATCACCGAGCGAATTTCCGAGAGCGGAATCGTCACCTTCGAGAAATCGGTTCTGGGCCACTCGTCTTTCCACTGCGTCGGGCCGTCCGCGCCGGCGCGCTGCACGCCCAGCACGACCGAAAACATCACCAATGCTGCCAGCAACGTGAACCGGCGATGCGCGGCGACTGCGATGGACATAGTGCACCTCGTTCGATTCATCGGCGCGCGACGATCGAGCCAGGCCGCGCGGCGATCAAATGGTGCGCGCCGATGGCATGCGTCGCGACTTTCCTTCAATGCTTCCCATCGTTGCCGAGAATGCGGCGACGAATGAGCCAGTCGACGGAGATTTGACCTGGGCCGCGCGCCAAGAGGATGAGTAGCATCGCCGCCCACTGAATATGCGTGGGCCAGGCGAGCGGATAGACGAAGATTTGGATGATGGCCGTCATCGCCAGCAGCACGAGCGCGGCCGGCCGCGTGAAGAGGCCGAGGACGAGCAGCACCGGCGCGGTCAGCTCTATCGTCACCGCCATGTAGGCGGCGAGTTCGGGCGGCAACACCGGCACTTTGTATTCGTCGGTGAAGAGGGCGATGGTGCTGTCCCAACTCGGGAGCTTGCTGGTGCCCGAGTTCCAGAAGACCGTCGCGACAGCGAACCGCAAGGGTATTGCCAGCAGCGCGTAGGGGACGGCGTCGAGCCAGCGCAGCGCACGCGCGATCCGGCTCACGAGCGGCCCGTGTTGCGCGAGGGTGAGGGCGGAGTTGGTCACGGCAAATCCTCCGGCGGATTGGCACACAGGGAGTCGTTTGCGAGCGCGAAGCTCGTGAATCGACCGCTTGCCAAGTGGTCAGCGAGCAGAAGAGAAGCGTCGATGTCGGGCGACGCGTCGAGCGCAGCTTGCAGCGCCTTTCCGGCACAGAGCGCGGCGGTGAACCGCCACGCGGCCTCGATCATGCGCCGCACCTGCACACCCTCCGCGCTCCGCTCCACCAGCAGCCAGGCCGGCCCGGCGGCGAGATCGATCGCGCCGAGCGCGGCCTCGTCTTCGGCGAGAACGCTTCGCCAGATCGTATCGGCTGGATATTCGGTTTGGATCAGGCTGAGCGATGGGTGCGGCGCGAACCGGACGCGCTCACGGTCGAGAGGCGGCAAGCGCGTCAGCGCGGTGACGTCCAACGGCGGGGCGTCGTCGGCATGCAGGGCCTTGTTCACGGCAAGCTCGAGCCGGCCGACGTCGGCCAGGTAGGGAACCGAGGCGGCCGGGGGAAACCGCGCGAGATAATCCGGAAACGCGTCGCCATAGGCGTCGAGCCACGCCGTGCGGGGCGGGGCCTCCTCGATGAAGCCGGCTGCAGCGCCATCGAAGAATTCGGCGCCAACGAGGCGTTGAACGGCAGGATAGGCGAGGCGCAGCGCGTTGGTGAGGCTGCTCGCGAAGGTGTTGCGGTAGACGGCGAGGCGATTGCTAGGAAGGATGCCGTCGGCGATGACCTGCGCGCAGGCCTCGCCATCCTCGCACGACACCAGTGCGCGGTGAACGGCGCGCTGAAGCTCAAGCAGCGTCGGCACGACCCGTCTCCTGCGCCCCGCGCGCGAGTAGAGCGGCTGCGCGTGCGGCTTCGTCGAGCAGCACGTCGATGGTCGGGATGTTGGTGTCCCATTCGATCAGCGTCGGAACGGGGCCGAAAAGCGCTAGCGCCTCCCGGTAGAGCGACCAGACTTCCGGGATCACGCGTGAACCGTGATCGTCGATGCGCAGCTCGCGCCCTCCGTCGAGGCGCCGCAGCGAATGGCCGGCGAGATGGATTTCGCCGATGGCGTCGGGCGGAAGCGACAACAGATAGGCGCGCGCATCCCATCCGTGATTGCAAGCGCTCACAAAGATGTTGTTCACGTCGCAGAGGACTCCGCAGCCGGTACGCCGTGCGAGTTCCGCAAGGAACTCCCATTCCGGAATGACCGAGTGCTTGTAGCGCAGATAGGTCGAAGGGTTCTCGACGAGGAAGCGGCGGCCCAACCGGCTTTGTGCCTCATCGACGTGGCGGCACACGATGGCGAGAGCCTCCTCTGTCAGCGGCAGGGGCAGGAGATCGGCAAGGTAGTTGCCCGCCACCACGCTCCAGGACAGGTGCTCCGAGACGAGCCCAGGCTCGGCGCGCTCGACGACGCGGCGAAGGCGCTCGAGATGGCCGTGGTCGAGCTCTTCGGCGGTCCCGAGCGAGAGCCCCACGCCGTGGATCGAGATGGGGTAGTCGCGGCGGACCGCGTCGAGAAAGCGCAGTGGCGTGCCGCCGCCCATATAGTTCTCGGCGTGCACCTCGAACCACGCCACGCGCGGGCGCGTCTCGACGACGGCCCCATGGTGCTGGAAGCGCAGCCCGATCCCCGCCGCGGCAGGAATCGAGCCGTGCTCCACGTCAGCGGCCGTGGCTCGCGTGCGATACGGCCGCGGCCGCATCAGATCGGCTTCGTGCTGCCGCCCTGGATCTTGGCGCAGGCGCCGGCGGGAACGAGCACGAACGACTTGCCGTCGCGGGCCTTCGTCGCCTGGCCGGCGCAGGAATGGGCGCCTTCGGCACAGTCGTTCTTGGCGACCGTGTTGATGCCGTAGCACTTCTCCAGCTTTTCCTTGGCCATGCGCGCCATGTTGTCCTTGACGACTTGCGGGGGGTCCTTGGCCTGAGCCTGCGCCGGAACGGACTGCATCGCCAGGGCGAGCCCGACGGCCGTGGACAGGGCAGTGGCAGCGAATTGACGACGATTCATGGGTCAAACCTCTCTCGCTTCGAATCTCGGGGCCGAGATTCATGCCCGAAGATTCGGCGGAGCCGTGCAAAAGGTTACACCTCACGGAAATGACCGTTCGAACGCAATCCGGGTTCGCTCACGGCGACTTGATTGCGTGCCGTTGGGAACGGTGGGATGCTTGCGAAGCTGGCGGCAACACGACTCGGGCACATGCCTTTCCACTCGCGCTATCGCACGCCATCCCTGAGCATCGTCGGAGGCTCGGCACTTCCGCCAGGTTCCGAAAGGTGTGCCGATGCGCGCGCGGAGGGCCGCGATGTCGATTGGTCCATTCTCATGGCGCGCGCCCAGAGCGGGGAGCGCCGCGCCTATGGCCGCTTGCTGGAAGAGATCGCGCCGTATCTCCGTGCTCTTGCCGCTCGGCGCGGAGTCGAGGACGCCGATATCGAGGACCGCGTGCAGGACGTATTGCTGACCGTTCACGCGATCCGGCACACCTACGATCCGGCAAGGCCCTTCGGACCCTGGCTCGTCGCGATCGCTCATCGCCGCATCACGGACGGGCTGCGCCGCCAGACGCGCCGAAGGGCGCGCGAAACGCCGCTCAATCCCAAGCATGAAACCTTTGCTGCCCCTCAAGCGAACTTAGAAGAGGCAGAGGCAGATTCGCGTGCTCTCATGGACGAGATCGAGAAGCTGCCATCCGGTCAACGCCAGGCGCTGCGGCTGCTCAAGCTCGAACAGCGGTCGTTGAAAGAGGCCGCGGCAGTCAGTGGGCAATCGATCGGGTCCCTCAAAGTCGCAAGCCATCGCGCGATGCGATCGCTGCGGCGCGTGTTCGCCAGACGAGGCCACGAGACGTGATCACGACTCCGGAACTCATCAACGCCTTGTCGGCCAACGCCGCGCCGGTCCGTCGTGTTCGGCCGCTCGCGCGCGCCTGGCTCTGGACTCTGATCGCGGCGCTGGTCCTGGTGCTCCTCGGAATTAGTCAAGGTGTGAGGCCCGATCTCGTAGATCGTCTACAGCAGCCGAGCTTCGGCTTCGGCATCGGCGCGTCAGCGCTCACCGCGATCCTCGCCGCTGTGGCAGCATCGTTCCTCAGTCTTCCCGACCGATCGCGCCTGTGGTCGTTGTTGCCGTTGCCGGCACTCGCTCTCTGGCTCTCGACCATAGCATACGGATGCGTCGTCAGCTGGGTCGGGCTCGCTCCGGGCAGCGTTACGCTCGCGGAAATCGCGCGGTGTTTCGCAACGCTGCTGGTGACGAGCGTGCCGTTGTCGATCGCGCTGCTCTTCATGTTGCGACACGGGGCGCTGGTCCGGCCCGAAGCGGTGGCGTCGTGCGGTAGCCTGGCCGTGGCGGGAATCACCGCCACGGCCCTGACGTTGTTCCACGATCTCGACGCGACCGTCATGGTCCTGATCTGGAACGTAGGGGCGGCCGCGCTCATCGTCGGCCTCGCTGGCGTCTTCGGGCGCAGAATGCTGCGGGCGGTCGCCCCTCGCCCCGTCGCCGGGTAGCGAGCCGGTCGATTCCTCGATTGTTTCCCGTCGCTTGCTCTTTTTGCCTGGCGGCCGGCGCAGACCGGTCAACGATTCGATGTAACCGCCGACGGGGCGGCTGCGTATTCGTCCTTGAAGGCAGGCGGACCGGCAGCGGATGTGGCCGGTCGCGCTGCTCCTCGTGACAACGTCGAATGGAGCAAACGATGGAAAGCGTTTTGACCTGCGGCGCCGATAGCTGGATCATGATCGCCGGTGTCGTCCTGACTTACGGCGTTCTGGCGTTGGCCGGCGCCGCCCTCATCAAGCACCTCTTCTTCGCCGATCGCCCCAGGACCGCCGCCTGATCGGCACGCAGCCAGCGCAGCGACAGTACGCTCCTGATCCCTGGAGACACTCGATGAAACCCATCAACAATGGCGCGGCCGATGCCGCGCAGGGTCACTCCTGTCATGCGCCGGGTGGGCGTTTGCGCGACTGGTTCCGCGGGCGACGCGGTGTCGTGATCGGAACCACGGCGGCCGTCACCGCAGCCGCCACCGGCTTCGCGCTCGCCGAGGGCTGGATCGCCGTCCGCGATCTCGTGCCCCTGCTTTTCGCGGTGCCCTGCGCCGCCATGATGTTCATGTGCATGACGGGCATGAATCATCGGCGCGGTGCGGACTCGAAGGACTCGGCTCCCCGCGCCTGAACAGCGCAATCCGGCGGGCTGCCTCAGTCACATCCAACCACAAACCTAAGAGGATCATATGAGACGCATTCAGCGTGTACGCCTTGCTGCCCTCGTCCTTCTCGCCGGCGCGGCCTCCGCCAGCACAACGGCGCTCGCCGAGCAACGCACGGCACCCGTCCAGCCGAACAAGGCCCAGATGATCGACAACTGCATGCGTATGATGGAGACTACTGGTGCTCCGAACGAGTCGGACAAAGGCGCGCCCGATCGTCATCACTGAGAGGCCGCCCGTTCCGGTTCACGTCGGGGCTCGCGGTCTTGTCCGCCGGATCGACGATCATGACGGGGTGCGGCTACGCGATGCTACCCGGTGGGCACTGCGCGATCGCGGGCGCGCAGCCGTACCCGAGAGCCCAGGCGCCACGACGCATGGACATACGAACGGACGAGCCGCAACTGCGCGGGCTCATGCTGGCGGGCCTCGACGGCGACGCGGCGGCGCACACGGAGCTGCTCACGAAGCTCGGCGCCCATCTGCGCGCCTATTTCAAGAAGCGGCTCGCCGGCACCGCGCGCGGGCCGGCGGACGCGGAGGACCTCGTTCAAGAGACGCTTATCGCGATTCACACGCGCCGCCACACCTACGACCCGACGCAGCTTCTCACCCCTTGGGTCTATGCAATCGCTCGCTATCGGCTCGTGGACTATCTGCGCCGGACGAAGACGGCCGAGATGGATGTGCCGATCGAAGGTGCAGCCGAGGTCCTGGCCGCTGAAGATACGTCGGCGGTCGAAAGCGGGCTCGATCTGGCCGGGCTCATGGCGGAGCTGAGCCCCAAGACGAGGCAAGCGATCCAGTCTGTGAAGCTCGACGGTTTGAGCGTGAACGAGGCGGCTTCGAAACTCGGCATGTCGCCTTCGGCGATCAAGGTCTCCGTTCACCGCGGCTTGCGCGCGCTCTCGCTGCTGGTCAGGCGAAGGAGCTCGTCATGAGAAGGAGCTCGTGATGAAGACGGAAGAGCTCATCCGGATGCTCGGAACCAATGTCGAGCCGGTCAAAGGCGGACAACTGCGCATTGCGCTCATGGTGGCGCTGGCGGTCGGGGTGGTTGCCGCCATTTGCGTGATGCTGGCCGTCTTTGGCGTCCCGTCACGCTTTTTCGTCGGCGAGGATCTCGGCGCTCAGCTCGTGGCGCTGGCGTTTGCCGTGGGCTTGATCGGTGCCGGCGGCGCGTTCTTGCTGAAGGCTGCGCGGCCCGGCGGATCGGGTCAAAGGCCGCTCAAGATCATCGGTCTCCTTTTTGCCGTCCTCGTTGCAGCCGGGTTCCTGGCGCTCGTCTTCGCGCACCCGGCGGCGTGGATCGGCATGGCCTTCGGTCCGCAATGGGCGGCGTGCCTCGTCTGCATTCCGCTGTTCGCAGTCGGGCCGTTCGCGTCGCTGATTTGGGCGCTGCGCCGGGGCGCTCCGACGAACTTGACCCGCGTCGGCGCGGTCGCCGGTCTCGTCGCCGGGGCGGTGGGCGCGGCCGTGCTGGCGATTCACTACCCGGGCGGATCGATACCGTTCGTCGTCCTCTGGTTCGGCGGCCCGATCCTGCTCTGTGCCGTTGCTGGAGCCGTGCTGGGTCCGCGGCTCTTGAGGTGGTGATGGAACGCGGCATTCGAAGCGGTCTTTCAGCCAACGCATCACGTAGTAACTGGCTTTCGTGCCGGCATGAATCGGATTTCGCACAATGAGCTTCTACCAAGATCGCATTCTTCCGCATCTCATCAATCTCGCGATGCGCAGCCGCTTCCTTGTGCCCTATCGTAAGCGGATCATTGCCGAGGCCGAGGGGCGCGTTCTCGAGATCGGCATCGGTTCGGGGCTGAATCTGCCGTTCTATCGGTCGCAGGCGCACGAGATCCTCGGCCTCGAGCCGTCGCGGCGCCTCGTCGCCATGGCCCAGCGGAAGGCGCGCCAGTCGGCGCGTGTCGTTAGCTTCATCGAGGGCTCGGCCGAGGCGATACCGCTGGACGACAGGAGCATCGACACGGTGGTCACGACCTGGACGCTCTGCTCGATCCCAGAGGCCGTCCTGGCGCTCGGCGAAATGCGGCGCGTGCTGAAGCCCGGCGGACAGCTGCTCTTTGTCGAGCACGGCCTCTCGCCTGATACGAACGTGCGCAAGTGGCAGAACCGGTTGACGCCGATCTGGAAGCGAATCGGCGGCGGGTGCCATCTCAATCGTCCGATTCGCTCCCTAGTCGAAAGCGCGGGCTTTGGCGTCACACACCTTGAAACCGGTTACGCTAAGGGTCCGAAGCCGATGGCCTACATCTACGAAGGCCGTGCTCGTCCCTAAGATGAACCCAATGTTGGAGGCAGTTCAAAATGATGGACATGAGCTCGATGGGTACCGGCATGATGGTGGCGTCGGGAATCTATCACCTCGCCATCTTCATCTTCGCTGTCGTCGGAACCGTCGCGGCAATCAAATATCTGCGCTCCTGATTCCGATATCGCAATTCGCAAGAGCGGCGTACCGGTCCGAACAGTGCGGTAAGCGCAAAGCGGGCGGCATGCCGCCGATCAGACGAGTCGCCCTTCCCCGGCGGACAATTCCGGCTCCCGTCGCAGGCGTTGTCCTTCGGGTCCGCGCCAATAATCGCGTTGCGGGTGAAATGGCATTACCAGGCTCGACAAAGTGGAAGCGAAACGCCGTGGAAACGTCGAGGTCCGGGTCGATGTGGTGGACATTGTGAAATCGCCACAGCAGCGCGACGCGGTGATTGGCGACGTGCCAGTAATAGAAGCTGAGATCGAGCAACAGAAACGTAGCTGCCATTCCGAAAATGCCGGTGAGTCCGAGCAGCGGAATCAGCCCGAAGGCATTGGCTCGGGTTAAGTCCAGCATGGCGGCGGCAGTGGGCTGCACAACAACAGCCGCCGCAGCGAACGTCGTCGTGGAAACCACGACATTGACGATGAGCCGAGGGATCAGACGCCTTTTGACGCGGCGCAGCGGTCGCGCCCGCTCGAGTGCGAAGAGCGTCGCATAAGCGAGGCCGAGAACGGCGATGGGCAGCAGAGTGCTCAACGATTGCAGTCGGCGGTTTGCCGAAAGGTCACTTGCGCAATAGTTTCACGATCACGATCGAAAGCAAGACGATCACCAGAATGCCGACGATGCCCCAGATCAGCATCCCGCCGCCCATACCCATCATGTCGTCCATCATGAGGTCATCTCCTTACCCGTTCGGGCGGGCGACTGTTCGGCCGGTCGGAACATCAGACGACCACGCGATCCCAGCCGGCGTAGTGCTCTCGGCTACGGCGCCCTCGCGGCAGATTGAGCGCAACGATCAGAAGCCCGCTTATCACGCCGTTGAGCCCAGCCTCGACTGTGGCTCCAAGGAGAAGCCAAGGCGCCGCAACGAGCCACGCTCCGAACGCCATGTTGAGAAAGCGCAACGGGCGCCCAACCTCGGCCATCGCGATCACCGCGACCGTGATGATCATCGCGCCGGAGAAATGATCGCTGTCCCGCATTGCACCTTCGGTGCCTAAGATCGCGGGTGAGAACATCAGCCAGGCACCGATGAGACAGCTTACGGCGAGCTGCCAGGGCACGGTCACGCCCCACGTCATGGCCTGGAACTGCGTTCTCAGCGGAGCGCCGAATCCAGGACGGCGATCGCGCGAGCCTGCCGGATCAGGCCCGCCCTGGAGGAACGTACGGATAGGCGGACGCCCCGCCTGGTAGCTGCGTACCATGTATTGACCCATCGCCACGACCTCGTCGAGCGTGAGCGGGATCATGACCAGCATCGCGAAGGCCGCGATCAGGCACAGCGTGCAATAGGTGCCGATCACGATCGGCTGTATGATGATGAAGAAGATGCTGACGCCGCCAAGCGGCACGACAAGGATAAAGAAAAAAGTCACCATCCAGGGCATCGTGCGCCAGCGCGAGGATGTGCCCATGGCACCCATCAGCACTTCGAGCATGTAGCTGGCGGCGCCTAGCCCGGCATCGGGAATGAGCCAGGCGCGCGATACGTCGGAGGTTATGATGTACTCCGTGCCGTTCCTGGCACTAGGGCCGCCGAAGAACGGCTCCCATACGTGATCGATGTGGCCCATCTGATATGCCGTCAGGTAGCGCGCGATGACAAAGCCGAAGAGGCCGAGCGCGATGATCGGAATCCGCTGAAGCCAGGAGGATGGCGAGTAGGTCCAGCCGGGCGGAACGTCGCTCTGGTCCATCATCGCTTCGTGGCTCATGCCCGGCATCATCGGCACGAGCACGGAGAACGCGATGGCGAAAGCACCCACGATCGTGTCGTTGAGGTAGGCAGCGGCGCTCGGCGTCCAGAAGAAGAGCGGCGCAAACAAGAGCCATAGACCTACCGTGGTCGAGCCCCATTGCGCCCAGGCCGTGCGGGGCGAGAGCGACAAAGCTCCGAGGCCCATCAGAAGCAGCCCGGAAATGACGTCGCTCCAACCCGTGATCGCATTGCGCCACTGAGGGGAGGGTAGCCCGCGCTCCGTCGTTACTCGAAGAATCGCCTCGCCGAATGTAGTCTGATCGAACAGCCCAAGGGCAAACGGAGCGGTCACCAGCCACGCGCCGAGTGCGATGTTCGTGAAGTGGGTCCACGAAGACGCTCGATGCTCGGCGAGCATCATGACTTCGTGCTCGCGGTCCGAGCGATGCTCGGCTGCGATTCGCGTCGCCTGATCCACCTCTTGCCGTGGGGTGGAGGTCTCGGCCTTCGAGGCGATCTCGCCCGCAACCAACGCCGCGTTCAGTTTGTTGGACCGATACCAGCCCGGCGGATCGGCCTTCAATGCACCGACGATTTTCGGCAGGGTCTTGCGGAGCGAATGTTTCGGCTTCCAGCCGAGCAGTTTCCGTGCACGCGTCATGTCGAGCGCATAGTGATCATCGGTGAAATCGACCATCCACGGTTTGACGAACGGCTCCTCGTCGAGCACCTTGTCCTGGATCCAGGCGCCCGTCTTGGCCAGCGACTTTGGGATCTCCCGTGTTTCCCAGCGCTCGCCGTGGAGGAGCTGGCCCGCCGTC
>Ga0187893_10011303_pt1 | contig 13010 bp, 12 predicted proteins | sample MA1701074metaG_FD_139574 | JGI IMG/M metagenome (GOLD analysis project Ga0187893, IMG submission 139574) | White microbial mat communities from a basaltic lava cave in the Kipuka Kanohina Cave System on the Island of Hawaii, USA - MA170107-4 metaG ...
CGCGCCGGTGCTCATGAAGTCCGCGAGCGCGGCCTGCAGCGGCAGCGCGCCGCCGAGATCCGCCGCGTGGCGCAGCGCGAGCAGCGCGTCGACGTGGCGCCCGCGCGCGACGACCGCGCCGATTCGCACGCCCGGGAACAAGGACTTCGAGAACGAGAGCAGCTGCGCCACCTGCCCTTCGTCGTCCATGCCCGCGAGCGACGCGACCGGCTTGCCGGCATACCGCAGGTCCATCTCGTAGGCGTCTTCGATCACCGCTTTGCCGTGGCGCGCGGCGATCGCGAGCAGCTCATGGCGGTGCGCCAGCGTCGTCGAGATCGCCATCGGATTGTGGAAGGTGGGGATCGTGTAGAGCGCCTTCACGTCGGGGCGCCCGAGCGCGCGGTCGAGCGCGTCGAGATCGCAGCCGGTCTTGCGCATCGGCACCGGCGCGGCGCGCAGCCCGAGCGCCGCCATCGCCGCGAGCGCGTTCGGGTAGGTCGGCTCCTCGACCGCGACCGCATCGCCGGCGTCGGCGAACAGGCGCAGCACGAGCTCGATGCCTTGGCTCGCGCCCTGACAGAGCACCAGCGAGTCGGCGCCGACGACGACTCCGCTCGCGCGCAGCCGCTCTGCGATCAGCGCGCGCAATCCCTGATAACCCTGCGGGTCGCCGTAATCGAGCACCTGGCCGCCCAGCTCGCTCATCACGCGCCCGAGCGAGCGACGGAACGCGTCGATCGGATAGTGGCGCGCGTCCGGTTTCAGCGAGTGCAGCCGGATCGCGCCGCGCCCGGCGCCGTACGAGACGCGTGAGCGCTCGAACTCGAGCAGGCGCTCGGCGCGCACCGAGAGCGGCGCCGGCATCGGCGCGAGCGGCGCGAGCGGACGCGGCCGGCGCCCGCGCACGAACGTGCCGCGCCCGACGTGCGCGTCGACGACGCCCTGCGCCGCGAGCTCCTCGTACGCGCTGCTGACCGTCTCGCGGTTGACGCCGAGCGTCTCCGCGAGTGTCCGAATCGGCGGCAGCCGATCGCCCTCGGCCAGCTCGCCTCGCTCCACCTGCGCGCGGATCTGCGCCGCGATCTGCCGGTAGACCGGCTCCGCGCTGCGTCCGTTCGCCTCGTCGCGCTGGAGATCGAGCTGCATAGGCGGGCAAAATTATCCCCGGTCAACTCGGGGGACAATGTGGACGTTTGGCGAAATCGTCTGCCATCCAGCCCCGGTCAATCGCCGGACAATCGTCCCGCTGCGTCAGTTGCCGGGGGCGGCGCTGGGCGGCGTCAGCCCGTTGAAGCGATTCATCGCCTCGGCGATTCCGGCGGTCGCGAAGCAGCGCAGCGCGGCGCCGGCGCGGGCGAGCAGCTCGGGGAGCGCGGCGTCTTCGTCCGGCGAGAACGCGTCGAGCACGTAGTCGCGCGTGTCGGCGGCGGGGTCGGCGGCGCGACCGACACCGATGCGGAGGCGCGGGAGGTCGTCGCGGCCGAGCGCGGCGAGCACGTCGCGCAGGCCGCGCTGGCCGCCGTCGCTGCCGCGAGCGCGCACGCGCAAGCGGCCGAACGGGAGATCGACGTCGTCGAGCACGACGATCAGATCGCGCTCCGGCTCGGGGAGCGGAAGCTCGTCGATGGCGGCTGCAACGCTCGCGCCGGAGCGATTCATCCACGTCTCGGGCACGAGCAGCCCCACCTCCTCAGCGCCGACGCGGCCCGCGCCGAAGCGTCCGAAGAAGCGCTCTTCTTCGAGCGCGACGCCGAGCTCCGCCGCGAGCGCGCGCACTGCGCGCGCGCCGACGCTGTGCCGCGTGCGCGCGTAACGCACGCCCGGATTCCCGAGGCCGACGATCAGCTTCACGAGCGCGGCACGAGCGGCGCCTACTTCTTCTTCTCGCCGCCCTTCGCGTCGGCTTTGGGGGCCGCCGCCTTCGCGTCGCCCTTCGCAGCGGCGCCTTCCGCCGCAACAGGCGCGCCAGCCGCGGCAGCTGCCGCCTCGCCCTCTGCGGGCACCTCGCCTTCCGCCGGAGCGGCCGCCTGCGCCGCTTCCTCTTCGGCCGCCGGGATCACGACCGAAGCCACCGCGAGCGAGCCATCGGTCTTGATCGTCAGGCCCGGCGCCAGGCGCAGATCGCTGACGTGGATCGAGTCGTTGACGTTGAGCGCGGTCACGTCGACGTCGATGCTCTTCGGAATCTCGCGCGGCAGACACTCGATCAGGAGCTCGCGCAGCGGGTGATCCAGGATGCCGCCGAGGTCGATGCCCGCAGCCTTGCCGAGCAGGTGAATCGGCACCGCGACCGTGACCTTCTGCGTGAGGTCGACCTCGTAGAAATCCGCGTGCAGATAGCGGCCGCGCACCGGATCGCGCTGGAGGCCCTTGACGAGCACGGTGCTGGTCGCGCCGCCGAGCGACAGATCGATCAGCGTGTTCAGACCGGCCGCACCGCGCAGCAGCTTCTGGAGCGCTTCCGGATTGACGCTGATCGACTGCGCGCTGCGCCTGCGGCCGTACACGACCGCCGGGATGCTTCCCTTCGCGCGCAGCTTGCGCGCGACGCCCTTGCCGGTGCCGTCGCGCGATTCGGCGACGAGTCCATTCTCTACCACGGTCGTTCTCCTCGATCTGTCGGACCTAATGATTCGCTGGAGCGTTGGCTGGGGCGGCAGGACTCGAACCTGCAATAGGCGGCTCCAAAGGCCGCTGCCTTACCATTTGGCGACGCCCCAGGGCTCTTTTCCGATCTCCGCTCGGCTTCGCCTCGCTGCGCGCGGCCTGCGCCGCTGCGCGGCGCTGGGCCGCTTGCTCGAACGTCGACCTCGGTGCCTTTCCGCGCTCGGAGGTTCTGGGGTGTAACCGATCGCAACCGGTTCCTCGACTAGAAGCCCCTCGGCCCGCAGCCCTCGAACGCGAGCGCACGCCTCTCATTGGCCGTCGGATTCGTCGCTCGCGAGCGTTCGGGTTGCCCAGGCTCGTTCGCCGGTTCGTTGGATTCGTTGCTGTGCCCGCCTCGCTTCGGATTCGGTGGCGTAGATCGCGTACATCGTCGGGCCGCTGCCGGACATTCCGACCGCGCGCGCGCCGGTGGCCGCCAGCTCTTCTCGGAGCTTGCCGACCTCCGGAGAGAGGCGGGACGCAGCCGGTTCGAGGTCGTTCGTGACGAGCTCGCGCAGCGGGTCCGAGGCCTCGGGCCAGCGCGCCCGAGTGGCGCCTGCCTCCTCGCGCAGGCCGAGAAGGGCGCGCAAATTAGGAGGGGTGCATTTCGGAGTCAACGAAGGCGCGCCGTCGAGGGCGGCGTACACCGAGCGGGTCTCTAGGCCGATCCCGGGGTGCGCGAGCAGCACCGGCAGCGAGCCGAGGCCGTCCAGCGGCTCGATGCGCTCGCCGATCCCCGCCACCAGCGCCGGACGCGGCGCCAGGAAGAACGGGACGTCGGCGCCGAGCCCGAGCGCGAGATCCGCGAGGCGCTCCCGCGGGAGCGGCTTGCCGGCGAGCGCGCTGAGGCCGCGCAGCACCGCGCCCGCGTCGCTCGAGCCCCCGCCGAGGCCCGCCGGTGACGGCACGCGCTTGGTCAGCGCGATCGAGACGCCCAGCTCGAGTCGGGCCGCGTGCAGGAACTGCTCGGCGGCGCGCCACGCGAGATTTCGGGCGTCGGCCGGCACTCCATTCGCGAGCTCGCCGTCGACGGTCAGGCGGATCCCGGGCGGACCGCCGAGCGCGATCTGCAGCTCGTCTGCGAGCGCGATCGGGACGAATACGCTCTCGAGCTCGTGGTAGCCGTCGGCGCGCCGGCCGGTGACGCGCAGCCCGAGGTTCAGCTTCGCGGGCGCGCGCAGGCGCAGCGTCGTCACGCGCCGGCCTGCCCCCGCGACGCCGACACGAAGCGCATGCGCAGGTCGGTCAGCAGGTTGCGCAGCAGCGTCGCCTCGTCGTCGGAGAGATTCCCGCGCGTCTTCTCCTCGAGCAGCTCGATCATGTCGATCGTCTGCCGGGCGATCGCGAGATTCGGCGTGCGCGTCTTCCCCGTCTCGGGGTCCGGCACGAGCCCCAAGTGCACGAACGCCGACGAGCCGAGCGAGATCAGAAAGCCAGCGAAATCCGGCTTCGGCAACTCGCCCGCCTCGGGCTTGTCGACCATCGTGAAGCCGCGCGATTCGGAATCGCTCACGGGTTGTCCTCCTCCGGCTCCGAGCCGAGCCGCCGGTGCGCGAGCAGGATGCGCTGCGCCGCGGTGACCAAGCTACCGAGCGCGATCGCGGCGAGCGCGAGCGGCATCGCGCCGAGCAGACCGCCGGCGATCAGCAGCACGATGCGCTCCGCGCGCTCCAGCAGGCCGCCTCGGAAATCGCGCAGCCAGAGCTCGGCGCGCGCCTTCGTGTACGAGGTGAGCACGCTGCCGGCGAGCGCCGCGGCCGCGACCCACGCCCACAGCCGCTCGCCGGCGCCGGCGTAGTGGATCGCGAGAGCAGCCAGCAGCGCGACGTCGACGAGGCGATCGAGCGAGGAGTCGAGAAGCGCGCCGAAGCGCGTCACGCGTCCCTGCGCGCGCGCGACGACGCCGTCGGTGAGATCGAAGATTCCGCCGAGCGCGGCGAGCGCGGCGCCGCGCCGAAACCGGCCCGCTGCGAAGTCGGCCGCGGCGCCGAGCGAGATCGCGGTGCCGATCAGCGTGAGCGCGTGGGGGTGGACGCGCGGATGGAACAGGAATGGCAGCAAGCGCCGGATCGTCGCATCGAACTCGAAGCCGAAGCGCGCCTTGAGCACACGCCCTCCCGGCGGCCGCTCGCTACACGCGTCGCGTTCGGCTCTGCCTCACTCCGCGCCGGCCGCAGGCTCGGCCTCGCCCTTGCTCTGCGGGGACTCGACGACCTCGCCCTTCTCGGAGACGTCCGGCAGGCCGCCGACTTCTTTCTCGAGCTGCTCGGGCGTGATCCAGCCGCGGCGCTGCGCGAGCCGGCGGTCGAGTCGAAACTTCGAGTTGGCGTCCTGCACGAGGGCCTCCGGCGAAAAGGGCTGCGCACTCTAGGAGATCGACCCGAGGCACGCGAACGAAGCACGGCGAGGCGTAACGCGGCTCGGTCGAGCGGCAGCGTCTGGCGAGACGCTCGCAGCCCCGCGCGGACGCAGGGAAAACGCTCGCTTCGCCCTGCGCGCTCTTGTAGGTTGGCGAAGCCGTACGAGGAGATCGCGATGTTCCGTGCTTCGCTCTTCGCCCTGACCGCCGCCGCGCTCGCCGGCCTCGCCGGCTGTGCTTCGACTGCGAGCGACGAGATCACCGAGGTGCCGTCCGCGGATCGGCTCTACGAAGAGGGCGTCGCGATGCTCGGCGATGAGAGCAGCCTGCTCGGCATCAACTTCACGAATTATCAGGACGCGATCGACAAGTTCCAGGACATCATCGACAACTATCCGTACAGCGAATACGCGGTGCTCGCCGAGCTGCGCATCGCCGACGCGCACTTCGCGCAGGGCCGCTGGGAAGAGGCGCTGAACTACTACCGCGACTTCGCGCAGCTCCATCCGGATCACGAGAAGGTCCCGTACACGATGCTGCGAACGGCGCTCTGTCACGAACGCCAATCCGAGAAGTCCGTGCGCGATCAGACGCAGACGCGCGAGGCCGTCGCGGCGCTCGACGGCTTGATCCTGCGCTACCCGAACGCGCCCGAGACCGCCGAAGCCGAGGAGCTCTGGAAGAAGCTGCGCCGCAAGCTCGCGAAGCAGGCGCTCGAGGTCGGCGACTTCTACTTCCAGCGCGACGAGTATCAGAGCGCGGCGAACCGCTACCGCTCGGTGATCGACGAGTTCCCCGGCCTGGGCCTCGACGCCGATGCGCTCTACAAGCTCGGCCTCGCGTACTCGCGCATGAATCGCGAGGACGACGCGCAGGAGCTGTTCGAAGTGATCCTCGACAACTACCCGGCCAGCAACGTCGCCGACTCCGCACGCGATCAGATTCCCGCGGCCCACTGACCTGCGCGTGGCGCTGCACGGCGCGCGGAGACACGCGCACTGATGCGCGCGCCGATGCTGCCGGAGGCGCGCGCGGCGCTCACGCGCGGTCGCCAGCTGTTCGACGCAGGCGACGGCGAGGGCGCGCTCGCCGTGTTCGAGCGGCTGCTCGCCGGGAACCCCGGCTACGCGGACGTCCACTATCTCGCGGGCCTCGTGCACGAACGGGCGGGCCGCCTCGAGGAAGCAGCGGCCGCGTTCGAGCGCGGCCTCGAGATCAATCCTGCGTACGCGGAATGCGCGGTTGCGCTCAGCAGCGTGTACGAGCGCAGCGGGCAGTTCGCGCGCGCCGAGACGATCGCGGAGCGCGCGAAGGCGCAGGGCGCGCCGAGCTTCGAAGCGCTCGACGGCACGACGCGCGGGAAGCTCGCGAACCTGCACGCGGCGCTCGGCGACGCGTATCGCGAGAGCGGCGATCTGCGCGCCGCGATCAGCGAGTACCGCAAAGCGCTCGACCGCGCGCCGGGCTTCCTCGACATTCGCTGCCGGCTCGGCTCCGCGCTGCGCGAGGCCGGCCTCGCCGCGCAGTCGATCGCCGAGCTGCGCCGCGCGTTGCGCGCGAATCCGAGCTACGCCGACGCCGGCGTCCAGCTCGGCCTCACCTACTTCACGCTCGGCCGCAGCGAAGAAGCGACCGCCGAGTGGAACGCCGTGCTCGCACGCGACGCCAGCCGCGAGGACGTCCGCATGTACCTGCGGATGACGCAAAAGAAGAACGGCGGCTGAGCCCGTAGCAACTCGTGAGAGCGCGCGAGGCGCGCCTCGACGGCGCGCCGATCCGCGCCCTGCCCCGAAGACCGCCAACGACGCGCCAAGCACGAGCCGCCGCGGCGGGGCCGGGGCCGGCGCGCGGGGAGGCGGGGTCGTGGAGCGAAGCCCCAGGCGTGGGCGCGCGCAGGCTCGTGCGCATCGCGAAGCATCTCGGAGCGCGGACAGCACGATCCATCGCGCCCACGCGGGTGAGCGGAACGAGCCCCGCCGGACCGCGCGCCGGCCCCGGCCCCGTCGCGGCGGCGTTCGCCGCGCTAGGCGCCTTTCCGTACCGCCGAGGAAATCACGCGCGCGGCGTTGCGGCCGCAGGCTCCCATGACGCCGCCGCCCGGATGCGTCCCCGCGCCGCACAAGAACAGCCCCGGCACCGGCGTCGCGTAGCGCGACCAGCCGGGGACCGGGCGCAGCGGCCCGAGGCGATCGAGCGTCATCGCGCCGTGGAAGATGTTGCCGCCGCTGAGGCCGAACACGCGCTCGAGGTCGGGCGGCGCGAGCACGTCGCGGTAGAGCACGCGCGCCGAGAAGCCGGGCGAGAGCTCGTCGATGCACGCGAGCACGCGATCCGCGAAGCGCTCGCGATGCTTCTCCCAGAACTCGGGCGGCGCGCTCGGCGGCACGTGCTGCACGAACAGCGACGCGACGTAATGGCCGCGCGGCGCGAGCGTGGCATCGACCGCGCTCGGCAGCGTCAGCTCGATCATCGGACGCTCGGGCAGCTCGCCGCGCTCGGCCGCGGCGAACGACGCGTCGAGCTCCGCCATCGTGCTCGCGCCGAGATGGATCGTTCCCTGATGCCACGGCCCCGGCTCGCGCGCGTCGGGACACGCCGGGAACACCGGCAGCGAGCCGAGCGCGAGGTTGATCTTCATCACCGGGCTGCGGAAATCGAGCGAGTCGATCGCCTGCGCGAATTCGGCCGGCGCGTGCGCGCGGCCCAACAGCTCGAGCGTGCGCAGCGGATCGGCGCCCGAGACGATCGCGCGCGCTTCGAACGCGCTTCCATCCGCGAGCTCCACCGCGCACGCGCGCCCCGCGCGCGTGCCGATGCGCGTCACCTCGGCGCTCGTGCGGATCTCGGCGCCGGCCTCACGCGCGGCGTCCGCGATCGCGTCCGAGAGCGCGCCCATGCCGCCCTGCACATAGGCCCAAACGCCGCGCGCGCCGCCGCTGTCGCCCATCAGGTGGTGGAACAGCACGTAGCCGGTGCCGGGCGTCGACGGGCCGGCGTGCGCGCCGATCAGCGCGTCGGTCGCGAGCGTCGAGCGCAGCGGCTCGCTCTCGAACCAGCGCGTGAGGCCGTTCGTCGCCGAGCCGAGCACGAGCGCGAGCGCGGCCGTGAGATCGCTGCGCAGGCCGACGCCGGCGCGCAGCGCGCGCAGCAGCGGGCCGAGATCCGAGAGCCGCGGGCGCGCGGGGTCGAACGGCGGCGCGTCGAGCAGCGGCTCGATTACGCGCGCCGCGCGGTCGATCACGCGCTCGTACTGCGGGTAGCGCTCGGCGTCGCGCGGCGAGTAGTGACGGATCTGCGCGAGGTTGGCGGCCTCGTCGCGCCCGAACAGCAGGCCGGGCCCATTCGGATCGGGCGTGTAGGACGAAGGCATGCGCGGCAGCAATCGCAAGCCGCGCTGCTTCAGCCCGAGCTCTTCGACGATCGCCGGCCGTAACAGCCCCGCGACGTACGCGGCGCGCGAAATCTTGTAGCCCGGCCAGAGCTCCTCGGTCACGCACGCGCCGCCGAGCACTTCGCGCCGCTCGAGCACGAGCGTGCGCAGCCCCGCGCGCGCGAGATACGTGGCCGCGGTGAGCCCGTTGTGTCCGCCGCCGATCAGGATGACGTCGTGCATGGGCGCGGCATTCTACGCGCAGCGCCTGCGGCCGCCGCCGGCCCTCCGCATTCGCGCGCCACGTGACGCGGCTCCCCGCGCACCTTCCGCCCCCCGCAGCCTGCTGCCCGAACACGCGCTGATAGACTGCGCCGCTCGTGGAAGCTCTCGCAGACACCTCGTTGTCTCGCTGGCTCGGCGAGCTCGGTTGGATCGATCGCGTCGCGCTCAGCGTCGTCGGGCTCGCGGTGCTACGCGGGTTCTGGATCGGCCTGTTGCGCGAGGCCTTCTCGATCGGCGCGCTTGCCGCGGCCTTCGTCGCGGTGCGGCTATGGACCGATGCGGCGGCGCTCTGGCTGCTCGAACGCGCGCCGTTCGGGCTCGTGTTGACGAATCACCAAGCGCGCATCGCGGGCGGTGCGCTCGTCGCGCTCGCGGCGATGTTCATCGTCGTCGCGATCGGCGGCTTCGTGCGCAAGCGCGTGCACGCCACGGCGCTGGGCTTCCTCGATCGCGTGCTCGGCGGCGCGCTCGGCGCCGCAGAGGGCGCGCTCATCGTCGGCGTGCTGCTGATCGGCGTTGTTGCGTTCGTCGGTCGAGACCACGACGTGCTCGCGGGAAGCCGTTCCATCGAATGGCTGGCGCGCGCCCGTGGACTCGCGGGCGAGCTGCCCGACGTCGCGGCGCCGCCGCGGAATGATGAGGACGACCGCGACGACGTGTCCACGCCTCGAGCGCCGGCGCGCGAGATCGAGCTCGACCACTCGCGGAGTGACGAAATCAGCGTTTGATGCCAGTGCGATGCAGCGACCTGCCTGAGATCATCGGACCCAAGGATTCCAAGAGTCCCCCGGAATGGGTCGCCAGATCGCCTGGCCGTCCGAGTGCATGCGGGTGTCGATGAACCCGGCGTGCAGCCCGGCGAGCCGGACGGCCGGCGCGTCGACGACCGCGCCGTGGTGATGGCCGACGACTACGTGGCGAGATCGTCTGCCACGTCTGCCTCGTTCCGACCACTTCAAGGAGGGCGGAGGAGGCGCGATGTCCCCGATGCGCTTGGCGGCCGTCTTCACCGTGCTGCTGTCTGCCGAGCTCGCCGCAGCCGTGCCGGTGGCCTTCCAGTTCGACTCGATCACCAACAGTCCCGCGCCTGCCGTGCTCTCGAGCGCGCCGATTCTGGGAAGCGGCGATCTCGAGTTCGACGCGAGCGGAAATCTTCTCTCCGGCCAGCTCTCGCTTTCGCCGTACGCCATCGTGTTCGACGTCGATGGCGACGGGTACTACGACGTTCAGTTCGATACGACGAGCTTCATGCAGACGCTCGCGCCGGCAGCGATGATCGCCGGCGCGATCGATCTCGCGGGCGGAACGGGCTCGGCGAGCAATAGCTGCACGGTCCTGCCGGCGGCGCCGCCGGGCACGGCCTGCTCCGGCGGGAGCGGCATGGCCTTCGGAGCTGACAGCTCGCAATCGACGAGCGTCGCAACTCTCGTGTTCACGAGGTTCGGAAGCCCGACGGATGTCGCAGGAACCATCACGTGGGTGATCACGGCCACGACCGGCAACGTTCAGACTCGCGCCTACAGCTTCGCCACCCTCCCCGAGCCGAGCGAGGTCACACTGCTCGCAGTGCCGCTCGCGCTCGCCTGGTACGTCGCCCGCCGTCGCGGCTAGCCACATCTCACGGCCTGGCGCTCGTGGCGGGTGATGAGTCGCCGGCCGCTAGCGCGGCTCCGCCCAGCGCCCGTGATCCTGGATCAGTTTCACGAGCCGCTCGGGCGCGTCGGTCTCGGGCACGTTGCGCACGACACACTCGTGGCCGACGTAGAGGTTCACCTTGCCTGGACCGGAGCCGACGTAGCCGAAGTCGGCGTCCGCCATCTCGCCGGGGCCGTTCACGATGCAGCCCATCACCGCGATCTTGAGGCCGGGCAGATGCGCGGTACGCGCCTTGATGCGCGCGGTCGTCTCCTCGAGATCGAACAGCGTGCGGCCGCAGCTCGGGCACGAGATGAACTCGGTCCACGAGGTGCGGAGCCGCGCGCCCTGCAGAATGCGGTACGCGAGCGCGACGTCGCGCGCGAGCGAGCCCAGGCCGCCTAACACCACGGCATCGCCCAGGCCGTCGCAGAGCGGCGCGCCGAGGTCGGTGGCGGCGGCGAGCAACGCGGCCTCTTCGCCGGCGAACGGGTCGCTCCGATGGCGCAGCACGAGCGGGACTTCGGCGCAGCCGAGCGCGGCGAGCTTCGCCGCCGCGAGGCGCACGGCGTGCGTCGGGAGCTGCGACGTGACGGAAATCGCTGCGGGCCGGGCGCCGCTCGCGAGCGAGCGCTCGAACAGCTCCGCGAGCGCGTCCCCATCCGCGACCAGGTGCCACTCGGCTTGCGCCTCCGAGCCGTGCGGCGGGAGATCTCCTGGCCGCAGCATCACGACGACGCGAGCGAGCGAGCGGTCGATCAGCGCTGCCAGTGCGGGCGGCGCCTCGATCGCGATCGGGACCGCAACGCCGCGTTTCTCGAGCGCCACCGCGAGCGCCTCGGCACGCGCGAGCTCGGCGGCGTCGCGCGCCTGCAGCGCGAGCCCCTCGCAGGAGATCTCGCCGAGCTTCGCGAGCTCGCGGGCGATGCCGTCCGCGGTCGCGTTCGCGTCGTGCGGCGCGGGGCCCAGCGATGCGATCACGCGCACCGGCTCGCTGCCGCCGAAGCCATGCACCGCACGCGTCGCGCGGCGTTCGTGCGCGTACGGGTCCGCCGTGAAAGCGAGGTCCATTTGGCCAATCGGGGTCTGACCCCGATTGGCCATTTCCCAGCGCGCGTCGTACCGCGCGGCGAGCGCGCGGGCGACCGGGATCTCCTTCACCGGGTCCTCGGTGAGCGAGACACGGATCGTGTCGCCGATGCCGTCCTCGAGCAGCGCGCCGATTCCGATCGCGCTCTTCACGCGCCCGTCCTCGCCGTCTCCGGCTTCGGTGACGCCGACGTGGAACGGGTACGACGCCGCATCGCCGCCGTGCGCGGCGGCGCGCTCGGCGAGGCGCGCGGCGAGCAGCCGGTACGCGTGAATCGCGACCTGCGGGTTGCTCGCCTTCATCGAGAACACGACGTCGCGGTAGGCCTCGTCCTCACACACCGCGAGGAACTCGAGCGCGCTCTCGACCATGCCCGCCGGGGTGTCGCCGAAGCGGTTCATGATGCGATCGCTGAGCGAGCCGTGATTCGTGCCGATGCGCAGCGCGCGGCCTTCCTGCTTCAGCCGCCGCACGAGCGGCGCGAAGCGCTCGTGCACACGGGCCACTTCCTCCGCGTAGTCGGCGTCGCTGTACTCGCGCGCCTCGAAGCGCTTCTTGTCGGCGTAGTTGCCCGGGTTGATGCGCACCTTCTCGACGTGCAGCGCGGCCTCGAGCGCCGCATTCGGCGTGAAGTGGATGTCCGCGACCAGCGGGACGCGCACGCCACGCCGGTTCAGCTCCGCTCGGATCTCCCGCAGATTCTCCGCGTCGCGGATGCTGGGCGCGGTGATGCGCACGATCTCGCAGCCGGCCGCCGCGAGGCGCTCGGCTTGATCGGCGGTCGCACGCGTGTCGAGCGTGTCGGTCGTCGTCATCGACTGCACGCGGATCGGATTCGAGCCGCCGATCGCGACGTCGCCGATGCGCACGACGCGCGTCGCGCGGCGCTGCGGCGCGAACGGGCTCGCGACGTAGCGCGCGCTCACGCGCCCGCTCCGCCGATGAGCTCGTAGAGCCGCTCGATCGCGGCGTCGAGCTTCGTCGCGTCGGCGCCGCCGCCCTGCGCGAAGTCGGGCCGCCCGCCGCCCTTCCCGCCGACCACCGCCGAGATCTCACGCACGAGATCGCCGGCCTTCAGCTTGTCCTTCAGATCCGGCGTCACGCTCAGCGCGAGCGACACCTTCCCCTCGTCCGCGGACGCGACCAGCACGACGCCGGATTTCAGCTGCCCACGCAGATCGTCGACGAGGCCGCGCAGATCGCCCGCGCCGAGGCCGTCGGCCTTGCGCACGAGCACCTTCACGCCGCCGATCTCGCGCGCCTGCGGTCCGCTCTCGGCGCCGCCGCCGGAGAACTTCGCGCGCTTCAGCTCGGCGATCTGCTTCTCTGCCGCCTTGCGCTCGTCGAGCAGCTTCTCGACGCGCTCGCCCGCCTGGTCCGCTGGCACACGCAGCAGCTCGCTGACGCGCTTCAACTTCTTCTCCTGCGCGCGCAGGTGCGCGAGCGCGCCGAGGCCGGTGAGCGCCTCGATACGCCGCACACCCGACGCGATGCCCGATTCGCCGAGGATCTTCAGCAGCCCGATGTCGCCGGTCGCGCGCGCGTGCGTGCCGCCGCACAGCTCGGTCGAGACGCCGCCGAACGAGACGACGCGCACCTCGTCGCCGTACTTCTCGCCGAACAGCGCCATCGCGCCGGCCGCG
>Ga0187893_10011304_pt1 | contig 13008 bp, 13 predicted proteins | sample MA1701074metaG_FD_139574 | JGI IMG/M metagenome (GOLD analysis project Ga0187893, IMG submission 139574) | White microbial mat communities from a basaltic lava cave in the Kipuka Kanohina Cave System on the Island of Hawaii, USA - MA170107-4 metaG ...
CGCCGTGGCCGCGGGGCGGGACGCGCTGACGGGAGCCCTCGTCGCGGGGGCGCTCCTCGCCCTGGGCGGCGTCGTGCTCGTCCAGTTGCGCCGCTAGGCGGTCCCGGTACAATCGAGGCATGGACTTCTCGGTGGCGCTGGCCCGGGCCGACACGCTCGCCTCGCGCCACCGCGCCGCGGCCGAGATCCTCTTTTTCTTTCGCGCGGTCGCCCGGTTCCAGATGGAGATCTACCACCGCGCCCGGGCGCCCGGCCGATCCGACCCGCAGCGCCTGGACACCGCGATGCTCGCCTCCTTCGTCCCGGACTTCCTCCAGCTCGTCGAGACCTACGGGCCGCGCGAGCTGGCCGGCCAGGCCGCGAAGTTCCGCGACCGCCAGGACTGGGAGGGCATCCTCCGGGCGTGCTGGCAGCAGGCCCACGACCGCCTCGACCTCCTCTCCCGCACGATCCTCCAGCCCTACGTCCAGCACCTCTCCGAGCGCTGGCATGTGGAGGTGGGCGCGCTCGAAGGCGGCACGGGTTCCTGCCCCTTCTGCTCCCGGGGGCCGCTGCTCGGGGTCTCGAACGGTCGACGGACCCTCGTCTGCTCCCTCTGCTCCCGCGAATGGGAGTACCCCGACCGCACCTGCCCCGGCTGCCAGGGACGGAAGATCGACTTCCTCCGCCACCGGGCGCTCGCGAACGTGCGAGTCGAGGCCTGCGAGAGCTGCGGCCACTACCTGAAGGGCGTCGAGCTCCGCCGGGACCCCGGGGCGGTGCCCCTCGTGGACGAGCTGGCGGCCCTCGAGCTCGACCGCCTGGCCCGCGAGAAGGGATTCACCAAGTTCGAGCTCAACCTGGCCGGGCAGTAGGCCCGATTGAATTCCCGCTCCGGCGTGTGCTAGAATCGGCCCGGATGCGGCGGTACTACCTCTCGCTGATCGACGGCCGGCGTCGCGGAGCCGTGGCGGCCCTCCTTCGCGCCGTCCTCTGGGCCGCCACCGCGGTCTACGCCTCCCTCCACCGGGGCCGCCAGCTTCTCTACCGCATGGGCCTCCTCCGATCCGTCCGCTTCCCCTGCCCGGTCGTCTCGGTCGGGAACATCACCGCGGGGGGGACCGGCAAGACCCCCCTGGTCGAGTTCCTCGCCCGCTGGTTCGCCCGGAAGAACTTCCGGATCGCCGTCCTCGCCCGCGGCTACGGGCGGGTGGACGAGGGGGGGACCGACGACGAGGACCTGATCTCCGAGATGGAGCTCGAGAACGTCGTCCGGCTTCCCGGCCGCGACCGGGTGTCCCAGGGCCGACGGGCGCTGGCCGACTATCGGGCGGACCTCCTGATCCTGGACGACGGCTTCCAGCACTACCGGATCCAGCGCACGCTGGACATCGTCGCGGTGGACGCGACGCGCCCGTTCGCCAACGGCCACCTGCTGCCGCGCGGCCTCCTCCGGGAGCCCCCGTCCGCCCTCCGCCGGGCGGGCCTGATCGTCCTCACGCGGACCGACCAGGCGGCGCCCGACGAGCTCGCCCGGCTCCGGGAGCGGCTCGGGCCCTCGGTGGTGGAGACGGTCCACCGTCCCGTGAGCGTCCGGAGCCTCTGGAACAGGAAGCGGCACGGCGCCGAGTGGCTCCGCGGCCGGAGCGTCTACGCGTTCTGCGGGGTGGGGAATCCCGAGGCGTTCCGCCGGACCCTCGAGTCGCTGGGCGCCCAGGTGGTCAAGTTCCGCCCCTTCGAGGACCACTACCGCTACGGTCCCGCGGACGTCCGGCGCATGAACGCGGAGGCCCAGGAGTTCATGGCGGAGACGATCGTCACGACGGAGAAGGACGCGACGAAGGTCAACCCCGAGGCCTTCGACCTCCCGCTCGCGGCGCTCCGGGTCGAGATCGAGGTCGTCCGGAACGAAGAGCTGCTCGAGGAGCGGCTGCTCGAGGTGGTGCGCGACATCCCCCGGGCCGCCGCCCCCATCGGTCGATGAGCCGCCCGAAGCGCGACTTCAAGCTGCGCCGATTCCCTCCCTTCCAGTTCCTCGCCTACCTCCTCCTCCGGTCCGTGGTCATGGTCATCGACATGTTCCCCTACGAGATGGCGCCCGCGATCGGCCGGTTCCTCTCGCGCGCGATCCGCCTCGTCGACCGCAAGCACGCGCGGATCGCGGCGAAGAACCTGGAGCTCTCCAGGGGCGTCTGCCCGCCCGACGAGATCCCGGGCTTCGTCGACCGCGTCTACGAGCACATCGGCCTGGGCTTCGTCGAGATGCTCATGATCCCGCGCCTCATGCAGCGCCACGCGGTCGAGCGTTACGTGAAGCTCGAGCGCTTCGAGGTCATCGACCGGGCCCTGCGCGACGGGAAGGGGTTCCTCGTCACGATCGGCCACCTGGGGAACTGGGAGCTGATCGGGCTGGCGGTGACGCTCGCGGGCTACCGCCTGAACTCCCTGGCCCGCCCCGTGGAGAACCCCTGGGTCGACCGCTACCTCAACCGCTTCCGCACCCAGACCGGCCAGGAGATCATCCCGAAGTACCATGCGCTGGGCTCCATGATCCGCGCGCTCCAGCGCAACGAGATCCTCGTCGTCCAGATCGACCAGGACGCCCGGCACTTCGGCGTGTTCGTGGACTTCTTCGGCCGGCCCGCCTCCACCCACCGGAGCCCGGCCGTCCTCGCCCTCAAGTACGGGACGCCGGTCGCCGTCGCCAACATCTTCCGGGACGAGGGCGGAGTCCATCGGTGCATCCTTTCCGACGCCCTCGACCCGGAGTCGTTCCGGTCCGACCCCGACCCGGTGAAGGCCCTGACGCAGGCGTACACCGCCAGGTTCGAGGACTGCGTCCGCGCGCACCCCGACCAGTGGTTCTGGGTCCACGACCGCTGGAAGACCGCCGAGCGCGCCGCTCGCGCCGCGACCGAGGCCCTGGTCTAGAAGGAATCCAGAATCCAGAATCCGGAATCCGGGATCCGGAATCCAGGGCTACGGCTTCTCGGGAAGCGCGAGCGTCTTCCGGGCGAATTCGCGGGTGGCGGGCGCCGCGTGGGGGACCTTGAGGATCATCGCGCAGGCGGCCCGGGCGCGGGCGGCATCGCCCCGGGCGAGCGCGCGGAGCGTCTCGGCGGCGAGCATCGAGGCCCGCTCGTGCGCGTCCAGGCCGAGGGCGAGGGCGTCGGAGAGGTCGAGCATCGCGTCGTCCAGGAGGCCGAGCGAGAGACGGGCCCGGGCGGCGTTGACGTAGGGAGTGGGATCGGAGGGGCAGGCCTTCCGGGCGCGGAGGAAGTACTCGAGGGCCTTGGCCGGGTCCTTCCGCTCGGCGTGCACCTTGCCGAGGTCGTTGTAGACCTCGCCGAAGTCGGCCCAGGCCTGGAGGGCCTCCTCGTACTTGAGGCGGGCCTCGTCGAGCCGTCCCTGGGCGTGGAGGACGCGGGCGCGGTCGTAGAGCGCGCGGGCCCGGGCCACGTTCGGCCGGAGCGTCCCGCGGACCGAGAGGTCCGACGTCTCGGCCGAGACGGGGTAGCCGGAGCGGGAGGTCCCCGCGAGCCGGAGCCGCAGGCGCGAGGTTTCCCGGTTGGGCACCACCCAGGTGATGCTCCCCGCCCCGTCCAGGCCCTTCGCCGCCGGGATCCAGGGCTCGCCTTCGACGGCGTACTGGATCTCGACGGAGCGCTCGCGGACGTCCCCGCCGGGGGAGGCCCAGGCGAGGGTCACGGCCTGTCCTCCCTGCCAGCTCACGGCCGCCCCGCGGGGCTCGGTCCAGGACAGGACGTCGCTCGGCCGGACCTCGATCCGGAGGCGCGGGTCGGCGGGCGTCCCCGGCCGGGGCTCCGGGCCGCGGTTCGAGACGGCGTCGCCGAGCTGGGCGAAGAGGTCCCAGGCCCCGTCCTGGGGGACCCGCACGGTGCAGCGGACCGCACCCGCGGCCCACTCGCCCCACTCGGCCTCGACGCCCGCCTCGGCGGCGATCGTCCACGTCCGGCCGCCGTCCCGCGAGGCCCAGAGGGTGCGGTAGGGCGGGTTCTCCGACGAATCCACGCGGACGACGAACTCGCGCGCGGGGACGATCCGGCGCTCCGGGGCGGGCTGGGCGGAGGCCAGGAGGAGGGCGGCCAGGAAGGCGGTCATGCGATCCCCCAATCGGGGCCCCCCTCCGCCCGGGGAGCGGGCGGGAGAGGATTCCCCGGAATCTCATCGGCAGGGGGAGGCGGGGCCCTTCACCGGTCCCGCGGACGCGCGCCTACTTGAGGGCGGCGGCGGCGGCGTCCCGGTCGTCCCGGAAGGTGAAGATCTGCGAGAGGCCCAGGAGGTCGAAGACCTCCTTCACGTTCGGGCTGGGCTTCATGAGGACGATGTTCCCGTCGTTCTCCTGGGCGGTCCCGATCGCGCCGATGAAGACGCCCGCGCCGGCGGAGGAGATGTAGTCGAGGCCCGAGAGGTCCACCACGAGCTTGTACTGGCCGTCCTCGAAGATGTCGTTGATGGTCTTCTCGAGCTCCTCGAACGTGTGGGCGTCCAGGAACCCGCGGACCGTGAGGAGGGTGATCCCCTGCGGCAACTTCTCCTTCAGGATCTGGAATGCCGGCATATCCTGTCCGTCCTATCGGATGTACTTGACCAGGGTGAGCTCGTTCTTCACCCCGTCCCGGAACTTGTAGCGGACCTCGTCCATGATCTGGCGCATGAGGAAGATCCCCAGGCCCTTCTTGTGGCCCCGCTGGACGTGCTCCTTCATGTCGGGGTCGGGGACCGACTCCGGGTTGAAGACGCGGCCCGTGTCGCGGATCATGATCTTGAACTGCTGCTCCCCGGCCTCCACCTCCAGCTCGATCGAGCCCTCCGCCCCCTCGTCGTAGCCGTGCTCGATGATGTTGGTCACGGCCTCGTCGACGGCCAGGATGACCTTGTTCTCCTCCTCGCGGGCCAGGCGGCTCTGGCGGATGAGCCGGGACACGAACTCCCGGACGACGATGAGGTGCTTCGTGTCGTTCGAGACGACCAGCCTGTCCTTCAGGGTTTCGCCCATGCCCGTCCCAGCCCGGTGCCGCGGCCCTCTAGAGGTATCTCAAGGTGACGATCGTGATGTCGTCCGACTGCGGGGCATCCCCCTTGTGCTCGTCGAGCGCCTTGATGAGGAGGTTGAGCATCTGGTTGGAATCCCGGGTCGCCAGCTCCCGCACCAGGTGGTAGAAGCGCTTGTCCCCGAACTCCTGGCTCTGGGCGTTCATCGCCTCCACCGTGCCGTCCGTGAACGCCACGAGGCGGTCCCCGTGGTTCAGCGCGAGCACTTCCTCCTTGATCGATCGCTCGAAAAGCGGCCCCTTGTCGATCCCCAGCGCCATCCCGTTCGGGTTGACGAGACGCACTTCGTTGACCGCGGCCCTCCAGACGACGAGCGGATTGTGGCCGGCGCTCGCGATGCGGACCTCGTGGGTCCGCTTGTTGAGTATACAGTACAAAGCCGTGACGAACATTCCCTTTTTGATGTCCTGGGCGAGCATCCGGTTGGCCTTGGAGAGAGTGTCGGCGGGGGAGACGTTCTTGCTCCGCTCGGCCTCCATCCGGATGAAGGCGCGGGCCATCGTCATGACGAGGGATCCCGGGACGCCCTTTCCGGAGACGTCCGCCACGACGATCCCCTCGTTCTCCTCGTCGATGGCGATGAAGTCGTAGTAGTCGCCGCCCACCTCCTTCGACGGCCGGTAGTAGGCGCTGATGTCGTAGCCGGGGACCTTGAGCATGCGCTTGGGGACCAGGTTCGACTGGATCTCGGAGGCGATCGCGAGGTCGTGCTCGAGGGCGCGGGTCTGGATCTCCTGGTCGTGGGCGGCGCGGAGGGCGGTGGTCATGCGGTTGAAGGTCGAGGCGAGGAGGCCCACCTCGTCCTTGGAGACCGGGACCGTCTGGTGCTCGAGATTGCCCTGGGAGACCTCCTGGATGTCGCGGATCAGGACCTTGATGGGCTCGGTGATGAGGCTCGAGATCCAGATCGCGATCCCCGTGCCCAGGAGGACCGAGACGAAGATCGGGAGGAAGATGGCGGCGGCGAGGGAGCCCTTGGCGTCGTTGATCGCGGCGAGGGAGAGGATCACGTTGTAGCTCAGCTTCCTCCCGCCGGAGCCCGCCGGATCGGTCATGGTGAACAGGCGGATCTCCTGCTGGGTGGAGTTGTCGCGGCCGTCCTTGATCTCGACGCCGCCGCTCGACCGCTTGCTGGCGGCGTAGATCGCGTAGCCCTTCTCCCCCTGCCCCTGCACGGCCTGGACGCTCCCGCCGTCGGGCGAAGTGTCGAGGACGCTCATCTGGAGGATGTTCTGGCCGGACCCGATGTCGCGGCTCTGGAGGGGCCGGAGCTCCCCCGCGAAGGGGTCGACGAGGGCGCTCAGGTCCGCCGCCCAGGCCTCGTTCCGGGACGTCTGGTCGTAGTGGCTCCGGAGCCGCTGGCGGAGCGGTTCGCTGTCGGACTGGGTGAGGAGGACGTCCAGGATTCCGGCGATCAGCTTCTGGGCGGTCTCGCGCTTCTCCGGCCCCGTCGAGATCGAGTCGTAGGCGCGGCGGAGCTCCCCGTTGGTCCGGAACACCTGGTCCCTCGTCGCGTCGCCCCAGTTGGCGCCGAAGAGCCGGAGGAGGAGCTGGTCGAGCTTCTGCTTGCGCTCCGCCCGGGACTGGTAGATCGAGTAGACCCAGTACTGGGAATCGATGGAGGCGAGGGTCTTGACCAGGCGCACGCCCTTCGTGTCGATCTCGTCGCTGAGCTGGCCCACGGCCTTCGTGTAGACGACGACGAAAATGAGGATCGCCGTCACGACGGTGATCCCGGTCATGCCGATCACGATCTTCCAGCGCAGCGAGAGCCCCCGGGGGCGGAGGCTCCCCGCGCCCACGCGCCGGCGGACGGTGGAGTGGTCGCTGTCGGAAGAGACGACGACCTCGGCCTTCTCCGCGGGCGGGCCGGAGGGGATCCGCCGGGTGGCCCCGGCGGGGCGGATCGTCGTCGAGGAGCCGAGCTTCGGGGGCGCGGCCACCTTGCCCGAGAGGGGCTTCGAACCGGGCGGGCGGGGCGGCTGTCCTTCGGGCATCGTCGTCATTATACCCGCTCGCTCCGGAAGAGCCGGCGCGCGTCGAGCGCGTAGGTCGCGCCGGAGACCACCGTCGCCGCGAGCGTCGCCCACACGAGGGCCTGGAGCGCGACCTCGGTCCAGCGCACGTCCTGCGTCCAGGCCGTGAAGCCCAGCCCCCATCCGACGGTGACGTTCTGGACGAAGGTCTTGGACTTCCCCCAGAAGCTCGCGCCGAACGGGATGCCCGCCGCCTCCGCCGCGCCCCGGATCCCCGCGACCAGGAACTCCCGCCCCAGCACGACCACCGCGAACCAGGCGGTGAAGTGCTTGTCGAGCGGGTCGATCGTCAGGAAGAAAATGAACGACCCGCAGACGAGGATCTTATCAACGAGGGGGTCGGCGATTCTACCAAAATGCGTGACCTGCTTGAAGCGGCGGGCGATGTAGCCGTCGAGCATGTCGCTCCAGGCGATGATCTGGAAGAGCACGAACGCGGCGGACATCATCCGGACGTCCGGCTTCCGGTCCATGAGCGAGAGGAGGACGTAGTAGACGATGCACAGGAGAAAGCGGACGGAGGTGATCCGGTTGGCGAGAGTCATGCCTTTGTTTTTTCTTGCGCCGGCGATCCGGGGCGGCCGGCGCAAAGAAAAACAAGGTGAGGACTTCCTACACGATGTCGCCGATCAGGTCGTAGACGTTCCAGCCGGTGACGCGGGCTCGGGCGAGGTCGCCCACTTTCACGGAGTTCCCGTGGAGGGCGATCGTCGTGTCGATGTCGGGCGCGTCGCCGGCCGTCCGGCCCTCCCACCGGTTCTTCCCGAGCCGCTTCTCGACGAGGACCGGGACCTCACGCCCCACCAGGCCGCGGTTCAGGGCGAAGGCGATCTCCTGCTGCTGCTGCATGACCCGGGCGTAGCGCCGCCGCTTCTCGTCCTCGGGGACGTGGCCCTCGAGGGCGTCGGCGCGGGAGCCGGGTTCCCGGGAGTAGACGAAGGCCCCGAGCCGCTCGAAGCGCAGCTCGCGGAGGTCGTCCAGGAGCCCCTGGAAGTCCTCCTCCGTCTCGCCGGGGAAGCCCGCGATGACGGTCGTCCGGAACACGAGGCCCGGGACGCGGTCGCGCCACTTGCGGACGAGGGCCCTCTGGGACTCCTCCGTCACGCCGCGGCGCATCGCGCGGAGCATGCGCTCGCGGGTGTGCTGGACGGGCATGTCCACGTACTTCACGACCTTGGGGTTCCGGGCGACTTCGTCGATCAGGCGGTCGGTCACGTAGCTCGGGTAGCAGTAGAGGAGGCGGATCCACTCCACTCCCTTCACGGCCTCGAGCTTCCGGAGGAGCTCGTCGAGGACGAGCTTCTGGTAGAGGTCCAGGCCGTAGGAGGTCGTGTCCTGGGCGATCAGGTTGAGCTCCTTGGCCCCGTCCCGCGCGAGCTCCTCGGCTTCTCCCAGGATCACCTCCATGGGCTTGGAGCGGAACTTCCCCCGGATCTTCGGGATCACGCAGAAGGAGCAGGTGTGGTCGCAGCCCTCGGAGAGCCGGACGTAGGCGGTGTGGCGCGGCGTCAGGCGGACGCGGTCGCGGTCGATCTCGTACCTCGGGAGGTCGCCGGAGACGAGGTTGAGCGGCCGGGAGGGGCGGGACTTCTCGAGGAGGGTCGAGCAGACGTCCGCGATCCGCTCGCGGTTCGTGATGCCGAGCACGGCGTCCACGCCCCGGAGCCGCTTCTCGAATTCGGGGCCGTAGCGCTGGGGGAGGCAACCGGCGACGACGACGGCCTTGAGGCGGCCCCGGCCCTTGAGATCGACCATGGAGCCGATCGCGTCCATGGACTCCTTCTCGCTCGAGGCGAGAAAGCCGCAGGTGTTGACGACGACGACGTCGGACTGCCGGTAGTCCGCGCAGAGGTCGAAGCCGCCCTGAGCCAGGTGGCCGAGGAGGACCTCGCTGTCGACCAGGTTCTTGGCGCAGCCGAGCGAGACGAAGGAGACGCGGGGACTTGCCATGGAGGGGCCCATTATAGGGGGGCCCGGCCGGAGGCGCAACGCCGGAAGGGCCGTCCGGGGCCGTAGAAATCGATTGTACTGGTTCCGGGAATCTGCTCAGAATGGGGCCGTGGCCAAAAAGCGGGGGAAGAGGACCCGGCTGGACGCGGTCAAGCTCCTGCCCGAGGTGATCCGGCGGCTGCTGTCGATCTCGGACGCGGAGGAGCTCCTCCGCGAGGTCTGCACGCTGGCGAACAAGGCGCTGGGGGCGGAGGAGGTGTCGCTCCTCCTGGCCGCGCCGGGGGCGCGCGAGCTGGTCGAGCACGAGGTGGTGGGGAAGAAGCTCCGCCCGACGCGGCACCGGCTGCGCTTCGACGACCCGGGGATCTCCGTCTGGTCCGCCCGGGAGCGCAAGCCCGTCGTCGTCTCCGACGTCCGGAAGGACAGGCGCTACCTCGAGGTCCGGTCCGACACCCGCTCGGAGGCCGCGGTCCCGATCCTGGCGGGGGACCGCCTCCTGGGGGTGCTCAATTTCGAATCCCGGAGGGTGGGGTACTTCCAGAAGGGCGACCTGGGCCTCCTCTTGTTCCTGGCCTCGCAGCTGGCGGTGGCGCTCCGGGTGGTGGAGCTGGACGCGCGGGCCCGGGAGCGGCAGGAGCGCCTGGAGGCCCTGCACAACCTCTCGCGGCTCCTGGGCGGGGTGGCGCCGATCGAGGCGGTGCTCCAGAGGATGGCCGACGCGGTGCGGATGACGAGCGGGGGCCACTACGCGGCGATCTTCCAGGGGGACTACGAGCGGGAGGAGCTGGTCCTTCTCGCCCAGGCGAGCGCGAACCCGCTCACGATCGCGGCGGGCGCGCGGCTCAAGTTCGGGACGGGCCTGATCGGGAAGGCGTTCGCGATCGGGGAGACGATCAACGTGAGGGACGTGCGGAAGGATCCGATGTACCTTTTCAAGGTGCCGGGCGTCCTCTCCGAGCTCTGCGTCCCGGTCCGCCTCGGGGACGCCTGCGTGGGGATCCTGGACGCGCAGGCGGCCGCGGTGGGCGAGTTCACGGACGAGGAGGTGATGTTCCTCGAGACCGTGGCCCGCCTCCTCGCCCCCGCCGTCCAGGCGCACGCCCCGGCCCGCTAGCCCGCCGTCGCGCCGCCGACATCCTGTCTGCGGCGCTATGGCGGGCTGGGGGTTGATTCGCCCGGGGCGCCGCCTATAATAGGCCGCGTCCACCCGGGTCCCGCCTTTCCGGCACGGTGGCCGTAGCTCAGTTGGTAGAGCGCCTGGTTGTGGCCCAGGCTGTCGCGGGTTCGAGTCCCGTCGGTCACCCCATCTGAGAGTCGCCGACGAAACAGCGACTCCCTTTGCCACGCTTCCCCTGGGGAAGCCCTCGTTCGACGAGATCCGAAAGCATGGTCTTGAGGGTCACGTCCTGGGCTTTGACGATGGGGCGGGGGAAGAGGGCGACTTCCAGGCTACCCTCCCCGTTTTCGCTCTCCCGCCAGACGGCGTAGTCCACGAACCGGGGGAGCATCGCCTTGATCCGCTCGGGATGGTCCTTGTTGAGGTCGATCAGTTCGTTGAAGAGGGAGAGGGTCCGGACTTGTTCCTGAGCCGAAAGGATCTGGCAGGTTTCGGCTTCCATTTCCTTCTTGATCCGGCCTTCGGACTGCTCCAGCTCCTCACGCTCCTTTTCCAGAGCTTCCATCTTCTTGCCGATGGATTGGAAGGCCGCTTTTCCGCCTTCGGCGAGCAGATCGGTCAGGTTCGATAGCTTCGACCGGACCGCGGCGAGCTGCTCTTTGACCCGGGCCAGGTCCCCCTTGAGCTTTCCCGCCGTGTCGGAAACCAGCTCATTGGCCTTTTCCACGAACTTGCGGACCAGGTCGGGGTCCAAGATCAACTTCTTGAGGAATTCGATTACAGCGGCATCCACGGCCTTTGCCGGTACGTTCCTGCGAGGGCAGGCAAGGCCCAAGGACTTGTCCGCATTGGTGCAGGAGTAGTACGGGTAGTATTGCCCGTTCCTGCCGATGCCCGGCTTGGGGCTCATCTTGTGCTCGCAGATTCCGCACCGGAGGAGGCTCTGAAGCAGGTAGACGTGTTCCTTCATCTCCCGCTTCAGGCTCCGCTTCCGCCGGTCGTTGGCGTCCATGATGGCCTGGATCTTCTGGTGTGTCTCCCAGGGACGAATGGCCTTCCACTGTGCGTCGAAGACGTCGCCTTCGTATTCGATCTTCGCCGTGTAGGTGGGATTGCGGAGCATCCGGCAGATCATGGGCAAGTTGTAGCGATGGCCGCGAGGCGTCCGAATGCCGAGCCGGTCGAACTCCCGCACGACCGCTTCGCTACTCTCGTGCTGCAAGTACAGGCGGTCGCAGGCGGTGACGTGCTTGGCGTACTCGGGGACGATCTCGTACATCTTCTCGTTCATCCGGTAGCCGATGGGAGGAGGCCCGATGGGCAATCCCTTGCCGGCCCGCCATTCGACCTTCTCCTTGGTGCGGACGGAGATGGTCTCGCGCTCGTGTTCCGCCAGGGCGATGAGGAGCGTGGTCTGGAACTTCCCGCTGGGCGAGGTCAGGTCGATATTCTCCCGGAGGGAGACGAGCTTGACCCCGTAGCTGTCGATCTCGCGGACGAGTTGGAGGAAGTCGATCGTGCTCCTCGAGATGCGGTCGATCTTCGTCACGATCACGACGTCGATGAGCTGAGCCCGCGCCAGGTCGAGCAGCTTCTGAAGTCCTTCGCGCGCCGTGTTCTTGCCCGAGCGTCCGTGCCGTTTCCCCTCGCGCTCGCCTTCCACGATCTTCTCCGAGATCGTCCAATTCTCGCCCAGCGTCTTCTTGAAATTCACGTAGGACAACAACCGGTCCAGCTGGGTGTCGAGCGAGCCATCCTCCTTGCTGGCCTGCTTGTCCGTCGACACGCGGACGTATAGGCAGACCCGAACCGGCGTCGTCGGGGCCGCATTCCTGAGCATTTGTTTCATATGCTTATCATATCATACTAACTAGATAAGTCAAGCGGCTTTCGACTCGCTCTTTGACGCCTTCGGGTCGAACCCCGATTGCGCCAGAACCGTCCCGCAGATATCGACGATCTCCGCCATCCGAACCTCCTCTGCCTGCGAGCTGAACGGGTTCTCCCGATCATGGCAGAGCTGCGGGTACTTGCTCGGAGCGATGGCCGTCACCGTGATCAGGCGGAGTCGCGGCCGCCGCGTTTTGCTGGGGAATTCGTTCACGCCTCTCTCCAAATCGTTGAAGACCGGAGGGCCGTTCCCGGCCCCCCGGTCCCCAACACGGTGTCAGTGGTCGTTTCTAACGGATCAACCGCCGCTACTTGCGGATCCCACCCTTTGCGGCCCAGCCGCGGCAGGTATGCAGAAGCGCCCGGCGCGGGTTCTTGAAGTTGGCATCCTGCCGATGGAAGAAGTGCAGGAGGACCTGTTCGACCAACTTCCTTGCTCTGGCGGGACTGTACTTGAACTTCGCGCAGAGCATCGCCTCGGCGTCACCTGCAAACGGCAGGAGTTGCTCAACGTTCTGGGTTGAGATCGGGATGATCTTGGCGCTCATGCCGCCACCTCATCATTCATCAGTCGACGCCGGGCCAGGTGGACCCGCATCCGCACCGTGGATGCCGGGATCTTGAGGATTGCCGAGACTTCGACCGCCGACTTGCCCTCGATCATGAGATCCAGGACTTCCTCCTGAGGGAGAGTGACCCGGCCCTCGTAGAACCGAGGCTTGTCCTCGTCCTCGAGAGCGATCAGGATTTCCGGAGGCGTCGGGGAGGCCTCGTTCCTCCTCTCGCGGCCGAGCTCGGCGAGGAACTCGCGTTCCTGTCTACGATCGCGGAGGACTTGGAGAGCGCGCCAGCGACAGGCACGGAGGAGGTAGCGTTTCGGGTTTGGCAGCTCCGTCGTCGGTTTGTCGATCATGCTCGCCCAGACTTCCTGGACGATGTCCGCGGCGGTGCCGTCGTTCA